>Ga0233437_1003616_pt1 | contig 19923 bp, 19 predicted proteins | sample SI_122_August201_FD_182714 | JGI IMG/M metagenome (GOLD analysis project Ga0233437, IMG submission 182714) | Seawater microbial communities from Saanich Inlet, British Columbia, Canada - SI_122_August2016_200_MG | ecosystem: Environmental > Aquatic > Marine > Inlet | place: Canada: British...
TCTTGTGGTTGGAGCGGATAGGGGACAGATCTTAAATATTAACTGTTGATATTCCTTTACCCGTGAGGCCGCGAAACTCAAGCATCTGGGAGACAAGCTGTTAATAATTAGGATCTGACGCCATTCTTACAGGTTGCCTCAATAACAGCTCATAAATATCGGAGGTTATAAATGAGTTAATATCGCCCTGCAAAGAAACGAATCACGGTTTCGATTGGCGAGTCTGTACGCATCATTCGCGAATTGCAGGAATTGAGCCAGAATCAACTATCGCAGCTTACAGGCATGCCTCAGGCAACCATCTCAGCAATCGAAAATGGCCGTTTCCAGCTCGGCGTTGGGCGCGCGAAAGTTTTGGCTCGAGCCCTGAAAGTCCATCCGGGAGTTATCCTTTTTCCCGGCTGGGAACTTCCCACCGAAGCGGCGGCATAACCTTTCTCTTTCAGTTCCGTTCTTGTTCTGCCGTCCCTATGGGACTGAAAAACTGTATGGTCACTACCTGGCAATAAATTGCCGGACTATTTTCAATGGTCTCTACGAGACCTGAACCGAAAACTATAACCCGTGAACGGTTACCTCTTTCAGCGCTGAGAAAAACCAAATAGACACGCCAGGTCTTTTGGTTGCCAACGTCAATTTTTTGTGTAATCTTGTAGTACCTAAAACATGCATTCAACTTTTCCATAATGAATATAAATATTTAAAATTACAATATGTTGTCAGATCATAAAGACTTTTTTAGTGACACCGAAATGCTGTCAGTAATTCAGTATCTTTCATTCAAAAAGTTGAGCCCTTCGGGAGCACCTCTTTTACCGAATTTACTTCGTTATCAAGCGTTTGCAGTATGCTATACGGCTGCGCGCTTGATGCCTTGTATCTCCGGCAAAAGAGGCGCTTGCAAGTTTTAGGTAGTAATATACCCAATCATTTGATGCCATGTTGAATAAATCATTAAATAGCGAGGCAACAAAATGGAAATTATAACAACAGTGAGAGATTTCCCTGAGAAAATAAAAGTCCATGATATTTCACGCGATACTTACATACGGTAATCATAAACAAGGCCGGAAAGAAAAACGGCGGTGAGAGGATATTGTTGCCGATATTTACTCACGAAGAACAGAAGGAAATATTGAATCTCATTCCAAAAGAATACGAACCGGGAGCTTCGGAAGAACTGGTGGGAATTATCGGAGAGTAATAGAGAATAAGACTATTTGAAAACAAAAGTGGGGATATACAAAATGCCCAACATCTTAATTGGGGGGACACCATGAATCTGGTTCCCACGCTGGCGCTGGGAACGAAAACCCCCGGTTTCTTGGACCGTAAACGACTATTGTATATTGGCTCACAGCATCTTCTTCAAATACTGCCCGGTATAAGATGTCTCTATTTTTGAAATCGCTTCCGGTGTTCCGGCCGCTACTACCTGCCCGCCCCCCGCACCGCCTTCAGGGCCCAGATCGATCACATGATCGGCGCCCTTGACCACATCCAGGTTATGTTCTATGACCACAACCGTGTTTTTTCTCTCCACCAGCCGGTTTAATACCTCCAACAATTTCTCTATATCGGCAAAGTGGAGCCCGGTGGTCGGCTCATCCAGCAAATAAAATGTTTTTCCCGTGCTTCGTTTGCTCAACTCCCTGGAGAGTTTGATGCGTTGTGCTTCACCCCCTGAAAGGGTGGTGGCCTGCTGTCCCAGTTTGATATACCCCACCCCCACATCCACCAGGGTCTTCAATTTTTTTTGAATGGGCGGGATGGCCTCAAAAAAAGCCAGGGCCTGGTTCACGGTCATGTGCAGCACTTCCGCGATATTGTTCCCTTTGTATTTGATTTCAAGGGTGTCCCGGTTGTAGCGCAACCCCCCGCAAACTTCGCAGGTAACATAGACATCCGGCAGGAAATGCATTTCAATCCGATTGATGCCGTCTCCCTTGCAGGCTTCGCATCGCCCCCCTTTTACGTTGAAGCTGAAACGGCCGGGCTTATACCCTCTGGCTCTGGATTCCGGCAGCATGGAAAAAAGATCCCGAATATGTGTGAACGCCCCGGTGTAGGTCGCCGGATTCGAGCGAGGGGTCCTGCCGATGGGACTCTGGTCGATGTTGATCACTTTATCCAGATGTTCCATGCCCTTCAGCATATCCAAGGGCCCTACCGGCGCCTTTCCCCCATAGAGATGACGGCTGAGGGCCGGGTAAAGGGTGCCGTTAATCAGGCTGCTTTTTCCGGATCCGGACACGCCGGTGACGCAGGTGAAGGTGGCCAGGGGAATTTTCACTGAAATGTTCTTCAAATTATTGAGTCGTGCGCCTTTGATCAAAAGGGCATTGCCGTTTCCCTTTCTTCTGGTTGTGGGAACCGGGATAATCCGCTGTCCGGACAGATACTGTCCTGTGAGGGAATCTTGAGACCCGATCAATGCACTGGGTGGCCCACTGAAGACCACTTTCCCCCCCTTTATCCCCGCACCGGGTCCCATATCGACGACATGATCCGCCATAAGGATGGTTTCTGCATCGTGCTCAACCACCAGAACCGTATTTCCCAATTCTTTCAACTCCTTCAGGTTTTTGAGCAGCCTCAGGTTATCCCGCTGGTGCAGGCCGATGCTCGGTTCATCCAGCACATAGAGCACACCCGCGAGTCTGGAACTGATCTGCGTGGCCAGTCGAATCCGCTGGTCCTCTCCCCCTGACAGGGTACCGGAAGCACGGTCCAGTGTTAGATACTCAAGACCCACACTCCTTAAAAACCCCAGCCGTTCCCGTATTTCCTTGAGCACCCCTTTCGCAATCATTTTTTCCCTGGACCCCAGCACCAGATTCTCAAAAAACCCATATGCCCCGTCTACGGAGAGGGCCGTGAGCTCATGAATGGATCTGCCGCCCACACGGACCGCCAGACTGGTGGCTTTAAGCCTGGCGCCCTGACAAATGGCACAGGGTCGAATACTCATGTACTTTTCGATATCATACCGCACACGATAAGAGTTGGTCTCACGATAACGACGTTCAAGATTTGGAATCACCCCTTCGAAGGGACGGTTCCGCGAATGTTTCCGGCGGGCTGTTTTGAATTCGAACGGAATTTTTTCCCTGCCGGAACCATGCAGAATCACCTCCTGGATTTCCGCTGGAATATCCTTGAAAGGCTGATTCCGGTCAATCCCGTAATGGTCCAGCACGGCCGAGAGCATCTGCAGGTAGTAGCCGGAAAAGCGTTTGGGCCATGCGGTAATGGCACCACCCGGAAGGGTAAAGGCGGGGTCGGAAACAACCAATGCCGGATCAAATGCCCGCTTTGTGCCCAGCCCACTGCATTCCGAACACGCCCCCGCGGGATTGTTAAACGAAAACATCTGAGGCGTTAACTCCGGCATATTGAGCCCGCATTTGGGGCATGCGGCCTTCTGGTTAAAAAAAACATCCCCTGACCCCATCACTTCCACCACAGCCCTTCCATCTCCCATGGAAAGGGTCAGTTCCATGGAGTCCGTTAAACGTCGCTGAATCTCCGGTTTTATCACCAGCCGGTCTACCACCACCTGGATCGTATGCTTTCGATTTTTTTCCAGTACAATGTCGTCGTCCAGAAGATGTACTTTCCCGTCAATTCTCGCCCGGGTGAACCCGTCTTTTCGAAGAGACAGAAGCAACCGCAGGTGCTCGCCTTTTCGATTTTCCATCAGGGGCGCCATGATTTGAATCCGGCTTCCTTCTTCCCAAGCCAGAATCTGGTCTACAATCTGCTGGATGGTTTGCGAGCTGATCTCAATGCCGCATTCCGGACAATAGGGCTGCCCGACCCGTGCAAAAAGAACCCGCATGTAGTCGTATATTTCCGTAACCGTTCCCACGGTTGAACGGGGGTTGCGGCTGAACCCGCGCTGTTCAATGGAGATGGCCGGGGAAAGCCCCTCAATGGCATCAACATCGGGCTTGTCCATCTGCTCCAGAAACTGCCTGGCATAGGCGGAGAGAGACTCCACATACCGACGCTGTCCCTCAGCGTAGATGGTATCAAAAGCAAGGGACGATTTGCCCGACCCGGAAAGCCCTGTAATGACCACAAACCGGTTCCGGGGGATGTCAACGGAAATATTTTTGAGGTTATGCTGACGGGCGCCTCTAATTTTAAGGGTATCGATGGACATATCAGGTCTGGGTTCCGGATTCAGGTTTCTGAGTTAAAACGGCTCTGTTTTTGACCATTTCTGTGGCCATGATAATGGCGGCTTTGAGGCTCGAAGGATCGGCCCGGCCGGTCCCGGCAATGTCATAAGCGGTGCCATGATCCACAGAGGTTCTGATGATGGGCAGGCCCAGTGTCACATTGACCGCATCGGAAAAGTGAAGGAGTTTCAGTGGAATAAGTCCCTGGTCATGATACATGGCAACCACCGCTTCAAAACGACCGGCAGCGGCCTGGTGAAACAGGGTGTCTGCGGGAAACGGTCCTTCCACGGAAATCCCCTGCTGACGCGCCTGAGAGATGGCCGGCGTAATAATTTCCTGCTCTTCAGTCCCAAAGAGCCCTTCTTCACCCGCATGGGGATTCAGGGCTGCTACCGCCAGGCGCGGTCTTGAAAACCCGAAGTCTTCCTTCAGCGCTTTGGCTGTAATCACAATGGTTTTATAGACCTTTTCCTGATCCAGCAGGTCAGGCACGGCTTTCAAAGCGCAATGGATGGTTACCAATACCACCCGGAGTTTAGCCCCTGCCAGCATCATCACGTAATTTTTTGCATTCGTTTTTTGCGCAATCAGCTGGGTATGCCCGTCATATTTGTACCCGGCCTCATGCATGAGCACTTTGCTGATGGGGCCGGTGACCATTGCCTGGATTTCGTTCTGAACCGCCATGTCCACGGCCTGCAGGATATAGTTCACCATGGCCTTCCCCCCCGCCACAACGGGTCTGCCCGGTTCTATGGCATGTGAACCCAGATCCGATAAGGGAATCAGATCAATCACACCCGGCTTGCCCCGGGCCTGGGCAGGGGCTGAAATGCGATTGATGGACATCCCGTTGGACAAGGGCCTTGGCGCATTTTGGCCCATTCGTGAAATAGCGGTGGAAAGCACCGCGCTATCCCCCAGAACCACTGGGCGACAGACCTCATAAACCTGTCTGTCGGTCAGAGCCATGGCGATAATCTCGGGGCCAATTCCGGCCGGATCTCCCATGGTAATGCCGATATAGGGCAGAGGTTTCAAAATGATATTCCTTTTTCCAGGATTTCGCTGCGTCTGCATCAAATGGTGCGGCATCCGGCTATTCCCTCCCTTCCAATATTGAATGATAAATGATAGGATGGAAGGAATACTTCCATCCATGGCAACTCTTTTTTCCTGATCCTTGACCGGTTGGAAGTATGCCCGATTTGGCAGGGGGTTTCAATGGTTTTTAACGACAACATTTCAATGGTATGACAATGAACAACACCCGCCACATTGCCTTTGGCTTTTCTACCCGGTGCAACATTAAATGCGAACATTGCGTGGCCGCCCATGATGGCTCTCCGGAAATGAAAATGGCACTCGAAAGTGCCATTCGAATCATTGGGGAAATGTCCCGTTCAGAAGTCACAGGCGTCAGTTTCACCGCCGGAGAACCTTTGCTGTATCTAAACGAAATGAAGGAACTTGTTCAAACGTGTAAAATGCAGAACATCTATTCAAGAATTGTCACCAACGGCTACTGGAGCAAAACCAGGGACCGTTCAGATGAAGTGGTCTCCGCACTGAAGGACGTCGGATTATCCCAATTGAGAATCAGCTCCAGCCGCTGGCATCAGAAGAATGTGAGTCGGGAAAACATCCTCAACGCCGCATTGAGCTGCCAAAAATATGGCCTTGATTATTTCATATCTTTTGTTACGGATTTTAGAAAGGAAGACGATGCCCATGAACAGTTTCTTCAGGACAACCACCTGAAGTATTTTCCGGAACCCCTCATCTATTTCGGTAACGCAACAAGAATCAACCGACCCCCTGTTTTCACGGATTATCCCGCCCATCGGTGCGCCATGAACCCCTATCTATCCCCCGAACTGGACATGTTTGCCTGTTGTGATGCCGGCACACAATTTACGGAAACGGGCGCTTTTTTCCTGGGCAACCTGGAAAGCCAATCCGTTGACCATCTATTTCAAAAAAAAGAAAAGAACCTGCTGTTTCACCTGGTCAAAACCATGGGGCTGACGGCCATGGCGTCATTTCTGGGATTCAAAGCCAGTGAAATAGTCAAATATAGAAAATGCGATCTATGTGAAGCGCTTTTTAATTCAACAGAGCACCTGGAACAGCTGAAAAAATCCGCAACGACAAAACTCCTTCACTGGACGCGATAAAACCCTTACCAATCGGTAAAATCCTCATCCTTTTTGAGCAGGATCCGAGCATCGGCAATGGCAAGACCCTTTTCATAGGCGATGACGGGATTGAGGTCAATTTCCTGAATCTCCTTGTAGGAACCCACAATTTCCGAGATGGTCAGCAGAAGATTCTTGAGCGCCTTTCGGTCCACCGGCGGGTTGCCCCTGAAACCGTTCAGCAGATCCACGGACCGGATTCGCTCAATCATCCTTCGGGCGGTACGCTCCGATATGGGTAATACTCGGAATACCACATCTTTTAACATCTCCACAAGGGTACCGCCGATACCAAACATGATCACCGGTCCAAACTGATCGTCCATTTTGGTGCCCACGATCAATTCCAGTCCACCCTTCATCATGGGCTCCAGCAGGATACCGTTAATGCGGGCCTCGGAATTGTAGCGAACTGCACCTTCCATGATGGCGTTATAGGCGGCCTCAATTTCTTCGTCCTGGGTCAGATTGAGTTTCACACCGCCCGCTTCGGTTTTGTGCAGGATATCAGGCGATACAATTTTCATGGCCAGGGGCCCATCCATTGAAGATGCAGCCGCCACCGCTTCCTCCGCCGAATGGACCAGCCTGTTGTCAAAATGCTGTCCAGCATGCAAACCGATCAATTCTTTGGCTTCATGTTCAAAGAGAGCATTTCGCTTTTCTTCACGAGCTTTCTGGAAAATCTTTCGCCCCTGGGACTTGGATTTCTTGCCTTTGCTGAACACAAATTTCTGTTTTGCCTCGTAACTGCGGACATAATTCCCATATTCGGAAAGCACTGAAATGCTTTTGCACCCCACTTCAACGGAGTCATAGACAGGGATGTTGTAATACCGGAGCAGGTCAAGAGAGTGGGGCCTCGCATAGTTGTACAGACTGTGAACCACGATGGGTTTGCCCATGTCCTTGACCAGTTTTCCCATTCGGTGGGCCGCATCTTCCTCCACAAACCCCAGACTTTCGGCAAACCGAATATTGTAACCGCCGAAAAGGCCCACCACCAGCAAACCGCCCACTTTGGGGTCGTGGAGCATTATTTCAGCGCAATCCGCAATCACCGCCGGATTCTCATCGCCCCCTCCCGCGATATCAACCGGGTTTCGGGTGGATGCTCCCGCAGGCAGCAGTGCTTTGAGCTTTTTCCGGGTTTTCTCCCCCATTTGGGGAATATGTACCCCCAGGTCCGTTAACTTGTCCGCCGCAATGGTGGCGTGACCCCCACCATCTGCCAGAATAGCGATGGACTTGTTTTTAATGCGGGGAAGGCTGGCCAGTGTCTCTGCGGCCGGAAAGAGCTCATCAGAATCTTCGATGACAATAATCCCCGCCCTTTGAAATGCGGTCCGGGCCACCTCTGACATGCCTGCCAGAGCGCCTGTGTGAGAACCCGCCGAAAGTTTACCTGTGGCGGAACGGCCGCTTTTCAACATCACGATGGGCTTTTTCCGGGTGGTCTGATAGGCCTGCTGCAGGAAACGGCGACCATCCCGCATCCCTTCCACATACATGAGGATGGCCCGGGTATGGGGGTCTTCCTGAAAAAAGGCCAGGTATTCATGGAACTTGAGATCCGCTTCATTGCCAATGCCCACGTAATAGGAAAACCCCTGGTGACTTTTGATGGCTGCTTCCGTAATAAGCGACAGGGCCATATTCCCGCTCTGGGAAATCAGGGCAATATGGCCTTTGGGCACTTCTTTGAGGCCCACCAGGTTCATGTTGCTGTGGAGATTCATCATGCCTGAAGTATTCGGACCGATCACCCGGATGTCATGTTCTTTTGCGATGGTGACGATCTCTTTTTCCAGATCTCTGCCGGCCTGGCCCATTTCACCAAAACCGCCTGCGATAATAACCGTGCCCGCAACGCCCTTTTTTCCGCAATCCTTAAGAATTTCGGGGATGGTCCTGGCAGGCGTGGTAATCAGGACCATTTCAACAGGGCCTTCGATTTCGGAAACCTTTCCATAGCATGGAAACCCGAGAACGCTTTTTTCCTTTGGATTTACGGGATAAATCCGGCCCTCAAAACCCTGATCCAACAGGGTCTTAATGGCCTGGTATCCCCGTTTGGTTTCTTTTTTGGAGGCACCCACCACCGCAACGGACGTTGCGTTCAACACATTTTCCAGACCCATAATACTATCTCCCCTTGAACACGGGTTTACGTTTTTCCGCAAAAGAACGAATGCCTGCCTGCCAATCTTCCGTGTTCATGCAGGCCAGAATGGCTTCGGACTCGGCCAGCAAGACCGTTTCCATATCACGGTGCGGCCCCTTGCGCACCAATTCTTTGGTCAGGGACAACGATATGGGCGCCTTTTCCGCCAGATCGGACGCAAAGGAAAGGACTTCGGGCATCAATTGTTCAACCGGTACCGATTTTAAGGCCAGTCCAATGGCCACGGCCTCCGGCCCATGAACAATTCTACCGGTGAAAATCAATTCCTTGGCGCGCATCATTCCCACCTGCTGAGTCAGGTGATAGGTCGCACCACCGCCCACACAGGTGCCCAACCCTGTTTCCGGGAAGGCGATAGTGGCCGTATCCGCCATGAATATAAAGTCCCCGTTCAAGGCCATTTCCGTTCCCGCTCCCCTGGCAGGGCCATTGACGGCCACAATGACCGGTTTGGGAAATTCGTAAATTAGTCGGGTGGTCTCATGGGCCAGCAAGATATATTCCCTTTTCTGCCACAGGGTCCGATCCCCGGCCGCGTGTTTCTTCAAATCCGCCCCCGCACAGAAGGCCTGTTTCGCACCTGTCGGCCCCTTGCGCACTGTACCGGTCAAAACGAGCACCCTGACATGGGTATCATTCCGAGCCTCTGCCAGAACCGCCTGTATATCGAGATACATCTGCTCAATCACCGCATTCATGCGCTCCGGACGATTCAGCCTGAGGATCCCCATATATCCGCTTTTTTCATACAATACCGTTTCAAAAACCATTTGCTATTTCTCCACTTTTCCACATGAGCCCTAAATTCTTCTTGCCAATACCCGTTTCCATTATAAGATACTGAGGGTATGGGTAAACAAAAAAAGGAGACACCTCTCATGCCCGTCCAATTTCAGGTAATCATTAAAAAAAATCCCATGGAACTTTCAAATACCGGCGCAACCCTCTTCGCAGAGCGTGCCGGCCATGCGATCGAACGGAAGGGTTTTTTTACGGTAGCCCTTTCAGGGGGCTCAACCCCGAGGGGCATGCACCGGCGGCTGGCGGAAGAACCTCTTCGTTCCAGTATTTCCTGGGATCAAACCCACATCTTCTGGGTTGACGAACGTTGTGTTCCTGTGGAAGACCCTACCAGCAATTATGGCGCTGCGTATAAAGATTTCATTGATCGGGTGCCCATTATTAAAACAAATCTCCACCCTATGCCCGTCCATATGGTCCCTTATGAGGGTGCCACGCATTACCAGGGGGAAATCACAGGTTTTTTTGAAACCGCATCGAACAAAATCCCCGAATTTGATCTGATCCTGCTGGGCATCGGAACCGACGGGCATACGGCATCCCTGTTTCCGGGAACATCGGCATTGCAGGAGCAAAAACATCTTATTTCAGCCGTCAAGGGCGGAATGCCGAACGTCAACCGATTAACCATGACCTACCCGATCCTGAATCAGGCGCGGGAGGTCGTCTTCCTGGCATCCGGAAAAGGAAAGGCCGGTATTGTTCAGGCGATACTTGAAAAAAAACAACGGGACCTTCCGGCCCTGGGGATACGGCCCCGGTCCGGGAAACTGACCTGGTTGCTGGATCGGGAAGCAGCAAGCCTGCTCCCGAAGGATTCGCTACCCGGTTTTATTGAGTAACATCCCTATCCGGCATAAATAGGGTCCCTTCATTTATTATTATAAAATCAACCTTTCGTCGATAGGTCGGCGCGAAAAAGGTCCTTCGCCAGAAAGCGCGGGTCATGAGAAAATATGGGGTCTGAAAAATGAAATCGGGCGTCAGGTGGTACCATCTGTAACCACAGGTTTTGAAATAAGTACGGCATTTATTCCCATAACCCAACTCCTCAGAAGCCGCCAGGGCGGCATCCCGCTGGCATCGGGATCCCAAAATAGGCTTGAAAATACGCCTGTCAAAACCATATAGAAACAGCTGGTCTTTTAGCTGCTTGTAGTTCTGATAGCGGGAACGGGCATCCAATTGGCTGAAAAGGAGCAACATGGCAAGAAAAGAGATCAGTATTAACTTAAAAAAAATGTCGGCATCCGTTAAAGCGTTTGAGGATTTGGAAAAATGTGAAGAAACCATACAGAGCAAAGCCAGTTCCGCAAGGGTCATGACATGCAGAAAGCAACCGGCCCTCAAATATGACCATAGGGGATAGGGATTTACAATGGTAAATGGACGCATAGCGCAATATCCTCATTTCTGATCATATCCGAAATGCGCCATTGGGGCAATAGAACTTGTCAACCGAGCCGGCATGACCATGAATTTGATCTTTTGAACAAGAAAATCGCAATCATGTGTAAGTTGGACGAACTGGACATTTTTTTGTCTTGATAAAACTTCAGTTTCTATTATAAAGTCCGGAATGTAGTCATTGGTTTTACGGTTAATGCCGTAATCATGAGCATTTCAAGAATGGGGAATTATAAGGAGGGCAGTATTATCATGACTCAGAAAAGCGCTTTAACGGACAAAGTTATCCTGGTGGTAGACGACGAGCCCGATGTTCTGGAAACCGTGGAGGAAGAACTGGACATGTGCCTCATCCACAAGGCGACGGACTATGATACGGCACTCCAATACCTTCTCAGCTATACATATGACATCGTCATTCTTGATATTATGGGGGTAAACGGGTTTGAGCTTCTCAAAACAGCTGTATCCAGGGAGTTTCCCACCGTGATGCTGACAGCGCACGCGCTTTCTCCGGATTCCTTGAAAAAATCCATCAAATTGGGAGCGGTTTCATTCCTGCCCAAAGAAAAAATTGCTGAACTCAGCACATTCCTCGAAGATGTGGTACTGGGAGAGGGCAAACCGGTATGGGAAAAGCTTTTCAGCAGGCTGGGACATTATTTCGGCAAGCGTTTTGGACCGGACTGGAAAGAAAAGGATCGGTTTTTCAAGGAATTTGAAGAGAATCTGAAAAAAGACATGGGAGATTAGCATCCAGAAACGTCTTCTCTTCGAAATATATGTTTCCCGGTTATGGTAGGACGTGGCAACCTTTTTGTGCCCCGGTTTGAAAAGTTGATATGGGATTTATTTCAGGACTTCAGGAATATTTGAATCAGAACTACGCTACTTCGTTTTTTGATGAAGCCTGTGAATCCAAACAGCCATGGGAATTTCACCTTCATGGTCATCACATTATCCGCGCGGAGATCTTCAAAAATCTGGTCTACGATCTTAAAATCAAAAGCCATGATACCGAAGAATCGGTTTTGTCCAAAACGGATGTGAAGATATTTTATCCGCTGGATATTTCCGAAAAACTTCGGCCGCTTATAAAAACAGACCCAAAGGTCTTAAAACTGTCTCTGGAACCGATTATTGCACCGGGTTTGAGGCACCACATTAAAAACAAATCCCTTTTTCCTCTGATGAAAGAAAGACAGGTGGTTTTCTTCACGCTGCTTGAGGGAGAAATTATCAAGGGGCTCGTAACCGGATTCAGCCGGTACGAAATCCAATGCAGCCTCAAAGGGGGCCTGCCGGTTTCTATCCTGAGGCACGCTGTTTATGATTTTCGCGACAAAAAAGGGCGCAGTTTCCTGAAGTCTTCTCAGGGAGCACGCAGGGATTGGAAAAAAAGCAGCCTTTATGTGCCATAATTGCCATTGTGGCCTCACCTGGCCGAGTTGACCATCAGCGCATAATAATTCTCTTTTTCAAAAAAGAACTGCTCGACGGCATAATTCTGACCGGCATTAAGGTCAAGCACCACGCGTACTTTGGGTTTGGATCCCTTGTGAACCCCAACCCTTACCCGCTTTACGACACCTGTTTTGACAGGGAAGCTTTTTTTGACGCCCGGCGCCAGACGGACTGAAAAAAAATCGCACACCACCCGAGGCACCTCCCCTTCAATAACCATAATTTCGGGCGGATAGTAACCATTGAGTTCAAAGATAATCTGCGCGTGATTGGGGTCTGTAACCACTGTACGAATCCCTTTAATTACTCCTTTTTTCCCGCTTTTGGGACGTGCAGACGACGTCTTGGAAGGAGGTGGTGAGAACGCATTAAAAAGAGTGCGATGGGCCCAGCCTGATTGACCGTCACCTGAGCGTACCGCATACCAGTTCCCTTTCTGGTCGGTCACCTGAAGTCTGTCGCCACGGGCTATCCGAAATATAACCGCCTCTCTCACAGAGGGACCTATCCGGACATTCCCTGCCACTACCATAACCGTCAGTTCTTTCACGTCTTTCTCAACGGAGTCGCTTCTAACGCCCACCGGGCTTTCAGAGGGCGGCGCAGGTGTCTTTTCGGAAGAGGCGGATATTTCGGCGGGTGAAACGGGTGCCGGTTTTTCATCCCCGGGATTTGATTGCTTCTGGGTGAGTTTAGAATTTTCAGAAAGCAACGGCGGTTTTTCGGAAGGAAGAGATGAAGGAACTTCGGGGGGTTTTCGAGTTTCCGGCGAAGCGGTCGATTCCTGCTTATTCAAGTCCTGGGCCAAAATTCCTTTGCCGGGGGGGTCTTGAGGAAGCACATCCTGTATCCTGGAAGGATCGGCGTTTAAGGGCTCTTGAACCTGTTGGTCCGGTTTTTCCGATAACTCTTTTTCCAACATAACGCCGGGTTTCTGAGAAGGCTTTTCAATTTTCACCGGCGCTTTATTTGAAACGGTGTATGATTTGATGGGTTCTCGAATTTCTGCTTCAGACTTGGCCGGAACCGTAGTCGGTTTCCGGTCTGACATCTTGTTCCCTGAGAGTAAAAAAACGATTCCTAAAAAAACGATCACGAAACAAATTGCCGAGATCAACCATATGGTCGCAGAACCACGGCGGTTATGAAATAAGTCCGTGACGTTGTTCCATGAAAAAAGACGGCCCGTCATCATAGCGATCTGCCTCCCATCATCAGACAATAAACCACAACCATCCAAAAAGGACATCTAACTTTTTTAATTATCACTATATTTCAATACCTGTCAATCTTTTCTATCAAGCAAGATCGACCAGGCAGGCGAGTGAAAACTGGCCGCGGTTTTTGATTTTAAGAGCTAAACACCCATCCCCAACGCCGACCGCACAGGTTATGATCTTGACCTGTGCGGTCAGGGCCTTGAAACTTTCAGTTAGTCATTAAAATTTGTCATAGTGCGTAAAATCGTTGATTTCCCTCCGTTTGGGCGGCTTTGACTCATGAGCCGGATAGCCTACCGGAATCAAACTCACCAGTTCATAACCTTCGGGAACTCCCAAGATCTCACCTGCCTTCCCCTGGTCAAAAAGCCCGGTAATTACGGTTCCTAACCCCAGGTTATGGGCTGTCAGGCACAGGTTCTGGGCGGCAAGCCCAAGGTCAAACATAAACCAGTCCCCGAATTTGGTGGTCACCTGACCTTTGTAATAACCGGCGCTTCCGAGTTTGCCGCACAGCACCAGGATCACGGGTGCTTCGGTGAAATGCTTTCGAGCGGGGTTTGTTTTGGGCAAAACTTCCGCAAGGGTCTCTTTAAGACCTTGGTTTTTCACCACAATCACTTCCCAGCACTGGGTGTTGGCCCAGGACGGCGCCCACTGTACGGATTCCAGAATCTGGTTAAGCAGATCGTCTGGAACTTCCTTGTCTTCATATTTCCGAATGCTTCGTCTTCCCTTGATAATATTCATTAGATCTGTCATATAATTTCCTCCTTCGTATTGGGTGTTGTTACTGTAAAACTTTTGATTATCGTTGAACTTCGCCCGATAAAATATAGCAGTTGCAGAAAAGGTGCAAGGGAAATAGACTGTTGATGGTGCTCGAAGTTTTCCGTACACAGGGAAGCCCCCTTTATCTCTGTTATGAGTTTTGTCGGTACAAGGGCAATCATCAGAAAAAAAGGAAAAAATCATGGGCTATGCCATCAAAAGCATCCTTCATAATAAAGCCAAAACATTGCTGCATATGGAAACAGAACCGGGCCTGGGCTGTACGGAACCGGCTACCCTGGGCCTGTGTGCCGCCGCGGCTGCCTCCCTTCTGGCGGAGCGAAAAATTGATTCCATGGAGGTGACGGTCAACCCGAGCTTATACAAAAATGCCATGGGGGTCATCATCCCCGGATCCGGTGGAAAAAACGGGGTACTGCTGGCATCGGCTCTCGGCGCCGTCTCGGGAGACCCCAAAAACGGCCTGGAAATTTTTTCAACCGTTCGGGCCAGCGGGGTCAAAAAGGCGGAACAATTGCTGGCCGAAGGCAACCTTACCACCGTCATCGATAAAAAAAAGACGTCCATCTATGTCAAAACCGTGATCAACTCAGGCAGCCAAACGGCTGAAGCCGTAATAACAGACCGACACAACCATATTCAGTCCCTCACCCTGAACGGAAAAATCCGGGAGGACCACCCCTTTACCATTGACAGCCAGGCGGATGGCCCCGCCATGGACGATCTGAAAGGTTGGCTTATCTCGCTGTCCCTTCAAGACATTCTGGACCTGCTGGAAGGCCTGGACAGCGATGATGTCAAATTTATACAAGAGGGAATTGATCTTAACATGAAGCTGGTGGAATACGGACTGTCTCATGGCCCGGGGCTCGGGGTGGGCAGGACCCAGCTGAGCCTGATCCGCCAGGGTCTTTTAAAGAGTGATATGGTCACCGAGGCTGGCCTCTATGCATCTGCCGGCATTGACGCCCGTATGGGCGGCGCCATGCTGCCGGCCATGACCCTTGCCGGAAGTGGAAATCAGGGCATTGCGGCGACCACCCCGCTTGTGGCTGCCGCCCGGTTCGCCAGCCTGGAAGAATCGGCCCTACTCATTCGGGCCATTGCTTTAAGTTATCTCATCACCTGCACCATCAAAGTCCATGCGGGCAGAATCGGCCCCCTGTGCGGCAGCTGTGTGGCAAGCGGTGCAGGGGTGGCTGCGGGTGTCAGCTACCTGTTCGGGGGAACCCATGATAAAATCGGGGGCGCCGTCAAGAATCACGTTGAAAATACTGCCATGATCCTTTGTGACGGGGCTAAAACCAGTTGTGCTCTTAAAGTGGGTGAAGCAACCGCTTCTGCTGCCAAATCCGCACTCCTGGCACTTCAGGGCCTGGTCGTCGGACCCGATGACGGCATCATTGATGCCAAACCCGAGACGACCATGAAAAACATTGGAACCCTTATAAAGACAGGGTTTAAAGATATGGATGCAGCGATCCTGGACCTCATGCTCAACAAATGTAACTGAATCCCTGCTTTTACACGAGAAGAGGCCTTTGAAATGAAACAACACAGACCCTTGATGCTTTTGACCGTGTGGCTCGCCGCCATCCTGGTATGTCTGAACCTCGGTTGCAGTAACGAAGGTTCCGAAACGGTGCCGCAACCGAAAGTTATACGGGGATTCGCCTTCTTTGATCTGGGGGCCAATTCGCACTATTCGAGTTCTGTGCGCCGGAAATTGGGGAAAAAGCTCGGTTCCGATGCCATCAGCCAACAGAACGTCATTGATCTGACCATTTACTCAAATGCGTTTTTCAAAAAGTATTTTCCGCAGCTTTTCAAGCTGAACCGTCAGTTAAATTTTCCCGAAGGTCAGCGTATCGAACACAACACCACCAAACTCATGTACCGCTATGCGCGTTTGAAAGAAACGCCCTTCATGGATGTCATGCTTTATTTTTCAAATGACACGGGAAAGCCCCTCTTTTTCAAGATATCCGCCGGACCCGACGCTGCAGCGATTGTTGAAACCATCAAAGAAAAATATGGCCCGCCGGAACAGTTCGAATGGGATGATAAAGATGGCCGCACCATTTTCTGGAAGGACGGCAAAGACTTCTTTATCGTATCATCGACCAAAGACAGGCTGGGTAACCCGGAGTATCTTTTCTGTATTTATTATGTAAACAACCTGGACAAGATGCTGGCAATGGAAAAAGCCAGGAAACTGCCTGAACAGGAAAAGATACGCGAAGCCGGGGAATCCGCCTTTTAGGTTTTCGGCGATATGGTGGCCATTGGCGGCTTGGGATCAACCAGGTCTTGAGCCGGCGCCCTCAGTCAATTTTTTAGTGCGAGCCATACCTTATACTGCACTCCTGTCAAATAACCATTCACAGGACAAACCTTCAGGAGTTGTCAAAAAAACACATCCCGTTGTCGATCCTGTTTTAGAAGCCCTAAAACCTTGACACGCGGGAGTTTATGTATTATCGTATCTGAGCATATGTTCAGATGCTCAATGGATATGATATGTCCCAACGTAGAAACATAATTCTTAAGGAAGATGGGTGCCAGATTCACGTGGTGCATTTCAATCGGGTTGAACGGGCCTGGAAAGAATCTATTCCTGAAAAAGATCTGGAACGATTGTCGCTTACCTACAAGGTCCTGGGGAATAATACTCGCCTTAAGATGGTGATGGCCCTTGAAGGGGGTGAAATGTGTGTCTGTGATCTGGCAGCGTTCACCGGCTTGAGCGATTCAGCGGTTTCACACCAACTCAGGCGCCTGAAAGACCTGGACCTGGTCAAGCAGCGGCGGGACGGACAGATTCTTTACTATTCTTTAAACGACGACCACGTGGCTGAACTGCTCAAAATCGGTTTGGACCACGTATGTGAATAACCCCAAAGATAGGATTAAAAGCAAATGGCGTTTGTCATCAATGTTTTTTTTGAAGCGTGGCATCTTTTGCTGGAGTCATCCCTCTATGTTCTTTTCGGGCTCCTGGTCAGCGGCCTCCTGCGTGTTTTTCTGGACCCCAACGCCGTCTCGCGGCAATTGGGACAGGGAAAATTCAAATCGGTCTTCAAGGCTGCCTTTTTGGGTATCCCCTTACCCCTGTGTTCCTGCGGTGTGCTACCGGCCGCCATTTCCCTTCGAAAGCAGGGCGCCAACACCGGTGCAACCACGGCTTTTTTGATATCAACTCCCGAATCCGGCGTTGATTCCCTGGCCATTACCTATGCGCTCCTGGACCCGGTGATGACCGTGGCACGCCCCGTGGCAGCATTCACGACGGCGACCGCTGCCGGTATTGCGGAAAATATTTTTAACCGTCCCGAAAATGAAAAAACATTACCAGCAGATCTTACCTGTCCTGTGGACGGCTGCTGCGACGGGGAGAACTGCCCACCCGAGGCGCATAAGAAACACCACACCCTGACACAAAAAATCATTGCGGGCTTCAAATATGCCCTGACCGATGTGTGGGGGGACATGGCCGGATGGTTTCTCATCGGAATACTCCTGGCGGGGCTGATTACAACCCTCGTCCCTGATGAAATTCTTGCACGCTACCTGGGAGGGGGCTTGCCATCCATGTTGCTCATGCTGGCGGTGGGGATTCCGCTTTACATCTGTGCCACTGCGTCAACCCCTGTTGCCGCGGCACTCATTCTAAAAGGGGTTAGCCCCGGCGCGGCGCTGGTGTTTCTCCTGGCCGGTCCGGCCACCAACGTCACGTCCCTGACAGTACTCTGGGGAACCCTGGGGAAGCGGGCCACAGCCATCTATCTGGGGGCCATCTGCCTCTCCGCCGTTTTATTCGGGCTCATGGTGGACCATATTTATCGCGCTTTTGGTTTGCAGCCGCAAGCCCTTTTGGGGCAGGCGGCTGAAATCATGCCGGTATGGGGCCAATGGACAGGGGCACTGCTTCTGTTGGTCTTGTCAATAAAGCCGGTCTTTCGAAGTTTTGCATCCCGATTCAAAATGGATCGGGATCGCCAACAAACAGAATCCGAGTCTAACGCTTCACCGGGGATGTCCACCTGTACCACGCCCACCTGAGGGTGCACATAGGGGCGCGTTGCGCCCCGAGGCCCATCCGTTTTAAAAAAGGGGATTTCGACCCCCAAAAAAAATCTTGACAATCATTTCAGATATGTTATGAGTAATTTTACTACTCATAATGGAGAAACCATTGGACAGCCTATTTTCAGGCCTCATTGCCTCAAAAGTCAGGATAAAGCTTCTAACTCGCTTTTTCTTCAACCCCAGAACACAGGCATACCTTCGAGAGCTGGCCAAAGAATTTCAGGTTTCCACCAATTCCGTTCGAGAAGAACTCAATCAGCTTACCAAAACCGGCTTGCTCAACTCTGAAAAAAACGGCCGTAACATCTTTTATAAGGCAAACGATCAACACCCGCTCTTCCCTGAGCTCAGATCCATGGTCAGCAAAGCAATGGGGATTGATCAGGTCATCGACAGTATTGTGACGCGACTGGGAGATCTGGAAAAGGCCTATTTGATCGACGATTATGCTGAAGGAAAAGACACCGGAATTGTCGATCTGCTGCTGGTAGGTGATATCGATCAGTATCACCTGAACGATTTGAGTAGAAAAACTGAACGTTATATCAAGAGAAAAATTCGCTCACTCGTATTAACCCAGGAAGAATTCGCCAAGTTCTCGCCGAAACTAAAAGAAAAACCGCGGGTATTGATTTGGGAAGCCAAAAAAGAAAAACCAACATGAAAAAGCATCCTCTTTTTCCGGCAACCCTCAAAATCTCGGCCACAGATCATTAATCCGAACCTTGAATGGTTTTTGTAATCCAAAGAGCGGAGCTGTACGCTTGACACGAGACTGAATTGGATCAAACTTGGCTATTTGTTTGGTTTTGTGAAATTACCCCGCCTTCCTCCCATTCGATCAATGGAACTTCAACAAAAGATTACCACATTACCCAAATATAAGAGCCAGACAGCATTTCCTCGGACAAGGATTATCAAAGTCTTTCTTCCCCTGGCATTGATCCTAATTTCAGGTTTCTATCTGAGATGTGAATCCGTATTGAATACCGAAGTCGTCAAACCACTGTGCGCCGATGCCGGCCAATATTTCATGTATGCCTACAACTTAAAACACAAGCACATATATTCCCAGCAGGTGGGCAACCCAGAGGATCTTGAATCTCCGGTAAAACCGGACGCTGTTCGCTCCCCGGGCCGTCCATTATTTTTAGCCCTTTTCGTTGATGGCCTACCAAACAAGAGAACGATTAGTTGGATTTTGTTCTCGCAGGTGTTAATAAGTACGTTCACTATTTTTTTACATTTCTTCTTTTTGAGAAATTCCTTTCTCCGCGCTGGTCATTAGGAATCGCCCTCTTGGTCGCATTAAGTCCTCATCTTATCGTTTGAAACAGTTATATCCTGAGCGAAACCCTATTCTGCTTTCTACTGGTTGTTTTAGGATGGCTGATGAGTTTATTCGGGAAAAGGAAGTCAACATGGCTAGGGGTTGCCATCGGAGTCGCAATGTAAGCGCCTATTTAACCGCACTTCACCGTATGTGCAAAATCCATCTGTTTTGGATCAACATTCCACGGCAGCAAGTCCTCATAGTCCTGAAGCGTCTCAGCCATCGGCAGTTTCTCGAAGATAAA
>Ga0233437_1003619_pt1 | contig 19913 bp, 18 predicted proteins | sample SI_122_August201_FD_182714 | JGI IMG/M metagenome (GOLD analysis project Ga0233437, IMG submission 182714) | Seawater microbial communities from Saanich Inlet, British Columbia, Canada - SI_122_August2016_200_MG | ecosystem: Environmental > Aquatic > Marine > Inlet | place: Canada: British...
AAAACATATTTTAGAAAATCTCTGGAAATCCGTCCCAATTTTTTAAATGCCATCCATGGGCTTGCATCCATTTACATTAAGACAGGGTACCACACCCAGGCCATTGATTTTCTCCGTCATACATTGGAAAAAAATCCCGGTGCTGCCATCCTTCATGCTGATTTGGCAAAGGTGTATGAAGCGTTAAAAGAGTTTGATAATGCCAAAAAATCCTGGAATATTGTGCTAAAGATAGAACCTGACACATCACCACTTGCAAAGGAAGCACAAAAAAGACTTTTTGATTTGAATTAATCTGTTGCGGGAAATGTACTTCTTTTTTGTTCCAGCTGAACAATTGATGGGGTTATAAAGATTAAGAGCTCATTTCTTTTATCATTGTCAATATCTGTCCTGAAAAGCCTGCCTAAATACGGAATCCCTGAAAGGAAAGGGGTTCCAGAACTGCTTTTAGTATCAGTTGTTTTTACAATACCGCCAATGACAATGGTATCATTATTATTTACAAGAAGCTCTGTCTCAGCTTCATTGGTTGAAAGAGAAGGAACCCCGCTGGTTACAGAGTCAATATCATTTTTAGTCAAAAAGACATTCATTGCAATCCTTTTATCCGGTGTGACATGGGGTGTGACTTCCAAAAGCAAATCAATATTTTTAAATTTAACTGAGGACCCTCCCGTGTCATCACGTTCAAGATATGCAAACTCAAGGCCTTGTTTTATTCTTGCACTTTTGTTGTCAAGGGTAAGGATTCGGGGTGAAGATACTACCTTGACATCACCTTTTATTTCAGAAGCTGCTAATTGGGCGTTTAAAGATGTAAGGCTGGAGCCAAATAATCTAAAAAAATTAAAAGTGCCTGTGTTTGCAGGCGCTGAAATGGGATGATTTAATGCCACCGTAAAATCGGTAACCCCGGCAGTTGCTGTATTTCTTTCAGTAAGGCTCAACCCTAGCCCCAACTCCCTTGAAAAATCCTTTGTCACCTCTACAACTTTTGCTTCAATCATGATTTGCGGGGTGACTTTATCCAATCGAAAAATTATTTCCCGGGCCTGATCAATTTTTGCCTGAGTATCAGTGAAAATGATCATATTGGTCCTTTCATCAACACTTATCCTACCTCGGTCTTTTGTCAGAATCTGGAGTATATGAGGTTTAATATCAGCTTCTGCATCGGAATAATTTACAGGGATATACTCTGTGACCAATGGCTGAAGACTCTTTTTTTGTTCCAAAGATTTTTGCCTGGCAACAATAGTTTCCTGCATCATTTTTTCTTCTTTGGCCAGTGTATCTATGGTTGCAATCCGTATAACATTTCCTATTTTTTTCATTCCAAGGTTATTCATCCTTAAAACAAGATCCAGCACCTGATCCCATGGTACCGGATTTTCAAGGGTTAAGGTCACTTTCCCTTGAACATCTCTGTCGATGGCAAAATTAAGTTTTCCAACACTTCGAAGGATTCTGAATACATTCTTAATATCAGTTTCATAAAAATCCAGCTTAATTTTCTCACCTGTATATTTTTTTTGCGTTCCAAAAATTGCTTCTTCCATGGCCTGTTGTTTAATGATTTGTTTTTTATTGGTTTGCTTTTTAATGGTTTGCTTTTTATCTGAAATTAATACAGAGTCTTCAGGCAGGTCTGTCTTCTGTTCTGTGTTTTCAATTATTTGGGTTTGAGGTTCTTTGGATACTTTTTTATCGGCTTTAGTAAATACAGGTGGAGTTACAGCCGATGCCTCGAAAAACAATGAAATAATATTTTGAGTCTGAACAATTCTATAGGGTACATGGTCCCTTATTTTTATCTCAATTTTTGAGTTCCTTTTTCCCCCAGGAACCTGGATCGGCATTAAACCTTCAACTGCAGATTTAAAATATTGAGTTAAAAGCGGACGTTTATGAACCTCTGGAATTATTGTATTATATAAATTTAAAAACAGTTTATTATTGTCATCGTCATGGGTGATGTCATGTTTTACAGGGTGGTTTGTTTGCACAACAATAGCAGTTTTCCCATCTTCCATTGTATTAAATTCAATATGAGTCATTTTTGCTGTTCTATCTGGAATAATAATAGTTTCTTCAGATTTTGGATCATTTTTCAAGCTTTGATCCGTTGCAATGTCTTGGAAATTTGTCTTGTCATTGACATTGGCCTTATTTCCCATCATCTCGGCCAAAAGCACTACCGTTAAAATATTAACATTTTCTATTACTTCATAGGCAAGGTCTTGTTTTAATAAAATTTCAATTTTTGCAGTTGTCTTTTCTTCATCAACATAGGTTACAATCACATCACCAATACTGTTGTTTCCAGGGATTGTCATCTTAAAATCTTCAGCAATAGCCGTTTCCGGAAGATAAATAGCAATTCCAAAAGGAAAGGATTGTTTTATTGAGGTATAGACTAATTTTTGATTCCCCTGAATTTTAATCTCAATGGGTTGTTTGTCCAATTCAACACTGACTGCACTTATCTGCCTATCCCGCAAACCAATAGTACTATTACCTGATAACGCCCTATTGTTTTTTATTTGCTCAGCTTTTTTAATCGTTTGGGTTTGGAAGGGATTACACCCTGTAACAATTATCACAACCAAAAATAAGCCAAGTATTTTATTTTTCGTATTCATTCTTTTTTTCATCTGGGGAAAAGACATATTATTCCTCATTATCAATTTTATGAAGTTTTATTTCCTGAACACGCTCTTTGAGCCTTCCTTTATAATCTTTAACCCGCTCTTTTATCACAATACTGCTATCTTTAATTTCATATACTTTCCCCTGATTTTTCCCAATATAGGTACCGATTCCAACCTCATACCCTTTACCATTGGCTTCTTCTACCATTGCAATCTGTCTGTTTTTCATAATAATGACGGCAACCAGACGGATTTGGTTTAATCCGATCTTTTCAAGAGGTGTTAAAATTCTTTTTGGGCGCTCATCAACCTGGGGCATGACTTCTACTTGCTTCTCTTGAATTAAAGATTCAAAAGGATCAATTTTACCTTGAAAATCATAATGTTCAATCTCTTGTTGATCCTTTTTTAGTTCTAAAGCTTGAAGACCGCTTTCTTTGACCAAAACTTCATTATTTTTTGTATTTAATTCATCCTTTTCAATTTTATTTTGAGATAAGGGCTGGGAAGATATTTTTCTTGAAATTACACTGGGGGCCGGTTTATTTGCCTCCTGTGGTTGATCATCACATGCAAGGAATAAAAAAACAAACCCCAATACTATCGCTAATAAAATTATCTTTGATCTATATATCATTATGATTTTTTTAAATGGTTCCTATTTCTTTTTTCTTTTTTGATTATTTTTATCTGTTGATCCTTTTTTTTCAACAAACATATAGGTAACTGCCTTGCAGCCCATATCTATCAGGTTGCTCCCTTTTTTACTTTTCACTTCAACATTATTAATATTTACAATCCTGTTAAGCCTTTTAATTTGGAAGAAAAAATCCGTGATTTGATGATACCGGCCCTGGACTTTTATGGAAACAGGAATTTCTTTAAAAAATTCTTTATTGATTTCGTTGGCAGGTTGAAACAGATGAAATGCAAGCCCTGCATCACTCCCTGCTTTGGAAATGTTTGTCAGCAGTGATGGCAGCTCCCTTTTATCCGGAAGGGCTTTCATAGCCTGATTAAATTGTTCAGTTTTCTGGGCCATTAATGTTTCATATTTTAAAATTGCAGAAGCCCTTTTTTTAAATATTGAAAGTTTGGCAACCTGGCTTTTATAATTTTGTTTTTCTCTTTTTAATTCATCGTGCTTTGGCAAAAATACTAAATAAGAATAAACTCCGCCGATGACAACGAATGTTATAAGGTAGATGAGCAGCCTATGTACTTTTGTTAGAGTGTCAAGTTTTTCAAAAAAACCGCTCAAAAATTTTTTTTCATTAATTTTGCTTTTTTTCTTGCCCATTTTGACCTTATTTTGATTTCTCTTGTTTCTCTTCTTTTGGTTTTTCTTTACTACAAAGCAATTCAAATGATTTTAACATAACGCCATCTTTAAAAATTTTTATTTTTGCGGTTTTTAAATCAACTTTGCCAAAAATTGAAGAGTTTTCAAGTTTTTCCATGAAATCGGCAATTGTAGGATTATCAAATGCAATCCCTTTGATCGTAACGCTATTTTTATTTGTTTTAAAACTTTCAAGCCACATTCGCTCGGGAACTATAAGGTCTGTCATACTATCAAACAAAATTAGCTGCTTTCCTCTCTGTTTTTTCAACGAAGAGACTATTTCAAGCTTTTCCTCAAGAATTTTCAGATTTTTTTTAATTTTAGCTACCCGATCAGCCTTTTTTTTATATTTTAAAATTTGATGGTTGACCTGTTTTGTTTTCTCTTTTACTACCAAAATCTGATTATTGATAAGCATTGTATACCAGAATAGCGCCACAATAGTTAAAAAAATTAACAATAAAAAAATAGATATCTGCTTCCTGATACTCTCTTTTTTTCTGGCAACTCTAAATGGTAAAAGATTAATTCTTATCATTTGTCATCCACTCTTCTTAATGCAAGCCCTATGGCTATCGGTGCCAGGGGGCCTGTCTTTGTTATAAAAGAGTCTGGAAATTTCCTTTCATTTACAATTAAGGCTTCAAATGGATTAATGATTGATATTTCTGCATCCAGCTCAGATAAAAGACTATCTTTAAAACCTTTTATAAAAACACCGCCTCCGCTCAATACAATTTCCCCGATTTTTTCATAATTGGCAGAGGTTTGATACGTATTCACCACTTCAGTAATTTCAGTACACCATGATTTTGAAACTTCCTCGCATATCTCCTCAATACTTTTCTGGTTTACAATATCATTTGTTTGGCCACTCACTATTTGTTCCGCTTCATCCATGGTTACATCAAATTGAGAACAAATCTCTTCTATGATTTGATTTGTTCCTGATACAGTATCCCGCATCATTAACGATGCTTTTTCCTTTAATATGTTTAAAGAGGTTTTTGATGCCCCTATATCAATCAATAAGGTAACTCCCACCTGGTTTTCATATGGTAGCATCTCATAGGCGTTTTGAAGAGCAAACGTATCAACATCAATTATTTTAGGATAAAGTCCAGCCAGATGAATCAAATCAATATAATCAGCGACCAGATCTTTTTTAACTGCAACCACCAGAACACTCATATGGCCCTGAGAAAATTCACTTTCACCAAGGACTTGATAATCAATATTGACATCTCCAATATCGTAGGGGATATATTGTTCCGCTTCAGCATATATTGTATCGTGGAGCTGTTTTTCAGGTCTGGTTGATATATTAATTGTTTTAATTACGACTGAATGCCCGCCTGTTGAAACGGCTACATTTTTCTCACGTATTTTATGGGATTTAAAAAGCGTTCGGATGTCATTTGCAAGATTGTCCATATCAACAATCCTGCCTTCAACAATCGTACCCGGAGCGATTCGGGCCATCCCAAATTTATGCAGGACAATCCCCTTTCCGGTTACTTTGAGTTCAGCAACCTTAATAAACGAAGAGCCGATATCCAGACCGACAAGATGATCTTTTTTCCCAAATATCATACACTTTCACTATAATAAGGTAAAGCCATTGCCACTTGGTTTATCCGATTTGCAATTTTTATATTGATTACTCCTATCAATATCACTATACTTTGACCCGATATTGCTGTAAAGTCAAGCCCGATAGTGCCTTTTGCATAACCAATAGCAAAAGATGGATAGGTTTGTCAAACACAAAAACCATAAAATTATGAAATAAATGTTATATAAATTGAGCAAATTGCAGAGTGTAAAATCATTCCGGCTGGTAAAATTTTTTACATTCTCTTCTCTTGTGATAATGTTCACAGCGACCATTACCATCTCAGCTTTAAATGCGCACTGGGTGAGAAATATTCTTCTGGAAAAAAGTGAAGAGTATGCCTCCCTCCTTGTTGAAAACCTCAACCATCAGATTATTTCCAGATTTATGCTCCCTGTAATAATAAGATATGGTGGGATCAGGCTGCGGGAAAAAGATCAATCACAACTGATGGACAAAGTCGTTAGATCAACCCTACATAGTTTTAATGTTGAAATGGTTACCTTGTATGATGAAAACAACATTATCTCCTATAGCTTTGATCCGTCTAAAATAGGTCAGGAAAATGCCGGTGGTGTCCATTATGAAAAAGCTATGAAAAAACAAACGACTTCAAGACTCATACAGCAAGGAAACTTTCTGGAATTGTTATTTTTGTTTCCCCAGGAAACAAAAATTATTACCTTTGCACCCCTGAGGGCTGAAAAACAGATAATACCTGATCTGGCGGACCGGGTCCTGGGTGTCGTTGAAATTGTCCGGGATGTGTCTGATGATTATAAAAAAGTATTTAAGCTTCAAGGGCTTATTATTGGATCATGCTTTATTATTATGGGAATACTTTTTATCGTACTTCGGTTTGTCGTTAAGCATGGAGAAAAGATTTTAGAAGAAAGAGCCGAAGAAAAACTTAAGCTTGAAGAAAAACTGCATAGGGCTGAACACTTGTCTGCTATTGGAGAAATGACGGCAGGAGTATCGCATGAAATCCGAAATCCCCTTGGGATTATAAAAAGTAGTGCCCAATTATTGAAGAAAAAGATGGCAAATGTCGATGCCAAAAGCACCATCCCCGATATTATTGTTGAAGAGTCTGCAAGACTTGATAATATTATTACGGACTTTCTGGATTTTGCAAAACCTAAAACCCCGGATCTACATCCCTGCCGGGTTGAGGAAATTATAGAAAAAAATATTGTTTATCTTTCTCCCCAGATAGAAAATCAAAACTTCAATATCATCAAAGAAATATCAGAACAGCTACCGGAAATAATGGCTGACAGTGCCATGCTTCACCAGGCATTCTTAAATATTTTCATCAATGCATTCCAGTCCTTAAAAAATAATGGCTGTCTTACCCTTCGAATGAAATATGATTCCGAAAATATTGTTATTAACTTTATTGATGACGGGAATGGTATCCCAGAGGATGTTTTAAAAAAAATATGGACTCCTTTTTTTACAACAAAAGATACTGGAACCGGATTAGGTCTTGGCATTGTAAAAAATATGATTGAAGCCCACAAAGGAACAATTGCCATTACTAATAATATAACAAAGGGCGTAAACGTGGAAATTAGGCTTCCGATTTAGGAGACAGACTGAATGGAAAATATTCTGATTGTTGATGATGAAAAAAACTATCCCACAATAATAGGAGCAATTCTTCAGGAAGAGGGGTACCCATCCTTAACAGCTTCAAGTGGAATGGAAGCTTTGGATATTTTAAGAAATGAATCCATAGACCTGGTTTTGACCGATGTAAAAATGCCCGGGATGAGCGGCATCCAATTACTTGAAAAAATAAAGGAAATCCATCCAGATATTCCAGTTATCATCATGACAGCCTATGGCAGTGTTGAAAAAGCTGTTGAGGCTATGCACAAAGGCGCATACACATTCATTCTCAAACCTTTTGAGAACCAGGCGCTTATTGCACATATTGCCAAAGCCATCTCGGTTTACAGGATTGTCCAAGAAAACCGTATCCTCAGAGACGCCATCAGTTCACGGTACAAGTTTGATAATATTATCGGAAAAAGCAAAGTTATGCAGGAGATTTATGAGCTTATTAAAAAAGTGGCACCTTCCAATGCCAGCATCCTTATAGAAGGGGAAAGCGGTACGGGAAAAGAGCTGGTAGCAAAATCAATCCATTATAACAGTTTGAGAAAAAATAAGCCTTTAATCGCTGTAAATTGCTCAGCATTTGCTGAAACACTTTTGGAAAGTGAATTATTTGGTCATGAAAAAGGGGCTTTCACAGGGGCAGTTGCAATGAAAAAAGGTCGATTTGAAATGTCCGACCAAGGGAGTCTATTTCTTGATGAAATTGGAGAACTGCCCATTTCTCTCCAGGTAAAATTACTTAGGGTTCTTCAGGAGAAAACAATTGAAAGGGTTGGAGGGACATTGTCTATCCCTGTTGATTTTCGTCTTATTGCAGCGACCAATAAAAATCTTGAAAATGAAGTAAAAAAAGGAAGTTTCAGAGAAGATCTCTATTACCGGCTCAATGTTGTCAAGGCGGTTATACCTCCCCTTAGAGATCGATCCGAAGACATACCTTTGTTAATCAGACATTTTATTAACAAATTTACCAAAGAACAGCCCACAACTGGAAATGTATCTGAGATTCACCCGGAAGCCGTCAAAATTCTATGCGATTATCAATGGAAAGGTAATGTAAGAGAACTTGAAAATATGATAGAACGCTGTGTTATCCTCTGTAGCAGCGACACGATTACCCCGTCTGACTTTCCTTTACAGATAAGACAAAATATGTCTCTCACACTTGATCTGGATGGAATTCCCGAAGACGTCGGTTTAGCTGAAACCCTGGCAGCTGTTGAAAAAAGAATGATACAAAGGGCCATGAAGCTTTCAGGAGATGTGCAGACAAAAGCAGCTGATATTCTGGGAATTGGAAAAAGCGGATTAAACCAGAAGTTAAAAAAATTTAATCTGGATAAATAGGTATTGAAAAAAATAATAGACGGTTCAAAATTTTAAATTGTTTTAAAATTCATAATTTTTAGCTATATTTTTAGATAGTTAAAAATAAAATTTGTAAAATTTTATCAAACTCAGTTCAAAATACTGAACTTGCTCAGTATCTTTTATCCATCTCATTACGAAAAACTAAAAACTAAAAATTTTATCAAGTAAAAAAAATATATAATTTCAAATAGTTAAAAAATTTTAGGATGTATAATAATTATTTTTCCAGTTATGGCAGGGATATTGCATTTTTACTTTCATACTCATACAATATTAGTTTTTTAATCTTTTTTTCCTTTTCTAAAAAAGGCTGCTAAAGCAACTCAAAGCAGCCTTTTTTAGTTTGTATCACTTTATTTTTGCCATCTTGCTCTCGGCAATTGGCCGATACATTGAAGTTTCATGATCCTTTACAATTTTCTCGTACATTTTTTTGCTGTCGCCCACCTTATTGCCGGTTTCATACAGCATGGCCAGCGCGAATATAGCTTCATCTTTTAATAGATTTGTTTTTCCTTTTTCAATTTGAAGAAAATATTTCTCAGCCTCTTCAAATTCTTTTCTGGCAAGGCTTACGTGCCCCAAAGAGGCCAGAAGAAAATTTTCCAGGTGGGATTGATTTTTCAATATCTCAAGAGATTCTTTATAATATTGATAACTTTGATCAAATTTTGAAGCCTCATAACATATTTTAGCAAATTTCACTTTTGCCATCTTACCGGCTTTTGTATTTGCATACTCAGTAAAAATATTTTGAAAGGTCTCTTTGGTTTCCAGATATCCTTTTTCAGGATCATTGATTGTCGCATACTGGATTAACGCTTTACTTACAAGCTGGGCAGCAGTATTTTCAGCTTTTTGAAAGCTGTACATAACCCCTGAAAAAACAATAGCAACCAAAACAATGGCACCTGCAATCAAAATTAATTGTTTTTTATATTCTTTTACATAGGCCATTATCTTTAAAAGGCTTTCCTGAAAAGGATCTATTTGCGCAAGTTCCTTTTTTCTTTCATTTGACACACTTTGTTCTACCATTCTTTCATACCACCTTAAAAAATATATTAATTATTAAAAGTTACCATACAAGTGTTTTATAAATCCAACCCATATCGCCATCCGTATGTTCAACTTTAATCCAATTTCCTTTTCTTTCAAGAACCTTAAACGGTACTCCTGTTGTAACTGTAAATACAATTTGGCTTTTGGTATCAGGCTTGGATCTGATATTGCACGTGCCTTTTTTGGTAATCTTTGTAATCACAGTTTCCATCTTGCTTAAAAGGGATTTATGAAGCCAGGCCTTTTCATTTTCAAAATCCTTAATTTTATACCAATCCTCTTTCTTTTCAATAATTATAAAGGGATGATATTGTTCAACCTGCCACCACACATCGTATTCTGTTCCAGGGCCTGATCGAATATTTGCAATACCGGCAGTTACAGAAAGTCTTTCCTGCGCAACAACAAAACCGGGTAAAATCAATAAAACTGCCGTAATGGCAAGCATAGCTTTGATAATTTTAATTGTAACTTCCATGTTTAACCGATTCATATAAATTCTCCGTTGTATTTTTTTAGCCAAAACCTAAAACTATTCCTGTCTGGTATACCAAAAAAGACATGGCCCATGCAACCATAGTTGTATATATCAGATTAAAACCTGCCCACTTTGCCGAAGTTTCCTTGTAAATAATTAAAATTGTAGCAAAACAAGGGACATATAATAAAACAAAAATCATCATTGAGAGTGCTGATAGAGCTGTCATACCGGAATTTTTTAGCGCTTTTTCCAGTGCATCACCCTCGTCATTGCCAACACCGTATAGCACACCCATCGTACTGACTACAACTTCTTTGGCAACAAAACCTGTGACAAGCGCCACGCTTGCCTGCCAACCAATGCCAATTGGCTCAAAGAATACTTCTAACGATTTGCCAATTTTTCCGATATATGATTTAGATACCCTTTCCTGTTCTTTTCTATTTTCAATATTCTTTAGTTTTATACTTAATTGAATATTTAATTCTTCTATTTTTTGAGCATCAGTTGCGGCAATTCTCTGGGAGTAATCAGATTTTACTGCATTGATCATTTCATCGTAATCAACAGAATAAAAAATTGTTTTTGGAAAACTTGAAAGCGCCCAAATAATAATTGAACCGATAAGAATAACACCGGTCATTTTTTTTAAAAACATTTTGCTTCTATCCCACATATGGATCAAAAGACTTTTTAGCATCGGCATTCTATATGGTGGTAATTCCATAATAAACGGAGCATCTTCTCCTTTAAACAAAACAGACCTTAAGAATCTGCCGGATAAAATAGCGATGACAATACCCGTGAAATACAGACTGAAAATAACAGTACCTGCCTTTTCAGCAAAAAAGCTGCCGGCCAATACTATATAAACAGGAAGTCTTGCCGAACAGGACATGAACGGTGTCATCAGAATGGTTAAAATCCGATCCTTGTCACTCTCCAGGGTTCGTGCTGCCATAATCGCAGGCACACTGCAACCAAAACCCATTAACATGGGGATAAAGGACTTTCCATGAAGGCCGGATGTGTGCATCACCCGATCCATTATAAAAGCAGCTCTTGCCATATATCCCGTGTCCTCAAAAAGTGCGATACAGAAAAACAAAATAAGAATATTGGGAAGAAAAATTATAACACTGCCGATTCCAGCGATGATACCATCTAACAAAAGATCTTTTACCATAGAAGGAGGCATGGCTTTATCAAGGCCGTTAGACAGCAACGCAACTCCCGCTTCCAACCACTCCATGGGATATGCGCCAAGTGAAAATGTCAATTGAAACATGGCCCAGATAAAAAAAACAAAAACCGGAATTCCAAAAAATCTATCTGTCAGTACCAAATCAATATTTCGCGATATATCGACTCGTTTACGGACAAGATTGGTTACAGTCTCTTTTACAAGCCCTGCTATAACCCCATACCGGTCATCGGTCAGTACAATTTCAAAATCATCTTCAAACAGGTCATAAATTCTTTTGCGGCAAGCATTAGCTTCCTTAAAAATATTTATTGATGCATCAGATAAAATATTTTTGAATTTGTCCTTAACAATCTTATCATCTTCAAGAATTTTAATTGCATTCCATCGAGACTCACCATCGATATTCAATGAAATATTTTCAATTTGGGCTTCAACCTTTGAAATACACGACTCTATCTCCTGACTGTATCTGATATCCCTGCTTTTTTTCCCTTTATCAAACCTTTGAATTTCCTCAATAGCTGCCTTAACTAGAGTATCAATCCCTTTATTTTTATTTCCAATCGTAAAGACAACAGGCAGTCCTAACAAAAGTGATAATTTTTTCTCATTAATCTTAATCCCTTTTGTCTCTGCGACATCTGCCATATTCAGCACAAACAAGGCAGGTCGTCCAAGTTCCAGAATTTGAATGGCAAGGAATAGGCTTCTTTCAAGATTTGAGGCATCAATAATATTAATTACAATATCTGGTTTTTCATTTAAAATAAAATCCCTTGCTGTAATTTCTTCTATTGAAAATGGCGTAAGACTATAGGTCCCGGGAAGATCAATAACCCTTAAATCATATTCTTTATGCTGTAACTTTCCTTCTTTTTTCTCCACAGTTACGCCCGGCCAGTTTCCCACTTTCTGCCTGGCACCGGTGAGGTTGTTAAATATGGTCGTCTTGCCGCAATTGGGATTCCCTGCAAGGGCAATAGTCACTTTTTTGTTCATATTATCTTTTTTTAAATCTAACCTTTTCAACAAAAATATCTGCAGCTTCTTCAACCCGAAGCGATATATGGTATCCTTTAATAACAAGTTCAATGGGATCTTTCAAAGGTGCATATTTCTCAACATATATCATAGATCCTCTGTTGATTCCCATTTCAAGCAGTCTGCGCCTTAAGGCACCTTCTCCTGCAACTTTTCGAATAATTCCTTCCTGACCGGTTTTCATTTGACTGAGCAATAAAGCTGTGTCTAAAATATCCTTGGTTTCTTGGCTTCCATTCCGGTTATAAGTTTTTACCTGGTCAATGGGTTGGTCAAAGGGTTGGACCCTTATTTTTTCTGTCATTCCCTTCCCTAAAACCAAACGGTTTTCCTTGTTTGCGATCACCATCTGGCCGCCAAATCCAGCAGAAACAATTTCAATCAAATCCCCGATTTTAAGTCCCATTGAGGAAATTCGCAACTGCATATTCTTCCCGGCTTCAAAACCTTTTACAATAAGTTTCTCGCCCTGCCTTGCCTTGTGAAGAAATACGACATCATTGCGTTCTTCCATACACTTGGAACAAATACCATATATTTCCATTTTATGCTGAAGCATGTGGAAGCCATAAACATCTGCCACCTTGAGTTGTTGCCTTTCTATGGCCTCATCCTTAAATTCCAGTATGCTGTCGCATTTTGTACAGACCATATGGTCATGGTGTAATCCAAGGTGTCTGTGCTCATATTGGGTTTCTTTATCATCAAACTCTACTTTGCTTGCAAACCCGAACCGGCATAAAAGCTCCATGCTGCTTAATACAAGACCTTCATCAAGCTCAATATTAACTTGACCCAGCTGGGCCAAGATATCTTTTATGGTTACATGATGCTCAAGTTTTAAAAAAGCCTCCAAAACCTGAAATCTTGAGGCAAACTTGTCAACACCCTGTTGTTGAAACAATCTTTTAAATTGTTTCTTTTCTTGTTCATGCGTATAGGTCATTGCTTTTATCCCTTAAAAATAACGTTTTAAGATATTATAACAGGGTATTTATGTCAAGCAAATGAACGATAGAGGCAAAAAAATGGGCCCTTAAAAATAGTGCTTGACCCTATAAAAAAGATCTGTTTTAGTCTCAGAATAATTTATTGAAAATCAAGGATATCTCTATCAAATAAAACATGGAAAACAATAAACTTTCACAATATCTTTTAAAAGACTTGGCCATAAAAGACAAAATCATTCATAACAGGCTCGTGCTTGCGCCCATGGCTGGGCTTGGTCATATTGCCTTAAGACAGCTCATATCGGAATTTGGCGGGTTTGGCCTTTTGTTTACAGGAATGTGCAGCGCAAAAGCAGTTCCCCATGAAAACCCCAAAGTCTCCCCCGTGTTTAACTGGCGGCAAAAAGAACTTGAATATCTTGTCTGCCAGATTTTTGGGTCTGAACCGGAAAGCATGGCAAAAGCCGCTGTACGAATAGAAAAAGAGGGTTTTTTTGGAGTCGATCTTAATTTTGGTTGTTCTGTTGCCGCGATCTGTAAAAAAGGGAGCGGGGCTGCTCTTTTAAAAGACCCTGATCTTTCATCAAAAATCGTCAAATCTGTTAGAGAATCTGTTTCCATCCCCGTTTTTGTTAAATTCAGGCTTGGATGGGACAACGACCCTCAATTTGCAGTGGATATGGCCAGACGTTTTGAAGATGCCGGGGCCGATGCCCTCACCTTCCATCCCAGGATAGCACCTGACAGAAGAAACCGGCCTCCCTTGTGGGATGTTATAACCCTTGTCAGGCAGGCAGTTAAAATTCCTGTGTTTGGTAATGGAAATCTTTTTCTGGCAGAAGACGGCATCAAAATGATTGAACAAACTTCCTGCCATGGGTTGTCCGTGGGCCGCATGGCTGTTGCAAGACCCTGGCTGTTTGCCCAGTGGACAAAGAAATTTTCTCCCGGGGAAGATATTTTTTATACAACGGCCGTGAGATTGGCACAGATCCTTTTAGATCATTATACTGATCATTTTAGCGTCAAGCTATTTAAAAAATTTTCCCCTTATTTTTGTGCAAATTTTAAATTCGGACATCATATTTTAAAAAAACTGAACCGCGCACAAACCATGGATGATATCAAAAACAACCTTGATTCAATATTTGAATCCACGCCTGCAACCCTTTTGCGACCAAACCTGAATTTATTCTTGTAATATTAAACAAAGATCACAACCCCAGTATTGCCAACCCCTCTTCAAGCTCAAAATAAGGTTTAAGGTCATATTTATATCCAGGCACACCAAAATAGATTGCCAGGCTCTCACCAATAACTTTTAAGCCTTCTGCAAGCCTTTCGTTATCCAGCTCATAATAAGTGATGGAATTCATGCCACCTGTCATGCTGGCTGAAACATAGGGGCCTTTTTTATTTAAAAAATCAGGCAGAACAGGTGCCATAAGATATCGTTTTGCAATTTCTTTTGTACTTTCCGGGGGATAAGTGACATTTGAGATAATAACCATTTGGCTCTCCTTTTTGTAACAATTGTATGTATTTCAATTTTAATAGAAGTATGGTCATATAAGCCCTGGCTGTCAAATCTTTTTAATTTACACTTTTAAATAATGGGCTTTTTTTAAGTTTGGATATCCAAAATTTTCGCTAATAAAGTCTTTAACCTTTTCCAACCATTTTCAAGGTCTCATTATATACTGTATAAAAATGTTTATGTTCCAGTAAGGAATTGGATAAAAAAGATTCAAGATGTGGAGTGTCACCATTATTAAGGATAGAATTCACACTAAAATGCAAAGAGGCCAAATTATCATTGGTATTGAATTTATTGGTGACCCAAACAAGACAAATCCTGCGTCTCAAAGACATATCCATGGTATTCATCCTGTCAATAATACCCGCAATTCCTTTGCTTTGATCAAATGCATCATCAATGATCACCAAATGATAAATATGATATTCCAGCCTTTTTAGTGCCGTTTTGGTATTTGTTACAGCCTCTGTCTTCAGTCCCATCTGCTTAGCCGTAGAAACTACCTTTTTTTTTAACTCATCACCACTTATGCAAACCAGAGCATTCAACCGCTCGCCAAATGAAAGAAGAAAGGATTGCCTTTTATTTATCTCGTCGGTTTTTTGATGTTCAACAGCTGGAATATCTATTTTACCTTTGCATTTTGGACACTTAAATATTGAGGTCTTGTCTTTGGGAATTTTGTCATCCGAAATAGTTAATTTTGTATTACAATTATGGCATGTCACATTCATATCTTACATTCCTTGATATCCATGATCAATTTCCAATGAATTAATCTTTGAAGTGGCCTCACCTCTTGCGCTTTTTATCGAATCAAGTCCTCGACCCACAATATCCTTGCGTGTTGCATATGAGGTTGCTGTATTTTCACTGATATCCTCCTTTTCAAAAAGCGAGAGGATATATTCATCAAAAGAGACCATATCCTGGGCCTTACCCGCAGCGATAATGTCATTGAAGGTCTTGCCCTCTGATTCTCCATTAAGAATGGAATCTTTTACTCTCAAATTTGTGCCAATAATTTCAAAAGCCGCCACCCTTCCGCCTCCATCCTTTGGCAACAACCTCTGGGAAGCAACCCATTTGATGGTATCTGCCAGACGAATTCTAATCTGTTTTTCTTCTTCCGTGTGAAACATCCCTAAAACACGATTAATGGTTTGGCCGGCATCTGTAGTATGCAATGTTGACAGAACAAGATGCCCTGTTTCAGCAGCAGAAAGACCTATTTCAACTGTTTCCCTGTCTCTCATCTCACCCACTAAAATAACTTTTGGTGCTTGGCGCAATGCGGCTCTTAAACCCGTTGCAAATGTATCAAAATCCGCTCCCAGTTCCCGCTGGTTAAAGGTGGCTTTTTTCTGAGAATGTATATATTCAATGGGATCTTCAAGGGTGATCACATGAACCGATTTTTTTTCATTAATTTTATCCAGCAAGGCTGCAAGAGAAGTTGTTTTCCCGGAACCCGTCGCACCTGTAACAAAAACAATACCGTTTTTCTCTTCTGCCATTTTGTGAAATGCCGTGGGCAGATTCAGTTCTTCAATAGTGGGAATTTTTGTCTCAAGTTTTCGCAGGACAATGGAGTACTTTCCTGATCTAGAAAAAATATTACCCCTGAAGCGTGCTTTGCTCCCAAGTTGATAAGAAAAGTCACAAGACCCTTCCCTGATAAGAGTTTCTATTAATTTACGATTGTTATTTATCAAATTCAAAGCAAAAATTTCAGTTTGAAATGGTGTTAACGCTTTAAACTCGGGTTCTATGTCCACTGCAACCAACTCACCTGAACTTTCAACCTGCAATGGTTTGCCGGGCGTAAGATTCAAGTCTGAAACATTGTCATGGGAGTCCAACATTTTGGAAAGTATATGGTCAATCTGCTGCTTTTTCACGCCACCTTCCTTTTACTTTTAATTTTAAAAATACAGGGTATTTTTTTACAAAATATTGGATTTTCCTAAAATAAAAACCGGATACTTATAAAAAGCCTTAAGCTTCTGTAAAATCAGTGGGCGGACTTTTTAGGAAAGGCCTGAACAAAGCTTTAGCGTTTGCCTTGCCATAAGCCTCATCAGCGCTGATCCATGCTTTTTTGTACAATTGCATGATAGCATCATCTAACAATTGCATCCCGTATTGTTTCCCTGTCTGAATCATGGAAGGGATCTGGTGCGTTTTGCCTTCCCGGATAAGATTTCTCACAGCCGGCGTTGCCACAAGAATTTCCATGGCAGCACATCTACCTTTTTTATCAACTCTTTTAAATAATGTCTGGGCCACAATAGCCCTTAAACCATCAGATAATGTTGACCGTATCTGAGCCTGTTCAGAAGAAGGAAAGACTTCAACAATTCTGTCAACGGTTTTAGCGGCACTGGATGTATGCAGAGTGCCAAATACCAGATGCCCTGTTGATGCAGCCTCTATGGCAAGTGAAATGGTTTCAAGATCTCTTAATTCCCCCACAAGGATAATATCGGGGTCTTCACGCAAAGCTCCTCTTAAGGCAGACGAAAATGTCTGAGTATGCAGCCCTACTTCCCTGTGACTCACAATACATTTCTGACTTCTATGTACAAATTCAATAGGATCTTCAACCGTAATAATATGATCTTTCCTGATTCGGTTTGCCTGGTCTATAATTGCGGCTAAAGTAGTTGATTTACCGGAACCGGTTGGCCCGGTAACAAGAACCAGTCCTCTAGGAAGTTCGGCCAGCTTTGAAATAACAGAGGGAAGCCCTAATTGCTCTACTGTAAGTATCTTGGACGGAATCTCCCGAAAAACTGCAGAGACACCGCTTTTCTGCATAAAATAATTTGCCCTGTATCTTGCCATACCTGTAATTTCATAACCAAAATCTACATCCCCGGTTTCTTCGAAAATTTTAATTTTCTCCTGTGAGGTTATTTCATATAATAATCCCCGCAGCTTATCGCTGGTCAAAACTTCATATTTTATACGCTCAATATCGCCGTTGAGTCTTAATGCAGGCTGCTGACCCGAGGACAGGTGGAGGTCTGAAGCGCCTTGTTCGTGCATCAACTTAAAAAAAGCATCAATTTCAGCCATTTACAATACCCTTTTAACTTAATTATAAAATTTATGCCTGTTTGATAAATCTTAAGGTAGAATCGGTTTCGTCTGCAACCTTATTTTCTTCTTTTGTCATCTCAAGCATTTTTGAATGGGATTCAAGTACGGCACTGATTTGCATTTCAAGCTGAATTCGTTGACGTTTCAGCTCAATTATATCACTATGAAGTTGTGAAAGCCTTTTATGGGTTCTATTTAATATTTTTTCCGCTTCGACTTCAGCATTAGCGATAATCAGCTGTGAAGATTTTTTAGCATTTTCTTTCATCTGATCCAGGACTTTCTGGGATTGGATCATGGCATTTTTCATAGAATTTTCTCTTTTTCTATAGCCTTGATTCTCCAGATTCATCCTGTGATTTTCTTCTTGAAGCCTTTGAATTGAATGATTCAGATCTTCAAGTTCACTCCCCACATCTTCAAGAAAATAATCTACTTCCTGAACGTCAAACCCTCTGAATTTTGTTGTGAACTCTTTTTGTTTAACAACCATTGGTGTTATGCCCATAAGAACACCTCGCTTTTTATTGTCCAATTGTGCGAGCCAGCCCATGAAGGCTGTTCACAACAAAAGTCTGAAGAAAAATTATAGCTAAAATCACTATAATAGGAGATATATCAAGCCCCCCGAGATTCACGGGAAGTCTCTTTCTGATTTGATAAAAAACAGGTTCAGTGGCCCTATTAATAAACCTGACAATAGGGTTGTAAGGGTCGGGGCTCACCCATGACAGAACCGCCCCTGCAATAACAATCCACATATAAAACGAAAGCGCATAATTCAGGACAACAGCTATGGCTTCAAAAAAATTTGCTAGTATGAGCATTTATACACCTTTTTCAATAATTTCGACCCTTTCACTGCTTTGATTAACTATGGATAGTATGAAAAGTCAAGTATTTTTGCATATTTAACTGTTTAAATATTTGGTCTCGTTTATTGACATCTTCAAGAGGTTATACTAATAATGGTCCAACCATTTTAAAATTTATATGTCACTTATATTGTTAAAAGATAAATTGTGATATAAATTGATGTACTAAAAAGCAAATACAACTATATTTTACTTGAAGGAGTAATATAATGGATAAAATCAATCTTAAAGAAATCAAGTGCATTTCTTATGAACGGGCAGAAATAAAAAAGGGCTATACAGACAAATCCCTCCGCATTAACCTTGATGCAAATGAAATCACAATAAGTTCCATCGAAGAACGAATAAAAAACAAGTTTATCGGCGGCAAAGGGTATGATCTCTGGTTGATGTGGAATGCAGTTAAAGCCAGTACCAAGTGGAATGATCCTGAAAACACCATATGTATTTCATCGGGTCCCCTTGGCGGAACTCCCGGATACCCAGGTGGTGGAAAAAGTATTGTTACTTCTATTTCTCCTTTGACCGGAGCACCCATTGATTCAAATGTCGGCGGATATTTTGGACCCTATAAAAAGTTTTCCGGATTTGATGTAATCCAGGTTGATGGGAAAGCAAAAAAAGATACCATTATTTTCATTGACGGAATTGAAAATAAAATTAAAATTTTAGAAGCCAACGATCTTCCAACAGATTCCTATGAGCTTTCAGATGCTTTAACCAGGCATTTTGATGTGGACAAACCTGTCAACGTTTCAGTTGTCACAGCAGGTCCCGGTGCAGAGCACACAAATTTTGGCTGTCTTAATTTTTCCTGGTGGGATGCCGGACGTAAAAGAGTCAGATACAAACAAGCCGGGCGCGGTGGTATAGGCACTGTTTTTGCCGACAAAAAAGTCAAAGCCATTGTGGCAAGATTTGGTGCCATTTCGATGAAATCCAATAACCCTGCTGATCTTGATGCCCTTAAACTGGTCACCAAATCACACGCAAAAGAGATCAGAGAACTTGATCCCAAACAAAACAGGATGTCCCTGGTGG
>Ga0233437_1003623_pt1 | contig 19889 bp, 18 predicted proteins | sample SI_122_August201_FD_182714 | JGI IMG/M metagenome (GOLD analysis project Ga0233437, IMG submission 182714) | Seawater microbial communities from Saanich Inlet, British Columbia, Canada - SI_122_August2016_200_MG | ecosystem: Environmental > Aquatic > Marine > Inlet | place: Canada: British...
CACCACATGCCCCTCTTCCGTTCGCTTTACAGCTTTGGCGGAAAGAAGGAATTTTGCGCCCAATTTCCGGGCTTGCCTGGCAATGGTCTGGTCAAAACGGTCCCGGTGAATCATAAACCCCGGGGCGGCCATATTCGAGGTTAACCCATCGGGTAGAATGGTTCGCATCTTAGAAACCTTCTGGACCACAAAACCGGTTCCCAGATTGAGTTGCCCCACCAGGGGGGCCGGTATGTATTCGGCGCACTGCACCGGAATCCCGATTTTGGCTCGCTGTTCCACCACGAGCACATCCATACCCTTTGTGGCAGCGGCAACAGCGGCAGAGGAACCGGCCGGTCCGGCGCCGATGATCAGAATGTCACAGGAGATGGATTTCATATCTTTGTTTTTCGCTTTAACTGGAAGCTGCCTTCAGAACCGTTTCTAGGAGATCCAGATCCACGCTGGTCTGGCTTTCGAATTTCCCCGCGTAGGCTTCCCTAGCCTGGTCCAGCTCATAGCAGGTGGTGTTGTCGATATCAAGCAGTATGCCGGGCACCCCTGATTTCCTGAAATCGTCCACGTGTTTTGCAAAAAAAGGCTGGCAGCAGCAGCCGATATAGGCTTTCACACCGTTTTTTTTCATTTCTTGCAGTTCTGCCCACAGGTCTTCAAAGCTGATGATGCTCACCACCTTCATGCGATCCTTCAGGCCCATGGTCCAGGCCGGACCGATGGTGCAGCCATCTTCTCCACAGATCCTGCATGCCTTATGGTAGCGGAGATCGCAGCTTGTGAGTTTGGCGCAGTAGGGGAGCAGGAGTACGGATGGGTTTTTGCGGATTACCGCTTCAAAGGATCCGTTGGCCACGGAAATCTGGTTGCAGTGTTTCAGGCTAAGGCCGAACTTCGTTATTTTTATTTTTTCAAGGGCCTGATCCAGTGGAACTACAAAATCATGGAAATCCATACCCGGAATCACGATTTTTTTCTCGTCAAAAAACGAGCGGATAATACCGCGCAGTAGTTTTCGATCCAAAGGTGCACCTCGCAGTGCCGCTTCCAGGTCAAAAAGGGCACGGGATGGAAACGATAAGAAATCCCCTGTGATGTAGATATCTTTAAGCCTTCTCTGGGGTAAATTGACCACGAGGGTAAAGCGAATCATGCCTGCTTCGGCCTTGTAAGCCGAATTGACCGAATCTCGTTTTTGAAACCTGGGGTTGACGGAATTTATCCACTGGCTGGATTGATAGTAGGGTAGCTTTTCTTTGAACAGAAGGTGCTCTTCGGGGGTCATGTTTCCGGGCGAAAGACGTATGTCCAGGCCCGTTTCAAATCCATGTTTTATGGCGGACTTGATATCCGAAAGAGATGGGGTATGCCCCAGTTCCCAGTTTAAACAGGTCACGCGGTCCTTGACCGAATCAATCTCCTTGGCCTTGAGTTTTTCCACAGGAATGCGCAGGGCCCGCAGCATGGTATCAACGTCAAAGTCCACCAGCATGGTGCCTTGAAAAAGAAAAGCATTTTTTGAGTCCGTTCCCCCTGTGCCGGAAATTTTACGCCCATCAATTTCGATGTCGTTACGAGGGCGGAAATCGGCTTCAATACCAAACATTAAGAGCGCTGTTAATATAGGCTTACAAAGGGTTTTGAACAGGTGCGTTGTGGGAATGCTCACGTTAAAAAACGATTTATCGCAGATGATTTCCCAGCCCAGCTGATTTTCATCAAAAAAAATGGCGCCGCCGCCCGTGGTTCTCCGGTTAATCTCGATGCCCTCTTTCTGACAGTATCCTTTTCGTATCTCCTCCGCCACAGATTGATGATACCCCACCAGAACACTCCTTGGAGAAAACTGAAGGAAGCGGATGGTATTGGGGGTATGCCCATGGTCTTTCAGCTCCAGCAGGGTTTCGTCAAGCGCCATGTTTTCGGCTGCCGTCATGGGCGGCGTATCAAGGAGTCTCCAGGTTTCCATTGTGAATTGGTTTGGCTTGTTGTATTGGTTTCAATAATCAATTTTAGAAAAATTTCGTTGTTTGAAACGGTTGGTGAAATTATCACAACCGTTATCAGGAGGAAAGATATAACGTGAAATTTCTTTTTCTGGAGCCCTTTTTTGGCGGGTCTCATCGGTATTTTGCGGAAGGGTTGTCGCAACATTCGCGTTATCAGATTGATCTGGTGACTTTGCCCGCCCGTTTCTGGAAGTGGCGCATGCGGGGGGCGGCGCTCTATTTTCTGAAAAATAGTCCCCCACTGGAAGATTATGATGGTCTGATTACCAGCGACCTCCTGAGCCTCTCTGATTTTCGAGCTCTTGCGGGAACAAGTTGCCCTCCGACCCTGGTCTATTTCCATGAAAGCCAGATTACTTATCCCCTGGCGCCCGGGGAGGCCATGGATGTCCATTTTGGATTCACTGACATGACCACGGCGCTTGCTGCGAAGCGTGTCCTGTTTAACTCGCAAACCCACTTTGATGCCTTTTTTTCAAAGTTGCCTGGGTTTTTGAAAATGATGCCCGATTTCAGGCCGACCTGGGTGGTGGATGAAATCCGTTCCCGGGCCGGAGTGATTCACCCCGGATGTGGTATCGAAAACTCAAACAATGGCGTGGTCCCGGTTCGATCGAAGCCGCCTTTGATTATTTGGAATCACCGTTGGGAGTTTGACAAGAATCCCAAAGACTTTTTTCTGGCTTTAGACGAGATGATAAAGCGGGGCGTCGATTTCCGATTGGCCCTCTTGGGAGAGAATTTTCAAAACTGCCCGAAAGACTTCACTGCCGCCCGAAAAAGATATGGAAAAAGGATTGTTCGCTATGGCTATGAGCCATCAAGACTCGCCTATGAAGCGTGGTTGAAAGAAGGAGCAGTGGTTGTCAGTACCGCCTGGCAGGAAAATTTCGGTATTTCAATGGTGGAAGCAATCAGTGCCGGATGTATCCCGTTACTGCCCCAACGGCTATCCTATCCCGAGATTATTCCCGAATCCTCTCACAAGGATTTTCTCTACAAAAATCAGGAGGAATTGGTTGAGAAACTGGCCCGTGTGCTTTCCGGAACTTCCGGTTCGGAAAGAAAAATTGAAAAACTTTCTTTTGAAATGAAACGTTTCTCCTGGGAACACATGATCCCGCACTACGATGATGAGCTGAAAACCCTGGGTTTTATGCAAGGGTCTAAAATGAAAGATTAATCGGGTTTTATCCATTGATGTTCTTATTTTTCCATCTTTTACTTGACATGCGCGGTAATTCCGTGAAATCATAGCCCATTTACGATTTTAGATTGACAAAAGACCGTGCGAATGACGATTATGACTCAGATTTATGCTATCGGCGGGGGGAAAGGTGGAAGCGGCAAGAGCTTTCTGACGGCCAATCTTGGCGCCCTGTTCGCCAGGCAAGGGCATAATACGGTCCTGGTCGATCTGGATCTGGGGGGTTCCAACCTCCATTCTCTCCTGGGATTCCGTCAGGTAAAAAAAGGGCTTAACAGCTATCTGAACAAATCTGTCAGTGACCTTTCAGCGGTCGCCGTTCCCACTGAAATATCCAACCTTCATCTCATCAGTTCAGTGGATTGCTCCCTGGAGATCGGGAACCTTTTCTATGCCCAAAAAGTGAAAATCATTAATGCCATCCATAGATTGCCATTCGACATCGTATTAATAGATCTTGGCGCCGGTTCCACATACAACGTGCTCGATTTTTTTCTATCAGCCCATGAAGGTATTTTTGTTTTCACACCGGAACCCACTTCAATACAAAATACCGTTCAGTTTATCAAAGCGATCTATCTGAGAAAGGTGAAGCAGATCCTGAAACATTATGCCTTCAGTAATGTTGTCAACGAACTTGCCAGGGAATCCGAAGCCGGCCTGGTCAGATCCCCCTTGGATATTGTTGACCGGGTTATGGTGAAAGACCCTGACCGGGGGAAATTGCTTGAAAAGGAATTGCACAGGCTTGTCTTTAAGCTCGTTTTGAACCAGTATCGAAAACATATTGATGAGACCCTCGGCAATAAGATTGAAAAAGTCTGTAACCGGCATTTCTATGCGGGTTTCCAATTCTTAGGCAATGTTACCCATGATGAGCGGGTGCATAACTCTGTGCTTGCCAAAACCATATTTGTGAATAAATACCCCTATACACCGACTTCAACCGACCTGAAACACACGGCAGAGATGATGCTGCAAAAACCCGGAAAAAAGTCAAGCGCCATTGGGAAATATGGAGAGATTTGAGGATCTCAATTATTACGAACTGTTGGAAATCCCTGTCAATGCTTCGCCCTTCGAAATCAGGCAGGCCTATCGGTATGCGCTTTCCATCTACGAAGAAGATTCAATGATTTCCGATTCCTTTTTCAGCGATGAAGAACGAAACGCTATTCTGCACAGGATAGAAGAGGCTTTTTCCACTTTAATTGATAAAAGCCAAAGGGTTGTCTACGACAAAGAACTGACCGATGCCGGTGTTATCGACGCGTCGTTACCGGAAAAGGGAAAGCCTAAATCAAAGGGTCCCATCCCACTGTTTTCCCTTAAGAAAACGGGAGGCCAAAAGTCGTTATTTGCAAGGGTCAAGAATCGAATCGAAAAAAAAGATTTTACCGAGATTTCACGGGAGATCTTATCAAAAAACCTGATTTCCGGTAAGGACCTGGAAAGGCTTCGAAAACATGTGGGCATAGCGGTTGATGAGATCTTTGAAGTGACCCGGATCAGCTTAAAAATATTGACGGCCATAGAAAGCGATGATGTGGCATCCCTGCCACGGACATTTTATCTAAAGAATTTTCTCAAGGCTTATGCGGAACTTTTCAACTTGGATTCTGGGAAAGTCATTGATGGTTACCTTGAGAACATTGCCTATCTCAATAATAGAAAATGAATGAAGAAATCAGTAATTTCTTGAGGAAGCAGGCAAGGGAACGTTTTCTCAGATACGTGCGGATCAACACGCAATCCGATTCCGCATCCAAAATGCATCCCTCTTCGGAAGGGCAATGGGTTTTGGGCCGGCTGCTGAAGGAAGAACTCATTGAGCTGGGGTTGACGGATGTTGAACTCGATGCCCATTGCTATGGTTACGCTTCGCTGCCGGCTTCGACAGGTGTTGTCGGGCCCGCCATTACATTTTGTTCCCATCTCGATACTTCCCCATCGGAGTCAGGCGCTGATGTAAAGCCGATGATAATCAAAGATTATGATGGAGGAGATATTCAGTTTCCCGGATCAGGTAAAATCAGGCTGACGGCTGTAGAATCGCCTGAGCTGTTGCAGTTCATTGGTGAAACCCTCATTACGAGCGACGGACGGACACTTCTGGGCGCCGATGACAAGGCGGGTATCGCCGAGATTATGGCGGCCCTCTGTGCTTTTAAGGCCTTTCCCAAACTGCCCCATCCGGAACTGCGAATCGTTTTCACCCCCGATGAAGAGATTGGTGCGGGTACGGATTTCATCCAAATGAAACGGATGGGGGAATTTGCCTACACCATGGATGGTGGCATGATGGGGGAAATTGAACAGGAATGCTTTGACGCAAGGGGCCTGGACCTGGTGTTCAATGGACACAATATTCATCCCGGGTATGCCAAAAACAAAATGATCAATGCGGCGGCCTTGGCAGCCCGTTTCATTGCGGCACTGCCTGAATGGGAAAGCCCCGAACATACGGAGGATCGTGAAGGATTCTATCATGTGACCCAAATAACGGGCGATGAGAATTCTGCAACGGTCAAATTGATCATTCGGGATTTTGATCGAGCTGAAAATAATCGCCGAATGGACTACCTGAATCAATTGGCACGGATATTTGAGCTGCGTTACGTTGGGCTGGAAATCAATGTCAGGGCCAGAGATCAATACCAGAACATGAAGGAGGTTCTACGTCGGTATCCGGAGGTGGCGGATAAGGCCAAAACAGCCATTACAGCCTCGAGTATTGCCGTTCGGGAGAACCCCATTCGAGGGGGGACGGACGGGGCGCGGCTTTGTTTTATGGGAGTTCCGACCCCCAATATATTCACGGGCGCCATGATGGTTCACTCAAAAACCGAATGGATTCCGGAGGTTGCGCTTGAAAAGGCGGCAGAAGTGATTGTGCGATTATGTGGGCTGTGGGGTAAAGTATGAAAGAATATTCACGAAAAATGTAGTTTATTGTATAAATTGGTTAAAAAAAGCTTGATTTTTTCTTAAATCATGCTAAGTTCCACCCACTATTAATTTTCCGCCCCTAGCTCGTGTCTGGCTTCGTTCTCGAACGAAATTCCATTTTCAAAGTGGCAGCCGCAAGTATGGTAGTGTGGATTTATTCAGAAGGAAAAGGAGATGTCACTATGGCTAATGGAACTGTAAAGTGGTTCAGCGATCAAAAAGGTTTTGGTTTTATCGAGCAGGAAGATGGTCCGGATGTGTTTGTTCATCATTCGGCAATCGTCATGGAAGGGTTTAAGTCCCTTAATGAGGGAGATCAGGTCACCTTTGATATTGAGCAGGGACAGAAGGGTCCCGCTGCTGCAAATGTTAAGGTAGCATAGCCTCATAGCCTGAACTATTTTTTTTGATAATCAGGGGCGCTCTTTCGTGAAGTCGGGGGAGCGCCCCTTTTTTTATTTTTCAGGGTTTTTATTTTTTAGAGAAATTACATCATGAGAATTCTGGTCGTTGAAGATGATCGGAAAATTGCATCCTTTATTGCAAATGGTTTGAAAGAGGCCGGGTTTGCGGTGGATGTGGCCCTTGACGGTGTGGACGGCCTTCACCTGGGGGAGACCGAACCCTATGATGCAGCTGTGGTGGATATCATGTTGCCGGGGCTTGACGGGTTGTCCCTCATTGAGCGGCTTCGTCAGAAAAAGATCACGACTCCGGTGATTATTCTCAGCGCAAAACGGTCAGTGGACGACCGGGTCAAGGGCTTGCAGACCGGTGGGGATGATTACATGACCAAACCCTTTTCATTCTCTGAACTCCTGGCCCGCGTTCATGCTCTCATTCGCAGATCAACCCGGGTGGCGGAACCGTCTACGCTTCACGCCGGGGACCTGACACTGGATCTTCTAACAAGGGAGGTGGAACGGGGAAAAGAGGAAATCAGCCTTCCTTCCCGTGAGTTTGCCCTGTTGGAACACTTGGTCCGCAACAAGGGCCGCATTGTTTCCAAGACATCCATCCTGGAGCATGTCTACGATTACAGCTTTGATCCCCAGACCAATGTGGTAGATGTGCTGGTCTGTCGTGTGCGGAACAAAATCGACAAGGATTTTGACAAAAAGTTGATCCACACGGTGCGTGGGATGGGTTATGTCCTCAAAGAGCAGTAGAAAGGTCGGCTTCACCTTCAGCCTCAAGCTGAGTGTCCTCTACGCGCTCTTTTTTGTCATCGCCTCGGGCGGACTGTTCCTGGTGGCCTATTATCTGATCGGAAACCTGGTTGAACAGCGTGAGAAGGAAATTGTAGAGGACCGAATCCTGGAATACAAGGCTTGGTATGAGGAAGGTGGGATTCGAGCACTCAAGGCCCGCTTTGACGACCAGACCAATCCTGAGGGCGATATTTTTTTTGTTCGGATTGTGGGGCCCCTGAACCAGGTCTTGTTCTTGAAATTTCCTCCCGGATTTGAAGGTTTGGATCCGCGCCGTTTGAGGTCTCTTCAGCCGGGGAAGAAGGATTTCTGGCTTTTCCTCGAAGAATCCGCTGAAAAGGGCGTCTGGACAGTGGGCATGGCATCGCTCCCCGGCGGCATCACCCTTCAGGTCGGGAAGAGCTCAGCCAGAAGCCGGGAGCTGCTTTCCTATTTCAGAATCGTTTTTTTGATCTTCATGATTCCCATTCTTCTGCTGGGCATTATCGGCGGGGGCGTGGTGACCTTTCGTGCCATCAAACCGATCCGAAATCTGATTGAGACCGTCAAAAATATCCTGAAAACCGGAGAAATGAGCCTTCGGGTACCGGTTCGTCGGGAACGGGGAGAGATGGATGAACTGGTGGGCCTATTCAATCAAATGCTGGACAAGAACGACCTGCTGATTCAGGCCATGCACAATTCCCTGGACAATGTGGCCCACGATTTGCGGACTCCCATGACACGCCTCAGAGGCGTGGCGGAATTCGCCCTTCAGGACCCCGAAAACCGAGAAGCCTGCCATGAAGCGCTGGGCGACTGCATGGAAGAATCAGAACGGGTGTTGACCATGCTGAATGCTTTGATGGATGTGGCGGAAGCGGAAACCGGGGCCATGCGGCTGGAGAAAATCCCCTTATCGGTCTCTGATATGATCCGTGATGTGGTGGATCTCTATGAAATTGTGGCGGAAGAACAGGGCACGAAAGTGGTTATGAACTCACCGGATGCGCTCATGATCCATGCGGACCGAACCCGGCTGCAGCAGGTTCTGGCCAATTTGTTGGACAATGCATTGAAGTACGGTGGACAGGGTGGAACAGTGAAGATCGATGCCGTCGAAGAAGGCCAAGATGTTGTCATTTCCGTATCCGATGAAGGTATGGGCATTGCTGAAAACGAGGTGCCGAGGATCTGGGAGCGATTGTATCGCGGCGATCTCAGCCGTTCCAGGCGCGGTTTGGGGCTCGGGCTCAGTTTTGTGAAAGCCATTGTGGAGGCCCACGGGGGAACAGTTCATGTGGACAGCCGATTGAAGGAAGGGACCACTTTTATCGTCAAACTGCCGCGATCGGAGGGAGAGCCTTAGGATTTTGGATTGTGTGCTGAAGATTGCGGCTGAAAGTGATCCCAACAGGTTCATAAATCTTCCTCTTTGTTATTAAAACGGTGAAATTGCCGCTCTGAAACATAAAGGCCCACCAGGGAAGCCATAAAGAAGATCAGGTAGAACTGCCCGATGAGCCCTTCGAGGATGGTCAGGGTCTGTGCCATGCCCGAAAGTGCTACCACCTCGCCATACCCGATGGTCAATAGCGTCACATAGCTGTAAAAAAACATGAGTTTGTACAACGATTGCATATTTTGGGGTTGCCCGTGCACCCCGAAGCTGAAGGAACCGGGACTGAGGAGTTCAATGTTCACGAATAAAATTGTCCAGAATACCCCCAATAGAATGTAAACGCATAATCCACCCATGATGGTGTCCGCATTGGTCTCCTGTTGTCGGGTTACGGCGCCGGCGATCAAAAACGTTACCAGGCCGAGATAGGTACACGATAGGAAATTGGTAGCAATGAGGATATTCTTGCTATCGGTAAAATAGCTGCTGCTTTCTCCCAAAATGGTGCAGGCGCCCAGGACGATGGTCAGCTTGAAAAATCGGCTTTTGCGAACGGAATAAGCGGCTGCTGCGATTAAAAGATAGAAGATCGTGTCTCCCGCATAGCCGGCGAGCATACTCCCTTCAAAAAGAGGCGTCGCAATCAACTGCACGATAAAAAAGGCCAGTAGAAAGCCGAAACGGTTGTTTATGCCGAGGTAGTGTGGGTGATCCTCTTTCGTCTCAAGGGCATGGACCATATTGTGATTGCCTCACATGGGCTATCTGCGAATGACGATGGGGACAGTTCAACGGGAAATATATCCCTTTGAAAAAGTAGTGTCAAGGATGTTGCACAGTGACCATAAGGAGGATTGTTACTGATGGAAGATACCTTCGAAGGAAGAAAACCGGCATCGGCCAAGTTCAATATCTACCTGTTGACCATCGCATTGTTATGGACAGTTGTAATGGCCCTTTTTTTCCTATGGAATTCCGAGAGAGAGGATTGGCAAGCGACTGAGGCCGGGCGAATTCAGGCAAGATCGTCCTTTGAGAAGGACGTTATATATCGCAGTTGGAATGCCGGTCATGGCGGTGTTTATGCCCCTGTGACTGAGCTGACGCCGCCCAATCCATATCTGGATGTTCCCGAACGGGACGTTACAACGCCTTCCGGCAAGGAACTTACAAAAATCAATCCCGCTTTCATGACGCGCCAGGTACACGAGATTGGGCAGAAAAAATTCGGTGCTTACGCCCATATAACGAGTCTGAACCCGATTCGACCCCAGAATACACCCGATCCGTGGGAAAGGGATGCACTTGAAGCGTTTGAAAAGGGCGAATCCGAAATGAGTTCACTGGAACGGATGGATGGCGTAATGCATCTGAGATTGATGCGCCCCCTGCTTACCACCAAAGCGTGTCTTAAATGCCATGCTTTTCAAGGATACAAGGAGGGCGATATTCGAGGGGGGATCTCCAATTCGGTGCCCATGGCGCCTTTTTGGTCGATAGCGCGACATCGCAAACGAGTCTTTCTGGTATGGTTCAGTTTGATTTGGCTCTTAGGGGCGGCGGGCATCTTCTTTGCCGGGAAGAAATTGAAACATCACATGCGGGAGCGTGATATGGCGCAAGAGAAAATGCGCCAAGCCAAAGCAGCGGCAGAAGCTGCGAACATTGCCAAGAGCGAATTTCTGGCGAACATGAGTCACGAGATACGGACACCCATGAACGGTGTGATCGGCATGCTCGATATGCTTCTTGATACGGAGCAGACGGATGAGCAGAAGGATTTCGCCAAAAGCGCGCAATCAAGCGCCGATTCCCTCCTGATGCTGATCAATGATATCCTTGATCATTCAAAGATCGAAGCCGGAAAGCTCGACCTCGAAACCATCGATTTCGATCTGAGGCCCACCTTGGAAAACCTGAGCGACTTAATGGCTATGAAGACTCGGGAGAAAGGCGTGGAGTTTGCCTGCCTGATCCATGAGCGGGCGCCCTGTCTTTTGAAGGGCGACCCGGGACGTCTCCGTCAAATCCTGATCAACCTGACGGGAAATGCCATCAAGTTTGTGGAGAAGGGCGAGGTATCTATCAGTGTGGATGTCAAAGAGGAGACGGAAACAGCCGTCACGCTTCTCTTTGAAGTAAAAGACACCGGAATCGGCATTCCCGCGGACCGGGTGGACTCTCTCTTTGAGTCGTTTACCCAGGTCGATGCCTCCACCACCCGCAAGTATGGGGGGACGGGCCTGGGGCTTGCGATTTCCAAACAGCTTTCGGAGCTGATGGGAGGCGAGATAGGCATTGAAAGCGAGGAGGGAAAGGGAACTACATTCTGGTTCACAGTTGTTATGGGAAAGCAGGTTGGACAGACGTCAAAAGATATTGCCGGTTTAGAAGATATTGAAGGAAAGCATATCCTTGTGGTGGATGATCATGCGACCAACCGAATGGTTTTCCGGGAATACCTGGCATCATGGAATTGTCGTGTCGGCGAGGCCGAAAAAGGAGATGAGGCCCTCTCCAGGCTGCGGGATGCCGCAAACGGGGGTGATCCGTTTCATATCGCTATTCTGGATATGCAGATGCCGGGAATGACGGGAGAAACCCTGGGGCACAAAATCAAGAATGATCCTCTGGTCGAAAACACGCACCTGGTCATGGCGACCTCCGTGGGCCAACGGGGGGATGCCGAAAGGCTGAAAAAGGCGGGGTTTGCCGCTTTTCTCACCAAACCGGTTAAAAAATCCGTTCTCTTTGATTGTCTCAGGATTGTTCAGGGACTGAAAAAGGATGGCCCAAACGACCCCGGAAAGCAGATTGTAACCGGGTTTACCGTTGAGGAAAGAAAGGCCGGCGAGGAAACAACGGTTCGTAAGTTACAAATACTGTTGGCGGAAGACAACATGATGAACCAGAAAGTGGCAAAAAACATGTTAAAGAAAATGGGCCACGAGGTCGCAATTGCCAACAACGGCGAGGAGGCAGTTGAAAGATTCAAGGAGCAGGACATCGACCTGATCCTGATGGACGGCCAGATGCCGGTGATGGACGGGCTGGAAGCCGCAAGGACCATTCGGGATTTGGAAAAAGAATCCAAAATGGGCCATATCCCCATAATTGCGGTGACCGCCAATGCCATGAAGGGCGACCGGGAGAAATTTCTGGCATCAGGCATGGATGATTATATCTCCAAACCTCTCAAGAGAAAGGTTCTTGAGGAAGTGATCGGGAGGGTTATGGATGTCTGAAAATTGGGGTTGGGAGGGCTCCCACAACGCTTTTTTCGGGCGGTTCCGGCAGGCTATTTCTCCAGCTCCCGTTTAACGGCAACCCCTAATCTTTTCCAGCAAAAAAGGTTTTCTGATATATGCTGCAGCGCCGAGGCTCTGAGCTTCTTTAACCCGGTCCGTTTCGGAAAATCCGCTTGCTATGGTCGCTTTTTGTCTGGGGTGTAGTTCAACGATTCCTTTATGAGAACGAGCGACTTGGAGGCATAGAGGCAATTCGGGAGGTAGCACAACAGGGTAAGGCATGGGGGCGCGGGCGGTGTTTCCGGAAAGGTTGGCCGGGCGGTTGTCCCTTTCGCTCTCCCTTCACCTTCACTGCGACCTCGCCAACCGTTTCTCCTCCGCCCAACCCCGAATCTCATCTAAGCTCTCAGCTTCAAAAAACCTTTCCCCCAATTCTTCAAGCTGTTCCGTGGTCAATCCCACGAAGATCGGAGAAACAAAATCAGAGCTGATCTGAAAACGTTTTGCTATTAAACGGGATAAAAGTTTCATAGCTTCCTGTTGCATTCCCTGCTCAATCCACTGTTCTGCTGCTGTCGGCATAATATCTCCTCCTTGGCCTTCAAAAACCTGTTTAACACTCTCCTCAATTGCTTCACTGCCTATTTGATCACTCCCCGAAGCCACATATCTCAAGACAGTTTCAAGATATTCAAGACCATTTCGTTTATCCAACAGATCTTTTAACAGAGCTAAAATCCTCGGGAATTTTTCCGGAAGATCACTTGAAAAGACATTCTTCAAAAGGAGAAAAGCAACTCTCAAAACAACAGCGCCTTTAATTTCTTCATCGCTGTGCTCCGAAAGATCACACAGCAGATATTCGAAATCAGGCACAACATGATCTAATGCATCCGGATGGTCAAAGAGATCATGAAATCCCGGCCCGACCGTCCACGTTTCCTTCCCATGATACACAACACACGGGATAATCGGAGGTAAAGGGCGCCCTTTCCCCGCTTTCAACCACTGTTCCCATATTCGCGTCATATACCTCAAGAGGTGTAAACAGATCAATGGCTCGACAAAACTCTTGTGCTCAAACAGGAGGTAAACGCAAACCGAGCCTTTTCCCTTGAAATCAACATGATAAAGAAGGTCTGAAAGATGTGCGGAGAGTTCTTTGTCAACAAATGTGTCCTTGCTTATTTCCAAGGAATCCACATTCAAAAGAGATGCGATATCTTTTGGCAGGTAATGGACGACAAAGTCCTTAGCTACTTCCTGCCTCGAAAGCGTCTCTTTGAAAAATTTGTCATGGGGACTGCTTATTTGTTCCATATTGCAAGTATACCATATCGCACGGATAATTAAACAACGAAAATTATTAAACCGTAAACCGGTACGTTACACGGTCAGAGCCGGCATGATTGCGGATGGAGCAGCCTATCCATGGTCCAGTGCCGCCTACCATCTTTCAGGGAAGGAAGATAAAACAGTAATGGCAGATTACCTTCATGTCAGCGCCTGTTCCTGATGGGCGGTCCGGACCTGAAAGTTCTGGCGGATGACGCCCCCGTTTAGAAGCTTGAGCTCGCAACCCCGCGCGGGATTTGGAAAAAGAATCCAAAATGGGCCATATCCCCATAATTGCGGTGACCGCCAATGCCATGAAGGGCGACCGGGAGAAATTTCCGGCAGCAGGCATGGATGATTATGTCCCCAAACCTCTCAAGAGAAAGGTTCTTGAGGAAGTGATCGGGAGGGTTATGGATGTCTGAAAATCCGGGTCGGGAAGGGCTCCCTCAACGTTTTTTTCGGGCGGTTCCGGCAGGCTATTTCTCCAGCTCCCGTTTAACGGCAACCCCTATCTTTTCCAGCAAAAAAGGTTTTCTGATATATGCTGCAGCGCCGAGGCTCTGAACTTCTTTAACCCGGTCCGTTTCGGAAAATCCGCTTGCAATGATCGCTTTTTGTCCGGGGTGCAGTTCAACGATTTTCTTATACGTATCGAGTCCATCCATACCCGGGTCCATGATCATATCCAGTATTAACAGGTTCATTTCATGGGTCTTCAGGTATTCAACAGCCTTTTCCCCGCTCGAAACCGATTCGACCGAATATCCCAGCTCCTTCAACATACCGGAAGCGATTTCCCTTTGCTCCTCCAGATCATCAACAATCAAAATCGATTCCCCATTGCCGCGATACGCCTCGACGGACAAGGGATCTTCATCCCCGGGCATTTTTTCACGGGTGACGGGAAAATAGAGGGTGAATACGGTTCCCCTCCCTTCAGAACTTTGGACGTCAATATGTCCGTTATGATCTTTTACCGTTCCCCAAACAACCGCCATGCCCAAGCCCGTTCCACTTCTCCCCATTTTTTTCTTGGTATAGAACGGTTCAAATATCCTTCCTATATCATTCGGGGCAATCCCGCGTCCATTATCGGAAACAGTGAGGATTACATACTCACCCTCCTTTACGTCATCATCATTTCTTATGGGTCCGCCAATATAACGGCTTTCCGTGGATACCGCTATACTCCCTCCTTCAAGCGTCGCCTCAGCAGAATTGGAAACCAGGTTCATGACGGTTTTGGACAGGTGTGTCGATGATCCCAAAATGTTCAGGCTGTCTTTTTCAAGCCGGGTCTCCAAATGAACCCCGGGATAGTGCGACTGAAGGTTTTTGTACTCGGGACTTTCCAGATATTCAACGATAACATCATTCAAATTAACCACTTCAGTGGCAACAACGCCTCTCCTCACCAATGTCAGTAGATCCTGAACAACGGCGGAAGCCTTTTCTCCCGACTTTTGGATGGTCATGATCGGTTTTCTTAAAGGGTTGTTTTCAGGGAGTTGCATCAGTAATAATTCAGGATAACTCACGAGCCCGGAAAGAATATTATTGAGGTCGTGCGCTACTCCTCCCGCGAGCGTTCCGACAGCCTCCATCTTTTCGGCGCGTTGAAGTCGGGATTGAAGTTTCTTCCTGTCATTTTCCGCTTTGACCCGTTCATCCACGTCAACTATCGTAAAGAGAACCGCCGGTTTACCATGGTAAGCTATAGTTCTTGAATAGAGATCACATCAGAAAATTTTTTTCGCTTTTGTAAATCCCCTGAGCCGATAATTTGTAACAACATCCTTTTTACCTGCCTGTTTTTCTCGGGATTGATCCATAACAAACGGACGATCGTCCTTGTACACGGTCCTGGCGTACCCGTACGGTTCCCATCCATAGATCTCCTCCAGGGAGTATCCGGTCATTTTGGAATAGATTTCGTTGGCATAATCAATACGTCCATCCTGGACGATGCCGATGCCCAGCAATGATTGCTCAGAAATCAACCTGAATTTCTCCTCAGATTCCAGCAGCGCTATTTCGGCTTCTTTTCTGTTGAGATGGCATGAAAGGCGTTGTACGTTTTGAATGCATACAACAATAAAGGAGTATGAACATGCCCCAAATTCTTGCCAAAAACAATAGCCGAGTGTCGCTGAGAATCCCGGCCGATGACAAGGCGCTTCTCGTGCGTGCAGTCACCTTGCAACAGACCACTCTCACCGATTTTGTCATCCGACATGCGGTAGAGGCGGCACGAACGCTGATTGATCAAGCCGAGAGAGTTACGCTCAGTGAACGGGACAGCTTGCGGGTTCTCGAACTGTTGGAAGACCCTCCGGTGCCGAATGCGAAGCTGATGAAGGCTGCTCACGCTTTGCCTGATCGACCGTGACCATTCCTCCCTGGCATGAAGAGCCGATTTCCAGGGCCTGTGATCGGGAAGCTTTTGACTGCGGTGACACTGCTCTGAATGCGTTCCTGCGCCGTCATGCGCGCAAGAGCCATGAACGGGGTGGGGCCAAGATTTTTTTGGCGATCAATGACGGCGATGGCAAAGCGATTCTCGGTTTCTACAGCCTCGAGCCGGCTTCAATTGCCTATGACCGTACGCCTCTTTTGATCAAGCGAGGCCTCGCGCGGCATGAAGTGCCGGTGTTCAGGCTTGCGAGGCTGGCCGTTGATTGCTCAATTCAGGGGTGCGGCTTCGGAGGTCGGCTTCTCCTTGCAGCAGGTCGCCGTTGCCTTCTGGTCGCATCAGAGGTTGGCGGTGTCGCGCTCCTCATTGATGCCAAAAACGAGCGGATTGCTCAATGGTACGCAGGATATGGCGCTCTTCAACTCCTTGACCAACCGCTTTCGTTGCTTTTGCCCTTCAAGTCCATTCACGCTGCGCTCATTTCGGCGGGCAAGCTCTAAAGAGGCAAGCATCCTTCATATGGGCTCAAAAGTAGTTTACACTTTTCAGGGCTGGTCGCAAGCCGGGACAAAGTGTAAACCGATAAATGAAGGATGCCATTTCTTGCAACGGTTTTTTACCGTGGAAGACCCCCGGGAAACGCAAACCACCCGGACCCGGCAGTACGGTTTTAAGGTTTTTGCTTGCTACTTGTGAACAAATACATTATCGGGAATATAGTTCAGGGCGGCGTACTTTTTCAGCGTTTCAATGTCAGTGCCGGTTAGCCCCGCTTTGGAAGACATCACAAGTACCCTATTTCTCGTCCGGACGTTTTTTGCCAACGTCATGCCCTCTTGAAGATCATCTAATGGGATTTTGATATAATGCTTCCCCTTTTCTTCGTGTATTGATTCCAGATTGATTTCCAAAAGCTGCTCTGTGATGGCGGGATCGAGTTGGTACCCGCGCATGCGTTGAAGGTTTTCAGGGATATTTTCAAGCGGTACCTTGCCCTTATGGATAAGGTTGTTGTAGGCAACCGCAGCGGTTATGATCCTCGCCAAAAGAGGTATTCCATCCCCGTGTAAGCCATCGGGAAATCCGCGGCCATTGAATTGTTCATGATGGGCCCTGACCAATTCCGCCACGGGTCGCAGAGATTCGATTTCCTTCAGAACAATCTCCCCTAAAATCGGATGAGACAGGAATATCCGGCGTTCTTCGCCTGTCATTTCCCCTCTTTTCTTAGAGAGAAGTTCCCTGGGCAGGCTCAGCATGCCGATGTCATGCAGCAGAGCAGCCGTTTCGACAAGGGGGTAATCCTCTTTGGGAACATCCGGGACACGCTTTGCCAGTTTGACGGACAATTCGGAGGCTCTTCTCGAACGCCACCCAAAACCATCGTCGAACGCATCCTGTAGATTGGTAAACATCCTGATTGTTTGAAGATAGCTTCGCTTTATCAGCTCATGTTCATTGGATAACTTTCTTTCAGTGCGCACGATTCTGGCGCCGATCTTAACACGGGCACGCAGTTCCTCAAAGTCAACTGGTTTGGCGACATAATCATCGGCTCCCGCTTCCAGACCTTGGATGATATCCTGTTGCGAGTTCTGTGCGGTAACGAGAATTAGATACATATAGTGTTCAAAATCGGTTTCTCTTATCCTCCGACATAAGGAAAGCCCGTCAATTCCAGGCATAATCCAGTCGCTCACAACAATGTTTACAGGATTGGATTTCAAGCTTGTCCAGGCTTCCATTCCGTTTTGCGCTGAAAATGTTGTGTAGCCCCACTCCTTGAACTTATTTTCCATCAAACTCAGAGATACAGGGTTGTCTTCGACAATCAGAACATTCATAAAAACACCATCTTTGCCTCTGCATAAGGCGTATTTTTTATTTTTCTCCGATTAAGACTCAAAGATATGACCTCCAGGTCAATTTTTGTCAAGGGATTTCAGAATAGCCAGCCGTTGCTTCATCCTTCTTGTGAAAATGTTTAAATTAAAAGGGGTCACACCTATTTTATTTGCTCTAGTATTTACACCAGCCGTGGTGTTAGAGTCTTGACTATCTTGAAAAATGTGATAGATTTTACCTGATTGAAACGATTTACTTGGGAAGCTGGCATGAAACGCACTTTAAAAACAGGGTTTGCAATCTTACTGGTGATGAGCGTTGTTATAGGGAATATCCCCTTTGCCGCCATGATGGTCTGCGTTCACGCAAATGACATTCATGGTGAAAAGGCGGTTCATCTTCATTACGGCCAATTGCCGGGGCAGCCCTGTCATGAATCTCCGGTGGGATTAAGCCAATCGAGCAGTGAGGAAGAGCGGCGGCATTTTCCCCTGGTTCCGGAAACCCTCATTACTTCCCAAGCCTCCTTTAAACGTGCTTTGAGTCTGCTGTCAGCGGCCCAGCGTCACAGCCCCGAGTCAACGATTAACGTATCTGCCGGCCACCGGGGTGGATACCGGTTTTATGACCCGTCCTTTGTTTTCCCTGACACCGTTTTTATCAACACCACCATTCTGATCATCTGATCATCTCTTTTTTTCTGTTCCATGCCTTCTCTTTTTCGAAGTGGACCATTTTTTTGGGTCTGAACCATTTAGCATATGGAGAGATGATCTATGCATTCCATAAAGTTTCGATTCCCGAAATTGTTCGGGGTTTCTCTGCTGCTCTTTTTTGTCGGCTGGTTTCCTGCGGAACCCATGGCGGAGGTTCCTGAACCTGTTTTCGATTTTGATGGAAACCCCGTTACCCTTCAAAAAGCCATCGATCTGGCCATTGAACATAACCCGGAACTGAACGCGTCGCGCTGGGAAGAACGCGCCATGGAAGGCAGTGTGCTTCAGGCGGGGCTTCTTCCCAACCCGGAAATTGAGGCGGAAACGGAGAACTTTGCCGGATCAGGCCCGTTCAAAGGCTTTGACGCGGCTGAGACCACGGTCCAGTTAAGCCAGTTGATCGAACTGGGCGGCAAGCGCGCCAAGAGGAGCGCTTATGCTTCTCTGGGTCGCGATCTGGCCCAATGGGATTATCAGGTCAAACATGCGGATGTGGTCGCTGAAACGACGCTGGCATTTATGAATGTGCTTTTCGCTCAGGAGCGGCTGGCCCTCATGCAAAAGCTGCTTCATCTGGCCGATAAAGTTCTTCAAGTAACGTCGGAACGGGTGAAGGCCGGCAAGGTTTCTCCCGTGGAGGAGATCAGGGCGGAGGTGGACCGTTCCACGTCCCGGATTGATGTGAAACATGCCGCCTTTGACCTTAAAGCCGCTCAAAGAGAACTTTCAGGGAGCTGGGGCGGAACGTACCCCACCTTCAGCGAAGCCCGCGGGCGTTTGGGCCATATACTTCCGGTTCCTTCTTTGGACGCCCTTGAAAGCATGGTTTCCCGAAATCCGGATGTGCTCCGCTGGGCCGTGGCAATTGAGCAACACCGGGCCGGCGTAACCCTGGAACAAGCGCGAGGCATCCCCGATTTGACGGTGAGCCTGGGCGCCAAACACCACAATGAAATAAACGACACGGCGTTTGTCATGGGGTTTTCCATTCCCATCCCCATTTTTGATCGCAACCAGGGGGCAACGCTTGAAGCCCGGGAGAGGGTATCCAAGTCTAAGGAGGAATCAAGGGCGGTTTGGTTAAGGGTTGTCAACACTCTGGCCGAGACCTTTCAGACACTATCAAGAGCCCATATGGAGGCCACCGATCTGGCGCAGCATGTCCTGCCGGGAGCCCGGGCTGCATTTGAGGCATCCGAAGAGGGGTTTCGCCACGGAAAATTTGACTATCTCGATATGCTGGACGCCCAGAGAACCCTGGTTTCGGTCAATTTGCGCCACATCGATGCATTGTTCGCTTACCAGCAGGCCCGCACGCAGGTCGAACGATTGATTGGTCAGGACATGGGTAAACTGGTTTCAGCGCTTGAAAATTCAAAACAAGGAGATGCTCCGTGAATATCAAAAAGGTGGTGCTTATCTGTACCGTTGTGGTGGTTCCGACCGTCTTTGGCGCATTCTATTATGGTCGCACTGTGGAATCCAATCGTTTGGCAAGTGAGGTTCATGAGAAAGATCATGGTGCAAAGGAACACCGGGAACACGCCCAACATGCCGAGGAAGATCATGATGGGC
>Ga0233437_1003626_pt1 | contig 19869 bp, 14 predicted proteins | sample SI_122_August201_FD_182714 | JGI IMG/M metagenome (GOLD analysis project Ga0233437, IMG submission 182714) | Seawater microbial communities from Saanich Inlet, British Columbia, Canada - SI_122_August2016_200_MG | ecosystem: Environmental > Aquatic > Marine > Inlet | place: Canada: British...
CCTATTACACCACCAAGGAAGTGGGCAAGGGTACGGGGATGGGGCTTTCGGTAATACACGGCATTGTGAAGAGCCATGGCGGTGGTGTCCGGGTTGAAAGCAAGCTCGGGGAAGGAACACTCTTTGAGATCTATTTCCCCGCACTGGAAAAAATATCTGAGGAAGAAAAGAAGCCCGAGGGACAAATCAAAGGGGGTTCTGAAAAAATCCTCTTTGTGGATGATGAAGAATCCGTAGTGAAGCTGAACCACCAGCTTTTGGAGCGGTTGGGCTATCAGGTTCAAAGTACGACAAAACCTTTAGAGGCCTTGGAATGGTTTAAAGCCGACCCGGATCAATTTGATGTTATCATAACCGATATGACCATGCCTCGATTGACTGGCGACAGGCTGGCCGCAGAAGTCCTGAAAATTCGGCCGCAAATGTCGGTGATCATCTGCACCGGCTACAGCGAGAGGATGTCGACAGAGAAAGCAGAGGCTCTGGGCGCCCGAAAATATCTTGAGAAGCCCATAGATTTGCTGAATCTGGCTTCATCGCTTCGAGAGGTTATAGAGGGGAAATAATCCATAGAATCTGTTTGATTTCTCTAAAACCAGACGGAATTTTTCCTATATCAAACTTCCGTTTGATTCCTCTTTGAAAATGTGAACAATACATCTGGCAGCTTTGCGAAATCTGGTCGGATGTGGTATGCAAGGATCATGCACGAACGGTTCTGTTTCAGGGCATCTGATTTAACAAGTTTTGGATATCCTTCACTGATTCTGATCGGACCGATGTGTGATTGAAAATGAGAATGTGACGATTTGGCCTTATGTGGTGTATCAAGGGACATTGCAGCCTAACTCATTTTAAGCGGGGGGATTGATGAAAACGTTTATCGGCATTCTGTTGGTCGGACTTCTTGGTTTCTTAGGATGTAGTGGCAGTGATGATACGACCAGCACGACAAGCACTACTGTTGGCGAAGCTAACCCTGTGGCACCATTTGGTATCATAGACACCTTGGACCCCATGTACGAATGGACATCCGTTCCAGGGGCTACCAAGTACCGACTTTTGGTACAAGATGAAGACGACACAGTTAAAGTAGACGAGTGGTACACCGCAGAGGAATCAGGGTGTGCATCAGAGAAGGTTTCGTGCACGGTGCATCCTGGCATTGTTACTATTGGCGAAAATAAATGGGAGGTACAGGCTTGCGCGACCCAGGATTGCGGCGCGTGGAGCGAGCCGCTGAATTACGATGTTAAGCCCACCCCCGTGAGCACCGAGACTCGTTTCACTATTAATGGTGACGGCACTGTCACGGATAATAACACACAGCTCATGTGGACCTACGACCCGGGCGCTGTCGGGACTACAACGTGGGCGGGTGCTCTCAACTTTTGCAATGATCTGGTGCTGCCTGACAGTGGCTATAGTGACTGGCGGCTCCCCACCATTTATGAGCTTTACCCATTGCTCGTAGCTCATGGTAATCCTGAACAGCATATTTACTACTGGACCAGTACAGAGGTGTGGGGCAATGAGGACCCGTCTATGACATGGGTCGTATACAGAGATGGACCAATGAAATACAAAAAGTTTGATGTTAATGACAGCGCGTATGTATGGCCCGTGCGAGGCGGCTATCATTGATTTGGTTATTCGAGTCATTTGATCATTTGAGGTAGGGGCTACAGGAGGATTTTATCCCCGCCCCAGCCCACCTTACCCACAGCTGTACGTACTCCCCAAGCCGGGTGGAACCACAAGATTCCCCCGGCCCTTGCTCATAAAGCCGGATTGCAGGCACAAAACGGAAGGATTGATCTGGCAGCTTTGCGAAATCTGGTCGAATGTGGTACGCAAGGATCATGCACGAACCCTTTTCCGCAACCGGCCAAACGGAAAATCGTCCTACCCCAATATTTTGTGGTGGTAAAAAATTCCGATTTAACTTCAGAGAACATTCTAGTGCCGCAACGCAAAACTTGGAAGAGCCATCTATTGATCGCCAAACGAAGCGAGATATAATACTATTACACCGATTTTGGGTAGGACACACAGGCCAGGTAATGATGCTCCTCCATGAGTCGCTGAAAACTTTGCTCTTCAAGCGGACGGACGATTTCGACGATAGCATCTATAAGGTTCAACACTGTTTACCCCAGATTGAAATGAGTTTTGGCTAAACACATAACTCATCCGAGGTTGTTTGTTCAGTATTTTCATTACTGATTTTGGCACATAAATGGTGAAGAACAATATCGCATTGCCATTGTAGCATTGCCGTTGAAGCCGAACGCTGTTTCAACTATACTCAATTTTCAAAAAAGCGAGTTTTTTCAGCGGAGGGAAGTTGGAATCGGACGACCTGAAGAGAAAAGCGGAAGCCATAGAATGGTTTCACACAATGGATCTCGGCGGCGGAGTAATCACGGAAGGTGTCAATGAACCAAGCCGCAGGCTCCCTCTTCTTGGAATTCCCGAGGATTTGAGTGGAAAGCGGGTCCTGGATATCGGAGCCTGGGATGGTTTTTATACCTTTGAATGTGAACGTCGGGGCGCCGAACTCGTTCTTGCGACGGATTCATTTTGCTGGAACGGCGAAGGATGGGGTACAAAAGCGGGGTTCGACCTGGCCCATCGCGCTTCTAACTCAAAAGCCAAAACCCTTGAAATTGATGTGCTTGACATGACACCCCAAAATGTCGGCCAATTTGATCTGGTTCTTTTTCTCGGTGTGTTATATCACATGAAACATCCTTTGCTGTGTTTGGAAAAAGTGGCCGCCGTAACCAGGGAAATGCTGATTTTGGAAACACAGGTTGATTTTCTCGGCACCAAAAGGCCCACAATGGCGTTTTATGAGGGGCAAGAGCTCTATGCCGATGATACCAACTGGTGGGGCCCCAATCCCTCCTGCATTGTATCCATGCTTCTTACGGCGGGTTTTCAAAATGCAGCAGTGTACTCCGACATTGTTCCCTGGCCCCGTCGCGTGTTCAGGGCATTTTCCCGAAAATTGAAATACGGAGGACGGTTTCTTCATGAACTGCAAAGGAGCCGAATGGTTTTCCATGCAACCAAGAGGCGAGCTTATTGAACATTGCTGTGATCCGTTGCGATCAACTCTTTTGCAAAATCTTAAGTGCAAGATGCCTATATCTATACGTCAATGTCATTAACTTAAGGGTCGTAGTTAATCCCGAAAAGTACTTCAAATTTTCATGATATTATGGTATATAACTACAGCATTATCAACATGTTAACGTATTTTTTCTGAAGGGAAAAATGTCAAGAAAATTTGAAGAAAATAGAGCCTTTGGCGCGGACTCTGCTACTCCAGAACTGTGCCAAAAATCCTTGATTTTATTAAAAATGTTATCTTTTCCCAAGATTTTCTTCACCGCCATGGGAAATCAAAAAAAGACTGTCAATCAGCATTCAATTTTGACCTAAGGTGGACCCCATTCCACAGGCGCGGTGTCAGTCTCTGTTCCGTCAGCACGGTATACCGCCCGATGACCTCGCCGATCTCCGCGACCAGCTTAAGAATGGCGGAGGTAATGGTGTAAGGGAACTTCCAAAAAATAATCTACGCATCCTGTTTGCCCTTTTGCCCGTCTTCTACGTTGTGATAACAGGCACATAGCTCACTATGCACCTGCCATCACGCCTTGATGACGAACAAAAGTTCTGCACGATATGCGTATATTATTTTCTTCCAGTTCCCTAAGGCGGCTGGTATTCGGTTTTCTTCCTCACACGAACCTCCTTCGGGCCTATTTGATGCGGGTCGTCATAATAGTGCCCTCAATGGGGCAGATGCTCAATTTTAAACTCACTAACCATGTTGATTGACAACTTATTATGGGATATGGTGATGTTTCTAGAGAAAATGAGGATGCCGAACCGATAAACAGAGGAGGGTTGGATTATGAATGACGGTCTTGATGTAATTATCGTGGATGATGATCTTAGAATCTGTAAAACGGTCTCCGAACTCGTGAAAAAATTTTACGTTTGGGGCGACGTCCTTGCTTTTTCGGATATTGAGGAGGGAAAGGCCTACTGTCTGAAACATGCGTCGGGTATTGCCATATTCGTATTGGATGTCTTTTTGGGAAACGGGACCGGCTTTACGTTCCTGGAATCCATCGCCGAGAGGTTCCCCACCGCTTATGAGGACACCATTATCATCACGGGAAATGCCAGTGAGGATGTGGTAAATATGTGTGTGGCATCCGACGTGTATTACCTGCTGGAAAAGCCGGTTCGATCTTATGCACTGCAATTTGCCATTCGGGCCATCGTAACCAAGTATATTCGATTTGCCCAAAGGATCCTCGTGGACCCCTCCTTTGCTCAGAGTGTTGACCAACTCGGGATTGACAGTTTTCGGTGACCTTTTTAGCGGTCCAATTCACGGCGGATGGCCTGGGCGATAATCTGTAGGCTGTAAGGCTTTTTGATATAGGTCTTCGCGCCAAGGCGCTGGGCTTCCTTCACCCGTTCTGATTCAGTAAAGCCGCTGGCGATGATCGCCTTTTGGTGGGGGTGCGCGGCAACAATCCGGCGGTAGGTCTCGCAGCCGTCAATCCCCGGTTCCATGACCATATCCAGGATAAGGATATCAACCTTGTCGGTTTCGAGTTGCTTGATCGCGGCTTCGCCACTGGCGACGGTTTGTACGTTATACCCCAGCTTTCGGAGCATGAGGGATGCGATTTCTCTCTGCTCGGGGACATCATCCACCACCAGAACCCTTTCCGTACCCCGGCAATCCGCAAGAGAGAAGATCCGTTCCATTTCCTCCGCCGCATCCCTGGTAACCGGGAAATAGAGGTCAAAGACGGATCCTCGGCCTTCCTGCGTTTGAATGTCGATAAAGCCGCCGTGGTCCTTGACCGTTGACCAGATGAGCGTCATGCCCAGGCCTGTTCCGCTTCGCCCCAGTTTCTTTTTGGTATAAAAGGGCTCGAATATCTTTTCTAAGTCTTCCTGGTTGATCCCAATCCCCGTGTCGGCAACACTTAAAACAACATATTCCCCTGCTTCGATCCGTTCATAGGCATCGAGCGGTTTATTGAAATAGCGGTTTTGTGACGAAATCCGAACGGTTCCATCCACTAGATTTGCCTCGCAGCCGTTATGCAGTAGATTCATGAGTGTTTTCGAGATATGATACGCAGAGCCCTTGATGTTCAATGCCCCTTCATCAAGATCGATCTCCACACGGACCTGGCGGTGATTGGACAACAACTCGGCGTATTCGGGGGAAGCAAGGTAATCGGTCACGATCCGGTTCACATTGACGATCTTCTTTTCTGCTACACCCTGCCGGGCCAGACTCAGCAGGTCCTGAACGATGGCTGCCGCCTTCTGTCCCGATTGCCGGATGATGGAAAGGGGCCTCTGCCATGGGCTCTCCTCGGGAAGGTCCATGAGAAGTATATCCGGATAGGTGACCAGGCCGCTGAGGATATTGTTCAGATCATGGGCAACGCCGGCTGTGAGTCTACCGATGGTCTCCAGTTTTTCCGCCTGTTTCAATTGCCCTTCCAGACGACGTCTTTCCTCCTCCGCCCGCTCATTTTCGGCCATCTCCAGGGATAATTGCTGGTTCATTTCTTCCAGGGCCGCCGTCCGTTCTAAAACGCGCGCCTCCAATTGATCATTTGTCTGCTCGATCTTTCGCCGCTCGTCGGCAAGAAGGTGCATGAGGAAGAAATTGCGGCGGCCCATAAACTCAATGGTATAACAGATCAGCATCCCCGCAATATTGGCACTGATCAGAAAAAAATTATTGCTGATCAACTCCAGCGGCGGCGTTTGCGTCAGGACCGCGGCGATATTGTAAAGGACCACAATAATCAATCCGCTCAGGGAAGCCCACAGAAATCGAAGAGAGATAAACGAATACCCGAACATCAGGAGCAGGGTCAACCCGGCGTAATAATAATAATTGACCGGTTCCGGAGCGATGATAATCATGAGCACGATTCCCAGGCCGGCGATGGCGAGGGCCACCGACATCATGGGTTGCAGGTAAGCATGAACACGGGGGAGGAATGTGGCGCCTATAACGGCCAGGATACAGGGACAGACAAAGGCATAACGGATCAGCCATGTGATATGCCGGTGCTGGGGCAGAACGAGGGCATCGAGAATGCCGAAGAAGGCATACATCAGAGCGCCAAGGATAAATGAGATTCTGACCTGCGAAAGCGTCTGAACAAGATTGTGCTCCCGGTAGGGCACCTCCAACCCGGCCATGGGCCCTGAGAATCTAAGGGTCAATCGGTGTAGTTGCATGGCCTTCACACCGATTTTGGATTTGAGATCGGACTCCGTGGATTTCATCATGGGTTAAGTGATAATGAGATGCCTTTCTTATCTGAATCACCGCCTGGTTCAATTGGAAAACGGTTTCTGACCACCTGATCCGTGGAGGATTTCATCAATTTTCTTTGATAGGACCGAAAACTTGAAAGGCTTTTGCAGGAATCCATCCGCTCCCGCTTCCATGACCTCCCGGACCGGACCATCTATGGCGTAGCCGCTGCAGACAATCACTTTGATGCTCGGATGGTGAGCCTTCAACGCCAGAAAGACACGCTTGGCTTCCATATCGGGCAGTTTGAAGTCCAAAAGGGCCAGGTCGATTTCCTGTTTCGAGTTTCCAGCCAGGGCCACTGCTTCTCTACCATTAGAGGCCGTCAAAACCTCGTAGCCCATCATTCTAACCCCCTCCCGGCTGACTTCCATGAGCATTTTATTATCTTCAATGAGAAGAATTGTCCCGGAGCCTCTATTAAAGGTAGAGACGGTTTGACGACTAATATCCACCTTCTGTTCCGCTACGGGCAGATATATCCTTACGGTGGTTCCCTTGCCGGGCTTGGAGTCCACGGCAATCCAGCCTTCATGATTTTTAACAATACCGTACGCGGCAGCCATTCCCAGTCCCCGGCCCTGGAATTTGGTGGTGAAAAATGGTTCAAAGATATGGTCTCTTGTTTTCGGATCCATTCCTTTTCCATCATCTTTCACGCTCAACCAGATATAGCGTCCGGTTTTAAGCCCTGGGAATCTCTCTGCTATTTCCTTCCCAAGGGTTTTGTTCCCACAGGATATGTGGATGTGCCCCGCGCCATCAATGGCCTCGGACGCATTGAAAATGACGGCAGATATGACCATTTGCATTTGGGTTGAATCCATATTTACACTGGATGTGGCCGGGTCCAGATCCATTTCAACTTGAATGGAAGGTTTAATCAAATGGCGGGTCAACGAGAGGGTTTGTTTCATAAAATCCAGCATGTTAACGGTTCTTGATTGGTATTTTCCACCTCTTGCATAAGCAAGAAGCTGCTGGGTCAATTCAGCCATGCGAGCGGCGGTCTTCTTTATGGGCACAATGGCCTTTATATTTTCTTTGACGGGATCCAATTCAAGAATCTCCAACCTCCCCATGATCACCGCAAGCGCGTTGTTGAACTGGTGGGCAACCCCGCCGGCAAGGGTGGCGATGGCTTCCATTTTCCGGGCTTGCTGGAGCCTTGCCGCCATAGCTTCTTTTTCAGCTTCGGCCCGCTTTCGTTTGCTGATATCTCTTGTTACACCCAAGACCGATACGGGCTGCCCCGTGTCGTCCCGAATAAGACGCATGGTCGCTTCACCCCAGGCATGACTTCCGTCTTTAAGCATTTGCTCCAGTTCACGAGTCCTTGATCTGTTTGGATCGACGCCCTCAGCGCCGTCTCTTGCCAGTTCTTCCGAAAGAAGTCTCCGAAGATTTTCGAGGGATTCGGGGGACAAATGTTTGTCAAGCGGTAAATTCATGGCTTCTTGGGGCGTAAACCCCCGCATGGGCAAGACAGAGGGACTGATATAGGTGAAGTGCAAGGTTTCCAGACTGAGATTCCAGATAACATCCGTCACATTTTCCGCAAACAGGCGATAACGACTCTCGCTTTCCTTAAGGGCTGATTCAAATCGCTTTCGTTGCAATGCTACAGCGGCCTGATTGATAAATGTCTCGATCATTTCACGCCTCTCCCATAGTGTTTCCCTGGCCTTGCTTTGGCGGGTCAAAATGATAGCATTGCCAAACAGATCACCTTTTTTCGAGAAGCCGATAACCAATATCTGATCCAGACTCAACAATTTTTCAATGGCGTAACAAATGCCCTTGGGCACTGCCCCAAAGCAAAGTTCGTAAATCCCTTTGGGACCCAGCGCCAGTTTACCGCTTTCCAAAACCTTTCTCGCCTCTTCATCAGTCATTTCAATGGTCATTCCCACCGGGTCTTTCCCCAGTAGTCCCAGAATACGTTCGGCGGATTTCCCCAGACCCTTGACGGATTTTGTACAAACCAGGTTGGAATCCGGATCATAATCATTGATGATGACAATGGATTGCGACGCGATTCTCAATAGACTTTTGCCGATCAGTTGGTAGATGTCCGTATCGGACGAGAGAGAAAAGAATTCCATGGCCGTAATGGACAAAAACTCAAGATCACCCAGTGCGCGCCTTAATTTGTCTTCCGAGTCCCTGCGTTGACGCACTTCTTTCACTAATTCCCTATTCGCCCTTTCAAGTTCGTTGGTCCTCTCTCTGATTTTGTTTTCCAGGGCTGCTTGGCCCTTCCTCAACCCTTCCTCGGACTGCTTGTGCGGGGTAATGTCCCTGGCAACAGCATGAAAACCCACAATCCCTTTGCCTTTTCGTATGATCTGTACATTCTGTCCGATCCATATTTCTCCGTCGTCTTTTCGAATCATTGGAAATTCAAAATAAGTACTCTCAATACAGTCCTTATACTGTGAGAAATAGAGGGCTTTCGCCTTCTTTCGGTAATCCGGATGAATGAGATCTAAATAGCTGTTGCCGGTCAGTTCACCTTCTGAAAAACCGGTGGCGCGAACGGCGGCGGGGTTAAAAAAGGTAAACCGACCCCGCAGGTCGATTTTATAGATAATGTCATGGGCGTTTTCCACCAGATGTGCGTAGAAAGCCTCGCTTTGTTCGAGACGCTTTTCTAGGCCCTTCCGCCGGGATACCTCCTTTTTTAGCGCCAGTGCATTTTTGATAAGCACTTCATTGGATGGCTCATGATCATGCATTTGATTGTCCTTCAAAACGGTTTCACGTTTCCAACCGTTTCAACATTTACGTTGGCAATGTTTTTTGCTGTAACTTCCATTTTTGGTCCCGAATGCTTTAAGAGGCGTCAAATTATTGCCAATTGAATTGACCATTGCCTTTTCTTTTTTGACCGCTGATTAAACCATTTTATCGCTAATTGAAAAGCTTTCTTGATTTCCATGCATCTTTTATTCAAAACCCAAAGCAATATCGGCTGATTATAAAGAAAACTTTAGGGAAAAACAATAGACCGACAAAAAATAGATCACGATTTTAGGGCCTCGGCAAAAAATAAAACCGGTGCAAGATCTTGGCTGTACACTCACTTTTGTCCTTTAACGGTTGTTGTTGAAATGAACAGTTTGTCAGCAATTTCCTTGTTGCTAAGTCTCTGAGCCAGCAAATCCAGAACATCGAGTTCACGATTGCTCAAGGGTTCGAACAGAGGCTGGGAAGGGGTGGATGGGTGGTGAGCGAGATGGGGGGAGGGGCTTTAATCGCCGGTTGCATCCGGCACCATTTTGTGTTCATCCGTGAAGGTGGGCAAGGAGTGTTTTTTAGCATCACCGATCATATCATTTTCGGCAAACCAGCCGTTTTCCCGTCGATCGAAAACCCGAGGGTATTTTCCAAAAAGACCGTTGTCTCCGCCACCGTGAAATGCAGGTCGGCACTGCCTATTTCATTCATCTGGCCCTGGACTCGGAGTTTGCTGGTAAGCAGCGGCGGATCTCGCCCTATTTCTTGGTCAAGGTCTCTATCCCGGTCCAGTCTTCGGGAACACCGTCTACCATAAAGGTTGCGCATCGTTTGAGATAAATGCGAGCGGCCTTGTCTTCTGGGTTCTTTTGGAGCACCTGATTGAAATGAACGCTGGATTCAGAAAACTTCGTTTCATAATATAATCGGAGACCCTCTTCGAAATTAGTTTTTGTCTGCTCCTTTAATTTGACTCCCGGTTGAGGGTCTGCATCAAACACCTCATGCACTGATACGGGTTCCTTTTTGCCTTTGACCGTCACTTTGTCTACAAACCGGTGTTTATACTTATCGGGCTCTTCCAGAAGGGACATGGTCATTTCACTAAGAGATATGGATGATCCGTATATCCTGGTCAACCCTTCCAATCGGGCTGCCAGATTCACCGCATCGGCCACCACAGCACCCTGCATCCGGTCTACGCTACCGATAATGCCCAGCATCAAATCACCGATGTGAAGTCCCACTCCGATGCTTATGGGAGGAAAACCCTCTTTTTCACGTTCTTTATTATATTCAGAAACCGCCGTGTGCATGGCGATGGCCGCGGTGACTGCATCGTCCGGGGTGCCAGGGAAAAGTGCCATTACCCCGTCGCCATAGTACTGGTCAATGAACCCATTGTGCTCTTTAATTACAGGGCTGACCCGCCTCAGATAGGCATTGATGAAACTAAAGTTTTCCTGCGGGGACATGCCTTCCGAAAGCGTAGTCCATCCCCGGATGTCGGCAAACATAACAGTCATCTCCCGGTTTATCTGGTCTCCCAGTCTGATCTCAAGAATGCTCTGCTTGTTCAGCAGACTCAAGAACTCCCGAGGAACAAAACGCTCATAGACGTTATTCAAGTGGGCCAATTCGGTTGTGCGTTCTTTTACCCGTTCCTCCAGGATCTCGTTGGAAACTAATAGTTCTTTGTTTTTCTCGGCAAGACTCTTTTTCAAATTGTTGATCGTCAAATGGGTACTGACCCGGGCAATGATTTCCTCGGGTTGAAAAGGTTTCGATATATAATCGACCGCTCCCAGATCCAGGCCTTTTACTTTATCTTTGGTGTCATCAAGCGCAGAAAGAAAGATTACTGGAATATTTTCTGTTTCTGGATCATTCTTTAAACGGCGGCATACCTCAAACCCATCTATACCCGGCATCATAATGTCCAGGAGGATAATATCAGGAACAGGATCTGTCGCTGCCATTTGAAGGGCCTTTTGACCATTTATGGCCGCGACAATTTTATATCGGTCCTTCAGTGTTTCCATAAGGACCTGGATGTTCTCAGGTGTATCATCCACGATAAGAATTTTTTGTTTTTCCAAGCCATCAACCATTATCCACAGTCTCCTTCAATGATATGTTCAACTCTTCGGCAATCTTTTGTAAACTCTGCAACGCATCATCTGTATCAAAGCTCTCCAGAGATTTTTCAAAGCGCCTGAACTCTTCCCCAACCGAAGAGTTTTCAAGATAGGGCTTCAACAATTCCAGGCGGCTCATGGCTTCCCCAAGATCCGATTCCAACAACTCAGCCATCTCAATTAGAAGTGACGCCACCATACCGGTATCGATTGGAATCTCCCCAACAGGCGCCTTTTCTTTTTTCTTGGCAGCATCTTGCGCCTTCAAAATCTCTATACCACCCATAACCACATTGAGATGAGATTCAAAGCTATCGAGCAGGGAATCCAGTGAATCGGTCTCTCCTTGTTTTATGGTCTTCTCCAGTCCCCCGGCGACGGGGAACAATTCCTGAGCGCCGAGGTTCCCGGATACCCCCTTGACCGTATGGGCTAATCGCGCGGCCGTTTCTGTATCTCCTTTATCAAGGGCACTCTTAATTTCATGGGTCGTATCTATATTATTCTCCAGGAATTGACGCAGAAGCTTTCCATACAGTTCCTTATTCTCCCGGACCTTCTTCAGGCCAGACTTGATTGAAATTCCGGGCAGCTCTGCAGGCAACATCTTATCCTCAGACTTGTCTTTCACCTTTGTCTCAAACGCTTTCGGCAGCTCCCGTTCTCCGGGTTTAATCCACCTCACTAATGTCGAAAACAACTCTGTTATGTCGATAGGTTTGGCCACATGGCCATTCATGCGGGCCTCATATGCCTTTTCCACATCCTGGGTCATGGCACTGGCAGTCATTGCGATAATCGGAATATTCCGGATTTCGGATTTTTGATTTCTAATTTCCTGCGTAGCCGTATACCCATCCATCACCGGCATATTGATATCCATGAGCACGATGTCATATTCGGATTCTTGAACCATTGTAACGGCTTCCCGGCCATCATTGGCAATTTCCACAAAAAAGCCAGAATCCCCCAGAATTTCCTGAGCCACCTGCTGGTTGATCTCATTGTCTTCAACCAAGAGAATCCGGGCACCCTGTATTTGTTTTAAGCCTTCTATGGCCTTTTCTTTCCGCCGGGCCCGGGAGTCCTTCCGGATTCCTTTGCCGAACGCCTCCATCATCGCATCAAACAGGGTTGAGGGATTCACCGGCTTGGCGAGGAATCCATTAATCTCCACATCCTCCGCCTGTCGCGCCAGTTCTTCATGATCATAGGCTGTCACCATTATTATTGGGATTGGCGATTGATGATTCGCGATTGATGATTGAGGGTCCTTTTCCATTTCGCGGATTTCCCGTGAAGCGACGATCCCATCCATCCCCGGCATCTTCCAGTCCATAACGACCAAATCAAAGGGATTATCCCGGGATGCTTCTTTGAGTTTCCAAAGACCCTCTTCTCCGGATTCGGCTAAAGTGACATCAAAAGACATGGACACCAGCAAGTCCTGGAAAATTTCTCGGGAAATATCATTGTCATCCACCACCAATACCCGTTTTCCCCTCAGGTCCGGGGAAGGCGCAAGTTGTTTTTCATCTTTTGTCTTGCCGACACCCAGAATAGCCGTGAAGATAAACTTGCTGCCCACACCGGGCTCACTTTCCACCCAGATCTCTCCACCCATCATTTCCACGAGGCGTTTGCTGATGGTCAATCCCAGTCCGGTACCACCATATTTTCGGGTCGTTGATGTGTCGGCTTGCGAAAAGGCTTGAAAAAGTCTCTTCTGCTGCTCTTTGGTCATCCCGATGCCGGTATCTCTAACAGAGAACCTTAGTTTAACTTGCCTCTCACTCTTTTCCAACAATTCTGTAGAAACCAAAATCTCACCTGTGTCGGTGAATTTAACGGCGTTGTTTGACAAATTGATAAGCACCTGTCCCAGGCGAAGAGGATCACCCACCAGCGTTGCCGGGATAGCGGGATCGGTTTTAATCAGCAGTTCCAATCTCTTTTCCTGAGTCTTCACCCTCACCAGCGTCGAGATATTATCCAGCGCATCTTCCAGGCTGAATTCCGCTGCTTCCATGTCCAGCTTTCCGGCCTCGATCTTGGAGAAATCAAGAATGTCGTTGATGATGCCCAATAACGATTTGGCGGATGCATCGAGTTTGTCAAGGTAGTCATACTGTTTGGGCGTCAAGTCTGTTTTCAGTGCCAGATAACTCATTCCGATAATGGCGTTCATGGGGGTTCGGATCTCGTGGCTCATGTTGGCCAGAAAATCGCCTTTGGCCTGGGTGGCCTTTTCGGCATCCATTCTCGCCTTTTCCAGATCTTCCATCATGCTCTTGCGTTCAGTGATATCTTCCTTGATCGCCAAATAATGAGTAACGGTTCCGCCGGCGGACATAATTGGTGAAATGGATGCCGATTCCCAATAAAGCTCACCGTTTTTCTTTCGGTTCAGGAACTCTCCCCGCCATTCTCCCCCTGCGGCGATGGTTTCCCAGAGATCCTGATAAATCTCAGGCGGATTTTCCCCCGACTTGAGAACACGCGGATTCTGGCCAACGGCCTCCTCGACGCTGTACCCCGTGATCTCACAGAATTTGGGGTTGACGTATTCGATATTTCCTTGAGGATCGGTGATAACCACCGAAGCCGGACTTTGTTCGACGGCCCGGGAGAGCTTCTTCAACTCCTCCTCAGCCTCCTTCCGTTCTGTAATGTCACGAAGAGAGGCAACCACGATGAGACCTTTATCGGTTTGAATTGGACTCAGATTGACATCCACGGGAATCTTGCGCCCGTCCCTGGCGACACCAAAAAAATTGTTGCGGAACCCCATGGAAAGCCTCTTGGGATTCGCATAAAACCTGGCGCGATAATCCGGGTGTATATCCCGAATTTCCTCCGGAACCAGCATATCCACCTTCCGGCCGATGAGTTCTTTCCGGGAATATCCAAAAACATTTTCTACCTGGGAATTGACCAGGATGATGTCACCGCTTTCATTGGAAACGATCATCGCATCCGGCGCTGATTCAAGGAGCGCCGCAAATCGCTCCTCAGCGGCCTTTCGCTCAGTGATGTCTCTGAATGTGATCACTGCACCTACAAGCCTGCCATCCTGCTCCATGGGTGTGCTTGAGTATTCCACTGGAAAAAGGGTTCCGTCTTTTCGCCACAGCACTTCATCATCCACATGGTGTGAGGTACCATCCGTGAAGGCCTTGAACATGGGGCAGGTTTCAACTGAATAATGTGAACCATCAGCATGAGAATGGTGGAAAAGCTCATGCACCTTTTGTCCGACTATCTCCTCCTCGGAGAAACCCAACAGATTGATTGCCGTCGGATTAATAAAATTTAGTTGCCCATCTGTATTTACCCCGAAAATCCCTTCACCGGCCGAGTTCAGAATCAGACGGGAGCGTTCCTCGGCTGTCACCAACTGTTCCTGGTTCTCTCTCAACTCCGCCGTTCGTGCTTCAACCTTCTCTTCCAGGGTGTCCTTCGCCTTTCTCAGCGCCCTACTGGTGCGTTCTCCGAGAATCAGGACAAGTAATACGGCGCCTACGGACAGAAACAGGGTAAACCCCAGCACACCGAATATGGTCGTTCGAGCGGTGTCATGGGCGGACAGGGCTTCATCCGCATCAATTTCAGCTGCCAATCCAACCCCCAGGTCAGCACACCAGAGCCGGGCGCCTAAAACCGGAACCCCCCTATAATCCCGGTATGCCTCCATATCCAGCCCGATTTTCGAATGGCCTTGATAACGACCGGCCTTTTCCATTTCCTGCTTCAGCCGAAAGGCGTCGGACACCATGCGGGTGAAGGGCTGTTGAGATCGTTCGATTTCGGGCTGGCGCCCCTCCGCCATGTTCACGCCGGGGTCCCGGATGTCCACATTCAGGGCGGCCTTCTGCCCTTCAGAGATCAACCCGATCCGGAGCAGTTGGTCTTCGAACCGGCTGTTTGAGAGAAGCCTGCCGTTGCTATCAAAGGCATAGGTCTCACCCGTCGTCAGGATCTCAAAAGCCTTCAGCACCTCACTGAAGTCCGTCCAGGGGTCTACGCGGAGTGTCATCGCTGCAAGAACCCGTCCATCACGATCCTGGATGGGCCCGATAAAAAACATGGTGGGCGGTTTTCCGGCCCCCTTCTTCCTGGAGGAATCCCCCATGTGAACATCAGAGGTCATGGGCCGCACAAAGCTCACCTCTCCCTGAAATGCCCTTTTGAGTATATCCGGATGTTTTTGGGCGATGACATTGGGGGTGCCGAGGTTGGTATCCCGCAAGGAGCCGACGCTGATATCATTTCGGTCGATGATAAAAAATCCGATATTTTGAAAAACATACTCGGGGTTGGCGAAAAACGACCGAGCGTCACGCAGTGCGTCTGAGTGCAGCAGCGCCTCCCGGCTGGGGGGAACCTTCAGGAGACGTCCGGTAATGGCCACCAGCTCCGGGTCACGGCCAATCCGCTTCATGAAGGACTTTCTTTCCGCCACCCACTGTTCGATCCTCTCTGTGGTGACGTCCAACGCCCCCGTGAGGAACCGGCCCGTATTGATCAAAACCCTTTCCCTGTTCTTCTCGAGGGCAAACCAGCCCAGCAGGATGACAATAACAACGAAGACGCTCAAACCGGCCAGAACAAGCCCTCGAAACCAGGGAGATCCGAAACTGAGCGCAACGCCCTCCTCTTTTGTGGTTCTGACGAGAACCCAGGCCAGCAGGCTGATAATCATTAGAATGGCGGCGGCGTAAAGGATCAGCCGCCAGAACGATATCCCTTCATCCGGTAATGGGGTCTCGAGCGCTTGCTTCTCCGGCTCGATCAGCCATTTTTGACGAAGCTGATTCATTTCCTGCGGGGTAACCTGAGCCGTGACCTTCATAATGGCAGATCGGAGCAGCGGCCAGTCATCCCGGATCCCCATACGCAGATTCACCAATTCCGGATTTCCGACATCCACCTCGCCCGAGACTCGAAGGCCCGTAAGCATATTCTTGCTGATCAGGGCTTGAATTACCGCGGCCTCGCCCAGAGCGGCATCCGCTTTTCCGAAGGTCACCGCCTTGAGGCTTGCCAGGACATCCTCCACCGGCAACCGTTTGATCTGAGGAAAGGACCTGGTCAGCACTTCCTCCCAGAAAAACCCCCTGGGGAATGCCACGGTCTTGCCGAAAAGCTCTTGAATTGTTCTATAGGGATGTTCCTGGGAGCTGATGATGACATTGGGATTCCGGATGTAGGGTTCCGTAAACAGGATATACTTCATCCTGTCTTCGGTTTTGACGATATTGAGAATAACATCCAGATCTTTCTTTCGTACCATGCTCAGAAATTCATTCCAGCTCGGTCCGGTGACGTATTTGATCCGTATCCCTAAGCGTTCGGCCAAAAGGTTCATATAGTCGATGGAAAGCCCGGTGGGAGCGCCGTATTCAAAATAGTTGAACGGCGGCCAGTCCTTCTCGTTGTGCACACGGATCACCGGGTGTTTTTTCAACCAGGCCTGCTCCTTGGGGGTAAATGTAGCTTTGGAGAGTTTTTTCTCTATCTCTTTTTCAACAAAACCCATCCAACGGTTTTTTATCGCATTGTGTCCCTTTTCCGGGATTGCCTTAAGTGCTTTATCAATCAAATTGGTTAAAATCGACCAATCTTTACGGACCGCCATATGGACTTCCGGCCCTTGAAAAGGGACTGAAGCAAGGGGTTTGATGCCGACAAGCGAAAGTTCCTTAATATGGTAGGATGTGGAAATGATATCGCCGATAAACGCATCCGCCTCACCAGTAACGAGCTTTTTCAACGCTTCCTGAATGGTGGGAGCTGTTATCACATGGTATTCCGGATAATTCGAACGCAGTTCACCTTCAATGGTATATCCTTTAACCACAACGGTGGTTTTGTCTTTTAAGTCAGTAAAATTTGAAACGGTTTCATCATCGGTACGCGAAAAGATAAATTCCGTTAATTTGAAATAAGGAGCAGTAAAGTGAACAAAGGTTTCCCTTTCCTTGGAATGATAAATGGCCGGAAGAAGATCAATTTCTTTCTGGCGGATCATGGATAAAAGCGCGTTCCAGGACGGGCCGGTGATGATTTCCAGCTCTATGCCAAGTATTTCCCCGATAATTTTCAGATAATCATTGGCAATACCGGCATATTTTCCATTCTTGTCAACGAAATCGAAGGGCGCCCAATCCTTCTCGCCGCCGGCCACGATCTTTTTGTGGTCAGCCAGCCAGGCCCTTTCAATATTAGTCAACTTTAGTTTCTTAGTTGTATCAGGCATCACCTCCTTATGAGGATCACTTTGGAACCAATGGTCCCAAAGCCTTTGTTTTTCACCTACGGTCAGGGATTTGTATGCTTTGTCAAGGATGGTTTCCAATATCGGTAGATCTTTGGCTACCGCCCAATAGTGGGCCCTCAGCATTTTATTTCCGAAGGGCTTTGCGAATCCGCCTATGTGCAGGTCCATGAAAAATAGTTTAGCAAGTAAGTATTGACCCAAGTTTTGTTCCATGATGGCGGCATCAGCCTTGCCATCTGATACCATTCGCAAAGCATCCGCCAAATCTTTTGAATGGATGATATTAATCTTGGGGTACTTCTTTTGCAGGACCGCAAACAAAAAATACCCAGGGGGGCCAGCTATAGCTTTACCCTGAAGAGATTTTAGGCCATTCAGACCTTTACGGCTTTTTCTTGAAAAAATGGCAATCTTCACCTTGGCAAAAGGTCCGCTGAAACTTAAGTATTGCTCTTTTTGTTTCGTATAGCCCTGATTTAGAATAATCTGGGCTCGCCCATCCTTAATGGCCTGATGAGTTTTTTCATGGACGTTACGGTAAACTTAGCAGTAGCCCCTATTTTACGAGCCATCCTTTTTATAAGGTCTATGGTATAGCCTTGAACTTTGCCGTTTTCCATGAATGCGTAAGGCGGCATGCTCGCAGCGGTAACTTTAAGAGTCTTGTGGGCCTGTAGCCATTGCTTTTCTTTAGGGGTGAGATCGACAGAGGCCGCTTCCTGGGCAGCAGGCAATTGAGTATTACAAAGCAAGAGCGCTAGCCAGCAAATCAGAAAAATTACTTTCTTTTTGTTAATCATGGTTCGCATCTTCCTATTTAGACTTTGTTTATTAGTTTAGCTGTTTCAACCACTTAAATAATTGACAATGACTGCCACCAGGGGTAGAGCCTCCTTGAACTTGTATTTCTTGATGAGCCGGTCCAGGTCGGCAATTTCCATGCTGAATTCAGACGGCAACTTCAGATCCCTGATCTTCAACATGGCCTCATTACAGGGGTTCGGCTTCCGGGTTTTCAGATGGGGCAGCATTTCTTCCAGCTTGGTTGCCAGTTCATCGGGGGTGGCTTCGGGACCAGCTTTTTCTGAACCTGCGGTTTCCTTTTCTTCTCCACCCAGCACCCCCAGAGCCGCTACAACATTCTCCAGCACTTTGCCAAAAGCGGAAATTTTCTCTTCGTATGAATCCATCTTATCATTCTTGATGGTGTGTTCCAGCTCGGCAGCGGCTTCCCTCCCATACTCTCAAGAATCAGAGAGGACCGGCCCACGCGGAAATCCGCTCTCCCGGAGATCACTTTCTCGGTCACATCGGTGCCGAATTCATACTCTTTGATGGTGACATCCAAACCGGCATCTTGGTAGAAGCCCAATTCTTTAGCTGCGTAGTTACCGGCGAATTGGAACTGGTTTTTCCCGATGAGTTGGAGGATGACCTTGTCAGCAGCAAAGGTCGAACCAGGCAGGAACAACAAAAGAAACCATATACATGTGTACAATAAAAGACGTTGGTATTTTTTCTGCGACATGATCTGAAGTCCTGAACCAAACATTGTTCCACTAAGAATCTAACGTTGAAGCGACTGGATTACCCTGGCAATTTCACGGCTCAATTCGGCTAGAATCTGGTTTTGAGCTTCCACGACCCCTGTTATGCCCGTGGATGGCATTGGCTTGCGAAAAACGGATTTACGCGTCATGACCGGTGAACTGTTGTCCCTGCCGCTGACTGTCCAGAAGGCGGTTAGAAACGCATCTCCTCCGGCAATGCTGTCAAAACGGGTGACATCGATGATGACCTGATAGTCTGTCGTAGGTGCACCATCTCGATCATAGGCGTAGACGTCCGATGTATTTAGCAGCAAGGAAAGATCTTCCATCAACACCCGGTAAAATCCGTCCTTCAGGGGTTCGGCCCAGCGGTTGAATTCCTCCAGAACCAGTTCGTGTTTCCCGGCCACCGTGACCATCTGGGTACGGTCCAGGTAGGCCGGCAGTGTAATGGGTCCCACAAGGACCGCAACCCTGTCCCTGTTTTCTGTGGTCGGCAAATTATCTGGGGGGTTCTCAATGGAACGTAACAGATAAAACTTTGAGGGTTTGCTGCTGCCGCCGATACAGCCGTTCAACACCATGACAAAAAAAACGAGCATTACCGCTGCAAAACAACTCCTTTCGAATCTCAACTTTTTCATCTTCCTCTACCTCCTTTGCCCTGCAGTAACGCCTCCGGATGCCGCTCGAGATAATCCATCAGTGAATTCAGAGACTTGGCTGCCGCCCCAATTTCATCCAGGGCTCGGTTCAGTTTATGCCGGGTATTCGAAC
>Ga0233437_1003628_pt1 | contig 19851 bp, 25 predicted proteins | sample SI_122_August201_FD_182714 | JGI IMG/M metagenome (GOLD analysis project Ga0233437, IMG submission 182714) | Seawater microbial communities from Saanich Inlet, British Columbia, Canada - SI_122_August2016_200_MG | ecosystem: Environmental > Aquatic > Marine > Inlet | place: Canada: British...
ATTTTCCCATATATAGGGGTCTGTTTACCTCACAAAATACCTCACACGACCTCACAAAGCCTCACACAAATCTAAAAACCTCACAAAAATTTTGCCTTTTGTGAGGTTTTGTGAGGTAAAAACTGCCCCCATATACAGGATAATGACCTGTATTTATGAGAACAAACACCATATATGGGGGTCATCTATGCGCAGTCAGCGACCTCACACAAAGCGCGCATACATATCCATATAAGCAAAAATAACACGTGCATACTCGTGATAAAATAATTGCTTTTTGTAATAGTGCGGATGATTTTCGTGACATATAACGATTTCAGGATTAGCCTAACCTGCGCTGCGAGCGATAATAGGTGGAAATCTATGATTTCAACACAGCATGAAATGCCTTGACAACGACCCACTCTAATATGCGGCTTTGCCCTGGAAATTTGACCTTGATACTGTACTGCAAATGCGGTACAATCTTTTCAAGTCAATCCACCATTCAAGCAGAAGGGATACACCATGAACAAAAAGATACTAACAATCACACCCATCATTTTGCTGGGGCTGCTCCTGGTAGCCTGCAAACCACAGACTGTCAATGCACCTACCAAATTAGCCGATATTGAAATTACACTAACTCTTACGGTTACTGTTCAGCCCACGGAAGCTCCTTTCACGGCTACCGCCATCCCAACGGAAACCCCCGTTTCTCTAGCATCGGTGGATGGGGGCATGTCCGCAAAACTGGTTCTGTCCAACGCATCGGATCGAAATATCGAAATCTACTGGTTGGATACTATTGGTGATGCAGAATTCGCCAAGCGCCTGACCCCCGGACAGTCGTATACACAAGACACCTTTGTAGATCACGCTTGGCGGGTGCGCGATGAAGCCAGCGGCGAAATCATCAAGGATATTGTCGTCAAAAGCCGTGATACCAATTTGCCGATCATCATCCCGTCCAGCATTGCCAGCCTGCCTACCCTTGAACCAACACCGACCGCTATCCCGGTATTGGTTGAGAATGGCGAGGGTTGTGAAATTACAGATAACGGAAGCAGCCTTTTGTCAAAAACATGCAGCGCGAATGGAATTGATATTCTTGCGTCGGACGATGTACGAGATCAGGCTTTGCAACAGGCGTGGTACATCATTTCAAATATGATTGCTTCCCGTCCAGACATCCATGAATATTTAGCCAACATTGATCGAGCCAACCTTCTAATTATTGGGGCGAACCAGGATACAACAGATATTTCGCACATGATGAGTTTGGGTAATGCTGGATATTGGAATGATCGTTTGCGTGGGTGGGGTGGGACAAAAACATCCCCCGAAACAGCAACAGCAGAAGAAAATTTATTATGTTGGTCAAGTGACCGCTGGTTTGACTACAATGTCACGATCCACGAATTTGCTCACACGATCCATATGGTTGCGCTTTCGTCAGTTGAACCGGAATTTGGAGCAAAATTAGATGAAGCTTTTTTACATGCAAAAGAAGCCGGATTATGGCAAGATGCATATGCTGGTACAAATCAGCAAGAATATTGGGCGGAGGGTGTAACAATGTATTTTGGAGGATATGGCTGGAATATCCCTGAAAACGACTACATCAACACAAAAATTGAACTACAAGAATATGATCCCGATCTATACAATCTCATCGTAGACACTTTCCGAGGACTAGAATGGACGCCGGAATGCCCATAAACATTGCAGTAGCGCAATTTTTATTGCCAGAAAGTCGCAAGACTTAATGTCTTGACAACCGCGCGCGGGGGCTTTAGAATATCGCCACTATTTTTCTGCCCTTAGGAGAGGTGCGCCTCGGTCACATGGTCGAGGCGCTTTCTGTTTAAGAAGACCTCGGTCATTTGGCCGGGGTTTTTGTTTTAACAGACCCGCTTCCTGGGGGTAGGAAAGGAGGCAACCACTTGATTCAACAGTTACAAGGTTTTCTCACCGGTGCGCTGAGTACCGCAATCGTGCTTCATTTGCACGCTCCCGCCCTTGCAGGCGTGCTCCTGCAAGAAATTGGGCGCGGGATTGCTGCGATAGCCTTCGGCAGTTTGGGGGCATCTCTGGGCGTGCTGATCTGTGAAGAAGCCTTGCTGTATGAAGGCAATCCATATCGCACCCTGGTACGCCTGGGATTGCTGCTCTTTCCACACCTGGCATTAGGGCTGCTCTGGCAGCGTTTCAAGTTATATGGGGGGATGGTGGCAATCGCCGAACATCTTGCCTGGAATCAATGGTTTGCTTCCCCGTTGGGTTTTGTGCCTGTTATTGGGATGGGCGCAATCTACTATCTGCTGTTTTTGAAAAAGGAGTCCGTATGACCCGATCCAAATTTCATATAACTTCCATCTCGTATCTGTTTTTTGCGCTGCTCTTGATGGTAGGGCTATCGGCTTGCAGGCCGGTCGCGCCTGCTGATACGGCCAGCACAAGCCTGGACAGCCAACTCGCCGATAGCACCGCTGAACCCATAGCGGTCAATACCGGCAAAAATATGATTACCACCGCCCAGGCCAGTATGCCGGTATTGACCGAAGATCATCAGGGTCTGGTATACGGCCCTGACCAATTGGTGCTTGTGTTTGTTGAAGGTTTCCAACCTAGCGAAACCCTTTCTGTCAGCGCCATGCACGAAACTGTCGGAGTGGTTAAATCTGCTGAAGCCCAAGCCAATGCGCGTGGTGAGGCCATCATCTACCACTATACCCAACCCAGCGCCGAAGATGAAGGCGCATATCCCGCAGGCGCGATCACCTTCTGGGTGAGTGGCAGCAGCGGCACAGTCAAATCATATACCTTCCGCATTGACTATGCCCATACTCCGCAACCCGCCCAAATGGGATGCGGCACGTACCCAGATTCACCAATACACCGGGGGAGTGCTTTCGTTGCTTGGTGCAGCGGCTTTTTAAAAGACAGCTACCAAATCACTGAATATAAAGCACCAATGAGCATATCCCAGGGAGGCAATGTGCTGCTTTCTGAACCCATAGCCGATATTATGGCCGATGGGCTGGGTCTTGTTTGGCTTTACACCGAAAGCGGTGATCCTACCGGTGTATGGGACATCGCAATAGATACCCAAACCATCCAAATTCAAGTTGAGGAGTAATCCACCCCATGAAATACATCCAATCTAACCATCGCTGGCTTTTCCTATTTGCTTTTGCTCTTTTGCTGGCAGCCGCCCTCATTCAGGCTGATTCTGTTCAGGCTGTGACGAATAAAACTGGCGGCAACAATGCCAACTTATGCATGTGTGCTATTCGTAGGCCAGCACCACCCCCACCGCCATCAAGCGGGGGTGGAAGCGGATCATCTCCAGCTCCTGCCCCTAGAAATAACGATGACGACGAAGACGAACCAGCACCGCGGCGCAACCCAGCCCCCGCAGCCCCGGCCCCTGCGCCCACGGCCTGCACGCCGCTCTATGCCGCGCCCACGATTGGCGGTGGCGGACACAGCCCGAATTTTCCACTCACCATCGGTCAAGACCCGGACGATCTCGGCTTTGATGTAACTGCCACGGCTGCCGGTGGCGCAAAAACCAATAGCTGTCCTGGAGATAGTCGCAGCCCGATTGTGGCACTCGAAGGTATCTCGGTTGAATTAACCGCCGAAACGAGAGACTGGATCAACGGCGAATTGGCCCAGCTATACCCCGGCGCAACTGTCAAAGACAGCTACCCCTTCAATCCCCACGAAAACACAACCGGCACAGGCACGCCCGATGCCCGCACCACGATTCATGTGGATTCGCTTGACCCTGGTGATTACGTGGTTACAGTGCGCGCTACGCAGGCGGATGGGCAATCCTTCAGCCAGGCTTTCACTGTGCATGTATCCCTGATCGAAACCACTATCACCGGCCCGTAATTGAGGTGGAACGTGACCAACCTGGACGCAAAAGTCATTACTGAAATGCTTCAATCGCTTGCACGCAAACCACTCGGCTTTGTGCTGGTGGTTGACGACCAGAAGACGCGCGTCATTGACTACCGCATGATGGAACTGGATGACGTGCTTGATCTGCTGGATGAAAACGGTCTTTTGCGTCCAGGTGAAACCAATGGAGAGAACACCCTATGAAACGAATCCCTATCCTCATCGTGGCGCTGATCGGCCTGGCGTTACTCTTTGCCTGGTATCAATCGCAACCGGTAAACCAGGCGCAGCCCGTGATTGTAGCGGCCAACGGCCTGCCCGCCGGTCATGTTATTCAAGCGACCGATCTAAAAACAGTACGCCTTGACCCTGATGTTATCCCCGAAGGCGCATTTAGCCAAATTGATGCCCTAATCGGCCAGCCAGTGGGCGTTACCCGCACCATCGGGGACATCATCACCCAGACCCATCTGGGTGAAGTAAGCCTGCCTTTATACCCTGGTGAGCGTGCCATTGGCATTTCATTGAGCGATTCTGGTGGTCTGGCCGGTCTGTTACAAGCCGGGGACTATGTGGATGTCACCGCCGTAATGCTGCGCACCGAAGGCAGCTCGAATGTGTACTCGAAGGTGGTGGCTGAAGATTTGCGCGTGATCTATGTTTCGCCTAATTTCCGCGCCCTGGAACTCAACCCCGAAGCCCAGGCTACGGCACAGGCCAGCGGATCGTCCTATGCCACCACCCAGAAACGCAGCGCCCGCGGGACGGTCAACCTGGCTGTGCCGATTGATGCAACGGTCGTGTCGTATGTCTTTGCGGATGCGATTGGTCATCAATCGGTGACGGTCAGCTTACTTGATCTACTTCCGGCGCTGGATCACTCTACTGATGTTGAAATGTCGCTCTTGATGTCGAACTCGGCTGCGGTTCAAGATGGCCCGATCTACTCCTCGGGCGTATTTCTGCCCGATCTGGTGGTGCGCCCGGATGAACACTCTGCCACACCCACCCCCGTTATGTATCTCCAAACCACCCCCACACCATAAAGAGCAAAATATGAATGATCGTATGAATACTTTAGATACTGGCCGGGTGCGTCTGCTGCTTGCCGGGCAACCCCAACAGGTGCAAGCCTGGGCGGGCTGGTTTGCTTTGCAAGAGCAGATCGAAACTCTGACCGCGATCCAGGCCCCTAGCGTATTGCCACAACTCCACCGTGCGCAGGTGGCTTTGTTGGATGCGTCCCTGTTTACCCCCCAGAAGCTATTGGAACTCTTGGGAAATAACGGCCAACATCCGATCTATGTGCGTTTGCCGCACTTGCAGGCAGCGCAAGCCCAGAAAATCGAGGGCGCCCTACGCCACTATGCCACTGTGCATGGCGTATACACCGGGGAAGTACCACTGGAGGTTATCACGCCCCAAATTACCGCCCTGCAAGGGGTAATGAAGCCCATAGTCCCCACCCCTGGCCTGACCCCAGCCCAGGCAGAAACCCCGCCGGTGGTGATCGGGGTGTGGAACGGCGAGGGAGGCGTCGGGAAAACCACGGTGTCCACCAATCTCAGCTACGCGATTGCCCAGCAAGGTCTCAAAACACTCTATCTCAATCTGGATGCCCCGGACGATGGCGCATTTAAGCTCAAACTGAAAGCCTTCCCCAATATTGACCACTGGCGCACCAAACCCACCGCGGATTACCTGGCAACGCTGATCCAAAACGCCGGAATGCTGGATGTTCTGGCCGGTTTCCGGGACGTATTTTCGCAAGAGGAAACGATCAAGACCGATGCCGATCAACCCGGCTCGATTGCCCAACTGATTGAGCAAGCCAAAGCACACTATCAGGTCATTGTCATGGATACCCCACAGGCGCATATTGCACCGCATGTACTCCCGTTGTGCAATCAATTGATTCTGGTGGCAGGCCCCGGCTCCGGTGATGTTTATCGCACCGTTGTGGCTTACCGCACGGTCGTAGATCAAACGGGCAGCATATCCGATGATGCGGTGCATGTGGTGGTCAACCGGGTGCAACCCGGCCACCGGTTAAGCGCAGAAGAATGGAGTGATGCTGCCACCCAAAAGCTGGGGCGCAAGTTCCCGCCGGTTGTGGCGCAAATCCAGGATGATGTCACCATCGGTGATTTACAAGATGTCCGCAAGATGCCGGTGGTTGAACTCAGTAGTTTTCGTGACAGTCTGGCCCCAGCGATCCAGGCCGTGCTGCCCACGGCCTGGCAGCCGAAAGATACCGGGCGGGTCCGGCGACTGGGGCCGATTGTGGTGCGCACATGAGTTGGGGCAATGTGGCACTCTCGGATGAAATCCGACATCAGCTCGTGCTTGCGGCGGTGGCGCAGGTGCGTGGTCTGCCGCTGGATGTGATTCGTGACCGCGAGCGCCTGCTCGAACCGGCGCGCCGGGCGCTGCTTACGGCCAGTGGGCAGATGAATATCAGCCTTCCGGCTGGGGAGCGGGAAAAACTGATTACGCAGATCGTGTCACAGATTGGCGGTCTGGGATTTATCAACTTGCTATTACCCCCGGCACGCGATGATTTGATCGAGATTGCGGTCAACCCGGATGGCAGTGTATGGGTGTGGCCGAAAAACTCTCCGCACTTTGTCAAAACTGATCTTCGTCCCGATCTGCAAGAAGTCTGGCGGGCGGTGGATGCGCTCTTGGCCCCGATTGGACGCTCGATCTCGGAGGCTGAACCCAGCGTCGAGGCCAAGCTGCCCCGTATGACTGGTCTGGGTGGGGCGCGTGTGCATATCATTCACCCCGAACTGGCCCCCGGCACAGGCTACCCGGCAATTAATGTGCGCTTGTTTGAACCCAAGCCTGTTCCTCCAGCGCAAATTGTCGCCTGGGGCATGGCCCCGGATTTTGTCATGGCTGGCCTGCTTGAAGCCGTGCGCAAGGAATACCGCATTCTGGTGATTGGCGGCACTGTGACCGGTAAAACGACCTTCCTGTCGTCCATTTGTCAGGGTATCCCTAAAAAGGCGCGTGTGCTGAAAGTCGAAGACCCGGAGGAAATCTGGCTCGATCACCCGCATGTTGTCACCCTGGAAGCACGTCCCGCTTCTTCCGGTTCATCGGTTGAAGCCTACGAACTCAAAGACCTGGTCGATGACACGATGCGCATGTCCCCGCGCTGGCTGATCGTGGGTGAGGTACGCCGGGGGGACGCGGCGATGGCGCTATTTCGTGCCCAGATGTCCGACCACCCTGGTCTGTCTACCTTCCATGCCCAAAGCCCTGCTGATGCGGTTGGACGGATGGCAGTGCTGATGATGGCGGATGCCGGGGTTGAGATGAATGCCGGGGTATATCTCTTTGAGCGGGCGATTGATGTGATTGTGCAAGTGGGCTGGGAAGATGGTCAACGCCGCGTGATGGGCGTTTACGAAACCGATGGACTTGAAAGCGGTGGAGCCATCCCAGCCGTTCAGTTCCGCACCCTGTACCGGCAAGGTGAGGCTGAAATTCAGCCCTTCACCCGGCGAGAAAGGCGATTGCTATGATCCCAACACTATCTTTTGATCCTTCTGTCATACTCCTGGTCTTTGGCGTATTGTTGTTGCTGCTTTTAGGGATTGGCGTGCTGCGTGACCGGACGCGTGATCCCCTTCGAGCGATCCAGAGCTATACACAAGACCCCGCTGCAAGCCGCGAAGCAGCCCAGCCCGTATCCACCGGCTCGTGGGAATACAAAGCGCGCCTGGTCTTTGCCCGTTACAAAATTGACGTGAGCGGTTGGGAACGCCTGGCGCTGCTGATCCTATACGTGCTTCTGGCCTTGCCGCTGTATATCGCTATGCGGGCGTTTTTATTTCTGCCCACGGTTATTGCCGGGTTGGGCGGGCTAATTGTGGTCGTTTTTGTCGTCCAGGGCTTGCTGGAACACGCCTGGGATCGGATGCGCCGCGAAATCGAGCAAGACATTCCCACGTTAATGATCCGTTTATCCGGGATGATCCAGGCAACCCCCAACGTACTCGAAAGTCTGGATGAAGTCACGCAGTCACTTGATCCCAGGCGGCCTTTGCAATCCTGGATGCAGCGTTTAGTCGTGCAAACCCAGGCGCGCGGAATGAGCGCATTCGATGAACTGGAAGCCGAAGCGCAGACGATTTCATCGGCGCTGCTTTTGGCTGTGGTGCAAATCCGCAACTTATGGCAATCCGGTGGCAGCGGGTATGTTGAATCTTTTCGTCTGGTGGCCGATCACCTGGCCGAGTTGATGAAAACCCGCGCAATGGCGTATGCCAAAGCGGGTCGCAGCGGAAACCTATCCCGCATTATTGTGATCTCGGCGCTGATCTCCTTGAGCGGCATTATGCGCAACCCGACCACCCGCGATATGTTCCTGGCAATCCCGGCCACGCGATTGGGATTGGTGGTCTTCTTTGGGTGGGGTGGTCTGGGTTGGTTCTATATCCGCAGCATTATTCAGAAAGTAACGGAGTAAAGACCCATGAACTTTGATGTCAACCTTATTTTGCTCCTGGCCGGGGTGCTGCTGTTGCTCCTAACTTTTGGAATGCTGCGCGCCAACCGGCGAGCGCGTGATATTCAGGTGGCAATGGCGGACTATGAAGGTGCTCGATTGCCCGATACCTGGCAGCGCGGCGTTGAACGGGCGGAGGCCGCGGCGGGGCGCATGTCCATCTTTGAACGCTTGCGCTGGAACTATGCCTGGGCGCAGCGTAACGGCGAGTACAAAGGTCGATCATTGGGCGCGCTCATAGTGCAGATGGGCTTCTATGGCCTGATCGGGCTGCTCTTGCCCCTGGTCATCCATCCGGCCCCGGCTTCCTGGTTTGTGCCGCTGCTCCTGTCCGCCTATCCAACGGCCACCCTGCAACGCAAAGGGGATGAAGGGCGCAAACGGGCCAAGCGCGCCATGCCCGAAGTGGCGACTCTGGTGGCGGCAGAACTCTCTGCCGGTTCATCGCCGGAACAAGCCATCACCCGCGCGGCGCGGCTTCCCAGCCCCTTGTCGCTGCTCATTCAGGACGCGATTGATAAAACCCAGCAAAGCGGATACCCGCTCTTTAGCCGCGGTAACACGCCAGGAGTTTTGCGGGAGGTTTTCACGGCGGCTCAGCTTCCGGCTTTACGTGCGTTTGCCACCCAGCTTGACCTGGTAGCGGCCAAAGGTGTGGAAGGTGCGCACCTGATGAGCGAAATTGCCCGCAGTCTGGCGCGTGAACACCGCGAACAGGTGCTGGAAGATACCGAGCAACTCGACGGCAAGCTGACCGTGGCTGTGTCTATATTCTTTTTCATCCCGATGTTTGTCTTGATCGTGGGGTCGTTCTTCAGCACTGTGCTGACGGCCATGTGAGGGTTTGCTGATGTTGAAATGGATGGCGGTTCTATTCTGGGTGATCTTGGGCGGCTTGCAGTTAGCGGTGGCCTTCGAGCTGCGCTTACTGGTTCCTTTGCTGCTATCGGCACAATCGGCCTTTGCCGCCTATTGGCTGCTGCGCCGCCGCAAGGCGACTGCAAACGCCCCCTGGTGGATGCAAATCATCGCCTGGGGAACGGTCTTGCTGCCGATGGCTTTGCGCGTTGTAGCGCCTTCGCCGGTGGGCAGTATCGCGTCCCTGCTGGGCCTGAGTCTGACCTTGTGGAGCCTGAGCGCGCTAGGAGCATCCTTTGGTCTGGCTCCAGCGGATCGGGGTCTGGTCACGAGCGGCCCGTATCGCTATTTGCGTCACCCAATGTATACCGGGGAACTGATTTCGGTGCTGGGTGCGCTGGCAACCAACTGGAGTTTTTGGAATGCCGGGGTTGTTGCCCTGCTGCTCCTGGTGCTGATCGGGCGTATCCATCAAGAGGAAAAGATACTCTTTGGCTACAAAAACTATCGTATGCGCACGCCCTGGCGTTTTTTGCCAGGAGTGTGGTGAGGAGGTCAATATGTCTGTATGGGTGATGATTGGGTTGTTGCTATTGGGTTTCCCCAAAGTAATTTCCCCGGATTGCACAGAGCAAGCCTTGTATCTTGATCCAGTCAGTCAAGCCTGGCAGTTTACCGGCCAGATCGAAAACAGCGCCCACTATGCGCTGCCCGGTGTAGGGGTTGATCTGGCTCAGGTCAGCTTCCCCAGGGCGGATGGTGGACGTAACCATGTTTGGGTGACAACCGGTTTGCACTTCTGGAGTGGCTCGGATCGGGACTACATCCCGCTTGGCCCCTGGTCTACCCCCGCCGAATGGGAAAGCGTTCAAGCTGCGCATCCTCGGGTGCATGTGGTCGTTGATCTAGCCCATTCAGATCCTCAGGTACAGCAATTTGCCCACAGTGATTTAGTTATATCCGCTCAATTTATTGCCAGTGGCGGCCATGCCCCGAACTGGTATCCGTGGGGCTTTGTTTTTGGCACGCTGTCCCCGCAATCTTGTGAAGCTCAACAATCTATTCACTCAATTCAATTTATGGAGGAGTAAGACTTATGGAACTTGATCTACGCACAACCAAGGGAAGAATTATCCTGTTTGGCGGTGGGGCTTTAGTGTTTATGGCGCTCATCGTCCTGGTGGTGTTCTTCTCATCGCTCTTTGCGCCTGAGGCTGTGGCTGAAGCGCCCCCAACGGCAACGCCGCTACCTACCGAGATTCCAATGACCCCGACGCCTATGCCAACGCTGCCCCCGCCGTTGCCCACCGCGACGCCCATACCGCTCACAAAAGCCTGGGCTTCCGGTTCTGAAGTGGTCTATCTTTGGGATACCCCGGATGGCAAAATCATGCAGGCCATCCCCAACGGGGATGATCTGATGGCAACCGGGAACACAGCCGAATGGGGCGGCTTTGCCTGGGTAGAGGTGGTTTGGAAGTCGATCACTGGCTGGGTGGTGGATGAACAAATCCACGATTTACCCTATGCGCCACTGGCCTATGTCACATCGGAGGATGGGGCCAATATGCGTGACCAACCCTCAGGCGGAATCTTTGCCTGGCTGCCGCCTGGAACGCCGATCATGGAAGTGCTCGAAGAACAGGCGCGCGATGAAAACAATCCGATGAGCTGGGTGCGTGTGCGTCTGCCCGATAATCAAATCGGCTGGGTGGCGAAATTCACCCTGGAAGCATTAGGAGGTGAATAGCGGAAGATCAAACGAAGCCAGCGTACCAAAGGAATCAAACGCGCAAAGAAGCCAAAAGGCTCAAACACATTTCTTGTAGGAGAAAACAAGTATGAAGCAAAAAATCCAACAAAAAGCACTCGCGAAAACGCTCGTAGTCAAGGAAAAAGGGCAGGGTTTGGCTGAGGTTGCCATCATCCTGGCCCTGGTCGTGATTGTGTCGATTGCGGCTGTGCGTCTCTTGGGTATCAATATTGATGCCGCCCTCACCACGGTTGCCAACGCGATCTAAGGACGCACACACAGCATGGCTTACCGGAGGCCGGTAAGCCATGCTGAAAGGTCAGGTACACCATGCTAACCCGGAGAAAAAAACGAAATACTACCGAGCGCGGTCAAGGTTTGGCCGAAGCTGCGATCACCTTCCCCGTGCTGCTCCTGGCAATGATGGGGCTGATTACGCTGGGCATGATTGGCTTTGCCGCCGTGAATGCCAACAACGCTGCCAATTATGGCGCACGCATGGGATCAGTCGCCCAGAGTGCTCAGGCATCCGTAGCATCCAATCACGCCCTGAATATGCTCTCTGCGGCCCCGGTGGGCACGTATGCGGTGGGCGTCAGCGGCGGGGGTGCGCCGGGCGATCTGATTATTGTCCAGGTCAGCTACGCCGTTCCGAACTACTTCCAGGGGCTAACAGCCTTCTTTGGGGCAGATAGCCCCGATAAATTCACCGGGGATGCCTACTCGTATTTCCGCCAGGAGGGTTGGTAATGCCATCCGAACGCGGGCAGGCGCTACTTGCTTTTCTTGCCATTTTCGCCTTTTTCGCGCTTGTACCCTTCATGGCCTTAGTGGGCGATGGGGCGCGCATGTTCGTGGTGCGCAGCCGAGTGCAAACCGCGCTCGACGCGGCGTGTGAGGATGGGGCCTGGAATGCCACGGATCGCGCAGTCTTCCGTGATACCGGGACGATTGCCTTTATCCCCCAGGATGAGATCGTCACGCTTGCGACCAACACCTTCTATCGTACCCTGGTGGAGATGGGCGCGGCCAATTACAGCGCATCCATTACCGTAACCCCGCTTCTCGATCAACTGCGCGTAGACTGCGAATCGCATGTCAATGTACCCCTGTTGATTATGGATTGGGATGTCCCCTTTGAAGTACTCACCGATTCGTCGATCCGTTCGCAATAGCTGATGCGCCGTATCTTGAAATTCATTCCCCTGCTTTTGGTCGTTGGCTGCTGTGCGTGCGTGGCGCTTTTTGGGTTGGCGGATTATGAGTTTGGCGATGTCAAGCAACTCCCCGAATACAGCGACCACGGTATTGAAGGTTTGGCCGGTGGGGATGCCCCTCCCGGTGGTGGTTCTTGCGGCGCTACTGGTGTTCCCCAAGAGGATAACCCCTTTTCAGGCTGGCCGGTGGACTACCATATTGGTGATTGGAGCACGATTGCATCCTGGTTCTGTGACCCCAACTATTTTGAGGGATACACCCATTGGGGCATTGATCTGGCCCGCTACAACTGGGATGAATCGATCTACGGGGTCAATGCCGTTGTGACGGCTGAAAAAGCGATTGTCGAAGCGGCTGCCTATGATCCTTCATTTGGCCCCAAAGCGGGCACAGCGCATAATTACGGTATGGGGAATTATGTCAAACTTCAGGCTCTATCCTGCACGGTTTTGATTGAGAGCGAGATCGGAGAAGACCTGGACGGTGACGGTCTCATCAAGAATGTGGCCGTAGAACGCTGCGCGGAAACCGGTTGGTACTCGTACTACTTCCACCTGCTGAGTGTGGCTGTAGCCAAAGGGGATGAAGTCGAACGCGGCGATGTGGTTGGGCGGATTGATAGCACTGGCACATCCACCGGCGATCACCTGCACTACCAAATCAAAACCCCGGATGGGGTGTCGATTGATCCCGCGCCATCCATGTCGGTCAATGCGGCCTATGACAACGCCTTGCGGGAACAACCCCGCTGGGATCGGTGAAACCATGAAAACCAAACGTAATGGAACGCGGATACAGTGGAAATACGCGGATTTTTCGGGTGTTATTTCTACGTTTATCCACGGTCGTTATATACATCTCAACGTCAAATGGACAACCATAACCATCTTGGCCTTCCTGCTCTGCGCCGCGGCAGATACCCTGCATGGTCTGCGCGTCCACCTGGTGGATGTGGAGCAAAAACCCCTGGCCGGGGTGGTGGTCGAACTCGAACTCTACGAATACACCGACAAAGAGATCATGATCCACCACAGCGGCCAATGCACCACGGATATCGCGGGAATTTGCCTGATCGAGATCGCGAAACTGATCTTTGACGCGTCGGGCTTCCTGCGCGGGAATATAGTTGTCGGTGAGCATGGCAGCCGCCCCGTGATCTGGCCGGGTGGGATGCTGGATATCCCGGTGTGGCTGGATGTGGACAACACCCTGGATGTGACCGGGGAAAGCCAACCCTACGCAGGGCAAGCGCAAGATATGGACGTGCGGATTACCCGCGCGCCGCGCTTGCGCCTGGCGGATGTCATCATCCCGCTGATTATCATCGGCGGGCTACTCAGCTATCTTTGGATCAATAACAAATCACACAAGCGAGGTAATGATGAAGAATAAACAAAAAGCGCTGCGTATCTTTTGGGTGATTGCCCTGATTGCTGCCATCCTGATCTTGCCCAAGATCACAAACCTTTGGGTCAGCGGCCTGATGGGGGGCACAGCCCTGCTCTTACTGGTCTTTATGCTGCTGCGCTGGCGACGTGAGAAGTCCGAAACTGGTGGGCAGGAATGAAATTTCGCTTCTTGCTTTGGGTGACGCTGTTGGCTCTGGTTATCTCGGCGCTGATTGTCTCGCCCGTATTCGCCGCAGGTGATGTGCCCGATTGCCCGGTGGACGAGTGCGTATCGTGGCCGGAAGCGATGGTGCGCATGGGTGTCGCCGCGGCTCGAAGTCTCGGCTTTGGCATGGTTCACACGCTGACCGCCTTGATCTGGCTGCTGGACAAGGTAGCCATGTACATCTTTGACCTGATTGTCAACGGGGGCATCTGGATCAGCATTCAGGATGCCATGCTTTCGGCGCTATCCGGCTTCATGCCCGGCGTCCTGGGCGATCTGATTGGCGGCGAAGATGGGCTTTTCTATCTGGCGCTGATGGTCGCCGGGGTGGGGATGACGATCCCCTTCTTCAAAACCCGCCTGGTTGATCCTGCCCATGCCGTGATCTGGGCCGTTATCATCCTGGTTTTGTTTGTCAGCGGGTCGGCTGGTTATGACGTGATTGGAGCGGTCGAGGGCTTACGCGTGGAAATCATGGAACGCATTATCTCATCCGGGAATGAGGCCGATCTGAACACCATTGTCACCGGGCCATTCGGGGGCGGCAATTTATCCCTGAATAATGACACACTCCTGCACTTGCCCGAAAGTTTCAGCGAAACCTATTTTCCACCGGCGCAAGGGCATATTACGATCCGATCCGTTTTTATCGAGATACCGATGGGCCTGGATGCCATAGCCGATTTTGAACTGGAAACCAAAGCATCGCTCGATGCGCGCCGGGATTTAGCTTTTGTGGGCCTGTCCCTTGCCATGCTTTCCCTGGTGGGGGCTTATTCCGCTTTTTTGTTTGCGCTGATCTTTGCCTTCCTGGTCACGGCCAGCCTGGGGCTGATTATCTTCTTGTTTGCGGCTCTGCCGATGGGCTTCTTTGAGTTTGGGCGCACCGTGGTGGCCGGGATTTTCAACAAATACATGGAGATTGTGATCCTGTCCATTGGCGCATCCATCTTTGTGAGCATCGTTGTTCTGGCGCTTGATCTGGTGACGACCTCCTCCAGCGACATCAAGCAGATTCTGGAAGGCGTCGCTCTGATGCTGCCGGTGATTGGGGTGCAACATATGTTTCTGGGTTGGGCATTCTCCGCCATGATGAGCAGCAAGGACGTCTTTCGCAATTCCATGCAAGCATCCTTCGCCCCGCGAGGTGGGCATCCGGGCCTGTTGAGTCAGGCAACATCCGCCGGAATGCGCACGCTGGGCACGGTGGCCCCCTTTGTGATTCCCGGTGCAGGCGGGCTTGTCACCAGCTTTATGTCGAATATGGTCGCCGGGAATATGGCCGCAAAACAGCATGTCAACGCGGAAACCGCCCAAGCGCGCGGCGATGTTTTTAGAGAAATGCAAAAAGCAAATTCTTCAGGAGGTACACAAGCATGAGAAAAAGAATCCTTTACGGTGGATTGACGCTGGCGCTTTTGGGCTTGGCCTGGATCGCCGCCAAGCCCAATCCTGTGTGGGCCACTCAATCCACACGCCTGACCATCTACGCTTACGTGGATATTAACAGCGACAAGATGATGAGTGACGGTGAAGGCATTGACCGCATCCCGATTTATGTCGAGGTTGAAGGCCAACGCCAGGCCAAGATTGCCGAAAATGGCAAAATCACCTTTTCGCTGCCCTATGCGATTATCCAGGCCATCAAGGTTGAAATCCCCTACCTGGCTGTGGCAGAAGAGGTCCAACCCAAAGATGAGCAAGCTGTCGTTTCGTTTCGCATCCAGGCTCCTGAATTCCCGGTATATCTGCCATGACCCATCGCGACACTTTTGAGAGCTATTTCCAGTTTCGCACAGACCGCGCCAATGCGCTAACACCGGGCAAAAAACTGGCTTTGGTGGATGAACTTCTGGCCGAAGCCCGACAAGGGCGTGTGCCTGTTGGCAGTGACAAGGTGGCCCAGCTCCCCGTGGAAAGCCCCAGCGTTCAGGCTGTCCTCAACGGCGAAACCCTTTCGATGGGGGCCGCACGCGTCAGCGGCAAACTGGAAGGCACAGCGGCCCTGATTGCGCGTGCCCAGGCCCTGCCCCGATCCCAGCAAATGATGCTGTCCATCGGTTTTATATTTCTGCTGATGTTGATTGGCGGCCTGGGCATGTGGCTAGTTGCGCGTGACCCGAAATCTGCGATTGCGGAAGCGCCTACTCCTACGCCCAACGCAACGCCTGATCCCCGACTGCTGATGGCCGATTCCGATCCATCGCGCCAAGCCAACGATCCAGCCTCGCTGGAGGTGGGTATGACATCTTTCGTCCTGGGACGCAGCCGCCTGGATGGGGGCGTCTGGGAACCCATTCAAGCCGAGTGGTTGGACGGTACACAGGTGCGCCGGGTGATAGCGATTCCGCTTGATGAACTCGACAGGGCGATTGAGATCGGGGATGTGCTGCGCGTGCGCACGCGTAGCGGCATGATCGTACCCTATGAAGTGGTCGAAAAAACCAAACTTCAGCGCACCCAGATTGAAGCCCTGTCATCATTAGAACCCTCATTAGTCGTGATCCTGTATGACACTACCGCCGCTGCCACCCGTGAGGTGGTCATCGCTCGCTTGGACACCCACGAATTAGGGCTTACGCCTGGGGATAACGTCTATCTGGTGGATGGGCCACAAGGTGAGATCAATCTGCGTGAGCGTCCCTATGGCACGGTGATCGGTGTCCTCAAAACTGGAACAGTGGTCGAAGTGCAGGATGCCGAACCGGTACACGATGGCGGCTATCGCTGGGTGCTGGTCAAGACCGATTTCGGCGCGGAGGGCTGGGTTGCATCGGAATTACTGATCGAATTGCCCGAATACTAAAGGGTCACATGGCCCAAAAGAACCCAATGAGTTGAATAGATCAACCGACAAAGAGTACACAGGAGTTATTGATGAAAACGTATTTGCTTCTCACAACGATGTCTGCCATTCTGGAAAACCTTCCCAAAATGCCGCTTGCCAATGGCGATATTGATTTCACCCCGCTAGCAATTTTTCTGGGAGCCATAAGTCTGGGCGGGGTGGGTGTCATCATCGCCGGGATGATCTTCTGGCAGGAAACCGCCCAACGCTACAAACGCATGATCCCTGAGATCATCTTCGGCATCGTCCTGACGATGGTCGCAGCGGGTATTGTCGAGGCGATTGGCGGATGAGCGAACTCAACGAACTGCACTACCAGCTCCCCCCGGACGTATTGCACTACGAGCCGCGCTATTACTTTGGCTTGACCGCTACCGAACTGGTCATCGTGGCGCTGCCCTCCATATTAGTGATTGCGGTATGGGCTATCGTCCCTGGCCTGGTGACGGCAGTGATCGGAATTTCATTGCTCAAACGCTTTGATGATTTCGGCAATCGCTCGGCTCCGGCGTACTTCGTCCAACGCTGGCAATATAACAGCCGCAAGCGCAAGGTCGCGATCCCCTTGATCTTGCCCCCCGAAACCGAAGCCTTGACCTTTGAAACCTGGGATGGCGAGACGCTATTCGGGATCGAGAGTGAAACATGATCGTACAACTCAAATCCACCGACTACACAACCACATCCGCGGCGCGCCTGATGAGCAACACGGGTTTCTGGACGGCATTGCCGCGCATTACACAAGGTGGAGCCACGGCGCGCTTGCTGATGACCGCCGATACGTTGCAAGCTGAAGATGTTTTGGCAGGATTTCGCGGTGTGGCTACACCCGATAAATTACTTCCCCCCGGTGTGATGGCGTACCGTGTGGATTATGAAGATTTTTTGCAATCCGTGATCCAGGCTGTGCGTTATATGCGTCTGTACCTGGTGGCGGATGTCAATCTGACCGAAGACGGTCTGATCTCCATGCTTTCATCGTATGGCATGGCCGGGTATCCCCTCGATCATGCCGTATTGCGCCCCTTCCAGGAAGGCATTGACGAATGGGAATATGTTCGTGCGGAGAACGGCTATTGGGGCATGGTGCAAAGCAAGCTCATGCAGGGCGGCGCGCTTACCCCGCGCTCTTTACACAACTTACTCAGTCTGGACTTTCCCATCTGGGCGTCCTTGCATGTGCATACCTTTTCGCAATCCGAAACCTTGCGCCTGCTGCGAGAAAAAGCGGCTTCGGCCAGCGTAGACGAACGCAAGAACCTGGAAAGCCAGCAAGATGCCAGCGATGCTGAGATGGGCATCGTGCGCTTGCGAGAAGAAATGGGGCTGGGGGCAGCCTTGCACGCGGTTTCGCTGCACGTCATGGTGGGTGCGCCCAACCCGGAAGTCTTGAAGTCGCGCCTGGAAATGGTGCGCGGTTCAACCCCGTTGGAGATGTATCGTGTCTTTGGCGCGGGCCGGGTGGCGGAGGCAATCTTTAGCGCAAACCCCTACCACGAATCGGATGGGGCCATGATGACGACGCCGGGTGTGGCGATGCTGGCCGGGTCTGCCCTCAGCTTCCGCCGCCGCACGGAGACACGCGGCATACTCCTGGGGGTGGATCGCAATCAGGCCCCGGTGATCCTGGATATTTTCGATGATCGCGCCCCCTCCTACAATATGGTCATCCTGGGGATCACCGGATCGGGCAAAACCTTTGCCGCGCTGCTTTTGATGCTGCGCCACCTGCAAATGGGCGTGCGTCTTATCATCGTTGATCCGCAAGGTAATGTTGATCTCAGTTTTCTGGGCGAAGGGATTGCGCACAAGATCGTCTTAGGGACGAATGATGCCGCGATTAACTTGCTGGACATCACCCATGACGAGATCGGCAATCAGGTCGAGTACGTGATGGCAATGCTGGGGATGCTGGGCGTACACGAAAACAAGGGCTGGGAGCGTGCTGTTTTGGATAGCGCCCTGATGTCGCTTTACCAACCGATCTGGGGGCGGGATGATGTTGAGGTCTATCCGACCTTGCCCGCTTTATTTGACCAGTTGCGTGAGATCGCGATGAGCGATGAAGAAGCCGATTTTGTTCACGAAACTGCCGCGCTGCTGGCCTACAACCTGCGCCCGTATGTGGATGGCAGCCGCGCTGATCTCTTTGCCCACCATACGAATGTTGATTTTGCCCTGCGTCATGCGGTGAATGTCTTCGATGTGTCCCGGCTGCCCCAGCAAGAGGTCGGTGGCAGCAAAGGAGGCTTGCGCTCGGCCATGTTGGCAATCCTGGTCGCCAATATCAATCAGGCCATTCGCAGACGCAGGCGCGCCGGAGATACCGCCCCGATCCTGTTCTTTGTGGACGAGATGGGTATCTTGATGCGTGATCCGGTGATTGCGTCCTATATTTCCACCGAGTACAAGACCGCCCGCGCCCGCCTGGTCGGGATGATCGTTGCCGATCAGGATTTGCACTCCCTGCTTGGCCCGAAGGACGAAAAAGGTTTGCATCACGGCATCCCCATGTTGGCGAATGCTGCCAATACCCTGATCTTCCACCAGAAAGGCAGTGAACGCGAGCATATCCAGACTTATTTCCCCAACCTACCCCAAAGCCTGGTGGAAAGCCTGCCCGCTTTCTCGCGCGGCACTTGTATTACCCAGCTTCCCGATGATCTCCTGGTGGTGAATGTCATCCCGTCTCGACTGGATCGTGTACTCCTATCATCGCGGTTGCAGGATCGCCTGCTTGCCAGCCAGATCATTAAGGAGATGAGCAACGAAATATTTACAGAGGAGAGCGAAATCGTATGAGCACCAAAGCGGATGAGACCTTCCAGGAGAGCCTACAAGGATTAGCCAACTGGATACAGTTTTTGGAGTTGAAGCAAACCACCTACCGGCAGCAGTTAGAGCGTGCCCGCAAGCAAAATCCCGATGCTGCTCCCACGCCATCGGTGTTTAGTGAAATGGACGCCCTCAGAGCTACCCCAACCCCGGCGGTTGCGCACGCTGCGGGCGATGCCGGGCTGGGAGAGGCTTGGCTGGTCGCGGAACCCGATGTTGCCCAGCCCCCTGAAGGCGATCCCCTGGTGACATCGTGGCGAGAAGATGACCCGGAAATGGCCGCCTGGGATTTGCCCGGAGGCGCTGACCCTA
>Ga0233437_1003631_pt1 | contig 19846 bp, 10 predicted proteins | sample SI_122_August201_FD_182714 | JGI IMG/M metagenome (GOLD analysis project Ga0233437, IMG submission 182714) | Seawater microbial communities from Saanich Inlet, British Columbia, Canada - SI_122_August2016_200_MG | ecosystem: Environmental > Aquatic > Marine > Inlet | place: Canada: British...
CTCGACGGAGGGTCATTTCCGAGACGGCGAGAGTCTTCGCCATATCGGGGACAGTCACGAAGCCATCGCTCTGAACGGCCCTGAGAATAAGCTCGTGTCTTTGTGCGGCGGGTAATTTGGTTTCTGTCATGCGAGCCACTGACGCCAGCTAGGTTGTTTGAATAAATCATATATATCACAGAAAATAACAAAAACAAACAAATGTTGTTGCAGGATGTGCTTATTTGTGCGAACCTTAACAAGGCTGAGAAATGGTTGGAGTGAATATGAGCAAGACAGCTCTGATAACCGGTGCGGCGAACGGCATTGGTTTGGCGTCCGCCTTGGCCTTTGCCAAAGAGGGCTATCAGGTGGTCCTGACGGATATAAATCAGGCGAAGGCTGCCGATTTTGCGGGGCGAATCGGCAAGTCCGCCATCGCCGTTGAGGCCGATGTTCGCGACCGTTCGTCCCTCGAACAAGCGTTCACCAAGGCGATCGACGCGTTCGGGCAGGTGGATGTGGTTCACGCCAACGCCGGTGTCTCGAACATGAAACGGGCCATCGAGTTGACCGAGGAGGACTGGGACTTCAACTTCGACGTCAACGCCAAGGGCGTTTTTCTGACCAATCAGGTTGCGGTCCGGCATTTCCTCGACAAAAAATTTCCTGGTGTGATCGTCAACACGGCTTCCCTGGCCTCAAAAATCGGGGCGCCGCTTCTTGCCCATTATTCGGCGAGCAAGTTCGCGGTGGTGGGCTGGACCCAGGCTCTGGCGCGCGAGCATGCGAAGGACGGCATTCGCGTCAACGCGATCTGCCCGGGGTTCGTCAGGACGGCGATGCAGGAACGCGAGGTTGAGTGGGAAGCCGAGCTTCTCGGGTCAACGCCAGCGGCCGTGCTCCAGTCCTACATCGATCTAACCCCGCTTGGCCGTTTGGAAGAACCGGAAGACGTCGCGGACGTCGTTCTTTTTCTGGCCTCCGATTCCTCCAGGTTCATGACCGGGCAGGCGATTAACGTCACGGGTGGTGTTTACATGACGTAACGAACACCCACCCCACAAGTTACCAACTAAACAAAAAACGACACGGACCGAAAATTTACGTTAAACGGAGAAGAGACAATGAGAATGGGAAGGACGGTGGCGACGGAACGCCGAACCTTCGTTGGGTTTCTTCTCGTCGCTCCGGCGGTGATTTTCCTCGTAGCCTTCTTCGTTGTACCCAATTTCCAGATGGTCGTGTACAGCATCTCGGCCCGGTCGGAGGCCGGGGTGATGATCGAGTCCTGGAATGTCGGTAACTATCTGCGGCTGTTCGACGTCGATCTCTATCGTATAGTGCTCATCCGAACCCTTCGCGTCTCTTTCCTGACTACGATCATCAGTATCATCATTGGTTATCCTCTGGCGATTGTCATGGTTCGCGGCAGCGACGCCTGGGCCCGGGTCATCACCGTCGTCGTCCTCGCGCCGCTGCTGGTCAACGTGGTCGTCCGGGCCTACGGTTGGACCCTGATCCTGAGCAAGAAGGGACTGCTCAACTGGATGCTGACATGGCTCGGTTTGGCCGAGGATCCGGGTCAAATTCTCTATACGGAATGGGCGGTGGTCATCGCATCCGTGCACGTCTTCATCGCCTTCATGGTGCTGCCGCTCGCCGGGGCGATCAGCAAGATCGACGCCGCGGTCGACGAGGCCGCCCGGGTTCTCGGCGCCTCTGAATGGACCCTGTTCCGGCGCATCACTGTGCCGCTCAGTCTGCCCGGCCTTGCGGTCGGCACGACCCTGGTGTTCTCGATGACGGCCGCGTCTTTTGTGACGCCGCAGATTTTGGGTGGAAACTTCTCTGCCCTCTTGGGGTCGTTGATCGAACAGCAGGTCATGGCGGTCCACGATTGGTCCTTCGCCGCCGCCATCGCGACGGTTCTCATCGTCATCGTGCTCTTCATCAATCTTGTCTACCTAACATTGGTCCAGCGCTATTTCGGCGCGTGGGCCCCGGTGGAGTGAGCGATGAAACCGCGCCTTGAAGGATTGGGAGCATGGGTCCTGTATGGACTGGCGGCGCTTGTGGTTGCCTTCATCCTGGCTCCGCTCGTGGTGCCCGCCTTGATGTCGGTCTCCAACACCTTCTATGTAAAATTCCCACCGGAAGGCTTTACCCTTCGGTGGTACGCCAAGGTCTTGACCGACGAGGAATTTCTCACCGCCTTTCTGTTTAGCCTGAAACTCGCGGCCGTCGTCACCCTGATCGTTCTGGTGATCGGAACCTTCGCCGCGGTCGGCTTGGTCCGCCACCAATTCCCGGGACGCGGGTTGGTGCAAGGCCTCCTCCTGTCACCGCTGATCTTTCCCGTGCTGGTGACCGGTGTTGCGCTCCTGCAGTTCTTTTCCCGGCTCGGTTCGGGGGAAGCCTTTCTGCACCTGGTGGTCGGGCACGTGGTGATCTGTGTTCCCTATGTCGTTCGCACGGTCTCGGCGAGCCTGATGATGGCCGATCGCAACATCGAGGACGCCGCGCGGACTCTCGGCGCCGGACCATGGCGAACCTTCTGGCGGGTGACGCGGTATCAGATTCAGCCGGGATTGCTGGCGGGGGCGGTGTTCTGCTTCATCATTTCGTTCGACGATTTCCCGGTGGCCATGTGGCTGGCCGACGCGGCCAACTTTACGTTGCCGCTTCAGATCTTCGTCTTTATCGAGCGCTATTTCGACCCCGGTATGGCGGCGATCGCCACACTCATGATCTTGTTCGCGGTTTTGTTGCTTGTGCTTACCGAGCGCATTTTGAAAGTCAGCATCAAGAAATTGGTCGGTGTCGAAGCGGCATGAGACCGCGCCGGCATCTGGACCCTTCAAGGGGGACCCACGAAACGTCGTCACTTCAACAAATTGAAAGAGGAGACCCGTTATGAGTACATCGAAAACGAAATTACGGCTGAGTCGTCGTCGCTTTATTCAGGGCGCGACGGGCCTGACAGCTGCGGTGGTGGCGGCGCCGGTCTTCTATGTGAAGAACGGTTGGGCCGCGGGCAAGCAGATCCAGATGGGGATCTGGGGCGGAGCCCAAGGCGAATTCATCAAGAAGAAGGTCCTGCCGGGCTTCGAGAACGATTTCGATTGCAAGGTCCTGGCCGAGGAAGGCTCGACGCTTGGCCAGATCTCGAAGATGCGGGCGACCAAATCGAATCCGTCTTATTCGGTCATGTTCGTGGACGATCTCGCGATTCCGATCTGCAAGGCAGAGGGACTCATTGCGCCCCTGCCGAAGGATAAAATGCCCAATCTGGCGAACCTCTACCCGCGCTTTCTTCAGGGCGACGGATACGGAACCGCGCTCGGGATCTCCTCCGGCGGCATGTTCTACAATACCTCGATCACACCGCCGGCGAGCTTCGCCGAGCTTTGGGACCCGAAATGGAAGCAGCGCATCAAGCTGTGCAGCGCCAAGAACACGCCGAGCATGTTCTTCCTGATCGCGGCGGCCTCCGTGGTCACCGGCAAGCCCTTCGGCGAGGCCCAGTACGAGATCGAGAAAGCGTGGGACAAGATTGCCGAAATCAAGCCCAATATTCAGAATCTCTACGATTCGGGCATTCAGGCGGTCAACGAAGTGGCCCAAGGACAGGCCGATGTCGGTGGCATCGAGTATTCGAAGTACGTCTACCCTTACACCGTAAAGGGGGTGCCGATCGACCTCGCGTTCATGAAGGAGGGGACCTTTGCCGGCATCAACAGCCAGGTGCTGGTGAAGGACGGCCCCGACATGGACCTCGGGGCGGCCTTCATGGACCGCATGATCGATCCAAAGGTGCAAAAGCCGTTGGCCGAGTTCGCGCTGATTGCACCGCCGGTCGCCGGCGTCGATCTCTCCAAGGACACGCTGAAATACGTGGCCTATCCCGAGACCAAGATGGACGAGCTCGGCTTGTTCAGCCCGGACTGGGGGTTCATCAACAAGAACCGCTCGGCCTGGACTGAAAAGATGAACCAGATCTTCGCGGCCTGAGCCCGGATCACAGGGGCCGGCCGGTTTCGAGGCCGGCCCCGACGATCTTCCGGGCGTTCCTAACCCTTACGATGGGCTACGAGAGAGAAGAATGTTCACAGACCAAAGCGCATATGACGTTGTTGTCGACGGGGTGAGTAAGCGTTTCGGCCAGACCATTGCCGCCGACAACGTCACTCTCGGCGTCAGAGCGGGCGAGCTGCTCGCCCTCCTCGGCCCCAGTGGGTGCGGGAAGACGACGACCCTGCGGACCGTTGCCGGTCTTGTGCGGCCGTCATCCGGAGAGGTTCTGATCAAGGGTGAGCCGGTGACCCGAAAGCCGGTGCACCACCGCAACGTCGGGATGCTGTTCCAGAACTATGCGCTGTTTCCCCATCTCTCGGTTCTTCGGAACGTGATGTTCGGACTCGAGATGCGGCGAATCGGCCGGGCGGAAAGCAACGATCTCGCCAGGGACGCGCTACGGCTCGTGCGGCTCGAGGACCTCGCGGACCGAATGCCGGCGCAACTCTCCGGGGGACAGCAGCAACGCGTCGCGCTGGCCAGGGCGCTCGTCATCAAGCCGGCGGTGTTGCTCCTCGACGAGCCCTTCGGGGCCATCGACAAGAAGCTCCGGGAAGCCATGCAGATCGAGCTGCGGGGACTTCAGGAGCGGCTGAACCTGACCACGATCCTGGTGACGCATGACCAGGAGGAGGCGATGACGGTGGCCAACCATATCGCTGTCATGCGGGAGGGGCGTATCGAGCAGTACGGTGCACCGAGCGATATCTATGAGCGGCCGGTCTCCCGATTCGTGGCGGACTTTATCGGCACCTCGAACTTCTTTACCGGCACGGTCGATACCTTCGCCGACGGATGGCTGCAAATACGGACGTCGGATGGGACCGTCCTGAACGCTCCTAGACCCGATTATGACGTTGCCCAGGGGGACATGGTGACCGTCGCGGTGCGGCCGGAAAAGATCTGGCTCCATCATGCCATGCCGCAGGCGGACAACCTCAACGGCGTGACGGCCAAGGTTGATCAAGTCGTCTATAAGGGCTCGAACACCTTCTATTACATGACCTTCGAAAACGGGCAGCCGTTGGTCGCTCAGCGGCAAGCCGGGGGCGGAGCAGATGTTGTTGACGATCTCCGCCATGGAGACAAGGTGGCGGCGTCATGGGAGGCCGCGAGTAACTACGTCGTCCGCGATCCTTGACCCGTCACGTCGAGAGGGCATTATCAATACCCTAAAGAATTACGAGAAAATACTTGCTTCAAATAGTCCATACATGACAACGCCTTCAGATCTATGCCTATGCCAACGAACATCGCTCCAGCCGAAAGATCAAAAGCCTGTGCGAGCGGAGGCGTGGTTCCGGATGATCTTGGGGGCTGAGTCATGAGGCGGACGACAGCGATCGCTGGACCGGGGCCTTTCGTCCCGTGCGCGGTTCCGATGTGGAGGGGAAAATGACCAAGACGACATGTATTCGCAAGGCGGACTGGCTCGTGGCTTGGGACGAGCGGAGCCAGCGCCATATCTACGTCCGGGACGCAGACGTGGCTTTCACGGGCAACGAGATCGTACATGTTGGGAAACGGTATCCGGGCCCGCATGACGAGGAGATCGACGGCGCCGGTCTCATGGCAATGCCGGGGCTCATCAACATCCATTGCCATCCCTCATCGCATGCCATCTCCCGAGGGTACACCGAGGAATATGGCAACCCGCGCCTGTTCCATAGTAGTCGGCACTTGTTCCGCCAATCGTTCGAGCCCGACGGGGAGGCGCAATTGGCGAATGCTGCCTTCGTGTTGGCGGAGCTTCTGGCCGGCGGCGTCACGACCATTCTCGACCTGTCACATGCGTATGCGGGTTGGCTCGGCATTTTGGAGCAGAGCGGGATACGCGCGTGCGTCGGGCCGATGTACCGCTCGGCCCACTGGTACACTGATACCGGCCAGGAGATAAAGTACGAATGGTCCTCCGACGGCGGCCGCGGGGCGTTTGCTGAGGCGATCGAGGTGATGGACGAGGCTGACCGCCATCCCTGCGGACGGTTCACTTCGATGGTTGCGCCGGCTCAGGTCGACACCTGCACCGAGGAACTCCTGCGCGAGAGCATCGCCTGCGCCAAGGACACTGGTCGCCCCCTGCACATCCACGCGGCGCAGAGCTACGCCGAATTCAACGGCATGACGCGGCGCAACAACATGACCCCCATCGAATGGCTTCATAGCATCGGCGTTCTTTCGGAGCACACGGTGATCGGTCATGCGGTCTTCACCGACGAGCACCCATGGATGATGTGGCCGACTCGTAACGATCTAGGCCTCCTCGCCGCGACCAAGACGTCAGTGGCCCACGCGCCCACGGTATTCGCCCGTGACGGTACGCTCATGCACGATCTTGGTCGTTACCTTCGGGCTGGAATCAACATCGGTATGGGGACGGACACTCATCCTCACAACCTTCTCGAGGAGATGCGGTGGGCTGAGATCCTCGCCCGGGTAGCGTCGGGAACGCGTCATTGCATGAGTACTGAGGATGTTTTCGGCTGCGCCACGGTCGGGGGTGCAAGGGCGCTCGGTCGTCCCGACCTCGGCAGGTTGGCGCCCGGGTGCAAGGCGGATATTGTGCTAATAGACCTCCGACATCCCTCGATGCGGCCAATCCGCGATCCCCTTCGCAGTTTGGTATATGCGGCCGCCGATCGGGCCGTACGGGACGTTTACGTGGACGGCGTGCGGGTTGTAGAGCAGGGCCGCGTCCTTACCCTGGACCGAGACGAAGCCGGCCATGCTCTTGAGGTGGCGCAGCGTCGGACGGCTGCGGCTGTGCCCGGGCGCGATCCCGAGCAGCGGGCATTGGACGACATCGTGCCCCTTTGCTTGCCCCTCCACGGCGACGGACGGCCGTGATCTGAGCCCGGAAGCGGTGGGGATTTCCTTCCAGTGGGTTCGCAACAAACGGATGCGGGTCAGTAGGACGTGGCCATCGGGCGCGTGGCGGTAGTCTTCAAGACGGTCGCCACGCAGGGCCTGAAACGGCGTTGACAACTTAACTGGTGCTGAACCAAGCTTTCCTGACCGGCTCCTCGCGCTCGCAGATCGGACCAAGCTTGCGATGGCAACGCGGAGGGAAGGTGCATCCGCTCGGCGGATCGAGCGGCGAGGGAACCTCGCCTTGCAGGATGATTTCGTTCTGATCACTATCAGGACGGAGAGGCAACGTCGCGGAGAATAGGGCCTGCGTATAGGGATGTTTTGGGTCCCCGAATATCGCCTCTGAAGGTCCCATCTCGACCACGGACCCGAGATACATCACCGCAACGTGGTCGGCGAGGTAGTGCGTTGTCGCCAGATCGTGCGCCACAAGCAGGTAGCTGACCTGGTACTCGTCCGGCAGTACTTGAACAGGTTCAAGATGCCACCGGGCGCTCGGACGTGGACGGGTGCGTCGAAGATTGTTGGCGATCAACCGGCCGAATTTCACGAACCAACGCCGTACCGTCTCGTTTGAAACGTCGATGCCCCGTTCGGCCAGAAACTCTTCGAAATCACGGAACGACAGTGTGAACCGGGCGTACAGCCACACCGGATGCTGGATGACCGCAGGCGGAAAGCGATGTCGCTTGAAGGAGATAGGAACCATTCGGTGACGGTAGCGACATCTGACCGCCTGGGCCAGACACTTAACGTGTCAATGCCCCTTGGAGTGTTTGACCCTGGCAAGACAGTTCAGGAAACTGTGCAATCAAGGCCGGAATATTTACACATTTTCTTACACATTTTTTTTACATATAAAAAATATCTATTTGTTATCAAATAGTTAGCATATAGCTTATCCGGCTCATAACCTGAAGGCCGTAGGTTCAAATCCTACCCCCGCAACCATAAAAAGCCCGCAACCTCAATAGGTTGCGGGCTTTTTGCTGTCCGGAAACCGAAAAATGGCGTGTGCCGACTCCGTCTCGTCTAAGCCGTTGTTATATTGGATAAATCCATCTGGTCCCGGCGAGTGCTGCTTTGTCCATGTCACATGAAAGGCACATGGCCAGCGCCTGATGTTCCCATATTGTTCGGGAAGCAGAGATTAACCCCCATTTCCCAGATGAACCCGATATTTCATGCGGCGATAACATGATTCTGCTATAAGAATCAATGCAGTACACACATCATAAAAGACGCGCCCGACGTCACCCGGCGGGTGAAGGCAGAAAGGCCCCTTTGCGGGTTGATTTTGACCGCCGTTTGAAGCTGGAATTCCATGGTTCCAAGATCACCTCTGACGGCGGGCTTCTCGCCTATCGAGAGCTTGATGATGCCCTTGGCCTGACCGAGGTTGCCGGGGATGTTTTCCAAGACAGCCGCACCGGCAAGAACGGATGGCACGGCATGACGGGGCAGTTCCGTCAGTCGGTGTTTGGACGCCTTGGCGGCTACGAAGATGTAAACGATGCCGAGCGTCTCGGACGTGACCCCGCCATGCGGTGGATTGTCGGCGGCAAGGCCGTCGAAAGACAGGCCGCATCCACTAGCCAGATGGGGCGTTTCGAGACGGAGCTTCTGGCGAGCGATGCGAACGTTGAAGTCCTGGCCGACATGAACGGGGTGTGGATTGACCGTGTTCATGACCGCCGCCCGCCGAAGATGATTATTCTCGACATGGACAGTAGTGTCAGTCCGACCCATGGCGAACAAGAGGGGACGGCGTATAACGGTCACTTTGGCTGCACATGTTATCATCCCCTTTTCCTGTTCAACCAGTTTGGCGACTTGGAGCGGAATTCCCTGCGCCCCGGCAACGTCCACAGCGCCGACCGCTGGCGCGGCGTTCTGGAACCGGTCGTGGTGCGTTACCGGGAACGGAACCTGCGCCGCTATTTCCGAGGGGATGCCGCCTTTGCCCTGCCGGACCTTTATGAATTCCTGGAAGCCGAGAATTACAAATACGTCATCCGCCTCAAAGCCAATAAGGTTCTCCAGGGGTGCATTGCCCATTTGCTGACGCGCCCTGGTGGCCGTCCGCCGAACCATGTCCGGCGCTATTACGCCAGCTTCAGCTATCAGGCCGGATCGTGGAACAAGAAACGCCGTGTCGTTGCCAAGGTCGAATGGCATCCCGGCGAGTTGTACCCCCGCGTCGGCTTCATCGTCACCAACCTGTCTCGTTCCGCCGAACGGGTTGTCGCCTTTTACAATCACCGGGGCACGGCGGAACAATGGATCAAGGAAGGCAAGAACGCCATCAAATGGACGCGGCTGTCATGCCGCAAGTTCCGCAACAACGAGGTGCGGCTCCAGCTTCATGCCCTGGCCTACAATCTCGCCAACTTCATGCGGACATTGGCCTTACCTGAAGAGGTGGAGCATTGGTCGCTGACCACACTGCGGGAGAAGCTGGTGAAGATCGGTGCCAAGGTCGTCCGCCATGGCCGCTACGTCACTTTCCAATTGGCCGAGGTTGCCGTGTCGAGACGCTTGTTCCAGAAAGTCTTGGCCTTGATTGATGATCTACGGCGAATACCCGTTCCGGCGTAGGCCGAGAAAATTGACGGCAAGCTGACAATGACAGGAGAGGTGTGACTGGATGACGGAAAATATGGGAAAATGGCCTTCCGGAAACCGAAGAAACCGAAAAATCCGGTCATCAAGTGGCTGCATAGTGAAAATTGTTCCCTCGAAGATGGTCCGAGGGTACTATCTCCACGAAACTGGGGGTTATCTGGGAAATGTCGGTTTAAACAGATGGGAGGATGACGCTTTATATTTCCTACACCCTGGGATAGTTCGTCCACGGCGTGCCCTGGAGGTTGATGAAACTGGATACCATGCGCTGCTCTTCGCTCGGATCAGAAATGATGCAAATTTCCAGTCTGAAATCCCATTTGAGACGGAGTTTTCAAAGTTACTGGAAGAGGCCGAAAAAGCTGGCCCCTCGTATTCCAGGACTGGTTCAGAGGTTGTCCCCAAGCCTCGGCTTCTGTGGCTCAATAATAGCCTCGTCCTTCTCGTTCCTCGGCAGGAAGGCAAACTCCAACTTTGGTTAGATGGTAGTAGCCGTACACTTCGGTTCAGAGGAGGTGACGAATGGGTTTTGCCCCAACCGTGGCCAAGGCAGTTGTCTTGGAAAGCGGGAGAGCATCGTGGGGAAATTTCGTTTCTCGATGACACGGAAGCTTTCGCCATATTTGATCTTACTACAGGCCATCTAATTCGTGAGTGCTCGCATGCTGATCGTTCAGTAGAAGTTGATGCTACGAATGTGGTGGTTATCTCACGGACAAACTTTTCTATATCTGGGCAACCAGCCGTCAACACGCAGCTCGAATCTTGGATCTCGTATACAAACCTCGAAGATCGCGTTACGGGCCTCTCGATCGCAGGTCGAGAAGTTAGCTTGCACCTTCGCGCACGTCGCCGGATTTCATTAGAAATTGAGCCGCTGATCAGAGGCTCGAAAGGCGGGCTATTAAATCTAGGTGCGGAATTTCGTATCGAGACTGGACGCCTTCTAGCAGAGAAGCGCTGGATCCGAATCACTATAGGTGAGCACGTTATCGGGCGAAAACTCGGTTTTTCGGAAGAAGGTGTTACTCACTTTTGTCTTGATGACGTTGTCGATGAGCATCCTGAGCTCAAAAGCCTTTCGCCATCTAGGTTGAGAATTGAGCTAATGGCTCCTGACGTTAAAGACGTATCTCCATCGTCTGGCACAGCGGGGCTAACATTCGGTGGATGGATTTGGCCGAGCTATTCAGGAACGCTCAACTGTAGAGTTTTTCACAGCAGCACCCCTCCCATCAATCTCAGCATAGACCACTGCAAACATATCGTCTTAGATGACGCCAAGAATGTTTGTCTGGACCCAATTGGTGGATACGACTTTGCCCTCCTCACTTTCGAAATTGGCGGTGAGCAAGTTGCCTTTAAGTGGCCGTGGCCTGACGTCAGTGTCAGCAGGATTAGGGGCGATGGCTCCAATTCTTATTTGCCTTACGGTAGCAAAATAATCATCGGTGATGAGGATCGGTTTGACTCCATCATCATCTCTTGTCCTGATCAAACGGCACAGCTCTCTGTCAGAGGGAAAGTAGAGCAAAACCCTTTTTACAGGGGGATGCGTAGAAGTCTGTCACTCCGAGAGTTAGCGACAGTTTCGAGCGACGATCGCGTTCTTCTCAGAAAGTCAGATGGGACAGAGCTGCTGCTATTCCAAGTCGTCTCAAAAACCTCCCCCGAGAAATTTAGCATACGAGACTCAAAAAGCGGCATTGCTGTTAAGTTCCAGCTCCCGCAGATGGTTGATGCTATTCAATTGGAAATTGAAGACGAGCTCGGAACTCTGAGCACCGCCGAGCTAGCCTTGAGCCACTACCCAGTGGACAACCCCACCCCAGCTTGGCTCAAAGGTGGAATATCGGAAGCGGATGCTACTGAGGTCACTCTTGAAATTGATCGTTCTCAATACGAAGGGCGTTACAGTCTTGCCAGAATTTTAGTCAGGCAGATTGGCAAAGATTCCTGGCACCCATTGCGAGCCCAGAGAGGAGACCTTTATGCATTCTGTCTCAAAGGCTCTCTTAGTGAAGACTTTGAGCTTCTTTCTACGTCGGAGTTAGCGCTTCGATATAAAACCACCTACAAATGGCTTTCTGATTGTTATGCTCAAGCATCGTGGGACGCGATAGGAAAACCTTTGATGGCACGCTGGGAGTTTCTCTCCCGAAGGTTATTTGATCGGCCTTCTGGCAAGAAAGAGCTGGTTGCGAGCGCGATACTCCCAAGTTCTGAGTATGTTTCTGACACCTGGATCCCGTTGGTGCATCCGGTTCAAATTATTGAAGATATGTACTCTTGCGATCCAGAGAGTTTTTCGCCACTGGATGTTAGCGAAAATCCTGGTGAACAAGAGCTGAGTTTTGTTGATAAAATTTCCTCTACACAAATCCGAAACCTTTTCCAAACGGGGCATTTGCACCAATCCGTAGTTGTCGGCTTTTCAAATTTCGCACAAGCACATGCGACAGGTGAGAAGCTCGAAGGCTTCAATATCAGTGGTTATTTCCACTTCCTTCAAGACCCGTCATTTGACAATGATCCCACAGCTGGTTGGTTTTGGAATGCGAAGCCTCTTTTGGGCCCAGCACACTGGCGAAATGCACACTTACGTTTCGTAGAACGCCTCGAAGACTTTGATTTCTTCACTGGCGATGAGCTTGAAGAGGGAAACAATTCAGCACGAGAATTGAGCCTCCAGAGGTTCATGAATGAGTGCTGGAATGTAGCCGAGATTAAACCCCCTGTGCCTAAGCGGCATGTTACGGACGAAGAGCAAAACTCGATTGATGTTTGGGCTTTTGCAGCATTGTCGGAAATCGCGAGGGCCAGTCGGTTTGGTTCTATGAGAGAACTCTTGGAAAACCTGTCTCCTCGTTTAGGTGCGGGGCACAGAAGACTTTTGGGCGATGTTTCACTGTTAATACGGCTGGCACCTGAGGCTTTTGCTTTCTTCATGCTGGCGTGGCACATGGCCAAGGAGAGAGCATGAATACAGATCTTGACCCAATCGTATTTGCTGATCAGCTACAGGATATTCTTGCACGCTACATCACCACCTCAGCCGCCATTTCTCCTGCCCGTGCTCCTCGACTTGCAAAGTCTCTGGCTGAGCGCCTTCGAACACAAAAACTGGTTAAGGGGCCGTTTGTCGAAAGCCTACCTGACTTTGTGAAAGGTGGTAGCATTAAAAATCTCGTTGAAGCGGGCGAGATGAATGAACATTGGGAAGCTCTGCAAAGCTCCCACGGTGGGAAGGCACTGTATGAGCGGCCTCTGCACCTTCACCAGTCCGCCGCGATAGGCAGAAATGAGAACTACCTCGTGGCAACTGGCACAGGATCTGGCAAGACGGAGTCGTTCCTATTCCCCTTAATCGATGATTTGTTACGTGAGGGAGACTTCAAGCGTCCGGGCGTCCGGACAATTCTCATTTATCCTTTGAATGCTCTTGCCAACGATCAGATGCACCGCATTGCTCGCCTTCTGTTTAGAGAGCTGGGTGATCCTGGAATTACGCTAGGCCGCTTTACTGGCCAAGTGAGTGCAAGTGCCAAGCGTGGAGATGAGGAAGCTCGGCTTATCAGCACGCCAACGTTCCAAGCTGACTTTGATGAAGCTTCAAAAGCCCCGAAGAATTGGCTTTTGAGCCGGGAGGAAATGCTCGACCATCCTCCTCACATTCTCATAACAAACTACGCGATGCTGGAGCACATCCTGCTGTTGCCCAGGAACCGGCACCTGCTAAAGAATGCAGATATAAAATGGCTCGTGCTTGATGAAATCCATACATACACGGGCGCACAAGCCATCGAAGTCGGTTTTCTTCTGAGAAAGTTAAAAGCTCGGCTTGGAATGGATATCGGCAAAATCAGATGCGTTGGAACATCCGCAAGTCTGGACCCTTCAAGGAAAGACGATCTTGCGCGGTTTGCTGAACGGTTGTTTGGAGAGCCGTTTCCTAGTGGAGAAGCCGCGGTCATTACATCAAAAAAGATCGTTCATCCAGCACTTAAAAACGGACAGGCAAACCCATCTGTAGAAGCCGATGACTGGATCAAGCTGTTAAGCGCCGTAGCAACCTTGCGAGAAGATAATGTTTTCCAAGAAGAACGCGGACGTGAGCTCATACACTCCTGGAATGAAGAAATGCAGGATACAGGTCTCACGGCATTTGCACTCGAAGTCGATGACAACTTTGGTTCAGCTCTTCTTGAAATGCTTGCGAAGACAAGTGAGGTTAGAGCTGTTTCAAATTATTTATTCAATGGCGTCCTTCCATTTGAAACACTCGCTCAGAAAACATTCCCTAACTCTAGAGAAGATGAGGCTAATCGAGCCTTGGCGAGCTTGATTTCCGTCGGCGTGATGGCGAAGGAGGACATTCCTGGGTCATTTCCTCTGTTGCCGGCACGATATCACATAGCTGCTTCTGGGGTAGAGGGGGTGGCGTTAAAACTATCTGCAGACCAGGAAGAAAAGTGGGAAGATTTTTTCTTTGGCCGGTCCGGTGGCCATATCGATAAAGCTCCTGCTTACCCACTGCTTGTTTGTCGCAACTGTGGTGAGCCATACATCGAAGGCTGGGATAACAGGGAAAGCCTGCTTCCTCGACAAGACCTAGATGCCTCTGCTGAGCGAAGAGTGCTAAGACTGTCGCAAGAACGTATCATTGCGATGGACGAAGGGGATCAAGATGAGAACCTTCCGCTCGATAATGATATCGAAATCATGGACTTCAACCCAGAGACGGGAGAATTAGAGGATGGGCCGGGCGAAGGCATTGTCTCCCTACAAATGCTGGACCTAAAAAAAGATCAGGAAGAGCGAAAGAGTTACGTACATCGTTGTGAGTGCTGTGGCTATCGAAGTCACCAATACGCAGAGCCGATTACGCCCGTATACCCAGGCGATGACGCCCTTGCAGCTGTTGCCACCCAAGCTTTGCTAGAAGCACTGCCCGAGCCGAAGGGTAGAAGCCCACAGTCTCCGATGAAAGGCAGAAACCTGTTGGTATTCTCGGATAGCCGACAAGACGCAGCTTTCTTTTCTCCCTTCTTCGAGCGCACGTCACGTGACCAGGCAATCCGCTCGTCTATCGTTAGTGCTCTCAAAGAGGCGGATGAGCCAAGCGACTTGCGAGCGCTTAGGGATCGAGTTTGGAGGAAGCTCAAAGAAGATGGTTTCCAACTTTATGACAGGCGTGATCCAAGCCCGATGTCGTCAGAAGTTGCAAAGGACCGGCTTCTAGCGCTCCTTATTGCTGAATTTTGTTCCGGCAATATGGCGCGTATTTCTCTTGAAGCATTCGGTCTTGTATCTGTGCGCTACCAAGGCGAAGAGCGCATTACTGCAAGGCTTAAAGAGGCTCATCCATCGCATGCAGATCTCCTTCCCGACGTTGTGCGCTTTTTAATCGATCTGATACGCAGAAGCAGAGCCATTAACAATTTCGGTGGCGTCATCGATCTAACTGATAGTTCTGTTTGGGGAGAGGCTCTGGCAAGTGATCGGATTAGCTGGGCCAAGACAGATGCGTCTGGAACACGTCAAAGGAGCCTCATTCCAAAGGGAAATTCAAACAGAGCTTTGTGGCTTCTCACAGAACAGCTGAAAATTCCAAAACAAGAAGCTGCGGATCTTCTGTCGGATTTTTGGGAGCAGGCAATTCGAACCAGAAACAGAACTTTGACGGCTCATTCAAGCAGTGGTCATGTCTTAGATCTGGCGGCTCTTCAGTTCACTTCGGGAGAAACCGAACCTTTGTATCGTTGCTCGACTTGCGGAGCTAAAAGCCATATTCATCTGGCAGGCAAGTGTGGAGCATATCGTTGTTCTGGTGAGGTCTCAGAGGTTGAACAGGCTGAACGGACTGCGGCTAACGAGCAAAATCATTACGTCTATCGTTACAAAGGCCATCCAATGAGCGGTATTGCTCGAGAGCACACCGCTGCCATTGGCGTTCGAGAAAGAACAGAAATAGAAGAACGGTTCCGGCGCGGTGAGGTCAACTTGCTGAGTTGCACCACTACAATGGAGATGGGCATCGATCTTGGCGACCTTGAGGCCGTTTTTTGTCGTAATGTTCCTCCCGGAATTTCCAACTACCAACAGCGCGCGGGCCGCGCTGGTCGCCGCGCACAGGTCGCACCTATTGCGCTCATGATGGCTCGAAATAACCGATACGACCAAAGTCAATTTAATGACGTAAAATCCTATCTGGAGGCAGTTCCCAGCCCGCCCTACCTGGCCTTGGATAATCCGAGCTTTTTCAGGCGACACCAGGTATCTTGCATCCTATCCGGATGGCTAGACCACAAGCTTTCAGGACAGCAAAGGACCGGCGCGCCGAAATTGGTTCACGTTCTAGGTGAGACCCTCTCGGTCGACGATGAAAAGGCCATAAAAGCTGACGTTGAGACTTGGCTTGCGTCAGAGAACGGCAAAATGAACATCGAGATTTCTGAGCGTTTGATTGATCTTATGCCGTCAAATCTTTCGACGATCGGTTTTCGCGGAGATGAACTCGCCCATCACTTCATAGAGGTCTTCTTCGGATGGCTAGGGGATATAGCCATCAGATGGAGAGATATGAATGGCGCCTATGAAGAGGCCTTAAATGCCCTCCAAGATGCAAATGTTTCAGAAAATGATAAAAGAAAACTGACGGGCAGGATGCTTGGTCGCCAAGCTGAAAAGACGCGATATCTCGACCGATTTCTCGTGGATACACTCTCACGAGGCGCTGTAATTCCAACTTACAGTTTTCCGGTTCATTCGGTCAGGCTCGAGATCATCGATGCTCGAGGGGCTGGAGATCAATCAAATGCCTTGCAACTGGATCGGGATGCTGCACTGGCTATCGGAGAATATGCTCCCGGATCTGAGGTCGTTGCAGGAGGACGTATATGGACCAGTCAAGGAATTGCTCGCCGGGGATTGATCGCTGGTACTGAGAGTTGGATCTCCAAAAGCTGGCACCGCGTCTGTGAACACTGTTCTCACCCAGAAATTCACCAGGATGTGGAAGACTTTCAAGATGAGTGTCCTCAGTGCGGTCTGCAGTCCACCACCTTGAAACGACGGTTCATTGAGCCAGTCGGCTTTTTAACATCATACACAGATCGAAATGGACGTGATCCTGGGAGTTCTAGACTGCGATCTAAGCCAGTCGATGAAGCGCGGCTTTTGACGAAGGCAAACTTATCGGATTACAGCCAGTCTGATCTTAAGTACGTCTCAAGTTTTTATGCACCCGCGATCGCTCGTGATGGCGGCGTGTCAGGCCGCATGTTCGTTTTGAATAGAGGTCCGAACGGTGCTGGATATTTTTGGTGCCCGAGGTGTGAGTATTCTGAACCCGCTCCGATTGAAGCAGCCTACGGCAATGTGAAAAAGACTTGCAAACACAAAGACCCCAGGACTGGCGATCATTGCCCAGTCGAAGATTTGTCGCACCCTATTGATTTGGCCCATCAGTTTGAGACCGATATCCGTTCGGTTTTGATCGACCAAGCGATACCCGATTTTCCCAACATGCTGGAGCGAGACCGGACCAAAACACAAGCCAGCTTCCTGAGAACCTTGGCGGAAGCCCTACGGCTTGCCGCGACAGAGCTTCTCGAGACCGATCCACGAGACATAAAAGCATCAACGGAGGTAATGAACGGTCGGCCTATTATGGTCCTTTCGGATGCAGTTCCTGGTGGCGCGGGTTATTGTCATCGGTTGCTGGCAGAACCGCGGTTTTCCGCTAAGAATCTCTTCGGGCGAGCATATGCAATATTAAGCTGCCCTCGAGGTGAGCGCTGTGAAAGCAGCTGTTCGAGCTGCTTGAACGACTATTCAAACCAACAACACTGGGACACTTTTAACCGACATTTGTGTTTGGAGTGGTTGGCAAATATTATTTCGTCGACGTCCCCACGGCCGACCCATGCGCCCGAAGATGTAGTGCCGGCTCCAATAACGGACCCGCATGCGCTCGGAACGATCCTATCGGGCGGCAAGCTCATCTGTGTCGCAGGACATTCCCTATGGGGCGCAAGAAACCGAAGCGAGGCTTTAACTAGCGCGAGGGCTATCCGGCACTTCCTTGAACTCGATCCTCAAAGACATGCGCTGATTTTGCTCTCTGAAGATTTTGATGTGAACGCAGCGGTTAAAACCGGTGTCGACCGAGAAATAGCAGACACTCTCCTGTTCTTGGAAAAGGATAAGCAGCTCCGTTTTGGGGCATTGTCCAGAGAACAAATATCAATTGCCCCCCGCCTTTCTGTGCTTCTCGGAGACAATGTTCACGAATTTTATAGCCTGACAAATGACGCTCCTCTGCTGGACGGTGCATTGTCCGAGGTCACCCATCAAGATTCCAGGGCAGCACCTGAAAGTTGGCTTGGCCAGTTCCAAGCGAAAGTGCAAGAGATCTCATCTCCATTCTCGGAAGCCTCTGCAAACCTAAAGGCCTTCCGGTATTCACCGGGAGAAAAAAGGAATGTGGCTGAGATTTTTCAGGCGATGAGGGGGCGAAAGGTCAAAGTTGTTATTGAAGACCCTTGGTGCGGCGTTCGCCCTCAAAATAGGAAAAAACTAGCTGACTTTATAGGCACTCTCGAGCGTAGCGGTATTTCAATGAACGATCTAACAATCGTTTGGAATCCGTTCGCAGACGATTTTGAAACGCCTCAAACACAGACTCGTGATCTGGAAAAGAAATTGGCATTGGCAAACGTTAAGGCCTCTCCATATTTTGAGAGCAGAGACAAGCGAACGGGTCATTTTCATGATCGCGTTGTACTCATGAAGACGATTGATGAAGGTGAGAATATCTCAGGGCGCTGGGATATTACGTCTGGCATCGACAATCTGATGTCATTCCACAAAGAATGCAAAGTCTTCTTGGAACTCAGCTGAGATCTACAGCTATTAGGAAATGGATATCTGGGAAATGTCAGTCAAAGATAATGTTCATTGAACCACGAAAGAATCTGATCGATTGGGTGCGCAAGCAACTCGTCGGGCCACCTGAGCGAGCGGCAGATGGCCAAGTCCTCCGTGGTGTGCTGCCTACGGAGCGTTTCCCCTGCGGCGCACTCTATCCCATATCCCAATGGGGCGAAGGCATAGATCCTGCCAGCGATGACGTCTACCAGATAGAGACAACTAGCGATGTTGCGGGCGAAAGCTCAGCCGAACCTGCCGTGGTACGACGTTACATTCCACCATCGTCACTGGGTTTCTCGTTCTTTGTTAAGGGCGACGACATCCGTTTCCAAGTGCTGTGTCGTGCTGTCGATTATGTACATAAACGCGAAGCAAACCAGAATACATGGACACGCAGGGAACTGTCTTTCGGTCAGGGCAATGACGAAGAGTTTGAGAACATCATTTGTCCTGAGAAAGACCAACGCCAGAGCTTTTTTCACTTGGCCGATAAGGCGCGCGTAGATGTTCTGTGGCGCAACTTCGCGGATGGCTGGATCGTGACAATTTCTCTTTGCAATGCGCAGGAGCTTGCAGACAGTGCAACAGGCAGAGACTACGTTTTCGAGCGCGCGGAAAAGACTCTGTTCGAGGCTAGCCTCCGCTGCGTGATCGACTCTGGCGAGATTGGCGTCTACCCCCGCGTGGATCGCAGCCTGCTTGACCCTGAAGAACAGGAAATCGAGCTCCAGTACGCCAACCGGCACATCTATGCCATCGGACATGGCTGCGCCGCCAATTGGGATTTGAATGACGGTAAGGTCGTCGAACTGCGCTCCGAAACAATGCCAGCTGTAGAGGTGCCGCAGATGACGGCAGATACTGGATCGGGGGGCGAGCCTGTACTGTCGCTAGCACGACTAGCTGATATAGACAACGCTCACGCAACCCTCTTGCCTGAGTTGGACGATTTCATCAGCGGTTACGGGAGCTGGGTTGCCAGCCAACAGGATAGTATTGCAGGCCTTCCGGGCGATGACCGTGCAGCCGCAACTCGTATGACCGAACGCATGAATACAGCCGTCTCGCGCATGCGAGTGAGCCTGCGCCTGCTGGGCGATAACTCACAGGCAAGGGTAGCCTTTGCCTTGGCTAATCGCGCCATGTTGGATCAGATGCGCCAGCATGATCGTCTACAGGGTAAACCCCGAGCCGACGATGCCTATCGTTGGCGTCCGTTCCAGTTGGCATTCCTGTTGACCACGCTGGAATCTACGGCGAGTGACGACAACGAATTCCGCGATACCGTTGATCTGATCTGGTTTCCAACAGGCGGCGGCAAGACCGAAGCTTATCTCGGTCTTATTGCATTCCAGATAGC
>Ga0233437_1003635_pt1 | contig 19834 bp, 11 predicted proteins | sample SI_122_August201_FD_182714 | JGI IMG/M metagenome (GOLD analysis project Ga0233437, IMG submission 182714) | Seawater microbial communities from Saanich Inlet, British Columbia, Canada - SI_122_August2016_200_MG | ecosystem: Environmental > Aquatic > Marine > Inlet | place: Canada: British...
AAATAGTTACTGAAGCGACTGAAGAGACGACTGAAGAAACAGCGGCCGAATCGAATTTAGCCAGCATCAATGTCAGTATTAATATGAATGCCCAATCGAACCAGGCAAATTTCAATGCATTGGGCACAGTTGATGAGATTGCAACAATTACTGTCGACGCTTGGGATGCATCAGATGATACGGCGATCAGTTCCACAACACTCGACAACATTGACGGAATCTGGACTGGTACACTAGGCCAATTACCTTATGATCTCAGCCTGAATTTCAATGCCAAGGGTCTAAATGCGGATGATGAGGTCATATACTCAGGCACTCTCACACAAACGCTCGTTGAGGGGGCTGACAACGATGTGTCAATTGCTTTATCTTCTATTGATGATGGCGTGCAGCCTGATAACCCGGTCATCGTTTCAGTAAGTATACCTCAGAAGGTATTGATCGACTCAGATCCGCAATTGATTTCATTTAATATCAATTATACCGCAGACGTCTCATATACGATCAATGTCACTAGTGGTAAGATTGCAGCCGCCTTTGACGATGTACCTGTCAGTTCATTGTCAGGTGTTCACAACCCGGCCAGCAATCTTGACCTGTTTTTCACAGCGCCATCCTCACCAGGCGCCGTTGAATTGACCATCACCATCAAGGACCTGATCTCCTCTGATACCGTTGGCGCCAGCTATTTTTTAGACGTGGTCAGCTTCGATCCTGATACCTGGACCGATTCCGGTGTGATTGTTATTTTCGGTCCCGCCATTACAGATTTGGCTTTCAGCCGTAGTGCCACCGCCCTGAAGTTAACGCTCAGCACTAATCCTGAAAGCGGGTTGGTCTATGATTGGCAGGGAACTGGCGACTTTGCCAGCCTTAACACTTCCGGAAATCCCATATTCATTACGGATTTCAATGATGCACAAACCGGCGAGATCCGTGTTACAGTGACGGATGAAAATAATTTGACGGCATTTATGACCCGGACTATCCTTGCCGGAGACTACCCCTATACGGTAAACGAGTATATCCTGGATATGCCGGGGATTTACATCTTTGATGATACGACACAATTGCTGTGGCAGGATAATACAAACAAAATCAGTAGAAAATGGGCAGATGCGAATACGTACTGCCAGAGCCTGAACCTGGTTAACTATCTTGTCTGGCGACTGCCAACAAAAAACGAGCTGGTTAATATGTATGCCAGAAAAGGCGATTTCAGCAATTTCTATCCCGAGAAATACTGGACCGCAGACGAGGATCCGGTCCACAAAAACAAAAGGTTCACCGTCTCTTTCAAAGACGGAACCGTAAAGTCTGAGGATAAGAACAAAAAGAAACTCGTCCGGTGTGTGAAGGATTAATCCACCGCGTTTAGCCGCCGCTAGATGAAGAAGAAGGTGTTATAAGGTCTTCACCATCCTGAAATGCGGCGGAATCTCCCACAGCGCTTGCATGGCTGGAAACCGAGTTTCCAGCCACTTTTCCATCCCCATGTTTTCATAGAACCCAATCGCCGGGTTCCCCTCATAAACATCCAGATGCACTGATTTAAACCCGGATTCAGCAGCCTGCTTAAAGGCATTTTCGAGGAGTTTCCTCCCAAGACCCTGCCCTCGGTTTTCCTCACGAATAGAAAGCAGGTGAACATAATAGGCGCTTTTGGGCACAAAAGGGACGACATAGTTCAAATGTTGGGAGCAGGTCATGACGTGGGCCAACAGATCACCACTGAAAAGGCCTGCAGCACCTTTTCCGGATTGGTTTTCCAGAAAAGGGCGCAGCCCTCCGGAATACCCCTGTTCAAAGCCGAGTAACTCTCCGTCTTCCAGAGCTATAGTGGCACAATCATGGGAATAGGAACACTCAGCCGATTGCCAGAGCGGTGTGATCCAGCGACTGAAGAGCTCTCGGTCATTTCTGACAAGACACCCAAAAACGCTGGGATCGGTATCAAAAACCAGATCGGCGATGAGATGATCGAAAATACCAGTTTTGGCGGGTTGCAGCGTGACCTGACCGGGAGTTCTCTTCATTTTCCTCTTTCTTATGCTTGATGCCCAGAAACCTGTTTTGAGTCAGTCATGATTCGGAAAAACCGTCTCAGAGATCGTGGGAGAATAGGTCCGTTGTCTCTACGTAAGCCTGAGAATTTAATCTTGTCAATTTACGAACGCGGCTCATCGAAGCGCGTCATCAGTACCAGCATATCCTCTTCCACAGAGGTGTGGATTTTGTAGGGGATTTTATTGAAGAGCTTGATCATCCCCTTATTGGTCATTGAGGTATACGCCACGAAACCCGCAATCCCGTTTTCCCGAGCGGCATGGATCAATTTCTTGATGATAACATTGGCGATCCCTTTGTTCTGCCACTCTTTTGAGACCGAAAAGGCGATTTCCGCCATATTTCTGGAAGGTTCGAGCAGGTAGACCCCCATCGCAATCACCTTACCAAAACCGAACTCACCTGTCACCGCCACCACTGTCATGTCTTTGACATAGTCGATCTGGAACATGCCTTCCATATCATTACGTAGAAAGCAGGTTTTTTCGTGGAAAAAGCGGGATTGAATGTCCTCTGGGGCCATATTGTAGAAGTGTTCCTGAATGCGACGGTCGTCAACCGGCTTGGCGGCCCTGAAGGTCACCGATTCCTCACCGTACGTTCGCCTCTCTTCCATTTTCGCCGGATAAATGCCGTTGACAAATTCGGTGAGGGTTCTCTTTTTCCCCATCAGGCCTTGTTCTTTTGCTTGCTGTAGCAGTTCGTCCCGGAAATCCGGATGGGCCAGGCTGATCATAGCCATTGCTCTTTCCTGCAGGTTTTTCCCGAAAAGATTAACCGCACCGAATTCGCTCACCACATAAGAGACATCACTTCTGGGGACGACCACGGATCCGCTTTCTAACTCTGCCAAAATGCGGCTGGTTTGCCCTTGATGACGAGTGGCTGGAATGATGATGATAGATTTTCCGCCAGGCGAACTTGACGCTCCCCTCACGAAATCCAGCAGACCGGTGACCCCGGAGTAGTGGTTTTGCGGCATGACCTCTGCCGCCACATGACCGGTCAAATCGATGGCCTTGGCCACATTGACCGCAAGCATTTTGTTGTGCTGCGAGATGATGCTCGGGTCATTGGTATAATCGGAAGGATAGAATTCAATGGCCGGGTTATCATGCAAAAATTGATACAGCTCTTTGGTCCCGATAGCGCTGCTGGCTACCAGTTTTCCTTGATTGAGTCCCTTTTTACGGTTGGTGATCACCCCCTTTTCAACCAGATCCATCATACAGTTGACCATGAACTGACTATGAATTCCCAGATCATTTTTTTCCGACAATGCCTGCATGATCCCCTGGGGTGTATTACCCAGCCCCATCTGAATGGTCGACCCGTCATCCACAAGGTTCCCCACCAATTGACCGATGGTTAGTGCTGATTCAAATTCCGGGATATTTTCAATAGCAAGAACGTCCTCTTCGTGTTCTACAAAGACATCGACATCATCTGTGTGGATGAAACTGTGGCCCAGAATTCGGGGCATGCGAGGATTGACCTGGGCAATTACCAGGTCTGCTGACAGGGCTGCCGCCATCGTGACATCAACTGAAACGCCAAGGCTCATCCAGCCAAAAGAATCTGGTGGAGAAACCTGGATCAGGGCTGCATGCAGGGGCAGGTGCCTCTCCTTGAACAAGCGGGGAACTGAGAAAAGGTTCATGGGCGCTATATAGCGCTTATTGGCTGCCAGGCGACTGCTGGTTGCAGACCCTTGGTAAATAAACCGCACATTCAGATTATTTTCCTGGGACTCGGTGGCAATCAGGCTCAACGGTGAGCGGTCTGAGCTCATGAGTCTGACGATTTCAAGATCGGAAAACCGCTTGGCCTGGTCTACCAGGGTGTTAACCAGGTGGATGGGTTCACCGCAGGCTGACCCGATAAAAATGCGTTTTCCAGAGCGAATCTGGCCAATGGCCTCTTCCGCCGTGCGCAATTTAGCTTGATATCCGTTTGACGAATTGTTCGCACCCATCGGCACCCTCCAAATTCATCTAAAAGCGTCATGCCCTTTCAGGCAGATCAAAAAAAAACAATCACTCTTTATCTTCCAGCCAGCTGACGATATTCAGCAATGTTGTTGTTTCATCTACCATGTCAAGAATATCCCGGCCCGGTCGTGGGTATTTTTCCTGCAGCGTTTCCAAAAACTCAAGGATTTTAATAGAATCCCCGCCCAGGTCCAAAAATGGTTCATCCAAGATGGGTTCCTGTTCAACAATCTCTTTGAAGAGCCTCATCACCATCGCCTGAATTCCGTTTGCCGCAGCGGCTTCTTCCGGTTCAGGCGTTTCGGGCAGTCTAACCAGCAGTCCCTCAAAAGATTCGTCCTGAAACTTCAGGCGATTGGCGTTGTGTTTGATTTTACCGCTGGAGGTTTTGGCGATGGTGCCAGGCTGCAGATAGATCCGTTCGGCAGGGTAAATCTGGAACTGCTGTCCGACCAATTCCACCACCTTTTTGTCCACCGCCGGTAAAATATAGTTTGTGAACATCTCCATATCCTTGAGGAGATTCCCTTTGATCTCCATGGCTAACACCAGTGATTCACCTGATGCGAGTTTGTCAGAGGAGAAAGCGATGACACATCCCGGCCGGATCTCCTCCACCTGGGGCAGAGCGTATTCGATATCCTGAGGATAGTAATTACGACCCCGGATGATAATCAAATCTTTGATGCGCCCGGTGAAATAGAGATCTTTCTCCCACATCAGTCCCAGATCACCAGTATAGAGGAATGGTTGTTCTCTGCCCACAATTTGCTGCTGAAACACCTCTTTGGTGGCGTCTGGATTTTCAAAATATCCTTCACAGATGCTGGGCCCGCTGATCATGATTTTCCCGACTTCACCTTCGGGCAACACCTTATATTTGTCATCCCTGACTAGAATTTCGTGATCGATCATGGACGGTCCGAGGCTGACCAGATATTTTTTCTCCTCATCAGGTGAGGCATCATCAATCAGCCGCAGTTTACCCTCGGTCTCAAGCAGCTTCCGATCCGCACAGAGGGTTTTGAGACCGCTGGACTTGGAAAACATGATCACGGTTTCTGCCATTCCGAAACCCGGTTGAATTGCTGTTTTGCTTAAGCCGCATTCGGCAAAGGTTTCGTTGAACGCCTTGACACCTTTGTAGTGGACCGGCTCTGCACCATAAGTTACGGAAATAAGACAGGAGAGATCCAGCTTCTCTTTCTCTTCTGCCGTCACCTTTTGATAGCAGATATCGAAGGCAAACGGTGGGGCATAGCTGTACGCACAGCGGTATTTTGAAATGGCGTTGAGCCAGCGGACAGGTTTGACAATAAAATGGACTGGTGTCATCAACACCACGAAACCCCCAGAATAAAGAGCGCCGATCATACCTGCAGCCAGACCAAAGTCATGAAACAACGGTAACCAGAGTCCGGTTCCTTTTTCTTCTTCCCATTGGCAGGAGACCTGGGCCTGTGCCATGTTGGCCATCACATTACAGTGAGCAATCATGATGCCTTTAGGGGTGCCTGTACTGCCGGAAGTAAACTGAAGATAGGCCAGGTCTGCAGGTTGCAGCAAAGGTAGATCTTTGGATGTCACTTCTTCATTCAGTACAGCCTCCGCTGTCACGATCTTTATCCCTGCAAACAGATCCACCAGCTCATCTGGCAGACCATTTTTCAAAAACTCGACCAGAATCGGGGTTGTAATCAGGATTTTCGGCTTTGCGGTTTTGACTGTGGGAACAAAGGTTTCCAAATAAGAACGCATCTGTTTCGGGCCTGCAGGCTCTGAGAGAGGCACAGCCAGTACACCACCATAAAGACAACCGAAAAATACCTGGTTAAATGCCAGACTGTTGGGCAGAATAGTCAGCGCCCGGTCACCCTTGTTGACACCGTTTTCCGACAGCCAGCAAGCCACCTGTTTGGCTGTGCGGTCCAGTTCTCCATACGTCAGGATCTCCTCCTGCTCTTCTCCGTCAGTCAGAAATATGATATATTTTCTGTCCGGGTGTTTTGCGGCTCTCTGCCGGGCAATGGAAACAATGGTGTCATTGGGCTGATGCGTCATATCACTCTCCTGTTATCCTCACTGATGCAATTCTTAATTTTCCTACTCGCTGCGACAATTCGTCCTTGGGTCCGCCGTCTATAATAAACGCTGTTTTGAACACACTATAACTTTATTTGGTTTTTGTGAATAGATGTTGCCTCTGGAATTTAAACAAAAAAAGCCGCTTGCCAGGGTCGGCCTGGCAAGCGGCTTTCAATTAAGACCAAAACGAATTAGTGTTTAGCCTTCGTTGATCTTCTCTGTCAGTTCAGGCATGAACTCAAGAATATCTGCGACAATCCCAACATCGGCCACCTGGAAGATGGGCGCTTTCGGGTTTTTATTAACTGCCACGATGAAAGGTGAGCCCTTGATGCCACCCAGATGCTGAAAAGAACCGCTGATACCCATAGCCATGTAAACTTTCGGCTTAACAGTCTGTCCGGAAGTTCCGACCTGCCGTGATTTATCCAGCCATTTCGCATCAACGATCGGCCTTGAACAGGACACAACAGCACCCATGGCTTCAGCCAGTTCGTTGGCAACTTCAATATTCTCTTCATCCTCGATCCCTCGACCTACAGACACAAGAACATCTGATTTGGTGATATCTACATCACCAGCTTCCGGAACGATGATTTCCAGGTATTTGCGACCAACTGCCAGGTCACCAGCATCACCTGATTTATCCACGACCTGTCCACCTGCACTCTTGCTTTCGTCCGGCAGGAAGGGCCCAGGGCGAACATTGATCACTGCACCACCTGAAATATCACATTCCATATGGGCACTGACCTGACCACCGAACTCCTGGCGAACCACTTTGAGTGTTGAGCCATCAACACCTTCGAAGTCAACAGCATCTGCTACAAAAGCAGAGTCCATCTTGATGGAGAGGCCGGGTCCGAGATCCATACCAAAAGTGGTATGGGGTACCAGGACAATGCCATCTGCTGGCAAAACATTAACCAGCGCCTTTCTGACAACCTCAGCGTTTGGATACGCCAACGCTTCGTTATCAATCTTATAAACTTCTTTGTATGAAGCAGCCACGTCATTACAAACCGTGTCCAGCTCAGCGCCTGAACCGGTTACCACAGCAATGGCATCAACGCTGGCATCCAGTTTCTTGGCAGCCACTACCAGCTCCAATGCGGTATCATCGGCTACGCCGTCTTTATGTACGATATATGCGAAGATTTGTGCCATTATTGTAGCCCTCCTTTTGCCTTAAGTAGTTCAATCAGTTTATCAACGATCTCATCTGTGCTTCCTTCCAGCATTTCAGCGCCTTCACCCAGTTCAGGCAGGAAGTAATCTTTCCGTTGGACTTTGGCTGCGCCTGCACCAACCGCATCCGCTCCCAGACCCAGGTCAGCAGCAGTCATCGTTGGGATTTCAACAGAGGCCACTTTTCTGATACCACGAATACCAACATAGCGAGGTTCGTTAATACCGGTCTGTATGGACAAGACACAGGGAAGATCAATTTCATTCATTTCCTGATCACCACCTTCAATTTCCCGACCTACTTTCAACTTTTTATCCTGAACTTCAATTTTGTTGACTAGTGACGCATAAGGCATATCCATCAGGGCTGCCAGCATACCACCAACCTGAGCCGCACCAGCATCCGCCTGGGCACCGGTCATGATCAAATCATAATTGCCTTTCTCAACCACAGACTTCAAAATGGTAGCCACACCTTTACCATCAGATCCTTCAAACGCGTCATCAGAAACCAGAATACCTTTTTCAGCACCCATGGCCATCTCTCTTCTCAAGACCTCTTCTGACTCCTCGTCACCAATCGAAACCACGGTCACAGAACCGCCATGGTTATCCACCATCTGAATGGCCTCTTCAACTGCGTAGTTATCCCATTCGTTAACAGAATATACAAGATCGTCTTTTTCAATGTCGTTTCCGGCACTGTTCAGTTCAATCTCGTTTTCTTCATTATCGGGGACTCTTTTGACACAAACCAAAATCTCCATGTTTATCCTCCAATGTTATTGATACAAAACCCGATTGCGGGGATAACGATTGTTTGCACAAACCGCTATCCCAAATAAGTTCTTACTGTATAAAGCTCTTAATCAGTTTTTTTCCATAAATCACCAATTAAGATAAGGACATTGATCAATCTTTTCTACTTTTTTATATGACGATCAATCAGTTCTGAAAGGTCAATGGCTTCCATTTCTCCTTCCAATCCAGCGACCTTGATGGCATCTTCCATATTTACCAGGCAGAACGGACAGGCTGTCACAATGACATTCGCGCCGGCCGCTTTAGCCATTTCGGCCCTTAAAACACCCATGCGGGTTTCCTCTTCCGGTTCGTAAAAAAGCATCAAACCACCGCCACCGCAGCAGAATGACCGATCCCGGTTTTTCTCCATATCCACCCGTTTGATACCTGGAATACCATCAATAGCATTACGGGGGTCTTCGTAGAGTTCATTATGACGACCCAGATAACAAGGATCATGATATGTGTACACTTTCTGATCATCGTCTGCTTTCTCAAGCTTCAAATCACCTGATTTTACTTTCCTGGCGATCACCTGGCTGATATGCTCTACAGGGGGCAGATCTGTATAGTCATTCTTAAGAACATTTAAGGCATGAGGATCGGCAGTCACAATATTCTTAACCCCAGATTCCAAAATAGCCTCGGTATTCTGCTCTTTCAGATCTTGAAAAAGCATTTCCTCACCAAAGCGCTTGACTTCGTTCCCGGAGTCTTTTTCCAGTTTTCCCAGAACCCCAAAATCAACTCCGGCCGCGTCCAGAACCCTGGCTGTTGCCTTGGCAATGTCTTGCATCCGGTCATCAAACGATGAAATACTGTCAACAAAATAGAGGGTTTCAGCCGTGTCGCCCTTTTCAAGCGACTTCACCTCACAATCGGCGGCAAACTCTTTATCCTTGGCCCAATCCATGCGCTTCTTTTCCATCTTGCCCCAGGGGTTACCACGTTTTTCCAGTGCCTTGAGCGGTTTCTGCAAGGATTGAGGTACCATCCCTTCGTCGACCATCCCCCGTCGCAAATCAACGATTTTATCGATGTATTCGATTCCCAGCGGACATTCCTGTTCACAGGCCCCGCAAGTAGTGCATGACCAGATTTCGTCCTCTTCGTAAATATCACCAATCAGCATCTGGCTCTCGGGTTTCTCACCGAAGATGGGATAATTCTTAAACATCAAATCCCGTCCCTTAATCGAGATAAACCGAGGAGACAATGGTCGTCCAACTGCATTGGCCGGGCAGTGATCGGAACAGCGACCGCAATCAGCACAGGTGTAAAAATCCAGTAGATGTTTCCAGGTGAAATCTTCAAGTTTCTTGACACCGAAAGACTCCAGCTCATCCAGTTTGTCTTCAGTGATACCATACTTCACCGGCTTGATATTACCCCGTTCAACCCGCATAAACAAAATATTGAAGGCTGAAGTATAAACATGAAAATGCTTACCAAAGGGCAGGAAGGCCATGAAGAAGAAAAATGTCAGCGAGTGAAGCAGGTAAGCTACGATATGTATTGCCTGCAACGCAGGAATGGACAGACCACCCAGCATATTTTTAAACAACCAGGACATGGAAGCTGGCGGCAGATAGGCGACATGGGCCCCTTTGACCGTCTCCGCTGCAACCAGAGCGGCTTCAAACAGACTCTCAGTAATCATCATCGTTGAGATCACAGCCAGTACAAAAACGGCTTCACCGGCATGCCCATGGCCATATTTCTCCGGAACCTTGTACCGTTCAGACTCGAACAGACCCCTGCGAATGGCAGCAATGACACAGGCAATCACAACAATTGTCGCAGCATAGTCCTTGATCACAAAATAGGCTCCGCCGTCCAATCCCGGAATCCCAAAATCGGCTTTGAAACCGATGATCGCCAGTGACCCGGTTCGAAACAACAGTGACAGGAAACCAAAAAAGATAGCAATATGCAAAATGCCCGCGAACATATAGCGCGGGTGACGATATTGCACCAGAAATATCTTGAGAAACTGGAATATTCTCTCTGGAATGCGATCGAAGCGCTCATCCGGCGCAGCGGCCAGCAGAGGCTGCATCCTTTTAAAAAGAACAAACGTCAAAAAACCTAATCCCGCCAATGTGATAACAGCGGTCAGCGCAACTATTGGTATGCCTAAAAACGAATAGTCCGCCGGTGGTATCAATACAGGTGACATGTTTTTCTCTCCTCCTTGATCAAAAAAATTCTCGTTTATGCTTGATTTAAATCACTCACAAATTCACTCCCGCTCTCTGCCAAAGCGTTGTCCACCTGATATATTAATGGGGTGGCTACCAACCCTCTAATAAAGATATTCTCTTGATATTTATGTTTAACGAAAGGGAATTTGTACGGTTCCGATTCACTCGTATGGCATCAGGAAGTGGTCTTTTTTAAACGTGTACAACGTTAATAAACAAAAGAGCATCTGTCAATAAAAAGCTTTCCTGGAAGAGGACCTCATAATTCAGCTCTGTGCCCTTAATCAAAGCGTTTTCAAACCAATCGGACATTCATTTTCCAAGCTATGGCGTTAACCGCTAAAATCACCAGGCAGGTTGGCTATTTTAATTATTGAGCGGTGGGAGTGGGTGGTCTGATATGATATCTCGCTGCAAAAGTTTTTCCTTTACAGCGATTCAAAGGCTTGTTTATAGTTAAGAAGCTGCGGAAAAGGATGACCGTTTTAACCCTTGTCTGACTCAGTAGACAGAAAAAAGTTGCACTCAAAACGATTGAGCATCTATGGAAGCAACCTCACCTCAGACTCAAGCATTGCAAGAAAGAAGAGTCGGCGACAGAAGGCAGACGGAGCAGCGCCCCCTTTCAAGCGCTCGCAGTAAACAAAGCTTACCATTTGCCATCTTAAACGCAGTTTTTATTGTTGGGCTGCAGCTCCTCATCATTTTTATCTTTTGCAGCTAAAAACCGCGTGGCAGATGGCACATTAATTGGTCCAGTTCCCGGCTTAATTTCCTTCAAAGTCCTTTGTTAACAGTAAAGAGATGAAGGAGAAAGCCAGCATGACCAGACCCGCCCCCACAAAAGCGACCCTGATATCGAAAAAATCCATGGTTATCCCTGCCAGCAGCGGGCCAATAAACATTCCCAGACTGTGGCCCTGCATCTGAAGTGACATCACTGATCCCATAGAATGAAAGTGACGTCCCTGAATGATAGCCATAGCCGTGGTTGATGAGGTCACCAGGGCGCCTGCCAAACCCGATAGAATCGTTGCGGCAACTATCAGAAGAACGCTGTCAATCCTGGCGAACATCATCATGGAGATAAAAACCAAAATCCCACCGACAAACATCAGTCCCCGCTTGCTCATCCGATCCGCCAGCAGACTGGTTAGAGGTGTCAAGAGAGCCGTGATCAATACCAGCATGGAAATCACAATTCCAATCATTGAACTGGAAAGACCGAACTCTTGATCCGCCAAGAGCGGAATGAACGTCCAGAGGATGCCCACGCAGAGAATCTGGGCGAATCGGTTCAGAAATAACCCGAGTATAACAGGTTGACGGATCAACCTGGTTAGATTCTCCGGTTTTTCACTATTGAGGAACTTTTTTTCCGATTTCCGGGACGGTAGAAAAAACAGGCAGAGAAAAAAACCCACCAGGCAAACCAACCCCATGCTGACAAAAGACATCTGGATGCCAAAGTGATCTTTGATAACGCCACCCAAAATGGGACCCAGTCCCAGGCCGGAATAGAAGGCTATAGTGAGAATTCCAAGGGTTCTTCCCTCTTCGCCAACCGGGCTGATCTCCCCTGCGTAGGCCTGAGAAACAGGGATAATCATGGCCGCTGAGATACCCTGGAGAAATCGTATCAAAATCAGCGCATTGACACTTTGCGAATAGAAATAACCGATGGAGGTGATAATATAGAAGAAAAGGCCGGTCGTAATAAAAACCTTCCGCCCTTTTGTATCGGAGAGTCTGCCAAAATATGGCAGCAACGCAGATCGAGAGATAGAAAATACACCAAAAATAAGGCCGATCATAAAGCCGGAAGCACCTAGTTCATGAGCATACCCCGGCAACAGGGGGACGACCAGCCCTTGTCCAGTTGTCACGACAATATTGGCAACTGAAAGAATTGCGAGAATCTTGAAGTTCATTCAGAATCAGCTGCACCCTTGACTGGCACCACAGGTCATGCAGACATAACAGGTTCCGGTTCTGAGAAACTCGATCCCACCGCACTCACCACAAGGAATATGGTCATTGGTCGTCACCGGTTTATTGCCTGAAGTCGACTTGCCTGGACTGGACGAAGCGACCACAGTCGCTGGGTTTTCCTCCACATTGTCCCCAGCGGGTGGCGTAATCTGAAAGAAGTCCGTGCGCCCCAGATACTGATAACCGAGAATTCTGAAAATAGCATCGATGAGTGAAGTCGCATTCTTTAAGTAAGGATGCCCTACTACATGGCCATGGGGTTCGAACTTCGTAAATGAGAAACGTTCCACCAGCTTTTCCAGAGGCACGCCGTGCTGTAAGCTAAAAGAAATACTGATCGCAAACTGGTTCATCAGAGCCCTGACTGTGGATCCCTCCTTATAGCCAAGATCGACAAAGATCTCACCCAGGGATCCGTCTGGATTTTCGCCACTTCTGAGAAACACCTTTGTCCCTGCAACTTTGATTTCCCAAGTCCGACCTCTCCTTTCACTGGGCAGGTGCCTGGAACTCCCCCAGTCCAGAGCTTTGTTTTTATTTTGTTTTTGATCGTAGAAGGTTTGTAGTTTCTCGATCTCGTCTTTCAAGTACTTGATCGTTTCCAGATTATGCTCATCTTCTTTTGATGGTGCTGTTGACAGCGGTTGAGAACCCTTAGACCCATCCCGGTATATGGCAATAGCCTTGAGACCGAGTTTCCATGATTCAAGATAGACGTTGGAAATATCATCGACTGAACTTTCATTCGGCATATTGACAGTTTTGCTGATAGCGCCACTGATAAAGGGCTGGATGGCGGCCATCATCTTCACATGACCCATGGGAGCAATCAGGCGTTGCCCCTTGCCACTGGGCATGGCGCAATCAAAAATGGCCAGATGCTCTTTTTTTACATCCTCGCAACTTTCGATGGTGGAGTTGGTTTCAATATATTTGGTTATCACAGCGACCTGGGCATCGGAATAGCCCAAATATTCGAGAACTTTCGGCACACTCTGATTAACCATCGGAATCACACCACCGCCAGCCAGTTTTTTCCACATTACCAGCGAAAAGGCTGGTTCCACACCTGTTGTTGCACAGTCCATCAGCAGGCCGATGGTACCAGTCGGCGCCAAAACAGTGACCTGGCTGTTTCTGAATCCGCTTTTCTCCCCCTGTTCCAGAGCGTTATCCCAACACTTGCCGGCCGCTTGGGTCAGGCTGTCAATCAGCTTGTTGTTCTTGATATTATAAAAATCATTGGAGAGGCTATCCCGGTGCTTTTTGATGACCCCACACATGACCGACTTGTTTTCGGCAAATCGTTTAAATGGCCCGATTTTTTTGGCCATTTCAGAACTAACTTCGTAAGCATGGCCTGTCATGATGGATGTCACAAGTCCGGCAATAGCACGACCGAGAGAGCTGTCGTAGGGACTGCCACACAGCATAAGCAGTGTCCCCAGGTTAGCGTACCCCAATCCAAGGGGTCTGAACTCATGGCTGTTACGGCAAATGTTCTTTGTGGGGTAGCTGCTGAAATCCACCAGTATATCTTGAGCCACCAGAAACACCCGGCAGGCTTTTTTATACTGGGCAATATCGAACGTGCCATTCTTGTAAAACTTCTCCAGGTTCAAACTGGCAAGATTACAGGCGGAATCATCGACAAACATAAATTCGGAGCAGGGATTGGAAGCCCGAATAGGTGCTGAATTGGCACAGGTATGCCAATCATTGATGATGGTGTCATATTGGATTCCGGGATCCGCACACGACCAGGCAGCCTCGCATATTTTTTGGTAGATATAGCGGGCTTTGTGTGTCTCATAAACTTCACCCGTTGTACGATTGATCGTTTCCCACTCTTCGTCGTTTTCGACTGCCCGAAGAAACGTATCCGAAAGTCGAACCGAATTGTTACTGTTCTGACCACTGATAGTAGCATACGCCTCACTATTAAAATCTGAGCTGTAACCATGGGCAATCAGTGCCTGAGCTTTAGCTTCCTCTTTCACTTTCCAGTTAATAAAATCTATAATTTCAGGGTGATCTGCATCCAGACATCTCATGACAGCAGCACGGCGGGTGGTCCCGCCACTTTTTATCGCACCGGCCGCACTGTCCAGCACTTTCAAAAAGCTAAGCAGTCCAGAGCTTTGTCCACCACCGCTCAATTTTTCATTAGCACCCCGCAGCAAACTCATGTTTGATCCGGTTCCGCTGCCGTACTTGAAGAGATTTGCCTCGTTTGTGGCAAGTCTGAAGATACTCTCCAGGTCGTCCTCAACGCTCTGAATAAAACAGGCACTTCCCTGGGGCCGTTCATACTGATTTGTAATCTGGACAAAGTCCTCTTTTCCATCCCAGGCAAAGTTGCTCCCGCTTCCTGATATTCCATATTGATGGAAGAGGCCGATGTTAAACCAAACAGGACTGTTGAACGCACCGTACTGGTGAAGCAAGAGCCACTGCAAATCCGATTTAAAATTATTGGCATCTGCATCAGTCGCAAAGTAGCCATTTTTCAGACCGGATCCGGTGAGGCTTTCCGTGATACGCGAAATCAACTGTTTAACACTGCTTTCATGTCCCTTCTCGCCCGGGACGCCCGCCTTTCTGAAGTATTTGGAGGCAACGATATTGGTTGCCAGCTGACTCCAAGGTTTAGGCACATCAATATCATTCATTTCAAAAACAGTATCACCTTCGGCTGTTGTAATTGATGCGTTTCTCTTTTCCCATTCAATGCTGTCCCAGACGGTTGGTTCTGAATCACTTTTCTTATAGAACGCAGTGCTGAATTTTAGACCACTTTTTCGGCTTGTCATTATCTCTATTCACTCCAAATTTGGTATGGTTAACAATCTATACAGCCGTGATTGTCTGATGTCGCATTAAGGATTTTTGTAACTATTCACTATATTCCCGGAGCCGAGTGGATTGTGATTCAAAACGATGGAAAACAGGACATTTTCCTAACGCGTTTCTGACGAAACACTTGGCTCCAGGGATGGATTCATGTGTGTTTTGAATCATAATCCACTCGGTGGAGCAGATGCTGAACAGAATCGACATGACACATCGATATACGCTCTAGATATTCTCACCGGAAAACAACAAAGGTGCAATCTGTTTTTTTCACTATCGTCATCTGATGGCATCCGTGTTTTGAAAAACGGTCTTAAGAAATAAAACATTTTTATTCGAAGTGCAATTAATTATTTAAGAAAGAACTTTAACTGTTCAAATATTTGATATTCTCCAATTCCTGAAATGTGAGAAGGAACGATTTCAAATTGTCCAGTAACCGCCAAATATTATGCGGATCATCCCCTTCGATCAATAACGATATCAGTAAACCGTTTCTGGACACATCCTGTACAAAATTGAGCAGCGTTACCGGAAACCCATGCTGTTGCTCTGCATTCCGAATCCGGTCCATTGTCACTTTAAAATCCAGGAATTGCCCGGTTTTAAAAATCAGGTTTGTGAACAGAGAGAACGGCATTTCAGAAATCCTGCGATGCCATTCAAAGGCCGTCCGGCCCATTGTCAGGCGACCGTTGATTTCCAGAAGTTTGATCTCTCCAGCCGTGGTTTCAATCAGATCGATTCCCAAAGGCCCCGCATAACCTGTCTCCACAATCTTGTTCAACACCGGTCTCAAACTGTCGATATGACTATCCAATCGTTTTTGATCCGCATCTGCAATCAAGGTTCCCAGATAGTTGCCATTCGGGGTTGAAAAAAGACGGGTGAGCGCCAGAGGGTGCAGAAACCCATCAACATCAATCTGAACCTGAACGCTCCATTCCTGCAGGATCGAAACTGATTTCTCCAGTACAATTCCACCTGCCACCCGGATCCAATTTTTCCATTTCCGGATTTTTCGATCGGAAAAATGGGGTGTCACACAAACATCGGAAAGTTTCCCTGCGGAACCGTACGGGTGTTTGACAAAAACGTGGCCATGTTGCTGCATAAATCGGGTCACGGTTTTTTCCAATGCTTCTTTTTTTAAATCCGCTCCCTCAATGATCTTCCCTGGAATTCGTAAAGGTTCAGGTAGAATCTCCTGCCTCAGTGTGCAGGATGTTTTCTTGGAATTCAGCCAGTTGATGGTTTGCACATCCACTTTTCCAATTTCGGGAGAACCCATCATTTTGCCATAAGAAATGGCTTTTTGACTCCAGCCCCATGGAGAAAGGCCTCTGCACTCGGAATGCCAGGAAGAGGTATGTTGTGAAACTAGATCTTCAAAAACTGCATTGCTTTCACGCTCAGGCTTCAAAACGAGAAAGTGGGGTAAATCACCCAGCTTTTTTTCAAGATCTTTGGCCACCACAGCGTGCGGTTCCTCATAGGCAAGAATGCTGTCTGAGGCTTTCGCCATTGGCAGCAACACATGCCAGGATCGGTTGAGAAAAAACCAGGGATAAAATCCAGACTGATCCCGATAAACTCTCAGCTCATTTGCCAGTTCAAATTCGAAGTCGTAGTTGTATACCCACAGCCGGGGATGCTGTTTCATTCCATCCAATACCGATATATTCTTTGCGGTTTTCAGCGCAATCAGGCTATCCGCCTGCTCAGCCCATTGTCAATTCGACAGAAGCGTGTAGAATAACAAACAGGTCGTTACACTTCTAACTGTTTTCAATAGCTGCAATGATAACATTAAACCGTGTTTTAATCATCCGCTTTTCGTCATTGGGGGATATCATTCTCTTGACGCCGTTGTTTCGAGAGATTCACAAGCATTTTCCGGGGGTTCAAATTGACTTTCTGACTTCGACAACCTTTGCAGGGGTTTGTGCAAATAACCCCCATATTAACCAGATCATTGCGCTCGACAGAACAAAAGGAATTTCAGCGCTCAATCGTTTTATCTCCGAAAACCCTCAGGACCATTACGATCTCATCATTGATGCCCATCGCTCCCTCAGAAGTAGATTGCTGCTCATGAAATGGCTGGGGATCTTTAGCGGTTTCAGCCAGAAAACGGCCTTGATGAACAAGCGTAGCTTCAAACGGAATATCCTGCTTCAGACAGGGTTCAACCTGATGACGAATGCCGTCAGCCAACGCGAAGCATACCTTAATTTAATCAAACGCCTTACCGGTCCGTTAAAACTGGCATCTGAAACTGAGCTTTTTCCAGATCAGACTGAAAAAGAGTCGGCCTCTAATATTGTCCGTGAACACCAATTAAAAGAGGGAAAAGTTGTTGCGCTCGGTCCGGGGGCCTCATTCCAAGGTAAATGCTGGCCCAAGGAGTCTTTTCTGGAACTATCCGAAGCGTTGCAAAATGCTGGTTATCAGGTTATTCTGTTGGGCTCCAGAGAAGAAATAGAACCACCCTGGATATTTGAGAACAGCCGCAAAAAACCCCTCAACCTGGCAGGAGAGCTATCGTTCAGGGAGACGGCAGCTATCCTGGAACACTGTCATCTTGTTGTCAGCAACGACTCAGCAATTGTACATTTTGCTGAAGCCATGCAGGTGCCCGCTCTTGCAATCTTCGGTCCTACGGTACGGGGATTTGGTTATGCACCTTTTTTAAACCAGAGCCGTATCATGGAAATCAACCTCAAATGCCGTCCTTGTAGCAGAAACGGCAAAGGGAGGTGTAAGAATCGAATTCAACGACAGTGTCTACGTGAAATTAGAGTCGAAAGGGTTTTAGAAGCGTCTTTACAAATATTGGGTAGATAATGTAGAACAGGAATATCAGGATATCCGGATGTCATCATCTACGGGTTGCACCCGGCAAATCACAACAGGATGATCATTAATGAACTGCCTCTTTATTGTAAATATTCTCCTTTCGGCTCGTACAGCAAGGTTTTGGAGAAAAAACCGCATGTTGATGCTCGAGCAGTTTGAATCTCCTGAGGTATTTTATCCAGAATCCATTTCAGATTTGCCTGCAACCGACCTCAAGAATATCGAAGTCATTATTCTAATAGGTGATAGCATATTTTTCAACCGGATAATCAACAGCCTTTATCCGTCACTGACTGAAAACCTCGGTCAAAATATCCTGGCTTTTATTTCCGATTCCGGTCGTTCAGCGTTGACGGATGGCTTAGGACTCCCCAATCGTATTCAGAAATCCATCGATCTGATCAAACGAAAGCAATCCATCCCCATGGATCTAATTCGTTGCCACTACATCGATCATCACGGTTTTCCATCCAATCAATTAGTATTAAACGATGTGCTCATCGGACTACCGCTGTTGAAGATCCCTTTGATATTTGAGAGTTTGATCAACTGGACAAAATCTGTGCCCATCATGCCCTTTCGAAAAAAACGGAAAACAATCTCCCTGATGCATGAAGGAAAAGAGCTATATCAGGGTGAGTATTTTTTTGGATTGCTGCTACTTGGCAGGAGAATTACCAGAGGGCCGAAAATAGGCCACAGAATGCGGATCAATCTGACCAAGTTTGACTATGTTCAGTTGAACAGCCGAACCGTGAAAGGAGTGGCCGCCGCATTACCTGATCTGCTTTCCGGAAGACTGGAGAGCGGAAGACCAGATCTTTTATACATCAAACTCAACGAACTGGAAATTAATGGGGTTGGCAAGGATAACAAATTGATCGCTGACGGGATGCACATCGGCCGCTTACCAGCCTCCTTTACTCTGCTGCCAAAAGCAGTCCGGGTTATTTCCCCCTTAATCACCGTCAAGATCAAAAAACCCTGGGAGAAAAAGCGTGCTACTGTAAAAGTTCCTAAGCCGGCAGGTAGCCGGGAAATCATCGATTTCACTAACCGCAGGTCTCACAATTCGCTCCGATAGATTGAAAAATGGATAATTCCGTGCTGGACTTTGTCATTCTCAAATAAAGGTTCAAAACGATATTGCCGCAGCAGCTGCATGGCTAATCTTTCCAGTTTCGGCTCCGCCCTACGATAAGGGAAAATCTGGTCCACTTCACCGTTGGGCAGGACCGTGAACTTCAGTGTGATGGTAACATCTCTTTCCAAGTTAATAACCGGTGGGTCCGGCTTGTAGATGACCTTCCGTTGCTTGAGCTCCCCTTCAATCATACTCTCACCGGCCTCATCTGCTTCAATCGTTTGCGTTTTCCCATCACCCTGCTGTTCAACTATCCTGAATCGAACAGCTTCTTTCTGACTTTTGATTTCAGTTTTAATATCCGTCTGTAGATTTGATTCCGCAATCTGTCTGGAATCCAGATCTTCCATAGGTGCCGAACGTTGTGGATCACCAGAATCGGCTAACAGTGATGGTGCCGGGGGTGGATCCGCTACTACTGGGAGTTGATCCGCTACTACTGGGAGTTGATCCGCTACTGTACTTTCAGGAACCTCAATCCGCGAAATAAGGGGGCGGCTGGAAGGAGCGCGAGGTGGAACGCGTCCTGCTGAAAACCCATTTTCCTTCAAGCTGTCGGATTGACTGACATCTGATGTGATACTCAGAGAAGGCTTTGGAACTGGCTTTGGTGCTGGTTTTGGTGCTGGTTTTGGTGCTGGCTTTGG
>Ga0233437_1003639_pt1 | contig 19810 bp, 12 predicted proteins | sample SI_122_August201_FD_182714 | JGI IMG/M metagenome (GOLD analysis project Ga0233437, IMG submission 182714) | Seawater microbial communities from Saanich Inlet, British Columbia, Canada - SI_122_August2016_200_MG | ecosystem: Environmental > Aquatic > Marine > Inlet | place: Canada: British...
TTTAGAAGCTGAGCTTTCCACTGGTGTTTCACCAGTGGCAGCATAAACTTTATTTTCTCTAAATACTAAGTTCTAATTAAGCTTAAGAAAAAGCTAGGAAGCAGACCAAAACCATTAATGTACCATTTGAACACTATTAGTATAGCGTTAATGGTCATAAGGTGACCAAGCCGAACCGGTATGATCTAACTTCTCGCATTATTACTTATTTAGCTTTAGCTATAAAAAACTTTCGAGGTGATTCTTATGAAACGAAATCCAACTAGATATAGTTCTGCTGTGGGTGAAGTATGGGTCATGGCGACATTCAAGATAAAATACTGCCATCATTTATTCGATAACTCTGCAGTAAGAGAACTAACCAACACATTACTTAATGAGGCGTTATATATTAATAAGATAACATGCAAAAAGCTTGCTTTTGACTCAGACCATGTTCATATGATAATTGACATGGGTTTGTACAGTAAGCCAGAAATAGCGAAGAAGCTTAAAGGCTACGTTGCTAAGAATATTTTTAGATTTATGCCTTGGCTGAAAAATGACAAGTGGGGTGGTGGATACTTCTGGAGCAGCGGATTTTGGAATCCTGCCTATGACATAAGGAGTATTAATGATATGGATTTCTATAAAAGATACCTTGACAAACAGAAATATTCAGGAACAGGACAGAAGATGTTGGTTGCTTTTTAATAAATCATTGAACACCGTAATGCCATCCGGTCTTTGACCGGTGGATAGGTGTTCAACTATATTTGTTTTACAATAGAATAAAAAATAATAACTAAAAACTAATAATGGGAAATAATCAATAAAACAAAATAATTTCAGTGATAATCAGTTTGTTTTCTATAATTTAGAATAGCTACTTCAAAATAAGAACTTTTTTAAATCAAATATTAATCTTCTATGTTATGGTGGTCGATTATACATCATTGGATACAATCTTAGAAACAGCTTCATCTCAAGGAAGAAGCTATTTACATGAACATGAAGTCTATGAGTTTCTTAGAGTTATGTTTGATGATATGTCTAATCTAGTTAAAGTTCCAAATTATTCTGTTGCAACAAGACCTGAAGATCTTAAACCTTTGTCTAATCTGGCTAGTGTAGTGATGAAAGTTATTCCAGACTTAGATGTAAATCCTAAATTAGATCATAAGAGCAAACATGGCGGAGTTAAAGTTGTAGAAAATACACCTGAAAGTCTAAGTGCCGCATATACTAGAATGGGAGAAACCTTTGGGGCGGGAATGAAAGGTGTCTTGTTGTGCGAAGAGTTAGTAACTGGGGAAACAAGAGAAATATTGATGAGTACTATTTATGATCCAAATATGGGCCCTGCAATAACCTTTGGGCAAGGTGGAGAAAACTCAGACATAAGAAAAAGAGATAGGAGAACAGTAATGGCTAATGCTGATGAAAGTGCACTTACAGGTATGATGGGCAGCACAGAAGTATATGAGATATTAAAAACAAATCCCAGATATGGTGCTCATATTCCAGATCAAAAAGATTTTGTTAGAGTTTTACAAAGATTTCAAGAAATTGGCAATCACTATTCCAGATTAAATACTAGTGCTAAATTTGTTATTGAAGAATTTGAGTGTAATCCTTTCCTTGTTGCCTTAAAAAGCCTTACTGCTTTAGATGGCTTAATGTATTTCAAACAAGCAGAAGAATTACCCCTAATAAAAACAGCACCAAACACAGATGGATTAGAACAAGTTATTGAACCAAAAAGCATTGTTTTGGTTGGAGCTTCTGGAACTCCCCCAAAAATAGGATGGGCTGCACTAGTCAATCTTTTAGATACATTTGGATCTGATAATTTGTATGCTGTTAATTCTAAAGGTAAACCGCTAAAAGTATATGGCAGGGGTAATAAAAGATATGATGTTACAACATATCAGAGCATATCAGATCTGCCTGATGGAATCGATCTTGCAATTCTTACTATTCCCCCCCCTTTTATCCCTGATGCGATTAGGGAAGCAGACAGAAAAGGAATAAAAGCAGTTTGTATAGTAGCATCTGGATTTGGAGAACAAAAGGCAGGATATGGTCAACAGCGAGAAGCAGAACTTAGAAAAGCAGTTGCAGAAGTTGATCTAAGAGTTGTAGGAACAAACTGTATGGGTGGTGTATCTGGCATTGTAGGGAGAGAGATGAATATGCTTTTTACAACAGAAGCCTCAACACCTGTTAATCTTTATGCACCCCATAGAAATATTGGATTATTCTGTCAGAGTGGAACTATTGCTATTGATAATGCACTAGACCCTTATCTGGGATTTAGGAGAATGCTAACCTTAGGAAATTCTCTAAGTGTAGATCCAGCTGATGCATTGGCTTATTTTTTACAAGATTCTAAAATTGCAGTATTAGGTGCATATATTGAAAATTGTTTAAATGCACATTGTTTTACAGAAGTAGCAAGAACCTCATCTAGACCAATTGTAGTTCTAAGGGGGGGTATAAACGAGCTAGGGGAGAGAGCTGCACACAGCCATACAGCGGCTGCATTAGATACAAATAAATTATTTGATATTGCACTTAAACAAGCTGGTGTAATAGTTGTAGATGAGATGCATGAATTAAGGGATTATCTTAAGGCATTTAGTTTTCTTTATGATAGGGATTTTAATGGGTACAGAACTGCAATACTAACTAATGCGGGCGCATTAGGTGTTAAAGCAAGTGATTTTATACCTAATGCTACTCTAAATTTAGAACGAACCCTCCCTGCAGAAACATTAGCTAGATTACCAGACCTTAGAAGATTAACTAGCAATGTTGAATCCCCACTAGATATAACTGGTGGTGCATCACTCCAACAATATTTAGGTTGTTTAGATGCTATGTTAGGGGACCCAGAAATTGATAATGTATTTTTAGGTATTGTTCCTCAAGTTCCTGCTATCTACTTTAATGATGTTGGAGCAGAGTTAGGTCTTCGTTATGTAGCTGAACAGATAACTGAAGTAGTTCAAGGATCAAGAAAACCAGTTGTTATATCTGCTACCCTTCCAGACAGCTCAGCTGCTTATGATTTCAAACATCCCTTACAACAAGCAGGCATACCTTGTTATACTTCTCCTGAAATAGCAATGCGTGTTTTAGTTTCTACTGTTGCACATCATATGGGTAAAGGGGGGATTAACTAATGACTACAGAATCAGATGTAGGATTATATACTGCAAAAGGAATTTCACCACCAGATGAGCCACAATTTCTGGAAGAACCAGAGGAGTTTTTAACACTTTCTGATGCTAAGCGTGATTTAATGTGGACAACCATGCATGTTCTTGATCAAATGGTTGATATTCCAAGAGTAGATTCTTTATCTGATGATTTTTGTGCAGGGGGCTCAAATCCTAACTTTAGATCAATTAGAGATAGAAGAGATCATTTTCATCCTGATGACTCACATCCGTTCTATAGGTCCATCTTCAAGCAGGTAACACCATTGGATCATTATAGGGTATTTGTTAATGTTTGGGAACAATTCTTTTCACAAATTGTACGTGATGATAGCACTCTTGCAACAAGGGGGGTAGATGGTATTGATGATGTTTTTAGAGAAGTATGTGTAGGGTCTGGTTTAAAAGAACAACTCGAGGTAACATCAGCAAGAGACATACCTTCAGAGTTTATTGATGGTGCAAAATCACTCCGAGTTGCCCAACAAGCATATGGTAATTACTGTGCTAGTATTAGTGATAGTGATCCAAGACCAATAAGGGTTTTATCAGGACTGTCTTCTGAGGTGTTAACTTATGGTGCAGGAACAGTAGAATTACCTGATAATGAGGTTATACAATTTTTTAGAGATAATCCAACACTTCCTGCGAAGTATGTTGATGGGGAGACAACAGGAATAATACACCAAGGACAAAGTGCGGCAGAAAGTGGCAGACTATTAGTTAGGCCAAGAATTCCTGTTCTTTATATGTGTGATTTTCATCTTAAAACTGATGAAGTGCTTTGTTTTGATAGGTCAGTACTCGTACAACTTGAAAGGGCAGATGATGAGAAAAGACCTTATTTTAATGGAATAATTGTGTTTGTTCCATCGGGAGCACCGATTCATATAGATATAGCAACAAAACATTTTATACCTCTACCCTCTCATGGCATACCTTGTTCTGTAGTATCATTCGACAAAGGAACAACAACAGGTAAAAAAGACTTCAATCATGGACCTTATACTACATGTAGGTATGCATTCTGATAATTTATTCAATCCCAGTTATAACACCCATCTAAAGAATTAACAGAAATCTTATCATTAATTAAAGCTTTAACTATCATATATCAAATACAAAAAAAAGAAAATAAAATTCATAGCTTTCAAATTTCTTCAATATCTTTATGATATTCCTGCAATGATTTAACCGATCCAGGATTTTCAATATAAGCTTTGATCCCTTCTGCAGTAGCTTTTGCAGCCGCTGCTGTTGTGATGTAAGGTATTCTATACTTAATAGCTGCTTTCCTTATGTAGGAATCATCATGCTTACTTGCCTTGCCAATTGGAGTATTTATCACCAAAGCAATCTCTTTATTCTTCACAGCATCAATGATGTTTGGTCTGCCTTCATGCATCTTCTTGATCAGCTCTGTTTCAATTCCTTTATCAAATAAAAACTTCCTTGTACCTTCGGTAGCTTTAACCTTAAAACCTACTGAAATCAAAGTCTTCACAGCATCAACCATAACTTCACCATGATCCTTAGGGGCAACTGTTACTAGTGCAGTCCCTTTTGTTGGTAGTCTTTGCTTTGCAGCATCCTGCGCCTTAAAAAACGCCAATCCAAAAGAATCAGCCATTCCCAACACTTCACCAGTAGATCTCATTTCAGGCCCTAACAAAGGATCTACTTCAGGCAGCATGTTAAATGGAAAAACAGCTTCCTTTATGCCAACATGGGAATATTTCTTTTTCCTGATATTCATATCCTTTAATTTCTTCCCAAGCATAACTTTTGTTGCTATTGCTGCCATTGAAACATTAGTAACCTTAGATACCAATGGAACAGTTCGAGAAGCCCGAGGGTTTGCCTCCAACACATATACTTTATCGTCAGCTATAGCGTACTGCATGTTCATAAGGCCTATAACCTTTAATTCAATAGCAATCTTTTTAGTATATTCTTCCATTGTATCAATATGCTTCTGAGGAATACTTTTTGGAGGTATTGAACAAGCAGAATCACCTGAATGAACACCTGCTTCTTCAATGTGTTCCATAACACTTGGGATAACTGCTTCTTCTCCATCTGAAATAGCATCAACCTCAGCTTCTATTGCATTCTCTAAAAATCTATCAATAAGTATTGGCTTCTCACCAGATATCCCCACAGCTGCATTTACATAGCTAGTCAACATCTTATCATCATATACTACTTCCATACCACGACCACCTAAAACATAAGATGGACGAACCATTAGGGGATAACCAATCTTATTTGCAATATCTAACGCTTCCTGCAGATTAACAGCAGTCCCACTCTCAGGTTGAGGTATTCCAAGTTTTACCATAACTTCATTAAACCTTTTACGGTCTTCAGCTAAATCGATGCTTTCAGGCGAAGTTCCTAATATCTTAACTCCTGCTTCTTCAAGTTCTTTTGCAATTGTCAACGGAGTTTGCCCTCCGAACTGGACTATGGCGCCCATTGGCTTTTCTTTATTATATATGCTTAGTACATCCTCAATGGTTAATGGTTCAAAATACAATTTATCTGAAGTATCGTAATCAGTCGAAACAGTTTCTGGATTACAATTGACCATTATTGATTCATACCCTTCTTCCCTTAAAGTAAATGCTGCATGTACACAAGTATAGTCAAATTCTATTCCTTGTCCAATTCTATTTGGCCCTCCACCTATAATCAATATCTTTTTCTCATTTGAAGTTACTTCTACTTCATTACTAGCATTATATGTAGAGTAATAATAAGCTGCATTATCTACCCCACTAACAGGAACAGGACACCAGGCTCCCACCTTACCAAGTTCAATCCTTTTGTCCCTAATGCTTTTTTCTGTAACAACTAGTAATTGGCTCAAGTATTTATCAGAAAAACCATCTTCCTTTGCCTTAATAAGGAGTTCATCTGGAAGCTCACCACCTTTACACTTCAAGATTTGTTCTTCAAGTAGAACAAGCTCTTTCATTTGTTCCAGGAACCATGCCTTAATATGGGTCAATTCAAAAAGCTCCTGCACACCCATGCCTTTTCTAATAGCTTCATAGATTATAAACTGTCTTTCACTTGTTGGATAAGCTAACTTTTTCTTCAATTCCTCAAGAGAAAGTTCATTATAGTTTTCAGCAAACCCCAGTCCATATCTTTTCCTCTCCAGACTTCTTATTGCTTTTTGGAATGCTTCTTTGTAATTCTTTCCAATGCTCATCACTTCTCCAACTGCCTTCATTTGTGTTCCTAATTTGTCTTCAGATCCCTTAAATTTTTCAAAAGCCCATCTTGCAAACTTAACTACAACATAATCTCCCCAAGGCTCATACTTATCCAAAGTTCCTTTTCTCCAATAAGGTATGTCTTCAAGAGTAAGTCCTCCAGCAAGCTTTGCAGAAACCAAAGCTATTGGAAATCCTGTTGCTTTAGAAGCCAAAGCAGAACTCCTTGATGTTCTTGGATTAATCTCAATAATAACTAACCTGTCATCTTTAGGATTATGGGCCCATTGTACATTTGTCCCACCGATAACACCAATTGCTTCAACAATCTTATAAGAATAGTCCTGCATTCTTTTCTGCAACTCTTTAGATATTGTAAGCATTGGCGCAGTACAATAAGAATCACCTGTATGGATTCCCATTGCATCAACATTCTCTATAAAACAGACAGTTATCAGATTATTATTCTCATCTCTTACAACCTCTAATTCAAGTTCTTCCCATCCAATAACTGCTTCCTCGATTAATATCTGCCCAATCATAGAAGCTGTTATCCCCCTATTTCCAATTAGTTTAAGCTCTTCTTCATTATATGCTATCCCTCCACCTGTACCACCCATAGTATAAGCAGGACGAACTACAACAGGATACCCTAACTCGTTTGCAATCTTCAAAGCTTCTTCTACATTATAAGCAGGATCGCTCTTTGGCAAGGGTACTCCTAATTTCTTCATTTCTTTTTTAAACTCTATCCTATCTTCTCCCCTTTCAATAGCATCTGCCTGCACACCAATAATCTTAACATTATTCTTTGCTAAAAATCCACTTTTAGAAAGTTCTGATGACAGATTCAGACCAGTCTGTCCACCTAGATTTGGGAGTAATGCATCTGGTTTCTCTTTTTCGATTATTTTTTCAATAACTTCAACTGTCAATGGCTCAATATAAGTAACATCAGCCATCTTAGGATCAGTCATGATTGTAGCTGGATTAGAATTAACTAATACAATCTTATAACCTGCAGCCCTAAGAGCCTTACACGCTTGCGTTCCTGAATAATCAAACTCACATGCCTGTCCAATAACAATTGGTCCAGAACCTATTATTAGTACTTTATCTATTCCTTCAATTTTTGCCATTTTATTGTACCCCCCATATTTTCTTCCTTAATATCAAAAAATACTATCTATTAAATTCAATGTGATAATCAGTTAGACTATTAACTGAGATCTTATTGTTCTTTAAAGCTTTAATAGCTTTAACAGCAGCCTTTGTAGCAGTCATTGTAGTTATATAAGGAATATCAAGCTCAACACACTTCATTCTTAATGTAGCAGAATCACTTTTTGGATGTGTGCCTCTATGTATATTAATGACCAATTGGATTTCTTTTTCTTTCATCATCTCTAAGATTAAGGTGTCTTCCCTAATCTTAGGAAACTTTACTGAATTAACTCCTTTATTCTTAAAAACCTCATAAGTCCCCCTTGTACAATAAAGTGAAAACCCTATTTCCTTTAGCTCTTTAGCTATTGGTGCTGCTTCAATCTTATCTATGTCAGTTCCAATAGACATGATCACATTACCTTTAGATGGTAGATTAGTTCCAGCAGCAGCTTGCGCCTTAAAAAATGCTTTGTCAAAGGTGTTATCAATTCCCATTACTTCACCAGTAGATTTCATTTCTGGACCTAATTCGGGTATCACACCTTGTAATTTCAAAAATGGGAATACAACTTCTTTAACAGAAGCAAATTTGGGCTCATTATATTCTTTAAGACCTAGCTCATTCAAAGTTTTGCCAAGCATTATTTTTGTAGCCATCTTAGCTAGAGGAACACCAACTGACTTACTAACAAAAGGAACAGTTCTAGAAGCCCGGGGGTTAGCCTCTAAAATATAAACAACATCATCCTTAACAGCCATCTGCATATTAATTAACCCTATTGTCTTTAAAGCTAAAGCCAATTTAGTAGTATACTCAATTACTTTTTCTTTAATTGAAGAAGAAATGTTTTGTGGGGGAATAACACAAGCTGAATCACCAGAATGAACACCTGCTTCTTCAATATGTTCCATTATTGCAGCAACATATACTTCTTTCCCATCACATAAAGCATCAACATCTAATTCAATAGCATTATCTAAATATTTATCAATCAAAACTGGATGTTCTGAACTTAAACCAACAGCTTCTTTCATATAGTTTTCTAGCTCTTCATCACTATCAACTATCTGCATAGCTCTACCCCCTAAAACATACGAAGGCCTAACTAAAACAGGATAATTAATCTTATTAGCGATCTTCACAGCTTCATCATATGAAAAAGCAGTACCCCATTCAGCAGAAGGTATTTTTAGTTCATCAAGAATAGCTCCGAATTTCTTCCTATTTTCTGCAGTATCTATGCTTTCAGGTTGTGTCCCTAAAATATTAACCCCTGCCTTCTCAAGTCTCATTGCCATATTTATTGGAGTTTGCCCACCAAACTGCAGCACAACACCATAAGGTTTCTCTCTCTCAACAATATTCAAAACATCTTCATAAGTTAATGGTTCAAAATAAAGTTTATCTGAAGTATCAAAATCTGTAGAAACAGTTTCAGGATTATTATTGATGATTATAGCTTCATATCCCATTTCACGCAAAGCAAAAACAGAATGGACACAAGCATAATCAAATTCAATACCTTGCCCTATTCTAATAGGTCCACCACCAACAATTATTACTTTTTTATCATTTGAAGAAGGATTAGATTCATCTTCTTGTTCATAAGTGGAATAGAGGTAAGGGGTATAAGCCTTAAACTCAGCTGCACATGTATCTACCATCTTATATGTTGGGATAATTCCATTCTCAATTCTAAACTCTCTAACTTCATCTTCACTCTTATCAGTTATTCCAGCAATCTGTACATCAGAAAAACCATTCCTTTTAGCTTCTAAAACAGAGTCTTTAGTCAATTCTATCTTATTTCCAATATCATAAACATTTTTCACTTTCTCTAAAAACCATTGATTAATCCCTGTAAGTTTATGTATCATAGTTGTAGACATACCTGCCTTTAGAGCATCCCTTATATACATCAATCTTTTATGCGTTGGAACTTTAAGATTTTTAATAATCTCTTCTTCATCTGTACAGATCTTGTCTTTAGGATCATGTCCTAGACCATATCTTCCAACTTCTAAACTACGAATAGCCTTCTGCAACGCCTCTTCAAACGTTCTTCCAATTGACATTGTTTCTCCAGTACTTTTCATCTGTGTTCCTATCCTTTTATCTGCAGTCTCAAATTTATCAAAAGGCCATCTAGGTATTTTAACAACAACATAATCTATTGTAGGTTCAAAACAAGTTTTAGTCTCTTTAGTAACATCATTTGGAATTTCATCTAATGTCATTCCAATTGCAATCTTCGCAGCAATCTTCGCAATAGGATAACCAGTTGCTTTAGAAGCTAATGCAGAGCTTCTAGAAACTCTAGGATTAACCTCAATTATAATATAATCACCAGTATCATAATTCAATCCAAACTGGATATTACATCCCCCTTCTACCTTTAAAGCTCTAATAACTTTAATAGCAGAATTTCGAAGTACTTGAAAATCATGATCATTTAATGTTTGAGTTGGAGCAGTTACAATTGATTCACCAGTATGTACCCCCATCGGGTCAAAGTTTTCCATTGGACAGACAATTATGCAGTTATCATTCTTATCACGCATAACCTCCATCTCAAACTCACCCCACCCATTAATACCTAATAATGCTTTTTCAATCAATACTTGAGTTATAGGTGAAAGATTAAGCCCATGTTGGGTGATTTCTTCTAAGTCTTTATCTGTAAAAGCAATTCCCCCCCCTGCCCCACCCATAGTATATGCTGGACGAATAACAACTGGTAGTCCAATTTCAGAAACAAACTTTTTAGCTTCTTCAACTGTATTTACAGTAGCACTTTTAGGAATTGGCTCACCTATTTTCTTCATTAATTTCTTAAATAATTCTCTATCTTCTCCTTCTTCTATTGATGCTATGGATGTTCCTAAAACCTCAACACTACATTCCTTCAAAACACCCATCTTAGAAATGGCAACTGCTAAATTCAGACCAGTCTGTCCACCTATTGTAGGGAGTAATCCATCTGGTTTCTCCTTACGAATAATCTCAGCTAATATCTCAGGTGTCAAAGGCTCAATATAAGTAGCATCAGCCATATCTGGGTCAGTCATGATAGTGGCTGGATTAGAATTCACAAGTACAACTTTATAACCTTCTTCACGTAAAGCCTTACAAGCCTGAGTACCTGAATAATCAAACTCTGCAGCCTGCCCAATAACTATTGGACCACTACCAATTACCATTATTTTTTTAATATCAGTTCTTTTTGGCATCTTATCTTTCCATTATTAATTTTAATTATTATTTTATTTTTTAATTATTTTTATTTCCATTAATTATTTATTTTTAATGAATTTTTTAATTTTCATTGAATTTTATTAATTTTAATTATTTTTATTTTTTATCATTGAATTTATTTTTTCTTATTTCAAATCCTTAACAAACTTATCAAATATATTCTCAATATCCCAAGGTCCAGGATTAGCTTCTGGATGCATCTGCACAGTCTGTATTGGTAACTTTTCATGCTGCATACCTTCAAGTGAACCATCATTAAGATTAACATGACTAACTTTTAACCCAGTACCATCCAAACTATCGCCATCAACAGCAAATCCATGGTTCTGAGATGTGATGTAAACTTTGTTTTCGGCTAGATTCTTGACAGGCTGATTAGTTCCTCTATGTCCAAACTTAAGTTTGTAGGTTTTACCGCCTAGGGCAAGACCAACAATTTGATTTCCTAAACAAATTCCAGTTATTGGCAACTCTGATTGTAACTCTCTAATGCAATTAATAGCATCTTTAGCATTTTCAGGATCACCAGGACCATTAGCTATAAACAAGCCATTTGGTTTTTTATCAAGAATCTCACTTACCGAGGTATTATAAGGCATTCTCCAAACATTTATTTTACGTTTAGTAAAATTACGAATTATAGAAAGCTTTACACCTGTATCTATCATCGCTATTGTCTTTTCTCCTTTGGCGTCGATAAACTCTGGTTTTGAAACGGAAACTTTGGATAATAGATCAAATGAAGAATAATCATCTAATTTTTTAGCTTTTTCAAGAACTTCTTCAACATTAATCTTATCTTCTGATGTGACTAAAGCTCCGTTTATAACTCCATGTTCCCTTATCTTCTTGGTTAACATCCTTGTATCAATTCCTGAGATGCCGGGAATATCGAATTCTTTTAAGAATTGGCTGATACTTTTAACAGCACCTCTATGCGAATAGAAATCCTGATGCTCTCTTACGACAAAGCCTTCGACCTGAACTTTTTCAGATTCAAAATATTTTTCTCTAACTCCATAATTGCCGATTAATGGGTAAGTTAATGTCAAGATCTGACCTTTGTAAGATGGATCTGTAAGACTTTCTTCATATCCTACTAATGAAGTATTGAAAACAACCTCTCCAGCTATTTCAGTTGCAGCTCCAAATCCTTTTCCTTGAAATACAGTACCGTCTTTTAGCACAAGTGCAGCATACATATTTTTTACCACCCATATCTTAAGATAAGATTGCAAGAATTTAGCAATCTTGATACTTTTTTAGCCTCTGAAATTAAAGATTTCTGAGACGATTGAAAAAACTGTGTTTTTTCAACGTATCAAGAATTATAAGTATACCTAACTTATTAATATACTTTTCTATTCTAAAAGATATATTTCACGACGATAGAGAAAGGTTCCCCCTAGGGGTATTATTTTTAATTATCTACTATAATTTGAATATTTAATTTGTTTATAAACTTTATTGTTTTTTGAAGAAAAATAATAATAGTTTAGGAATATTTTGTTTCTGGATTTTTATGGTTTAAATCAAGAAAACAAATAATTTGAATTATTTAAATAGATGTGATATATATGATGTGGCTTTCATTAATCTTTTTACTAATTTACCTACGCTTGGTTCTTCACTTCCTAATCTTAATGCGCCAAATCTCTCGATTTCCTCTTCAAACATTTCCCTCCTTCTTCCCTTTATGTTAACCACACGTGGCTTACCAATTGGAACATTCATAGAAAGTTCTCCTAGGTCCTGCTGTTCACCATATGTTCTAGCATATCTTATAGCTCGTTCGCTACCTTCTAAATAACGTCTGCCATCTTCTTCTTCGACAGAACCAGGCAGGGCATAGAAATAATTAGTATTACTTCCTTCATATTGTGAACGCCAAATTAATAGATTAAGTCCTTCCATATAATAAAGAGAAATAATATAATAGTTTTAAATCTTTCCAACATAACTTATAAAATAATAAAACTAATAACTATCAATATCTTATTGATAAAGAATAGAATACTTTTTAAACTTAAACTACATAACTTTGATTATGTCAAAGAAAAAAGAAACACTTAGTAAGAATCCTATAGAAGAGATAGGTGAAGATATAAAGAAAGTCAAGGATAAGATAGAGCGGAACTGGAAAAAGATAATCATCATAACAACCATATCTGTTCTTATCGTATCATTGGCATTGTTCTTTGCAGGTATAAGGATACGTTTTGCGATAAGTGATACATTAGTCCTGCAATTAAAGCCGTCTGATCATTCATTTAAGATAAAGAACAATGAAAACCATTCAATAACATTCAATACCCATCTGATAAACAGCATGTTCTGTACAGCTAAGTGTTCTTATACATTCTATGACCGGAGTGAGGAGAAAGTTATAGATCGGGGCAGTTTCTACATAAAAAATGATGGAGATGATAATAGAACATATACTTTGATACCTTATAGGTCTGGAAGCGGACAGAAGATCTATAATTTTGATGTTCAATGCTCAAATATAAAATCATTTTTATGTGCAACAAAAGCACCGCTTAAAAGAAGGGCATCATTTATTACATTAAGTTATGATCTTACAGAACAGGAAAAAGAGATTAAGGTAGATTTAAAGAAGACTATATCAGAAAGTTTTATACTGATTAACAATGCAAGTGCAACCCTACAGAAATCTTCAGTGATATTAAACTCGGCAGAAGAACTTATAGAATACTTGACTTTAAATCAGGAATATATCCTGCTTTCTGAAAGATTAAAACTTTCATTGAGAGACTCAGATAATATATTCAACCTATGGTCAAAGGAGAGATATATAGAACTAAACTCACTATACGGTACATCTATAAACAAATCAACAGAGTTATATTTTGATTCTATCCAATTACTGGATAATATTACAGATTCCATAAAAAAACAGAATAATCTTATGGGTGATTATAATCATATGAAAGAATCCTTTTTTGGACTGTCTAATGAACAATATCCCTATATAAATGCTTCAGAACAAGACATAAAAACAAGATTTAATCAGATACAGGATCATCTATCTCAGATCAGATCAGGAAGGTTTGTATCATTATTTGATTTGCAACATGATATAATAGAAACATCCAACCTTATCATGGAGTATAATCAAATATTGGAATCTAATTTTAATCATTTCAATAATATCGGAAAAGATCTTGCTATGTCTGAATACAAGCAGAAATGCGATCTTAGTTATTGTGAAAACTTAACAGGTGATGTTTGTTTTGATATAGCTAAGATATCTTCAGAATATCAAAACATGTCTTATGTTGTGGGTGAAGATATAATCAAATTAGACATATCTAATACAACAAAAGATTATTATGATTCTTTTTGTTTAGACCTAAACATAACTTATTTTCCTGATAATATATCTGATTTTAATATCATTGAACCAATAGAAAATATATCTACCTGGTATCCTATCGAGAACGAGCTGACTGAAAACCCACCTATTTGCTGTGTTTATGGTTATTGTTCGCCTTGTTGTACACAAGAAGAATGCAAAGAAGACCCTTCTTTGTATCCTATGGTACTTATCCACGGCCATTCTATGATAAGTACTTCAACAGCAGAACCATCTCTGGATTCATTTAGTAAGATACAATTCCAATTGCAGGAGGATGGTTTTATCAATGCAGGAATAATACGTTTTGATTCTTCTGATTATAAGAAAAATGATTGGGGCTTGGCAGTATTCCCTATCGTACTAAAGGCAAGTTATTATTATGATTACTTTTATTCTGTAGGTAATTATGTTTATATCACAAGAAACACAGACAATCTAGATACATATGCAATAAGGATGAACGATATAATAGAATTAGTCAAGTTAAGGACAGAAAAACCTAAGGTAAATATAATGGCTCATTCAATGGGGGGTCTTGTAGCAAGAAGGTATATCCAGATATTTGGTGATGATTCTGTCAATAAGATCATCTTGATAGGAACACCAAACAAGGGTATAACTGGCAGTGTAAAAAGATTCTGCAATCTTTTTGGAGAAGAAAGAGAATGTGAAGATATGTATTCTGATAGTATATTCATGAAGAAACTAAATGATCCTAACTACAAGCCAGAGAATCTCAAGATCTATACTATATCTGGCAAGGGTTGTGAAACAGAAGGGCAAGATGGAGATGGTATTGTTACTTATGAAAATTCACTTATAGATTATGCTGAATCTTATGTTATAGATGGTAAATGTGATGATACGTTTAAGAGGGATCTGCATTCATTCTTATTAGATATAGATAAATACCCTAAGGTTTATGATATTATCACAGAGATCCTAAAAGAAAAGGTTAGAAAAATATAATATATACGATTGCAATATTAAAATGAAAAAAGAATCAAATATTGAGAATCAAAAAATACCTTTAGGTGTAGTATTATTGGCTCTATTTCTCGGTTTATTCTTGGTTGTATTAGGCATTCTATTGGAAAATTTTGATGTTATACCACATCGAGACTTTAATATGATAATATCTATTATATTCTTATTTATCACAATTCCTTTGATAATCTATCGTTTTTCTATAAAATTTAAAAAATCAGATACAAAAAAATCAATATATGCGCTATCTTTTCCTCCAGGTTTAGGTCACATAAAAATTGGAGAAAAAATTAAGGGAATATTGATGATAATTACCTTTTTTATTGTTTTCTTTGCCTCAGCAATCTTAATTAAGGGTTTTGACTTCAAGTATCAGAAGATTGGATGGATTATCTTAGGCATAACTATCATTTTTATTTATTGGTCATTCAAGGATTTAAGAAATACATTAAATAAAAATCCCAATCGCCCAAATGGGCGGAGTATTTAATTAGTTGGGATTTTTAAAGTTAATAATACTCTTTATGCAATAATTTATTACTTACCCAATCACTGCAAGCGGAGGTATTCTTATCAAATAAAAAATAAATTATTTAGAACAAGCTTTTACAAACCCATGGAATAATGGGGCTGGTTTTGTCAGCGTTGACTTAAACTCAGGATGTGCTTGTGTGGCTACAAAATATTTATGGTCTGGTAGTTCAATAAATTCCATCAACTTAGCTTCATCTTTTCTGATGTGATACCCTGAAAACACTAATCCTTTATCTTCTAATTTAGAGATAAATTCTGGATTTACTTCAAATCTATGCCTGTGTCTTTCTAGAACAGTATCTTTTCCTTTTTCTAATATCCCTATTCTAAACTCAGTTTCTTTATTACTTTTTAATTTAGATAACCTATCAGCATCGACCTGTAATCTTCCTGTTTCTTTATATAAATTCAAAACTTTTGAATCTTCTTTTAACATAGCAGCATAAGCTCCTAAGCGCATAGTTCCGCCATAGTTGCTTTCTTCCATCAATTTCTTTTGTGCAGGCAATATATCTATGATGGGGTATTTTGTATCTTTATCAACTTCAGTAGTATTTGCACCTTCCATATTGCAGACATTTCTGGCGTATTCTACAACTGCTAATTGCATACCATAACATAATCCTAAAAATGGGATGTTGTTTTCCCTAGCAAACTGTATTGCAAGGATCTTACCCTCAACTCCTGAACCACCAAAACCGCCTGGAATTATAATCCCATCCATCTCTTTTAATTCTTTTAATTTATCATTATCTTTTTCAAAACTTTTTGAATCAACCCACTTGATATCTATTTTAACATTTAGATTAGCACCTGCATGCTGTAGTGCTTGATTTATTGAAACATAAGAATCTGCTAGGCTATAATCACCAATATCAACATACTTACCAACAATTGCAACTTTTAATTCTTTTCCTCCACCAACAATGTTCTCCACTAGTTTTTCCCATTTACTAAAATCTGATTTTTCTTTTTGATTTAACTTAAATTCATCCAAAATCTTCAATCCTAGTTCTTCTTTTTCTAAATCCAATGGGATCCTGTATATTGTATCAATATCAGGTTCACTTATTACATGTGTTGATTTAATATTAGCATATGTTTCAATCTTTTTCTTCCTTATATCATCAAGTGGCTTATTTGCTCTGCATATAATGAAATCAGGCATTATTCCTTGTTCTGTTAGCAATCTAATCGCTTGTTGTGTTGGCTTTGTCTTCATCTCATCAATGTGAGTTGGAACTGGTAAATATGTGACCATAACATAGATTATATTATCTTTTCCAATGTCTCTTTCTAAACTTTTCATAGCAAATAGGAATGGAATATTTTCATAATCACCTATTGTTCCACCAATTTCTATCAAACAGAAATCATAACCTTTTGCAGCTTCATTTATTCTTCTTTTTATCTCATCAGGGACATGTGGGATAAACTGAACAGTCTCTCCCAAGTATTTTCCTGATCTTTCCTTATCAATGATTGTCTTGTATATCTGGCCAGTCGTTATATTATTCTTTTTTGGTATGTTTGTTCCCAGAAATCTTTCATAATTACCTAGATCCTGATCTATCTCTCCACCATCGTCTGTAACCCATACTTCACCATGTTCTGTAGGTCTCAAAGTACCTGCATCATAATTAATATATGGGTCTATCTTAACAGCTGTAACTTTATAACCATATTTTTGTAGAATCTTGCCGATACTTGCTGTTGTAACTCCTTTACCTACACCGCTAATTACACCACCTGCTACAACAATAAATCTAGTCATGGATAAACACCCCTAGTAAACATCTTAGAATTAATAATTGATTTTTTATTAGTTGCATTATAAGAGAATAGCATATTTATATATAAACTTTACGTTTTGAATTTTTTAGGAAAATTTAAATAGTTTAACTTTGAACTGATAGTAATGCATAAAATCGGATTTGATACAGATAAATACCTAAAAGAACAGATAAAGAATATTCTACAGAGAGTTAGCAGATTTGAGAAACTCTATCTTGAATTTGGCGGAAAACTATGTTATGATCTACATGCCGCTAGGGTTTTGCCTGGTTATAGATCAACAGCAAAGATAGAACTGTTAAAAAAATTAGGCGACATAGAGATAATATATTGTATTAGTGCAAAAGATATTGAACGGGGGAGGGTAAGACGGGATTTTGGTTTGACTTATGATAATCAGACATTAAAAGACATTAGTGATATAAAAGATTTTGGATTAAATGTGAGTACTGTAGTAATATCAAGATATGGTGGTGAACATTCTGTCGATAAATTTAAGAACAAATTGGAGAATTTTGGTTTGAATGTTTATGTTCATGATGAGATTGATGGCTACCCTGGTGATATAGATAAGGTTTTGAATGGTTATGACAAACAACCATATATCAAAACAAAGAATAAATTGATAATAATTACTGGGGTGGGTGGAAATTCGGGTAAGATGGCTACTTGTTTATCTCAGATCTATCATGAAAGAAAAGAAGGCCTCAATACTGGATTTGCAAAGTTTGAAACCTTCCCTATCTGGAATTTGGACTTGAACCATCCGATTAATATCGCTTATGAAGCTGCAACAGCTGATCTGAAAGATGTTAATTTAGTTGATCCATTTCATGAAGCAGCATATGGCATTAAATCTGTAAATTATAATCGAGATATTGAAAATTTCAATATTCTAAAGAATCTTATGCGGAGTATCACAAAAGAAGATAATCCATTTGGATATAAGTCACCTACTGATATGGGTGTGAATATGGCTGCTTTAGGGATAACTGATGATAATGTATGCAGGAAAGCTGCAAGGCAGGAGATAATAAGGAGATACTTTAGATATTTTAGGGAGAAGATTGAAGGTATTGAAACACAAGACACATTAGACCAGATGGAAAAGATAATGAAAAAAGCTAATGTAGAGTTGGAGGATAGGTTAGTTGTCAAGATAGCAAGAAAAGCTGCAGTTGAAGCAAAGAAAGGAAAGGGTTTTGATAATGTATTTTGTGGTGCAGCTATAGAATTAAAGAATGATAAAATAATAACTGGAAAAAACTCCCCTTTATTGCATGCAGAATCTGCTGTAATCTTAAACTCTATAAAAGAATTAGCAAGCATACCTGATGAGATAGACTTGATCAGTCCAGATGTTATTGGAAATATTACAAATATGAAGCAGGAATTGTTGAACAAGAAGTCATGTTCTTTGAATGTTGATGAAACATTGATCTCTTTGGCTATTAGCTCTTCAACAAACCCTACAGCAAAGACAGCATTGAGCAAATTAAAGGAATTAGAGAATTGCGAGATGCATATAACTCACTTGCCTAAGCAAGGAGATGAAGCAGGACTGATGAGATTAAACATGAATGTAACAACAGATGCGAAGTTATCTTTATTGCCTTATTTCTGATGATTTGTGTATATGTAGTTTAGGTTCTTAAAAATAAAAACAATAAATCTTTTAAACAAAAATTAATTCTTCTAATTCAATGAAAGTATCTTACGAATCTATAGGTGGTAGTCTTGATTTAGTAGTTAGCGTTTCAAGACCCTTACTTAATGCTAGGTGGTGGATCTTTTCAGAGCCAAAAATGGTGCCTTGCAGTCAGGAAGAAAGGCTGTTTAGAGATTTCTTAAACACTCAGGGTTTTCAGAGAGTACGTTTTAATGGGATTGGTGTAGCTGCTAGCATTTCGGTTCATAATGTTAGACACCCAGTGAGAGAAGATAGGCTTTACTTACAAGGGGTACAACATCATGTGTATCATGGCTTGTCAGAAATCTGGGATGTTGTAGATGATTACTGTGTAAGAGAAACTATTCCATTTTCAGAAGGGATTGAAGATGGAATAAAAGATTATGTTGCAAAATACTGCTGTAAATAATCTGATTATTTGATCAAAAACCATTTTAAAGAAAATAAAAATCTCAATCGCCCCAAGCGGTGGGGTATTTAATTAGTTGGGATTTTTAAAGTTAAGAATACTATTTATGCAATAATCTGTTAATTATCCAATCACCGCAAGTATTCTTAACAAATAAAAAGAGATTA
>Ga0233437_1003644_pt1 | contig 19782 bp, 28 predicted proteins | sample SI_122_August201_FD_182714 | JGI IMG/M metagenome (GOLD analysis project Ga0233437, IMG submission 182714) | Seawater microbial communities from Saanich Inlet, British Columbia, Canada - SI_122_August2016_200_MG | ecosystem: Environmental > Aquatic > Marine > Inlet | place: Canada: British...
CCCGGTTATCGCTAATGCCGCAACCCTGATTGGGTGGAAGTCCAAGAAACTTTAGACCCTAAACGGAAGAACGCTTCCATTTCTCCTTTTATTGTTTCAATTATATCCGTTGAATTCGGTATTGTTTCCTCGTTTTCGGAGCTTTTATTCCTGTACCTGTTCAGAAACGAGATCTCACAGGAGGATATAGCCTGAAACCATGTCTATGACCCGGAAAAAACTGTTTCCTAGCCCTAGTAAAATAATTGATACCACGATATTAGGTTAGAATATCTATACGCGTAACATTGTATTAATAATCTAATCTATGCCTCGTAATGATTTAATTAGAAAACCCGGTATGCCTGAGGAATAAGCATGGTTAACTGCGAGTGTCTAAAGGCGTGCCCATTCTTCAATGACAAGATGGCTGGCACACCGGCGACAGCCGAGATATACAAGAAAAAGTTCTGCATTGGGGATAGCACCAAATGCGCAAGATACTTTGTATTCAAAGCCCTGGGAAAGCCCAGTGTCCCCTCTGACCTGTACCCAAATCAAATGGATCGGGCGAAGAAGATACTGGCCAGTACTCCAAAGAGTTAGCCATGAGATTCCCGCCCAAACCCTAGTTTGTTTCTCCAACTCCCAAGCGGGGTTTGGGTGCATATTTAATTAATAAGAATTCTTCGAGTGGCCTCAGTGTAACTCTGATTCATCATAATATCAAGCTAATGCCTTCTCTTCATCGACCATGGGATATTGCGCCGGGGCTGTGTTAAACGTTCCCCTACTCGATGTTGATGGGCGTGCCCACGTCGTCCTGTTTCTTATGGAAAGTTATCTCCAGCACACCGTTCCTGTAACTGGACTTCGCCGTAGCCCTGTCAATATCAACCGGGAACTCCAGCTCCTTGAAGTATTTCCTCTCGGCGTTCTCGACGTCTATGGTCAAGCCTCTCACCGTGGCGTTGATCTTTATGTCTCCCTTCTCGACTCCAGGCAACTCGGCGACTACCTTGATTGACTTGTCATCCTCGATAACATCGACCAGCGGTTCACGTCTTTCATGTATGCTCAAAGGCTGCTCCTCATCCCCTAGGCCCGACTTCATGTTACCGAACTCCCTGATCACGGGTTTTCCGTCGGGTCCAATCTTTACGCTGTAACCATACACAAATGGACCGTACTCTCGTTTGATGGACCCGTCAGGCTGCTTGATTTCCTTACGCATATCCTCTGGCATCTGCTCATCCATCTGTCGGATGGTCTCAGCCATCTCCTTTTCCATTTCCTTGATATATCGATCAAGGTCTCCGAACATACCTGGGCGACCACCGAAACGCTTGAACCACTCATCCCAAAAGGACATTTCAACCAAGAGAAACTTGAGCCAATGGATTATAAAAGTATAAGAAAATTAGAAGTAGAGCTTGGGTTCTTTCCTCGCCTGTCCCCAACTGTTCATGAACTGGGTTACAGGTGGTGGAAGTTTAACCGTCATTGCCTCCACAGGGCAAGCCCTGACGCACCCCATGCACTTGATGCAAGCAGCATCATCGATAACGTATGAATCATCAACTGCTCCAACTGGGCATGCCTCGACGCAATTGTTGCACTGGATACATTTCTCGGCGTCATGGTTCGGACCCATAATCATCTGCCTTAGCCTTTCTCCAACCCACTTTGACCTGTCCTTGTAAGCATCGCCAAACTTTAGGGGCTTGCTCTCGATGTCAGCCTCGGCTGGTGTAGCCATTTTTCTGGCTACCTTCTTTCCTAACCCAGATGCAACCTCTAGATCAGACTCGTCTGGTCTGCCTTCTGCGCCTGCTTTGGCCAGTCCTACGTGGTTGTATGAGTGCTGTGCAACAAACTCTGCTCCAGCAATAATCTTGAAATCCCTGCCCCTGAGTAACCCGGATAGCTCCGCTACATAGTCCTCAGCTGACCTGTTCCCGTAGACCCCAATGGGTATCGCCCATTTTCCCTCTCCCTCAAGCTTGAGGAATGGCTCCATGGCGATATAGGGGATGCTGCCCTCGTAAACTGCTGACCCGATTATGATTAGATCCCCATCCATCTTCCCATCGAAAGCTTTCCTTATCTTGGGGTTGGTGATGTCCACCGGTGGCAGTACCTTCATTCCGGTACCCTCAGCTATCTTGTCTAGGATTTTCTGCGTCGTCCTTGACGCTGAATAGTAAATGCATTGAACTGTACTCAATTTTATCAACAAAAAGACGTACTGGGGAGTATTTAACCCCAAAGGGAAATAAATTAACCTGAATTGGGTGAATAGCCACGTTTAAAGGCATCAATGAATGGATTTACTTGCCTTGACAATCCTCGTAAGCTACAGTGAGATTGCGTTAAAGTCCAGATACGTCAGGAACAACCTGGAGAAGAGTCTGGCACAGGACATCGTCAATATTCTCAGGAAGAACGGCTACGCGGACGCTGAATCCCACAGGCGATACGGCAGGATATACATAGAGGGCGTACCCAACGAGGCAGCGGATATAGTCTCAAAGGTGTTTGGGGTCGCAAACGTAATGCCAAGCACAAGGGTGGGGAACGAGTACGAGGCAGTCCTAGCCCAGATAGTCGAGGAAGCAAAATCAAACATGAAAGAGGGTGACGGTTTCGCCGTCCGACCAAAGGTCGTGGGTGAACACGAGTACACCAGCCGTGACCTGAGCTACGAGGGTGGCTCAAGGGTCATGGGTGCACTCAAGGACAGGAACATACATGTTGACCTCACCAACCCCGACATAACGCTGTACGCCGAGGTGCGTGACCAGGAGGCCTTCATCTTCTCACAGATAATCAGGGGAGTACTTGGGTTACCCTACGGTACCCAAGGGAAGGCGGTCAGCCTCTTCAGCGGTGGTATCGACAGCCCAGTCTCTACTTGGCTCATGATGAAACGTGGAGTAGGAGTCCTGAACTTATTCATGGACCAGCGCCCATACGTTGGTGATTCATACGTTGAGCGAGCTATTACCAGCTTCAAGCACATAGCCAATATGGTCCCAAGGAAAAACTACAAGCTCTACGCTGCTCCAATGGGCGAGATCATGGAGAGGATTATGGAAACCCGTGAACTGAAGTTCACATGTGTCATGTGCAAGCGGAGCATGTACCGCATCGCCGAGGAATTCTCAAAGAGGCACAAAGCACAGGCAATCATCACAGGTGAAAGCATGGGGCAAGTCGCCAGCCAGACTTTGAGCAACATGTACGTCCTCAGCAGCAGCATCAATATGCCCATTCTGAGGCCAATCGTTGGGCTCGACAAGGTAGAGATCGAGGATATCGCAAGAAAAATCGGGACATATGGGCTTACAGCGAAAACCATAGAGGGGTGCAAGTGTGTACCTGTGGGACCGGCTACAAGGAGCCGGGTCGAGGTAATCGAGGAGCTTGAGGCAGAGCTAGATCTCGTAGCACTTTGTAACGAGGTAGCTCACAAGGTCGAGGTCATAGCCGAGTCCTGAGTTCTCGTTCAAGTATGTTTTTTCCTACTTTTTGATTAAGTTAGTTCATATGTGAAATCTGTTCTAGTAGGTAACATGAGAAATGGAGTAGGCCGATATCTGTCACGGAGGATGTTCTCGAAATGAAAGCAGTGGTCTATCAAAAATACGGTCCACCGGAAGTTCTTCAATTCAAGGAGATTGAGAAACCCTCGCCAAGGGAGAATGAGGTGCTCATCAAGATACGTGCCACAACTGCGCACGTTGGGGACACCAAGATGCGGAGTCTAAACGTATCACCTAGCCCAGTGAAACGACTCCTCGCACGTCTAGTCCTTGGTATCTTCAGTCCGAAACGTAAAATCTTGGGTATGGAGCTTGCAGGTGAAATCGAAGAAATAGGAAACGCCGTGACCAAGTATGCTACAGGAGACCAAGTGTTCGCATCCACCGTACCAGGGATGGTTTTCAGCGCGTACGCCGAGTACATATGCCTACCCGAGGACTGGGTGATGGCACACAAACCCACTAACATGACATTCGAGGAAACAGCTCCAATTCCCGGTGGTGGAATAACATCGCTTGGTGTTCTACGAAAGGCAGACATCCAGAGCGGTCAAAAAGTGCTGATCTACGGTGCCTCAGGGAGTGTCGGAACATTTTCTGTTCAACTTGCAAAGTACTTTGGCGCAGAGGTTACAGGGGTATGTAGTGCATCAAATTTTGAGTTGGTGAAATCCCTTGGAGCAGACAAGGTGATTGATTACCGCACCGAGGATTTCACGGAAAACGGTGAGGTCTACGATGTTATCTTTGATACCGTGGACAAGCTCTCCTCAACTCACGCAAAGAAATCCCTCGCTGAGAATGGCGTCTACCTTAACGTTGACAAATCCTCAAACGACCTCAAGCTCAGGTCCGAGGACTTGGTTTATCTCAAAGAGTTGTGTGAGGAAGGCAAGTTCCGGGCAGTTATTGACCGTACCTACCCCTTTGAGCAGATTGTTGAGGCTCACAGGTACGTCGATAAAGGTCACAAGAAGGGAAACGTTGCCATTACCATCGGGCATTAGGTTATCCGTTTTTTTAATAACTCATTATTATTTTTCAAGCTGATTGTATATTTCTATCATCCGAGTCCGAGGAGCCCTATTATCTAAAATTGGTGTATCGTTTGTTGTGAAAGACAAAATGTCAATGTATAGACAGAATCAAAACATACAGAAAAATACAGATCCTTCAACCATTATGAATAACGGGAGGCACTTCCAATGCTAGCCCAGAATAATTTCTTTGTACTTACAACCCCCACGGTCCCAGGTTACAAGATAACAAAAGTCGTTGGACTGGTAAACGGGTTATCCCCCAGATCAAGAGGAATCGGAGGAGTCATCCACGGAATGCTACAATCCATCGGCGGAGGCGAGATATCCGCGTTTACATCTGAAATCGAAAAAGCCAGGGTTGAGGCAATATCACGGGCCATTAAACAGGCACGGGGGATCGGCGCCAACGCTATTGTTGCTTTGGACATGGAGACCTCAGATATGGGCGGAGAAGGATCATTCATCACTCTTCTATCCGCTACGGGAACCGCAGTAGTTATTGAGAAAGAGTAATCAACGAGGAAAACTGAGCACAATAAAGGATGGACTCTAAGTGAAAGCAGCAATCTATGAAAAATTCGGGGTGCCCTCTGAAGTTCTCCAGTACACTGAGGTAGAGAAGCCAGTACCAAAGGACGATGAAGTTCTTGTAAGAGTACATGCATCTTCCATCAATTTTGGTGATAATGCCCTTCTAAGCGGTAAGCCTTTCATGATTCGCCTGATGGGTTACGGTATTTTCAAGCCAAAATTCAGAATAACTGGAGGGGACATCGCCGGGACAGTCGAATCCGTCGGAAAAGACGTAAAACGATTCCATCTAGGGGATGAAATATACGCCGATATATGGGACGACAGTCCAGGTGCTTACGCCGAGTATGTTACCGTCTCAGAAAAATTGCTGGTTCTAAAACCCGTTAATTTGACATTCGAAGAAGCCGCTACCTTCCCTCAAGCATCAATCGTTGCTTTACAGGGTCTGCGTGACAAGGGACAGATTCAGGCAGGGCACAAGGTGCTAATAAACGGAGCGTCAGGTGGTGTCGGAACGTTTGCAGTACAGATAGCCAAAGCCTTTGGGGCTGAGGTTACCGGTGTGTGTAGCACCCGGAATATGGATCTGGTGAGTTCACTTGGCGCGGATCATGTTATTGATTATACCAAAGAAGACTTCACAAAGAATGGGCAGCAATATGACATAATCTTTGATGTTGTACCTGGCCACTCTTACTCCGACTATATGCGTGCATTAGGCCCCGAAGGGACCCTTATTTCAGTCGCACTAAATGTTGGCGTCCTTCTGAGTTCAAAGATCTCAAAAAATGGCAACAAAAAAGTGATCCAGTTAAACCATGAAATGAACGCAGAGGACCTTGTATTTATGAAGGGGCTTATCGAGGCGGGAAAAATCGTACCTGTCATTGATAGAACCTTCCCCTTGAGTGAGGCTGCTGAGGCTTTCCAGTATTATTCTGATGGACGATCCAAGGGAAAAGTGGTACTAACCATGGGTCCCGTATTGGAGAGCTAAATTTGGAAGATATGAAGATCAAGCTCTCGGCTCTCTGGGTTGCACTGATGCTAGCCTTCCAACAGGGAGATGTGATGCGGCTCTACAGCGGTGACTTTATGCCAGGGGGGACCATTGATGGTTTCCAAGCGACCCAAATGATGTGGCTGGGCATGAACATTATGATGTCAATCCCAATTGTCATGGTGTACCTGTCATTGACCTTGGGTTATAAAGCGAATCGCAGGGCAAACCTGATCTTAGCCGTGTTTTTCTTCGGGTTAAACCTCATTGGGTTGCCAACATATCCGTCCCTGTACGACCAGTTTTTAATAATCCTAGGTCTTGGGTTCAATGTATTAACCGCATGGAATGCATGGAAGTGGAGTGAAGATGACTAAGGTAACCAAAACAGTGGACGCACGAGGACTATCCTGTCCAATGCCCATCACGAAATCAATGCAGGCGATAAAAAAGATAAGGATGGACCAAGTTCTTGAAATCCTGACCACAGACCCCGGCAGCAAGAAGGATATTCCCATCTGGGCGAAAGTGACGAAACAGGAATTATTGTCCTTTGAGGAGCTAGGTCCAGATAATTATCGATTCCTCGTCAAGAGGAAGAAGTAATCTCTAATCTTTTGTCAAAGGGTACCCTTTATCGCGCCACTCATCAGTACCGCCTTTCAGGCTCTTTGTGTCCTTGAAACCTGCCTCATTCAAAATATCTACTGCGACGAGTGAAAGACCTCCCCCGGGGCACATTGTCACAACTTCATCGTCTTTGAATTCCATGATCTCACCTAGTCTGGATTCTAGCTCAAGCATCGGTATCCACTTAGCATTGGGGAGATGGCCGTAACCCTCCGTGAATTCTTTCTCAGACCGGACATCAATCAATAATGCAGGTGGTTTTGAATCAAACTTTTCATACAACTCGTCTGCTGTTATCTCTGTCCATTCGGGGTTCTCGTTCCCTCCAATATACTTGAAGACATCAAACATTTGCCTCCAGTACTTGAACATCGATTTTATCACATAACCCATGCAGGTTCACCAGAGTATCCTGATTGGATTTGTTATTAATGTCTTTAGACTTGGTTCGAATATAGTCTTATATCGATTCTCCGTTAGATACAGGGGATAATATTGTCTAAGCTACCAAGGAACGCATTACAAGGCGCCAAGGATGTTGATTTCAGCGAGGAGAAAGAGTTCTGGAACGAGTACACACTCGAAGACGGCACCACACTGAAGGTCAAACTAGTCCTCAGGGGAGTAAAACGTCTCACCCGGCATGAGCCTGACGGCACACCCGTCTACGTGATCAACAGCATGAACGTGGTAAGGGCGGTTAACGTGCCAGATGAGATCAAGGCGAAGCCAAAGAAATCAGAGATGAACCCAGTTTAGGTGAACCGATGAAGCTCCAACTGGTATCGTACAGCCCAGACATCGAGACCATGATAGCCACAAGTATGCTCACCACCACCAGTGGGGCATTGCCAAGCACCCTCTTCGACCGGCTCAAGGCTACACCGGGGAAGGTCGCTGATATTGTTGGCAGGGTCGAGGTGCAGCACGGGAACATACTGGAGCATAACAGACTTGTATGGAGCTTGGAGGCAAGCAGGGATGAGGTCCTTGATGTATTGCTAAAGACAAAGTTCCTTAACTTCACAGAGAACGGAGATAAATGGGTTGTAAGCGGCGACCTCAGGGCCGTTATTGAATTACACCAGTCAGAGTCCACGGAGTTCACAAGAGTACTTGTTGAAACCGTCAAGGTGGTTTCCCCGAGGATATACGAATTCATCAGGAGGAGCGAGAAGTGAAAGCCGAGCTCCTGACATACACCCCACTAGACGAGGTGAAACAAGCGTTCCCAGATCTAGACTGGAGGACACTTCTACCTCACCTGAGCTACACTTTCGCCATCGAGAAGGTCAGTAGGGCATGCAGCCACCAATTGGTGCGCCACAGGATCGCTAGCTTCAGCCAGCAGAGCCAGCGGTACATCACTGTGAAGCGGCTCGACGAGAAGGTAGTGGTTCCACCTAGCGTCGAAGATAACATAGACGACTATAACATGGCTATAATTGTCGCAAGTGAGGGCTATCAGAGGCTCGTGAAGAACGGTGTCCCCCGTGAGGACGCCAGATTCCTGTTACCCAACGCGGTGGAGACAAGCATGCTCATGACAATGGACGGCAAATCCTTGATGCATTTCCTCGGGTTGAGGAACTGTAACCGTGCCCAGTGGGAGGTTCGAGCTCTCGCCGATATGATGCTTGAGCAGCTCAGGGATGTCGAGTCTGAGGTATTCAACCATGCTGGGCCATACTGCTACCAGCTTGGGTTCTGCCCAGAGGGCAGGCACACTTGTGGAAAAATGAAGGAAACAGTTGAGAGGTACAAACCATGAAACTACTACTAGACGAGATGCTGAGCGGTCTGAAGGAGTACTTTGAGGTGCTGGGCTGCGAGGTCGTAACGGTGCACGATGCAAACCTGAAAGGAAAACCCGATCGGGATATAGCCGAGTACGCCAAGGAACATGAGCTGATTCTTATAACCGAGGACAGGAAGCCGGCCGAGTTAGCTGACCTACTGGGAGCCAAGTACTTTTTCGTGGACAACAAGACCAAGGCACGAATGATCCACGAGAAAATCAAGGGTCTCTGCTAGTTTTTTTACTTGCATAATTTTTCATCAGAGCTGACTGTGTCCAATCAACCCATGCATGTGTTTTAATGAATATTTGCGAAGGAAAATATGAAAGGCATCTAAAAAGGGAAAATTATGGTAGATATCTTAGATTTAGATTTTTTAGAGGCATCAATAGGGATATCGCAAATAGAAATAGATCCCATAAAAAATGATGCAAATGTAATAGTGCTAATTATTGTTACTTATTCGGGATATGAAGGTACAAAAAAATTTACATTAAATATAAATCTTGAAGATGCTGAGATTGAGAAAATTACTCTTGGGCTGGTAAAATGGAGTAATATATTAAAAATAATCTTTATTGAAGAAAAAGAAAAAATGGCAAAGTTATTGAAATTTGCTGATTTAATTACTATGGACTTGAACGATTTTGCACAAAGTCTATCTGTAAAATTATTCGATTAGATGTGTCCAGATACGTGGAATTATGCACATTTACTAGCTTTGTAACAAGCTACTTTGTGTGGTCCCAATAGCTGTGCTTTTTTCCATTCTCAAGCCACTGATCCAGACCCATCCTGTTGATGCCCCTCAGGTTATTTCTTGCAGACTCGATGTGAAGTGTACCCAGATGGTCTGCCAGTTTATCACATTCCTCAAAAAACTCGCATTCGTTGCAGGCATTGAAACCGCTGTCTACCACGCATTTACGCACTACGCACGGGGACTCACCGCCGTCCACTTCCCGGCACATTGTCTTACACCTGAGCCCGCCCATGAACTCCAGCACATCGATGAACGTATCGTATCCTGCCAACTGCACTGAGAACACGCCCTCCGCAGTCTTCTCGAACTCATGTTTGTCAAGAACCTTGAGAAAATCCTCAGAGGCGTTAGCGATAACACCAGTATGCCCTAGGCATTCACCGCAATACATCCCACAGTATCCAAGAAAGCGTCGTTCGCTCATCAATAAAGAAGGCTTCAACTTGAAGTAATAGGTGTTGTGAAAAAAGGGAGAGCTTAGTAGCTCTTTGGCTCGGCCTGCCTGTCCAGTGTGCCTACGAGACAGTGGATGCTTCCGCTGTTACGTGGACGGATCAGGCTGTCGATGTGGACCTCCACTACTTCGACTCCGATGCTCTCGAACCACTTGGTCGCTTTGGGGTACTGGTCGCTTGTGATGATCTTCATCGGTTCCAGTACGACTCCACAATCAGGTCCCTTTGCGAAACCTCGGGTGTCAATACTAACCAAGTCGTCTGGTGGCTTGACAAAGTTCCAGTCCATCTCGGTCTCCATCCAGTCCGTGAGGTAGTGATCATAGTAGCTTGCCTCACCGACGGTGGTATGCCTATCAATCATGCTGTAGTGGATGGTTCCCTTCCTGGTACCATATCCTGGACCCATCCTGATATCTACTTCTGGGTCCTGTGCCTTGATGATGTTGGCGTACTGGTTCTGACCCCACTCGTTTGCCCTCATGACTCCCTTTTCACGGGTGTTACCCCTTGGGAAGTGCACCTCGATGATTGCATGTTTCTCATCTAGCCAGCCACATGGACCGCCTTCCACCATTCCGTCACCGAACACCATCCCAACAACTGGGATACCGTGCTCTGCAAGGGTCTGGTATGTTGGCAGCTCCTCTCCTTTCCTGATGTTATCGTACATCCTCATGATGATGTGTCCGTACACCGCTGGGTGGGCGACATCGTCACAGTAGATGGACTTCACCGTGTAAGGTGGGTCATATGGGTCGGGTTTCCTTATGATGACCTCCACGCCTTCACCTTTGAAGGCGTCAACTAGGGTCTCATGGTCTCTAACCAGCTCCTTGAGGTCTGGCTTCTCCATCATCCTCCAAGCCCTCCAGCTGTCCTCGTGTGGAGGCCAAGGTGTCTTGTTGCCGACGCTCAGGAACTCGTTGCCTGGTCGGTGGAGCAAAACTGTGTTGAGTTTGCCGATTGTGGTGTTTGCCTTCCATTTCCTGCCCCATATCTTTGGCATCTCGTCCTCGAACTGTGTGAGGACCTGTGGGTGTAGCCTGTTGTACGTGTCATGCAGGTCATCACCTGCACTCTTGTACTCCGCTGATTTTTTCTCGATGTCAGCCATAATAATTCAACATATCATCTGGTTAATTCTATAAAACATATACGAGGATAGAAAAAAGTGGGTCTAGGTTACTACGTCGTCGTACTCGTCGTTCAACGTCTTGAAGGGCAGAATCTTCAGCACCTGACTTTCAACCCTGTAGCCGCGTATACCATCAAAGTTTATCTTCTCATCCTCAAACATCCTCAACGTCTTCGCCTCATAGCCCTCAGGTACGTACAGGAACAGCTTCTTGAACTCCCTGCCATAAGGCGCGACATCTGACAATGCCTTCCAACGTGGGATGCTATCCTCAGTGATGTCCTCGGCTGACTCGATTACCCCGATCTCCCTGATTGAGCCATCATCGTTTGTGATTATGATGCTGGGGTAGAGGACTCCAATTGTTGTCTGGACTGCGAACCTTTTCACCTCATCGTTGACGATGGTCTGGTGTAGCTTGCCCCACGAGTCCTGGTCAACGAAGGGGAACCTAGTCGCGGCGATTATTCGTGTTATCCTGTGCCTCAAAGTGATTGCATCTGGCATAAGTATCAGGAAAACGGGGTGGCTGAGGCTCTATAAAACCTCGGGTTAATTGTAGAGGTCATAGTATGGGTCTTTCTGGAAGTGGGTCTTCCATATCGCCTCGCCTTTCTCGACGACCTGTTTACCCATAGCGTAGACCTGCACTATCCTCATGTTCTCCACGCCATCTGCGATGACCAGATCGGCATCGTATCCCTCGGCTATTACCCCTTTCTTGATTCCAAGAGCCTTGCCAACGTTGCTTGTCATGATCTTCAGGGCATCTGTGAGGCTGCAAACACCGTTGTTAGCCATGTCCCTTACCTCACGTCTGTTCAGGTCAAGGGGCGCGATGTACCTGCCCACTCGTTTCCCGTTCTCCATGATTAGTTGAGGTACATTTCCGTCGCTGCTCATGGTCATGTTCTCAAGGACGGCTCCTTCGTCAAGCATCCGCTTCACCGCGTACTCCGGTTTCAGGCCAGTCATGGTGCCCTCCTCCTTCCTCATGAGGCTGCTGAGGTCCACTACTCCGCCCATCTTGGTGTACTCGATGCTTTGCTCGATGACATCCGGGTTCCTCCTGTTGATGTGGGTTGGAATGACCTTAGCCGGGTCTGTTCCCGTGTTCTCTATGAGCTCGAATATCCTGTCCATCCTTGATTTCTGCCTCCCAACGTGGACGTGGAGCACCGCTGTCTTGTTGGCGATGCTTGCACCGTACTGGAGCTCCGCGTTTATCCCCGATAGATCCCGCCAAGTATGATGATTTGTGGTGGTGTCGCTGATCGCGGTCTTCAGTCCAATAACTTTGGGGATTAAGTACACATCCTTCCTGATCTCACCGGTCAATGTTGGTGGAGGAATCACGAAGCTGCCCGTGTACATGTAGGTGGATAGCCCCATCATCTCAAGCTCAAGGGTTTTGATGTAAAGTGTCTGGAGGCTACGGGCAAACCTGCTGCTGCCAAGGCAACCAACCGCTGTTGTGGTTCCTGATTCAACGAGGTTACTCCAAGCGATATCGCTGGTCCTACCCATTGGACCCTGCCCGTCATCAGCCCCGATTAGGTGTATGTGGTTGTCAACAAACCCCGGGTAAACGATTTTCCCTGATGCATCAACTGTCTCACACTCGAAACCAGATGGAGCCTCTAACCCTTCCCCTATCCTGAGTATTTTATCTCCGGCAATCAGGATGTCTTGGACCCCTAGATGGTCTGGGGCGTAGACGTCTCCTCCTTTAATGAGCTTGAACATGGTTCAGGTGTGGTTTTTTCGGTATATAAAACCGAGGAGGTTTACTGTCAATAATGTATCGCTACATTTAATTGTACCAAAAGGTGATTGTGTGTTCATTAGGTCCGATTAAAATGGTAGAGGAAATCCAGAAGAAGGAATCATCGCAGAAACTCGTATACTCAGTGGTCATACTCCACATGTTCAACCACATCATCGGAGGGTCAATGCCCATGCTGTACCCGGACCTGATGGAAGAGTTCAACATCTCATACGCTGAGCTTGGACTCATCAGGTCTGCCGCAGGCTTTGCATCCGGTTTCCCTCAGATGTTCGTCGGGCTTTTCAGGCGCTGGTTCAGTGGCCGAGTCCTGGTTTCTGTTGGCAACTTAATATGTGCCGTCATGAACATCGGTATCTCAGTTGGTAACGGGTTCCTCCAGTTCATGGGGTTCAGCGTAATCGCAGGGGTCGGCAGCAGTGTCCAGCACCCCATAGGTGCGTCAATCGTAAGTAACGCATCAACAACTAAGAACCGTGGAAGAATGCTTGGACTGAACCAGTCAGTACCATCAATCGCCTTCGCGTTCACTCCTTTAGTAACCGCTTACCTGCTAACCAAGATGGGTTGGAGGTCAACACTCGGCATAATGTCACTTCCAGCGCTCTTCCTGTCACTATACATCCTTTTCTTCGTCAAGGGCAGCAGTGACATCGAGGGAAAGACAAGGGACGCACTGAACTTCACAAAACTAAGGGAGCAGCTCAAGAACAGGAACGTCCTGTCAATCAGCCTAATCAGGAGTGTTATGGCTTTCAGGATGGGCGTAAGGACCTTCCTGCCCCTCTACTTCATAGACGTCCTCGGTTTCAGCAGCGAGAACAGCAGCCTGTTATACTCAATAATGCTCGGAGGCGGAATCCTCGGGCCTTTCTTCTGGGGCTGGGTATCTGACAAGATGAACCGCAAGACTCTGATTATCGGCATAATGGCTTTCAGCGCCGCTGGATATTTCATGCTAAACTTTGTGACAAGCTACTGGGGTCTAGCTGCCCTGCTCTTCTTCATCGGGTTCATGGTCCAAACAGTTATCGTCCAGAGCGTAATGACTGACAGCGTTGAGAGGAGCCAGCTTGACCAGATATTCGGGCTCTACTTCACAATCGGGTTCACTATAGCGAGCTTCAGCAGCGCCATCTTCGGGTGGGTCGTCGAGACCTACGGGTTCGGCGCTGGGTTCACCTATATCACAGTTGTTTCAGTGGTATCCCTGTTCCCTGCTTTCTTCATACAGGAACCCCGGAATATTCCCCAATAATATATTCCCCAAACCCTACCTCTAATTATGTTACACATAGTCAACGTTCCCTCAGTGAAACGGCTACCACTTGAGGAGGAGCACGGCAAAGATGTGCTCTACCAGGTCTTTTTTGAGGATTACCCAGAGTTTGACTCGGTTAAACCAGATTCCATGAAGGCTTTCGAGAGTTTCTCACGTGTCCTGATAAAACCGGGGACAACAAACGAGATGCATGTACATGATAATCAGGAACAGGTGTACTTTGTCGTTCAAGGCGGTGGTATCATCACGGTTGGGGATGAGAAGGGTGAAGTTAAGGCGGGTGATTCCATATTTCTTCCCGCAAAAATCCCTCATGGATTCGTAAACAATACGGATAAACTCACGATATTGCTGATGATCGGGGCTAAGATCTAATTTTAATCCAATACTTTATCCATTTGATGAGTGAATATTATTTCAATGCTCGTGATGGATATTTTGTACCTAATTCTTGAGATAATCTCAGGGGGTATCATGATTAGGACACTACAAATAATGTATAGACGTTTTTATCGGACTCAGTTAAACAGGGACCGACAATTATTCCTAATATCCATCCTCGGGTTAGTCCTTTACATTTTTGTATCGATAATTCAATTGAGTGAAGTGCAGTTAATTGGTGCTTGGTTCCACCTTTACAACCTTGGAGTATATAGTTTCATAATAATTGAATTCGGTTTGCTCAGCTACGCGTTCACAATAGTTGAGAATAATGCGATCAACCTTGCGAGCCTTGTTGAAGAAAAATCCTCTGAACTGGTAACTCAAAAAATCAAGGAGCATGAGGAAATTGATAGGTTAAGGCGTCAGCATACCCAGGAGTTGATCACTGGTGCTAGAAGGCTCAGTGAGCAGATTCATACTGGAATCGATAAGCCTCTGAAGGATTCGTTAAATTTTCTCTTCTTGATGAGGCAGAACCCAGACCTCTACATGTCATACGTTGACTCAATCGAAGCATACCTGGAGGAGGTCTCCAAGGTTGTGGCTAATATACAGAATAAGACCAGTGTTGGCGAGTTAAAGAAAGGGTTTGAGGACATCAGTGAACTAATCCAGAAGGCAATCGAAGCCGTGAGTATCCCAACCGGTATCAAAGTTGTGTATGACCCAGAATTTCATGCACTTTCCGTTGACCCAGTGAAAATGTTCCTTGTATTAGAGAACCTGATAGAGAACGCCGTGGAGGCAATGGGCTCAGTTGGCGTACTTGGTGTCTCTATTGAAACTGATGATGAGAGGCTAACGATCTTTATCTCTGACTCCGGGAAAGGAATTCGGGATGAGGACAAAGACAAGGTTTTCACTCCGTTTTTCACTCGAAAGACCGATGGTTTAGGATTAGGACTCGTCTACTGCAAGGATGTTATCCAAGCCCACGATGGGACCATCACCTTTGAGTCTGATCGTAAAGGCACCACCTTCCAGATTTCCCTGCCCAAGACCAGTAACTACGTCCTTTAACCCATTTTAATCGAAAATGTTGTATTCAAAGTAAAACTCCCATAAATATATATAAAAAATGGAATAATTATATCATATGAAGACCAAGCAGGTCCAAGAATATGCCACGGTAAAGAAATGGGGCCAGAGGATCAAACTAGGGACCCCATACCTGACGAATTTAGGCTTATTCATCTCCTGGTATTCGGAAAGAAACGGTGAAACTACTCCCGATGATCTAATTAAGATTCAGCTTGGGTTATCCAATTCTGAACAGTATAAACTTCTTGATGAGATTCAGCTTTGGGTTTCATCCCATAAAGGACGTGCAGGAACAAAGAAAACCAAGTATAGCCAAATCAAATCATTTTTCTCTCATAATAGGGCTGAACTTCCTCGAGATCCCGGATTTAAAACACGTTCATCTGTACCACCAGTAAACGGTGGGATGTCTGCAGATGAGATAAAACAAATTCTGTTAAGCTCAAATATACTATATCGAGCCCTTTTCCTCTGTATGTTCCAAGGCGCTTTAGATGGTGAAATGTTCCACTATTGGAATGAAAACGGATGGCTTAATCTAAGAGAACAATTAATTTCAGGAAATAACCCGATTAAAATTGAGCTACCGGGAAGAAAGAGAAACCGAAACATCACGCCATATTATACTTTCATCTCAGGCGATGCCATCAAGGCTTTAAGAACATATTTACCCGATCCATTACCTCTGGACCGTCCCTTCATCTTCATTAATCAACATGGCGGAGGCGTAGGAAAACAGACTCTACGAGAATATTTCAACCGACATTTGAAGAAACTTTGTTTAATTTCAGTGATTACCCCCAATAACCCTAACATTGATGTCAGATATGGGAAGAATCCTCATGAAATGCGTGACACCTTCCGGACTCTTTGGAGTATGTCACCAGCCAGGTATGAGGTGGGGGAATATTTCATGGGTCATACTGTGGATAAGCTGGGGTATGATAAGTTGAGTAGAGATCCTGATTTTTATAAACGAGAATACGTGAAGGCCTCAAGGTTCCTTAATCTTCTGTCGAGTAATGCGCCTTATGGTCTAGTTGAAAGCGATGAAGTTGACCAGCTCAGAACGCAGCTTATAGAAGCTAAACAAGGACAAAACGATGAGGTGAAAGACCTCAAAGCTGAAATGGAAAGGATGAAACAACAACAAGAAGAAACATTAACTCTATTAAAGAGGCTTACCGAAAAGGAAAAACCACTTTCTTAATCTCCCGGATCATTTTTTGAATTTTTGAGGGTTCACTATTATCCTGATTCACCAGGTTTATTGCTGCTTGCTGAATCAATTCAAATTGATAACGCCAAAAACCTTCTATGTTTTTATGTTCCCGCTTTATGGAAGCTTCTTCCTTATAGTGTAATAATGGAGACATCAAATCAAAATGAATGTTAAGGTCTATTTCAGCATCTCCAAGATTTTCAGGGGCGCTTTTAATCAGGATATAAGATATTATTTTTTTAATATTACGGATAAACTCATCATTAACATCTGAAAGAACAAGATTCTTGTTTCTAATTTCTATATTAGTTGCATATGCCCAAAGACGTGCTTCTGCTTCTATGAGTTGATAATCACGATTTACTTGGTTTCCCTTCTGATACTTTGTACGAATAAAATCGTACATATTCCCATATTCTTCGTCAATCATTATACGTTCCAAATCAGTTGGTTTGAACGTAATCGGAATTATGGATTCAATGAATTCTTTTTTTCTTTTTTCATTCATCTCTGATAATCGTTTAGGCAAGGAAATAAACTCTCGATTCATTTTATCATGATGGATCAATCCCTCATCAACCGCACGATTAAGATGATCATAAACACGTTGCCGGGTAATTCCTACAATCTCTGTGATCTTTATAGCCCGTATTCGTCCATATTTATTGACAACTTCGACAATTTTCTTGAAGTTAGTCATTCCATCAATTCGTTTTGTTGAAATTTATCTACACCTTCCTAAATGTTACAAGGTGATATTTACTGTAACCTGTATTAATGTTTACTATCGAAAACGGTGAAAGAACTTGAAGACAACAGTTGTTGTGGCAACGAGAATCAAAGTTGAAATGGTATTAACAATGAAAGAAGCTGAAATTCGAGGACAATATCTGTCATCTGCTGAATTTATTCGAGACGCCATACGTGAAAAAGTACAAAGAATTATGGAGGTTCAATAATTGGCTGAGGTCACACCGGGAGATGCGAGCCCACAGCCAAATGCAATGGAGAATTCTAGGCTTATAGTCCTTGTGAAAGCAATCCAAGAAGCAGAAAACTTCGATGATTTATTCTCACGATTATCCAAGGAGGTTAAATAATGAAGTCATCTGAGCTGACTTCAAATGTTGATTTTTTCTTTGAGATGGAGGCCAGAGACGAGCAGCAGATGATTGCTGAGTATGAAGGTAAGGTTCTCCAAGAAATCACGTACAAGGTACAAGGGAAAACGGCTATCAGCTATAACGGAATCAAGTTCATCGCTAACAAGCTTGGAGGAATCAAGGTCCTCCCCGAGTCAATCAAGATTGAGTTCATCAAAGAGCCTGAAGAAATGTGGGTAGCGTCAGTAGTAGTCATCAACGAAAAATATAATGTCCAGATGCCTGGAGCAGGCGAACAGCCACATATGATGAAATCAAAAGGAGAACTGGTTCCGGATCCATTCGCAAGAAGAAAAGCACTAAGCAAAGCTACCAGGAACGCGACTCGAGCTGTAATCCCTGAGGCAATGATCATTAAGTTCCTCGATGACATAGAAAAAGGACACAAAAACCAAACAAAGAATCAAAAACCCCAGCGAAGAAAAACCGAAGCCACCATAAACCCATTTGACAAGAAAACCCAGATTGCAAAAGCCCTTGAACAGGCCAAACTCGATGTAATGCGTCTAGAGATAAGCGAAAACAACGGAGCGTTAACCATTACACCGGATCCTGATGTAGGCGAAGCACTCTGGAAACAATACCAAGCTGTATTTATCCGGTACGGAACCTGGAACGAAGAAAGCTGGGAGGTACAGGTCTGATTGAACTGCCTCTCTAAACACAGATCTACGGAGCCTTAAACTTCATGATCGAACTAGAAACAGTCCAACACGACTGGACTAACGCCCCTATTGAAACTATATTGTTTAATGAAATAATATTATTACATTGGAATAATATTAAGGTCGAAGAGGCAAGGGAGAAAGACCCTTTTTTAGTCCAACGACTTGAGACTATTATCAAAGAAGAACAGAGCAGCGAAATCGCGAAGTACATTTTCAAGAAAATAGTTTTCACCGCTGCATCTCTCCCGAGGAACAAAGACCTGGCTAAATCCACTGTATATTATGTGGTAAAGGAACTTGAAAGACTCGGAGTGATCGAGAAAACCAAGATTCGAGCGGTAAACCCGGACCCAACGTATACCGGCCCTAAAGCTAGGTTCTACAAGCTTCAAGGTTACGAAATAAAAAATGGGTTCAATGATCCTTTGATTCAGAGGGCTCAGCTTGAATATACGGCCTCATTTCTTTCATCGCCAGAACATATCTTTGAACAGTCTAATCGGGTTAGACTAACTAACATTAGTACAACCGTGATAGACCATTACACGGAAAAACATCTATTTGGAAACTATACGCCAAGTCTTTCTCAACTTCTAGATTATATTGAGACATATCATCCAATTCTAGTGGGGAATGACCGTGCTGAAATAATTCAGAAAGTTCGTCACACTCTGCAAAATACAAAGGAGGCTGCTTTGTGACTGAGAAGGGAGCAAGGAGAAGGAAACGAGTCTTCAATGAGGTTAATCGGAATCCTTGGGATGAAAATAAATCCGCCTGGCCTAGGGTAGTTGGCATATTTCTTGGACTCATATTTATCGGATATGTGATCTGGGAGGCTTATCTATGACTTTCAAGCACTCAGAAAGTCAAGGAAGATATGACAAATATATTGAATGGAAGGCGATTCGAGAATACCAGTTTTTCCCAGGATCATATTACCGAGAAATCAATCCAATTGTTCGCAAACTTGTACCAAAAGCTTTGAAACTTGACCGTTTCATGGTTCGCCTCACTGGTGACGCATATTCATATGAAATGCTAAGAGAGCGTTTCGGTTTAGACAAGAGAATATGGCATCCTTCGAACACATTTGATCATCAAGATGTTCAAAAAACTATCCGAGATCTTGGAATAACCCCAATTCATCGTAATCTAATTCTTACCGTTCGACACCAAGCACCAGAAGAATACCGCGATAAATCGCGATTTAAAACTCAGAAACCCAGGAGGAAACGACCGTGATTAGTCTTGATGAATGGACCCGGATTAAGGAACGAAAAAAAACAGGGC
>Ga0233437_1003645_pt1 | contig 19780 bp, 17 predicted proteins | sample SI_122_August201_FD_182714 | JGI IMG/M metagenome (GOLD analysis project Ga0233437, IMG submission 182714) | Seawater microbial communities from Saanich Inlet, British Columbia, Canada - SI_122_August2016_200_MG | ecosystem: Environmental > Aquatic > Marine > Inlet | place: Canada: British...
AGGATTATATAAAGGTAACGATTCTGATCTAAGGATTTCGAATGATGATGCGAATTTACTCAGCCAATTAGATAAAACTCAAGCATTTTTGAGAGAAGCCCGGGTCATGATCCTGTTGGATTAAAAACCAAATCACCATACCCATGTTTGATTTATTAATTTAAAATCAAGGAGCAAAAGATGCACTGGAACAAAATTAAAAAATTTCTAATCACGGTATTCATTCTATTAGGAACAATTACGCTTCTCAATAGTTGCGGTTCCCAGAAAAAACCGACTGTCAGAGCTGCACAAGGCAATATGGACACACCTGAATACCATGTGACTCGAGGGGATACAGCACTTCAGAATCAGCAGTACACAGAAGCCAGAAGCGCTTATCAAAAAGCCCTATCCTTAAAATCCGGATACTCACCCGCACTCAGTGGTGTTGCTGTTTGTAATGCTTATTTAATCAATCGTCCAGGTGTTTCCCAGGATGCAAAAGAAGAAGTGTTACAGCAATCTATTGAGAAAATCGAGCAGGCAATTGATGAGGCTGGTTCAGATAAGAAAATGGAGTCCCGAGCCCATAGTTTTGCTATTCAAGTTTACTATAATATCCAACTTCCGAAGAAAGAGTGGTATGAGAAAGCACAATCTCATTTTGAAGATGCTTCCGAACTGACACCAAACGACCCGGCCCCATACTTTTATATGGCATTGGCTGAATCGTATGGTTTAAATTTTGAAAAAGCTGAGGTTCATCTAAATAAAGTTCTTCAAATCGGGAAAAAATATGAAGTTGAGGCGGATAAGGAATTGAAAAGGATCCAACAAATTCAACGGGCTTTACCGGGTAGTAAATTCGGCAAAAGTGTCGCAAATGTCAAAGCGATTGCACGAGCTGATGTGGCCGCGCTTTTCATTGCCGAATTAAAGCTGAATAGGCTGTACGCTGATCAAAAACAATGGAAAAGTGGAACTTTTGAAACACCGCAAGCACAACAAAAAGTAGTCACCCAGACCCTTCAAAATATGCCTGAAGCCACAGATATTATGGGACACCCAATGGAAAGTACCATTCAGGAAGTTATCAAGCTGAAAGTTAAGGGTTTAGAACCCAGTCCGGGACATAAATTTTTTCCGGATCAGAAAATTACCCGGGCAGAATTTGCAATGATGATTCAGGATATTTTAGTTAAGGTAACCAAAGATAAAAAACTGGCGACCAAGTATTTTGGACAAAGTTCGCCATACCCGGATGTCAGTGAAAATGTTTGGTATTATAATGCAACCCGGGTTGTGATTGAACGGGGATTAATGGAAGTTAACAATAAATTAACCGGAGATTTTGAACCGATGAAGAGTGTCAGTGGTGCTGAATCATTATTGATCGTTAGAACCATGAAACAGCTTTTGAGATCTTATATCAGCGATTAATTTTAGCTTTCAGAAGATAAAGGTGGATCCAACCAGCGACCATTGGCTTTGATGAGATCCACCAAATTGTCCACCGCATGACGTTCATCCACTCCTTTTTTAATCCGTTGTTGTCCCAGATACAAATCAATCTTTCCTTTGCCACTTCCCACATAACCAAAATCTGCATCCGCCATTTCACCTGGGCCATTAACGATACAACCCATAATACCAATCTTGACACCCTTTAAATGACGGGTTGCTTTTTTGATTTTCTGAGTCGCCAATTGCAGATCAAACAAAGTCCTGCCACAAGACGGACAGGCAATATAATCCGGGTAAAATATCTTAGTACGGGTAGCCTGTAATAAATAAAAAGCTCTTTTTAATTGATCGGCCTTAATATTTTGAGGAATGAGCAAATAATCCAACAATCCTTCACTCAGAATCGCTGACAATTGCGTTTCCATAAACAGCGTTTCTGCGGTCGAATTGCACAAGGGATAAAACATGCCAACCGGTTTACTGATGGGAGAAACCCGACAATTATTTCTAAGCCAATATAAGGTTTGTGGGTTGTTTTTTAAAACTACGCCATCACAGGCTGGTAAATCAGATATGTTCGTTGAAAAATCAGCAGAAAATTTTAACAAAATTTTATCATTTAAGGCAATTTTGTTCTCACTTAATATCTGATACTCAAAATCCATATCCGAGTGATTCTTTTTCAGTACCAGAGTAGCTTCTTTAGGGACTCCTAATTTTAATGTCGTTCCGTTTCCGATTTCTACATCGTTGATGGTTATTGAACGATTGATAAACCGTTGGTGAGTTAGCTCACGTTTCCATTGATTGTGATTGATTTTTGTTTTATATTTATATTTATCAATGGCATACAGCAGTTCTTGTGCAAATTCAATTTCATTTTGACTCGCTTCCGTGAGGGAAAATCGAACGGTATCTCCAATGCCGTCCATCAATAAAGAACCAATTCCGGCTAGTCCTTTAAGGCGTCCCTCAGTACCATTACCCGCTTCAGTGACACCTAAGTGCAAAGGAACGGCGTTCTTTTCCGGGGATTTCTCAACCAACAAGCGATAGGCTTTTTGTACGACAACAGGATTAGAAGACTTTAATGAAACCACCAACTGATCAAATTCCTGGGCCTCAAATAGTGCTATCATTTCCAGCGCTGATTCTACCATTCCAAGTGGAGAATCCCCATATTTTTCAATCATTCGGGTTGAGAGAGATCCGTGATTAACCCCGATTCGTAATGCCCGTTGATAATACTTTAATTGTTTAACAAGTGGAATAATGGCTTCTTTTAAATTTTCCCTTCCAGCTTCAAACCATTCATCACTTTTATGTTTATTAGAACTCTTCGAAACATCTGTGTAGTTTCCCGGATTAATCCGCACTTTTTCAAAAAATTCACAGGCTGCAACTGCAATATTCGGGGAAAAATGGACATCCGCTACGAGTGGAACCATTACCCCTTCCTCCTGCATTAGATATCTTAGCTTTGGAATATAATCCAGATCTTTGAGAGAAGGTACCGTCAGACGAATCAACTGGCAACCCACTTTGACTAAAGACAAAACCTCCTTAAAGCAACCATCAATGTCGCTGGTTAGTGACGTTAACATCGATTGTATGAGAATAGAATTTGAACCACCAATGGCAACATTTCCAATCGAAACAACTCTGGTTTGATGTCTGGAGAACTGGCCGGGATATGATAAATATTCCATTTGCAGGTTTTGAGGGGAGGGCCAAGGCAACCTTCAATTCAGCTGCCTATTGGTTTGGGGTGGTAACTATTTAATCATCACTTTCATCATCATCTAAATCCAGAAAATCATCGTAATTAACCTGTTTTTCTTCCATGTAGATGCTGGGTTCAATTTTTTTGTTCAGCATTTCATATTGCGCACGAGTCGTTGGTTTTCGATCTTCTAAATCTGCGACTTTGCAGGATTTTCCTTCATATAGATCTCTGGCCCGATTTGCCAATACTCTTATTTTTTCAAATTGACTGATTTTTTTATCGTCACTGTATTCTTCTACTAAATCTAAATAATCCATAAGTTATTCTCGAAATCAAATTAATATTAGAAGTATGCCAAAAACTTCTATTACAAACCCGCTAATAGTTGTTTAGCCCGATTTGCATAAAGACTATTTGGATAATCCATCACAATCGCATTCAGGGTTTGTTTTGCAGCATCTTTTTGATCACTGCTAATGTAGGTCTCAGCAAGTTCCAGCATGATTAAATCAGTCATTATATCTGATTTAGCGGCATTCAAAACAGTAACTGCCTCGTCCACTTTTCCCTGATCCCTTAAAATATTAGACAAATAGACGCTTGCAATCACATGAAAGTCAGAAGGTTTTTCTAAAACTGTCAAAACCTCTCTCAAATCTGACCCAGCTTTGTCATATTGTTTTTGATGGTAATTTAAACTACTTCGGTAAAACAGTGCTATTTCAGCCTGTTTACTACCTGCATAATCATCAAGAAAAACATTGATCATGGGTAGAGCTTGCTCAAATTTCTCATCATTGTTAATGCCGTTATTCTGAACGATAGCCTCAATACGGTATAATTTCTCGGTGCGGATATTTTCCTGATACTCAATATACCAACTGATACCATAACCGGAAACCACTATAAGCGCTATTGCGACAGCTAATGTTATAAATAGTTTACGTTTTTTATAAACATAGTTGGTGGCCTGAAACAGAAAATCATCTAGTGCATCTGTTTTTTCCAATTCTTCAGTATTATCTTTCTGTTCAGGTAGCTCTTTTTTTACAATATTGTCTTTTTTATGTGCTTTTGCCAAATCAAATCCTTTAATTGAATAGTGGTTATTTGTTGGAATTGACTATTGAATAAGTATATGAAGTGATTTTGAACTTGAACTAACAATATTCAATCAATTTATCACAACTCAGATCTAAAAATGTTTAACATTAATTTTTCGATTAAAGCAGGTGTTTTGTCAATGGTTTATATGCCGTTTTATAACTTTATTAATTTGTTCCATACTAATAGGCTTGGTAATAAAATCATTCATACCGGCTTTCTTACATGCAGTCATTTGTTTATCTGAAGATGCTGCTGTCATGGCAATTATTTTCACAGGAGTTATTTGATGATTTTTTCCTTTCTTTCTCAGGTCGGCTTCATATTCGCGAATTTGCTCAGTTGCTTCCACTCCTCCTAAAACCGGCATTTGAAGATCCATAAATATTAAATTAAATCCTTCTTCAGATGAGTTGAGGGAATCGATATACATATTTTTAGCTTGTAGTCCATCCTTTACACATACAATGTCATAGCCGTTTTTTTTAAAAACAGTTGCGGCGAGTTTAATATTTAATTGGTTATCATCCGCCAATAAAATTTTTAAATGATTTTTGTCATTTATTTCTTTAACATTGACAGGAGTTTTAGAACTAGCTTTTGAATCAACAGTTTCTGATTTATCCACCAGGGGAAAAATCAATTGAAAACTCGTTCCTTTATCTACTTCACTATCCACACTAATTGAACCATTATGCCTTTCCACCAGCTCCTTAGTTATAGACATACCTAGTCCAGTTCCTTTTTCCCCTGCTGTACCAACCCTGGATATATTAGAATACTTACTAAACAACTTGGGTAACTTATCTTTAGCAATGCCAATCCCATTATCGATTATTAAGGTAGAAACCTGGGATTTATTATTAATAAGTACTAATTCTATGCTAATTTCACCTTTAATCGGTGTAAATTTAATAGCATTGGACAAAATATTATTAAAAATACGGATTAAAGACGCCTCATTACCCAATACATAAGCTGGCTCTTTAATTTTGGATGTTAATACCAATTCAATTTTTTTTGGGGAAGCCATATGACGAATGGTATTCACAGAAGAAGCAACTACCTTTTCCAAAGGTAGAACGGTTTTATCCAACTCTGTGTCTTCTGATTGAAGCCGTCCCAAATCAAGAATATCGTTTATCAGGGACAGCAAAAAACCACCGGAATCCTTAACATGCGTCAAATATTCTCGTTGAGTGTCCGTAAATGAATCTTCACATAAAAGTAAATCCGTAAAACCCAAAATACCATTTAATGGTGCTCTTAAATCATGGGAAGTGATAGCTAATAAATCGTCCTTCATTTTACTAAGCCTTTTCAATTCTTTTACCTGAAAACTCTTCTGTCTATTCAGCACCATGGTTTTAAGATGAACCCCCACGCGTGCCATTAATTCCTCTTTTGCAAAAGGTTTTACAACATAATCAGAGGCCCCGGCTTTAAATATTTTAAGAATTGAATCTCTTTCATTTAAGGCGCTTAAAAAGATAACAGGAACCGTTTTATTTCCTAATTCCTTTCTAATTTTCATACAAAGTTCTTCACCATCCATTTCAGGCATCATGAAATCAGTAATGACCAGGTCTATTTCCTGTTCATGCTGCTTCATTATTTTAAAAGCTTCCACGCCATTTTCAGCCAGTATGGTTTTAAATCCTTCCCGCCTTATGATAAGATCCAGTAATTCCCGGGAACCACGGTTATCTTCAACAATCAGAACCGTTCGGTTCTCCATAATTACTCACATTTCGGGGATAAAAAAACTCTAGACACATAATACAATATACTGATATCACATCGTTATTTAATATAAAAAATGAGTAAACTACTGTCTTTGACAACTGCTTTGAAACATTTCAAACTAACAGTCCTAGCTTTTCTGCCTTCAATCTGAGGCGTGATGATTCAGGGTCAATTTGCAGAGAACGGTGAAGATATTGCGTTACGTGAGACTCAATATTTTCTTTCAAAGTTCTAGTAAATTCAGGCGTCAGAAAACTGCAAGTATGATCGACCACCTGGTTCACCAAAATACGAATCACGTCCCAGGACAAGATGGCAAAACTAAGAAACTCCATCTGAAAACCGAGCTGTTTTCGGATGGCGGCAAATCCTAAACTGTTTTGAGTAAGATAAATATGCGATATCAGTAAGTACCGCATTGCAGCCAGGTGAATTGAGGCCCAGTGTGTTTCGTAAGCACCTGTTTCCTCTTTCAAGAAGCCAAAGTACTGTTTAACCTCTTTAAAATAACACTCGATACTCCATCTGAGGGCATAGATATCGAAGATTTTATTGTCTTCCAGCAGGTGATCCGCACAAAGTAGTACCACCCACGAGTTCTTCGGAGATTTTGGTACCCTTGAGAAAATCAGCTTAACCTTCTGCATTTGCGGTGGTTCTTTTTTGTCAGCGAGATTGTAATCAACAACCAGCGAAAAATAAGAATACCCTTTGTCAGTTTGCTTTATCATGTTTTTTCTGAATGCTCTGTATAGCCCTTTCAAGGTGTAATCGTTTCCTTCAAACCGGTACTTTGACTTGTTCCTTTTCATCATCATAATCGGTGTAATGCCATTGTTGAGTGCCTCCAAAATGTTATCTTTATTTGCAAACCATGAATCAGCAATGAAGTAGTCGGCATGAAATCCTGCTGATAAAGCCGTTTTCAGCATTGCCTTGAGCATCTCATTTTTATTGGAGTCATAAGCTGTCTGATAACTTCTAGCAATTGCACTACGTTTATCTTGAAACGCTCGTCCTTTACCGACGACCTTTTTGCTCCCAACGTAAATTTGACTCATCAACGGAATAAACCCTTTCGCATTCGTCAGACCTAACTGCAATACCTGTTGCCCCATAACGGATCGTCCTTCATTATGATCATAATGTGATGACATGGCTTGAACCTTTTTCCCACGCCTCCTTTTTATTGTATCGTCGGCTACGAAGGCACTGTCTTCATTCGCCTCTTTACTCATATGTGAAGACCAAAGCTTAAAACTCAATCGCAATTGAATCAGTGCCCAGTTAACATTTTGACGAGATAAGAAATCATAAAGCACATCTTTTCCACCATTAATATAACAGCCGAGAAACTTACCCGTAAAGCACCAGATATTCGGAACTTGCAACAAGGGAATCATCAACAGTGCGTACACAATTTGATTGAGATTATCGAAACTATTGCGTTTTCTAATATTCAGAGTGGTAAAAATACGCATCAGTTTCAATTGCCCCATTGCTTGAATCAGTTTATTATCTACAGCAGTTGAATCTTTCAGTGAATTCATCACTGGCGTCGGCAGTACAGGTTGCTTTGTCATCGGTTTGCTCATTTTTGGTTAAATTTAGTACGTCAAGAATACTAAAAACCTACCAGGTAATGAGCAAACCGTCATCAATAACAATAACTTGAAAATATATTCCTTTAAATTTTATCCACGAAATGTGAGTAATTATATCAGGTTTTATTAATGCGTTGGCGATGGAAGCGACTTCTCCCGTCAGAAACGGTTTGGTAATAAACTCTGCGGCACCAACTGCAAACCCTTTAGATCGGCCATCAATGGTATCATTTGCGGTGATAAATATTATGGGAATTTTCTCGCCAGTTGATGATTTATAAAGGTCAGGGTTATCATAGATATTTTTAGCTGTTTCAAACCCATCCATTACCGGCATATCCACATCCAAAGTAATTAAATCGGGTTTGGTCAGTTTGATTTTTTCTAAAGCCTCCCGTCCATCAACCGCCTGAAAAACTTCATAGTCAGGGCCTTCAAACTCCTGACTGATAACCCGACGCATCATAATACTGTCATCAACAACTAATATTCGCATTTTATTCTCTGAAGTTATTTATCTGTCCTTTTTGCAGCTTCAAATTACAGAATCTCTTCTTATGGTTCTAACTGATTTAAGCATGAAAGGCAATAAATCTGTTAATGTCTGTTTTTCTGTTCTGATTTTATATTATTCGTAATTTAATTTAAGATTTTCTTCCAATTGATCCTGTAACTTTTTTAAATCCAATGACTGAAACTCTTCATCATCAAAAATAAAATAATCATTGATTTGACTTCCAATGGTGGTGATGGTGGATTGCTTAACGACAATCCCAATATCCTCCATTGTTTTTAATATTTTAAAAAACCGATATCTTTGATCAGAGGTGGAAATTTTAACGTAATGCAATAATCCGCTACTTCTAACAAAATTATTTTGACTAGTTTCTTTAACAATATAACCTCTTTCTTCATCCTGGTAATGGGAAATATAAATCTGGGAATCAGTGTCCTGAATAATTTCTGATTTTGGAGCTGGAATTTTCAGATTTTCAATAGATGCTTCCAAATCTTGTGCTGATAATTCATAACTCCCTGTTGTTGAGAAATGTAAAAAACCCACAACACCAGATTCCCCTGATAAGTACTGGACATGATTAATTTTACCATTTTCAATATTAATATTCTTTTGATTTAGGATAAAGGCTAGTTTTTTCTGTACTTTTAAATCTGAAGCTCGGAACAATAAAGCGTCATATTCTCCGGCCTCACCCTTAATAATAGAAATTTTTAGACGTTTTGAATGATTCAAAGAGAATTTTGAGAGCTGATGACTCAACTCCTCATCAGTTAAGCTCAATATTAAACGATTAGGGATGGTATTAAAAAACCAATCCCAATTCGGAAAATGATGACAAAGAATCGTTTCAAAGCTTTCAATTGAGATATTTTTAGTTATTATATTGGAAAATTCAATTAATAATGTTTTTTTTGCCGAGATATCCTCAAAACTTTGTGAATAAACATTTATCAAATTGTTTAATCGATCAGTGTTCTTACTAACAGCATTGTATTCTTGTTTGGATATTCCAAATAAAGGTTCAAGGAAAACACTTTTGATGTTCTCTGCAATACAGCGTTGTAGAAGGCTAATTATAGCAACCTGATTTTTTGCCTCAATTACTTTACCATCCAAAAAGCTATTTACTAAATTGGTTACAGTCTTGCCAGTAGCACGGTTTTTCAACTGATGAAAAATTTCCATCGTTTCCTGGAAAATATTGTCAATATTTGCTGCTTTCTGACGAAACATTCGATTAACACTTTTATAGTCACTGACATTAATCAGGTAAAGTAACAGTACCCTTCTGGGATCCCTTTCTGCTAATTCCAGATATTTATTAATACCAATTTCAGTATATGTTGATAATCGACTGAACTTAACGACTGATTGATGATGTTCCACCAATAATCGAATCAAACTCAAAATTCTCCGCGATGGTTTCCAATCGAGCCGATCCAGAATTCTGATCGCTATTTCAGGACCGGATTTTTCGTGATTCAATTCCGGATTAATCTTCCCTATATCATGGAATAAACAAGACCATTTAAGTGCAAAAACTGAATCCTCATTTAAGAATCCTAACAGTTCCGGATCATTATTCCTGATGGCCTTTAATTCATATTCAACTGTTTTTAAAGTTTCATTTGAATGGACACATAAGGGGTATTCATGAATCTCAACATTTCTCCGTAAGTACCTCATTTGATCAGCTTCAGGAATAAACAATCCTAATAATGATTTTATTTGTCCTGAATGGCTGTCGAAATACATGATATCCCACATCTGGGCAACAACGTCAGAAGTGTGTGGCGCAACGAAAGCTTTCCTCAAAAAACTTGTAATATCACTATTTTCAAGTTTTTTAACGATTTTGATTAATTGGTCGAAATTATCAGCTAATTTCCTTTCTAAGGTCTTATCAAACCTACCACCGGTTTGGGAAATATTGAGTAAAAGTTCGATTAATTCTAGTGGATGAGAAAATAATTTTTTAATTTGTTTATCCTGCTGCCTTTTTTGATTCACGAGCCATGAAAGTCCCTGGTTCGAAGCTATGGGCTGATATTCAATAATGCAATTATCTGAATAGTTTTTTATCAAAACCAATCGATGGATCGCTTCATTATAGCACATTGATTGAATTTGTTTTCTTACTGCCTCGGACAATGATAAAACACTCTGGATACAAAAAATGATCTGTTGATTTAATTGGTCAATATTTTCAAAACGATTTGATAATTTCAGATAATTTTCTAAGGTATTGTGATCCAGTATGTCATCATTAAGTTTATTATTTAAAGTATCAGACGATAAAAACTTAAAATTTCTTAATTCCAGGTAAAATTGAATCGCAATTTGGTTATGGTTTACATCCTGGGCAGTGATTTGATTTGACTTTTTCAAATAATTTAACAGAAAACGGGTTGAACCTTGATCTAAATTGTAGCAGATCATAATACTCCAAAGCGCTGTTTGGAGATGCCGGATGCCCCCATTTCCATTTTTTATTTCAGCCAATTCATAGATTTGGGAACTGGCATTTTTATATTGATTATTTAGATATTTTATTAACTTAGGTTTTAAACAAATTTCATGAAATTGTTCTTTCAATTGTGACAGTATCAATGGGTTTCCTATAACCGGTTTACCTTCCAGAATCGTCGGAATTGTATAAATTGATTTAGTATCGTTAAATCGTGTTAAATCATCACCGATGAGTTCAAAGTATAACCCTGCCGAATCAATTGATAGTTTCTGCATCAAAGCGTCAAACCGCTTGATTAGCTCCTGAATTATTTTATAATCCAGAAAATTTTCAGAAGAGTTATTAACGCAATATCCAAAATCGATATCTGACAAAAAAGTTAATTCATTACGAGAAATACTTCCCCGAATGAAAAAAATGAAATTACGAATCAAATTGATAGCATCAATAGGGTGTTTTTCAATATTTTTTAATATGAGCTCCGTATCCAGAATTTCCTGTTTGATAACCTTAATTTCTTCTTCGAGATCAGATTTATTTTTTTCATAATAGGATTTCTCACTGGAATCAATCATTTCAGGATTCTGTTCCAGCTTTTCAAGTAAAAGGACAATTTCTTTATAATTTTTCTGTTTTCCCGGTAAGGTCGAATTCAGATACTTATTTTTCTCTTTACTTTCCTGGACCATCAACAGTTGCAATAGTTCAAGCTCTTCAAAAACCATTTCCCAAGACAAATACAACCAGGCAATCATCCAGGCACTATAATCACACGATACCAATGCCGCTTCTTGCTTATCAACAATTTTTGAAGCACAGGATTGTTTTATTATTTGAAACTCTTCATTGAATAGATCGCGATATAATCGTTCACGCTTCTCCAGCGTTTCTGGTTTTTGATCAAAAGTATTGAAGGTAGCATCAAACCTTTGCTGTAATTGACTGGAATAAAACTGAATTTTCAAATCTTCAATTTCAATTAGATTTTGCATTTATTTAGTCATTAATTTTTAAAATGTTTAGATAACACTTTGCCCAGCCTATTGTTTCAGCCTTAAATAATCAAGTAATAACAACAATATATAGATTTAATAAATTAATTTGATTTTCATCACTTATTGCAGTTGAAAATATTTTATAACTCAATAAAATTGAATTGATAAATTCAGCACTTTTATTCATTATTGTTAAATACCAAACCGCTTCAATCAATCGGATTTCAAAATGAAAAATAGTAAAACCCTAATATTATCCGGACTTGGATTAAATTGTGAAAAAGAAACCGCTTATGCTTGCGAAAAATCTGATGCCGGTAAGGTTGATGTTGTTCATACTCTCGACTTTTTGAGGGGTGACGTCAAAGTCAATGATTACCAATTTGTTATATTCATTGGGGGGTTTTTAGATGGTGATTATCTAGGTTCTGCCAGGGTAGGTGTTAATCGATTTAAATATGGGACTGATTTGGATGAACATCTGCAAGAGCAATTTCAGCAATTTAATGAAAAAAAACATTTGATTCTAGGTATTTGTAATGGATTTCAATTATTGGTAAAATTGGGATTATTACCTGATGAAGCAAAAGCTTTTGATCAGCAAAGCATATCTCTGACACAAAACAGTAGTGGTATTTTTGAAGATCGCTGGGTTCATTTAAAAGTTAAAAACAACAATATCTTCACAAAAAATATTGAGCAAATGTATCTGCCCATCAGACATGGTGAAGGTCGAATTGTGATTACAGATGACCAGGTTAAAGAAAAGTTAATTGAGGAAGATTTAGTCGCAATGTTCTATGCCGACAGTACAGGTAAAATCACAGATAATTACCCTGACAATCCTAATGGCTCCTGGAACAATATTGCAGCGCTTAGTAATAAAAATGGAAATATACTAGGATTGATGCCACATCCGGAGGCTTATAACCACTATACCAATCATCCGCAATGGACTCGAAAAAAATTTGAAGATGAAGATGGAGAAGGATTAAAATTGTTTAAAAATGCCTATTCATACCTCCATCAATAAAGCTCAATGAAGATCACAGATTTGGATGAAATCATTAAAAAACTCCCAAAAGCACCTGATATTCAAGGCCGACAGGATTTTTTCAATTCTGCGGTGATCGTACCTTTTATCGAAATTGATCACAGTATTCATTTATTGTTTGAAAAAAGAGCGGCTAATATCCGCCAGGCCAGTGAAATTTGTTTTCCCGGAGGAAAACATGATCCTGATACCGATGAGTCCTATCAGGATACCGCAATCCGGGAAACCATTGAAGAAATTGGCATCCTGGAAAATCAAATAGATGTCTTAGGACGATTAAATACGCTAATCACTCCCATGGGAGTAATTGTAGAGACCTTTCCTGCTTTAATTAGCATCGATTCACTGGATGATGTAAATATAAATAAGCAGGAAGTTGAAAAAGTATTTACCATTCCGATTACGCAATTCCAAAGTATTGCTCCGGATCTTTATCATGTTAGGGTCGAGATTCAGCCAACAATACTAGATCAAAACGGAGACTCTCAAACCCTTTTTCCAGCTCAAAAATTAGGCTTACCTGAAAAATACCATCAGCCCTGGGGTGGTAATAAAATGCGAATACTGGTTTATAACACTGAATACGATACTATTTGGGGAATTACAGCCGAAATTATTCATAATCTCATTCAACTATTAAACAAAAAGTAAACTACCATGTACTATTTAGATAATGCAGCAACAACCAGGCCGTATAAAGAGGTGGTCACCATCGTTCAACAATCACTGGAAGAAAACTTCGCTAATCCATCAAGCGTTCATCCAGCCGGTTTAAAGGCTCGGAAAATGATCAGTGAGGCCAGGGAAACACTGGCAACTCTATTTCAAGTTCCTCAGGCAGGCATTCTTTTTTGTGGAAGTGGAACAGAAAGTGATAATTTAGCCCTTAAGGGTGTTTTATTAAAAAAACAAAGTTTTCAACCTGAATTAATAACAACCCGGTTGGAACATGCTGCCATTCTAAAAACAGCTGATTGGTTAGAAGAAAAGGGAACTCCGGTTCATTATGTGGATTTTGATAAAACCACCGGTCAAATTGATATTAATCATCTCAAATCATTAATTAACAATCATACCCGCCTAATTTCCATTCAACATGTCAATAGCGAAACCGGTGTTATCCAGGATCTAAAAACCATCGCCAGTAAAGCAAAGAAAATGAATAGTAATATTTTAATGCATTCTGATGGGGTTCAGGCCTTTACGAAAATACCAATAAATCTTCATGAAATGGGTATCGATCTATATTCAATCAGCAGCCATAAAATCAGGGGAATTAAAGGTACCGGAGCGTTAATCTTCTCCTCTAAACAGGAACCTGTGATTCAAATTCACGGTGGTGGTCAGGAACATGGTTTTCGATCCGGAACTGAAAATGTACCTGGAATCGCAGCCTTAGGTTTGGCGGCCAAAATTTCCCATGAAAATATGTCGGAGGACTATAAAAAAGTAAAAATCTTTAAAGAGCAGTTTATCGGAAATCTAATCCAGGAATTTCCGGATGCCAGGGTTTATCAATCCAAAAATGCACTCCCCCATATCCTAAGTATATCCTTCCCCGGTATTCTCGGAGAAGTAATATTGAACCATCTGGCAATGCATGAAATTTATGTTAGTACAGGAAGTGCCTGCAATGCGTCCTCTAAAAAGTTGTCTGCCACATTACAGGCAATCGGTTTTTCATCCAATCAAATCAAGGAAACGATTCGGATTTCAATGAATGCTCATGAAATACCCGCTGATTTTAAGGCCTTTTTCAGTAAATTTAAATCAAGCATCCATGAGTTAGAGAAAATTTTTATTTAAATAGGATATTAAACCAATTACTTTTGATAGTTCGATTACTTACTGTAATACGGAAAAACTGTTAATGAATTTATAATTTATGCCTTTAAAATCAAAGTGTTATAAATTGATGGGGAAATGTAGGGTTTATCGTATCAGAGAAGGTGCTTTCATTGGTTGGGATTAATTAAAGGTGAGTTTATAAATCCATCGCCAAATAATACCAACCAAAAGGGATGTCCCTCAGCGAAAAATTCAATACAAAGAGAAGCTCCCGTATATTTTAAATAAGTATCAGCACCAATTTCCGGTAAACCGATTTCATAACTCTGATCTTCTGGTATTAACCCGCGCATTAGTTTTCCAGCTACAATATTAACTATTTCCCCTAAAACATCATCAAGAATATCATCAGGTATATTTATCTGATTTGTATCTTCGAAAATAAACCTACCTTCTCGCAATTCAATCTTTTCAGTTGGGTAGGTATTTAAGACCAATTGTTTAGCCAATGTTCTTGATAAAACCAATCTTAATTTCCCGGAAAAGGGTGCGTTTATTAAAATTTCAGCTTTTAATCGCTCTAATGATTCATCATAAGGTGACATCAACTTCGAAGGAATAATCTCAATGAATGCTATTTTTTCAAGAGTATCGGTCACAGCATTAATGGTTTTTTCTCTTAAATGATGTTCTATTTTATAATCGGGAAATTTCAATTTAACCATCATCTTTATGCCCCATACTCGTCAAGATCCATGGTATCCGGGGTTATAGCTTTAACAATCGGAGCCAGCTTAGCCGGAGATACCGGTTTACTTAAAATATGATCAGCACCCATTTGAAGTAGTTCTTCCCGCTTGGCAGCATTGTTGGTACTCGTAATAACAATCACCGGTATTTTTTTAAGCTGATCATTGTCTTTCATCCAGCGTAACAATGTAAATCCATCCATGATTGGCATATTTAAATCCATAATCACCAACTCTACCTCTTTTTCATTTAACAATGCCAATGCTTCTTTACCATTTTCAGCTTCGTAAAAAGTACCTTCTTTAATTTTTGATATTGCTATTTCCAGACACATTTTAATAAACATTCGAGAGGTTTTTGAATCGTCAACAATTAAAATTTTATTCATATTTAGCTCCAAATTAAATGATCCAGGACTTTTTACTCGATGAAGTGATTGATATTTTCCCGTTTCTAACATCCAAACATACCGTACGGCTTATTTTCCCGCCAGTATCCTCCGCAGAAATTGGTATTCTTAATTTCCAAAAAAATTTTCTCATTGCAAGTATATTTCTTTTTCCGATATTAAACCGCTGATTAAGGTCCGCAACCTGAGCCCCGCCAATTAATTTAATAATTAGTCCTTCTCCTCGATTATTTCCTCCAATTTCAGACATTTTTTTTAACATCAAAGGAATTGCAGTATCCACAAAATAGGCAGGTTTTTCTAGGGATTTTTCAACGTTAATTTCTGAACTCGGCATAGCAATATGCATCATTCCTGCGGCACGAATTTTCGGTTCAAGTGCAATGAGAGCGAGACATGACCCTAATCCGAATGTTTTGATAACAACTTTAGGATTTTGTGATATTGCATAATCACCAATGCCAACATTAATTTGGATCATCTATTTATTTCTCAATCGTTGTAAATACGATGTTAAAACTGCCATTTTAAACTATTTTTTGATATATTGAAGGTGCAATATATTCAAAAGATGTAGAAATTCTTCCCAGAGATTCCGCATTTCCAAGGAATAAATAGCCCCCGGGTAGTAACACTTTTGCCAGTTGATAAATCAGATTTTCACGAATTTTCTGATCAAAATATATCATTACATTGCAACAAAAAATGATATGAAAAGACTTATTAAATGGAAAGGTTGAACTCATTAAATTAAATCTACGAAATGTAACTTCTCTTTTAATCAAGTTTGATAATTGATATTTTTCTTCATCGACTTTATTAAAATAGTGCGTCTTATAAATTTCCGGAACCTGTTGCATTTTTCGTTCAGTATATATTCCACGGATGGCATCTGATAATACCTGGTTGGAAATATCTGTAGCGAGAATGTCCTGAATCCAGGATGAGTAATTGTCACCAAAATAATCCTTTAGAACCATTGCTAAACCATATGGTTCCTCTCCGGTTGAGGAGGCCGCACACCAAATTCTGATATAAGGATCCTGAGATTGAGCCAATTTGGCGGTTAAATCAGGTAAAACTTTATGGATAAGAAAATCAAAATGATTTTTTTCTCTGAAAAAAAAGGTATGATTGGTAGAAACCGCATCAATCAATTCATTAAAACGGTCTCCATTTTTATCGTTTAAAATAAATCGATAATACTCTGTAAAGGAATTAATACCATTTTTTTTTAAAACCCACTGTAAACGATTATGTAATAAGGGCTTTTTATGCTCAGTTAGATTTATTCCAAAATTTTTATATATTAATTCTCTTATTAATTGAAACTCTTCATTACTAATTGAGATCGTTTTATCGATTAAAATATTATTCATCACTGAGTTTTCGGGGGAAATATGTCATACCGTTTGTTTTCTCAGATTGAATCTGGTTTTATGATACAAAATTTTTTCAATATTTAATAAAATTTTAATTTTATCCTCCGATTTCCCGATACCTTGAATAAACCCTTTGCCTATAATTGATCCTGTATTTGGAGCACCTTCGATTTGGAAAGCCGGTATTTTGGTCACTTCACTCACACGCTCAACGATTAAGCCCACCAGTATCTGGTTAACTTCAACGATCACAATACAAGTTCTCTCATTATATTTTATCGGATCGAGATTGAAACGAATGCTAACATCCATTAAAGGAATCACTTTTCCCTTCAAGTTAATAATACCCTTGATATAATTAGGCATTTCAGGAACTTCAGTGATGGTCTGCATTGTTATTATTTCAACAACATGTTTAATCTCAATACCGTAGTCTTCAGATCCAATTTGAAAAATCAGGAATTTATCTTTTTGAGTATCTTCATTAATATCATCATATAAAGTATCCTCAAATTCAGAGTATTCTTTTACTCGACTCATAACTACCCTCAAACCGTATTTTACTCTGGTTAAATAATACCCTGTCTCAAATCAGCCACGTCCAGAATTAAACTTAATTCACCATTACTCAAAATTGAACACCCGGAAACACCCGGAATTTTTCCCAGATATTCACTTAGCCCTTTAATAATTGTTTGGTATTGTCCCAATAATTCATCAACAAACAAACCAAAAACTTCATCCTGATATTCCAAAAAAATTAGTATCCCCTCTTCCAGATTTTCATAATCGGGAGTTAAATGATGGAGGAGGTGTAATCGAAATACTGGAATCAATTGATTTCTTAATTGAACCACTTCATTACCATCAACTAAGGTAATTTGTTTTTTTTCGATTTGAATCGACTCCCGAATGGCCAATAATGGTATAGTATATATGGATTTTCCAACTCGCACCAGCATCCCATCAATAATTGCGATGGTTAGTGGTATTCTTAAACTAAACGTACTTCCTTTTCCGGGTTTACTTTTGATCTTGATATAGCCTTTTACTTTTTCAATATTTCTCTTGACCACATCTAATCCGACACCTCTACCGGAAACCGATGTGATTTCAACGGCAGTAGAAAAACCCGGCTCAAATATCAGATTAAAAACTTTGTCATCAGATAAATCATGTCCATTACTTTGAACCAGATTCATTTCTTTGGCCTTTCTCAATATTTTTTCCCGATTTAAGCCACTCCCATCATCAATGATATCAATCCAAACTTCATTTCCTTCATATTTGGCTTCAATAGCCAACATTCCTTCTTTTGGTTTACTTTGGGCCAACCGTTGCTCACGTGTTTCAATACCATGATCAATGGCATTCCTAACCAAATGCATTAATGGATCTGATATTTGCTCTACAACGGTTTTATCCAGTTCAGTATCCTCACCAAAGGTATCCAATTTTACCAGTTTCTTTGATTTTTTTGATAAATCTCTAACCAAGCGAACCATTTTTTTAAATGTACCTTCCAATGGAATCATTCGAATCGACATGGCAGCGTCTTGAAGCTCTGTAACCAATCCATTTAACTGGTGAAAAAATTTACGTTGATTTTCAGGTCCTAAATTAGGGTTACGTGTCATCATCTGGCTAACAATCATTAATTCACCCACCAGATTAACCATTTCATCTATTTTGTCTAAATTAACACGGATATCCGAATTTTTACTGTCGATCTTTTGATCAATTTCTTTTTCCACTTCAGATGTTTTTTTTATATTTTTAACGACAGTATTGATATTTTCAACTTTTTTAATGGGGTTAACAATCTTTTGAAGGTGCTTTTTTTTATTTTGATAAACAAGATCATCTACCAATTGGTCATAGGTATTAAAGTTTTCAACATCGCCATTTCTGCTTTCTGCAATATTCAATGTCGTTTTTTGGATAACATCTAATATCTTTAAAGTACCTGCAATATTATTTTCAGTAATAGGTAATCGTCCCTGCTTCATGATTTCAAAAAGGGTCTCTAATTTATGACTCAGTTTTTCCAACTGCATAAAATTCATGAAACCACAATTCCCTTTATAGCTGTGTATAATCCGATAAGCTTCGTCTAACAAATTTTGTTCAAAACCAATTCTCTCAATGGTTAACAAATTCTCTTCTATTTTTTCAAAACCACTAATAGCTTCCTGAATAAATTGAGCGATCATTTCATCATTAATTGGGAATTCAAAGTCTTCATTACCATCCATAAGCAATTCTTTTTCCTGATTTATAACTTCATAGATGAAGTTTAATAATTTGTTCTGTTCATCATCCAATCTTACATCTGTTGATCTTAATTCGACAATGCTAAGTAAGCGATGGAAAGGGAAATCCAAATTGTGGGCAAGAACTGCAAATATCATTCTGGCAATTCTATTTTGGAGAGTCGAGTTTAATAAAATCCGGGGAAAAAGGCAAAAAAAAAGCTGGCAAAAGCCAGCTTTTTAATATTGAACTATTTTAATGCAGAAGGGGAAATTACATCCTTTCTATGAACTAATGTTCTATTTTTGTCCTATACCCATCAAACCCAACTGTCACTATTCAACACTTTGTAGATGAATCGGAATCACCTTCCCTATCTCCCCATAAAATTCGGCAGTACAAAAAAAAATCAAAAAAAATTAACGTCTGTCCTTAAGCGAAAATCGCCTATTCTATCGCAATACTCTCCCCTTGAAACATATTAATTGCCTGATATACTTGAACAATATTAGGTTTATGTTATAATCAGATTC
>Ga0233437_1003651_pt1 | contig 19752 bp, 18 predicted proteins | sample SI_122_August201_FD_182714 | JGI IMG/M metagenome (GOLD analysis project Ga0233437, IMG submission 182714) | Seawater microbial communities from Saanich Inlet, British Columbia, Canada - SI_122_August2016_200_MG | ecosystem: Environmental > Aquatic > Marine > Inlet | place: Canada: British...
TCATGGCGGCGATTTTGTAGAGGCGTTTGTTGTGGCGGTTCATTTTTGGCTCCATGTGGTTGTTCGTTTCTTACCCCTATACACTGCACACCTTGTGCCAAGTGGGGGAAAAAGCCCGACACGTCCTAACTAGCTGAAATCATTAATTATGTCTTAACAGGAATGTTTAAAACGTGCGAAATCGCACACTTTCTTGGTGACAATTAAGGCTATGTCCCACAAGGAATAGTACACCGAATATCAACCACTTACGGCTTTTTGTTAGGCAAGGGATATATTACTCGACAAAAAACGTCACCGCACCGAAAACCCCAGTGATTTCAATATGGTGGACGGAAGCAAAACAGACCAAAATGTGACCCAAAACGTCACTATCGGGGAAAGCGCCCAAAAACGGCAACTGATCGAGGATGAACACCATGACCAACGAAACGGACGAAAAAAAGCCCCCTATCACTATCGTGGAAAATGGGATCATGTACCGCGCCTACCCGATGGACACCATACCGGCGGACTACGGGATGGACCAGGACGGGAAGCTGATCAACCCTCGATTCGAGATCAAGCTACCCTTGGTCGACGGACACACCATGGCCGAACTACGTGCAGAACTCGAACAATCACGGGTAAGCGTACCATGGACCCCCATCGAGGTCATAGACGACACGGAACCGAACCAGGCCAAAAGCGCCCTAGGTTCCCCTCAGACGGACGAACACCACGAACCATAGGCAATGCACCATGGGAACCCACTATCCGCGAAAACCCCAAATCCGGGACCAAGGCCAAACTCATAATCTTTTTCCCCTCGCCGGGGCTCGGACACTCCCAACCAACGGGTAGCGCCCAACACGGACAGACCGTGCGGAATCGCACACTATACCGAAAACACCAGGATCCTAGCAGCACCATCCCGCAGTGTTGCAACTGTTGCATTGTCTCAAGATAGCAGCCAACAACTTGAGACACCTCGACACCTATTAAACCGACCGCCCAAAACAGGCAAGAAACAACCGGAAATCATGCCGTTGACAGCTCCACAGATAACCGCGCTAGCCCTTTTGATCGAGGGCCAGATGACCTATGAGGCGATAGCGGCTCATGTAGGCGTGCACTCTGATACGCTTGCCAAGTGGCGTAAGGCCCCGGAATTCCTAGCGGCATGGACGAAAGAGCAGAATGCCCTGTCGAAGGCTAGGCTCCAACGGCTGCAGTCCGAAGGGATCGATCCAGCTATTACAGCCCTGGTCGATATCGTCAAAGACCCCACAGTCGGCGCATCTGACCGTGTGCGGGCCGCCAGGGAGATCATAGTGCTATCGGGCCATAAGCCAGCCGATCGCGCCTCTGTGGAGCACAGCGGGTCTGTGGAGCACCAGATGAGCGAGGAGGATGCACGGGCGACGATCGCGCAAGCCATGCGCGCTGGCCTGTCCCTCGTGCCCGATCCCAAGGAAGATGAAGTGAAAACAGGTACTTAGGTGTCATAGCACCCACACGGGCGGGCACACGGACCTAGGAATAGGCCGTTTTGCAAGTGGTTGATATCATTCATGTAAATGCCCATGCTCCACCCTATGGCAAGCGGCTTTTCGACGGGATCCATGACGCGGTGCATGGTTCCGATAACCAACCTTATCGCACATAACTGGCTGGACATATAGCAAGGGGACAGGGGGGGGTACTGAACACGCGTATAGTACCCCTGCACCCCATATAGCTGTGTTCCGATTTCCACCATATTTTTGCGACTTTATTCCTTGAGAGTAATATAAGGAGGATTCCGCTAATGACCAATCCCGCTGCCGATGCCCCACCGTGGTCTTCCGAGCGCTGCAAGAACGGAAGCTGGTATCTTGTTCGTAATTATGCCGAGACCGGAGAGGAGAAATACCGGATTGGGGAAGGCGCGGATTTGCAAAACCCAAAGAGAATAGAGGATTTTTGTATTGACGCAGAGATCTCTCTGAATGCGTGTGCTGACGTGGATCCCGTGCATCTTGAATCCGGGTGTGCTGCGAAATGGAAGAAAAAGGCGGACAGCCCTCTTGGCGGTCGGGATGCGCACATGCTGTTGGCTGTCTCTCATTATCACCTCGCGAGTGTTGTTAAGGCCCTTAGTCGAGGTGAATCAGTTGATCGAGATGTTGTTGACAGCATAAAAGCTCACGCAGACGAGTTGGATTCTTTTCTGTCCAGGCTGGCCCCCCTGGTTGTGGAGTCGGATGTGGTCTATGGTTCTCTTAATCCTCGCGGCGCGGGGGATGACGGTCAGCGAAGAACTGCATGTAGGGAGTCTCCCGCTTAATTTCTGTTATATTTTTGCGACTTCATGCCTCATGAGTGATATTCTAAGGATTGACCGTTTGAGATGACCGTGGTTCTATTCTGAGGAGGATCGAATGAGCAAGATAATGGACAAAATAGGCTGTTTTAAGTTCACTCTTCAAAAAGGCCCAATCAGAGAGGTCGGGTTGAACGGGTGTCAAATCGACGCGATGATTCGTATGTCTGAAGCGATCATCACCGGCCTCGACGAGTTGTATCCTTGCGCCGAGAACAAGGAAATAATCAGCCATCTACAACAGGCACAGGCAGCAAGCGCGAGCCGAAAAGCCAATCGCGAATCCCGAGGGGTGGAAGGAACATCCACTGAATAGCCACTCATCGGCTTGAACTGATCACAAAACAACAAACGAGGGACGGCGGCCAGGAGTTTTCGGTTTCGACTGAATGCATCCGTGCGCCGCGAACCCTCTCACGAAATATGAGACCATGGTTGAACCAAAAACCCAAAGAGACAAGGAAATCAACGGGTGGTTTGAGGGATCCGTGTGGTCTGAGTCCGCGCACCTGTACTTCGACCCGGAAACCGAGTACAACCCCGACGATCTCTCGGACGAAGAGAAAACGGAACGAGGGTGGACGTTAAACAGTTTCTACAAGAAATGGGAGCCACCTAAGCCGAAAAAAGAACCCGATCCGGTGAAGATGCCGCCTGTTGAACAACTGGATCTGGCGTTGCAGACGATGGCCAGAAAAGACCCGGTGTTTTTCAACGAGTATATCCTGCGCGATGAGCAGAGTGGAAAACACATCCAACTCGCCCAGTTCCAAAAGGATTGGTTTACTGCTCTCAAAACAAGCCGATTTCTGAACCTGATCATCCCCCCGGAGCACGGGAAGACCGTCAACCTGTCCATTGGGTACGTCCTGTGGTTGATTGGCAACAATCCTGGGATCCGCATTGTCATCGTGCATCGAACCGAGGGCATGGCGGTCAAGGTTCTGAACGCCATCAAGTCGTATATCCAGCATAGCGCCGCGTACAAAAAAGTCTTTCCGAATGTGGATCGGGGGAACATCTGGAAAGAAAACCAGATAATTGTCAAGCGCAAGACCACGTCCAAGGATTTTACCGTCCAGTCGGTCGGTATTTTCGGTCCTGTTGATGGTTCTCGTTATGATGTCGTAATTATGGACGATCCGCTGTCCTACGAAAACACGTCTTCCGCGACGCAAAGGGAACGACTTTCGGAGTGGGTGAAACTCACACTGTCCAACAGGGTTGTGGAAAACGGGACGCTGGTAGTCCTAAACAACGCATGGAACCAGAATGATCTCGCTCACAATTTCGCGAAAAATGTACGATACAAGACGATCATCAACAAAACAATCCTTGATGACGGATCCATGCTGTGGCCCGAGCGATGGAGTGCCAATAGAGTTAAGGACAAAAAGGAAGAAATTGGTTCCATCGCCTTCGAGCAGATGTACCAATCGGATGCTACGAGCGGGCAGGGTGGACTCATTGACCGAGAGTGGATCCTTTATGGAGATGCCCCTGATCCGAAGCAATTGACGTGCATCAGCAGTTACGACATATCTACAGGTGAGGGCAGTGCTGATTTCGGCGGGGTTGTTTTTGGATACGACGCCGATCGAAACAAGGTCTGGGTGATTGACGCCCATTCCGGCAAAAAAACAGTCATGGCCAGAGAGCAAGCCATGGATGTAGATTGGAAGAGATTCGGTTTGGATGGACTGGTGTACGAAATTGCCGGTCAGCAGGCGGATAGCTTTGAGTATGTGCGGCAAAACAGGCCTCATCTTCCGATGATCAGGTGGAAGCCCGTAGGGAACAAGGTTTCAAGACTTACCACGGCGAGTGTGCACCTTGAGGGCGCGCAGATCATGTTCGACAAGTCCATGGACCCTGATTATCCGGGTCGCGCAGATCGAGGAAACCTTGTTGCCGCGCTCCGGTCGGCAAAGGGTGTTGGGAATCAACTCGATTCCACAAATAAAGATCTTTGCGACGCTTTTTCCCAGGGAATTGGATACATTTTCAAGAGAATCGTGACTGAAATCGTGTCAGAGGATGTTCCCGACGAGCGCAAGGAACAGAGGAAAAAGTGGGCTGAGAACATGGGAGTGAATGAGTCCCCGATGGAACCCCTGTGGGACATGATGGACGAAGCTCGTAAGGAATCCGAAGAGTTCAAGGCCAGTAATAACAACGACCCATTCGCAGGACATTAAGCATGGGATTTTTTGATATATTTAGACGCACAGAGGATCCTGTGTTGACGGCCACGGAGCGGCCCATGGAGCCGATCATGGATCCGGCACTTGCCGCCGACTTCGTGCAATCCGTGAAGTCCGTGACACACCCGTGGTTCGACCCCCTCCAAATGGATGTCCTTAAATCCGTAGGTGGTCAGGTCGCGGGAACCAAGGCTCAGCGGATCAAGGAATACGCATCTGCCGGGGAGTGGTTGATCCGGCCCGGAATGTCGGAGCCCGAGTACCTTCGCAGATGGGTGCAGGAAACGGAGTTCTTGCAGGCGATTCATATGACTCGCAAGCGCCAAATTATGAGATTCGCGCATCCGGCAAGGGTAATTGGCGACGGTGGGTGGGTAATTTCACTGGAGGACAAGGAACCTCACCCTTCAGATGAACAAAAAGAGAAAATGGCGTACATTCGCAGGTTTTTGTACAATTGCGGTGATATTGCATCTCCATCGGAGAGGAAAATTAGGGGTCGAGACAACTTTGTGGGTTGGCTTTCGAAGGTTTTGGATGACTCCCTGACATTCGATCTCCCGGCTACGGAGATCCAGCGCGGTGAATTCGACAAAAAGAAGATGAAGGCGTTCACCGCCGTTGACGGTGCTACGATAAGGCTCGTCGACCCGGAAACGGACTCCCCGGAGAAGCACGGAACTCTTGAGGATCCTGCCGCGTTCGTGCAAATTGTAGACAACCATCCGGTAGCTTGGTGGGGTCACAAAGACCTGATTGTGACCTCCAGGAACCCCTCTACGTCGATCTTTCGTCGCGGGTATGGGTGGGGTGAGGCGGAAATGGTAATGAGGGCGTCACACGCCCTTTGGCATTTTGTGAACCTGAACCTTGAGTTGCTGGCCGACAACCATATCCCCAGAGGGTTCTTGTGGCTCAAGGGGGCGATGAACCGCCAGTCCCAGGAAGATGTGAGAAAGATTTTCCGTGGGGGAACGGGCAAAAAGCGGTTCAACATGCCCGTGTGGATGACGGACGATAACAGTCAGGCGGATGCGAAGTACATCCACTTCCAGAACTTCACGGACGTCATGTTCGAGCGCCAAGCGACGTTTTTCATCGCCCTGGTGTGCGCCGTGTACGGGATGGACGCTGAGGAGATCAATTACACTTCGTTCGCGAGCAGGAACTCCGCGTTGAGCGGCTCGGATACCGCCGAACGACTGGCTTCATCTCAGGACAAAGGACTGTACCCGCTCATGAGTTGGGTGCAGGATTACGTAAACGAAATTGTATGCGAGATTTTACCGGAAGATGCCGGGAAGTTCATTTTTGAGTGGCCGTGGCTGAAAAAAGCCCGTCGTCTTGAAGACCGGTTGGACTTCGAAAAGGTGTGTTCGGTTGACGAGTATCGGGCTGTCATGGATCTTCCACCGTACCACGATGATGTCATTGGAGAATCACCCCTTAATCCCACCCACGTTATCCTCTATCAGGCTCAAAAGGGTTTAACCGACGCCACATCAGATATGATGTCAGACGGAGACCCTGAGACGTGGGAGGAGATGCTAGGCAAGTTGGACAAGAAAGAGTCGGACGAAGACAAGGAAGACTGATGCCCACCGTTGGACTCGCAATACACCCGATGCCCTCCATGAGGGTTTTGGAGCGCATGTGGATTCTTCCCATAGCTATCCGGCTACGTAAGATCCAGCGAATGTGGTTTCTGGACCATAAGCTTCCCGCTCCACCTCAGTCAGAGGCCGTGAAGTACGCGCAGGCTGTTTCGGAAGAGGTTTCGAAAAGCGCGTGGAAATCCTTCGGTTTTGATGGTGATGTGGCGACATTTTGGGATAACCCGTTTGTGGACGTGGTTTCAAGCAATGTGCACCTCAAATGCGGCGACATGGTGCTGAAAGCAGAGGACCTTGAGTACGAGGTTACGGAACTACCAAAGTGGCTGATGAACCCCGCATGGCGAGAGCAGGCCATGGTGGATCTCATGCGCTTGATCGAAACGTATCTCCCACAGGACGTCAAGGAAGCGGAAATCAGGAAGGCCGCTGTGCGGTCGTGGGTCGCCGGTCCTTTCCAGCGAAAACTGGATGCCGAGGCTCGCAAAGGCGAAGACATATCGAAGATCATCAACAGAATTCCGGTAACGCCGCCGTCCGATGCGTTTTTAGAGCGTAAAATTGAACAAGGCGTGCAGCAAGTGGACAAATTGCTTGCACTGTTCGTCAACGGTGGCCGGGTGGGTAAAGAAGATCGGGTCGGCGTAAGGGGGGCACTAAATTTGGCGGTGATGGAGAACTGGCACCCATTCAAATTGCAGCAAGAGCTTTTCGACGCAGCGGGGTCTACGAACAGGGATTGGCGTCGAGATGCGGTTACATTCGCATCGACCACGGCTAACAACGCTATGATCGGAGGATTCCCGCCCGGAACGGTACTGAGAAGAAAAGAATTCTACCATGGCATGTGCCCATGGTGCAGGGACAATGCGGCGAACAAGTTGTTCACCGTCGTCGACCCCAATAACCCGAGCAAGAATTCCGACAAAGATGTGTGGGTCGGCAAGAGCAACTGGGGAAAGAAGCAAGCGCAGTGGGTTGTGCCCGCTGATGGCGTACACCCAAACTGCCGGGGCGGCTGGCAATTGGAGAAAAGAATCAAATGAGCGAATTTACCAAAGTCAATACAACGCGAGATGAAGACGGCCAGATTTTGGCTGGCGTCTACGGTCGTGGTGCGTCCACCGATCTTTCGTTCGCTGCGGGCGACCCGACCTCCGTACTGCTGCCGATCACGGGAACAGATGACCCATCGGCGGTCGTTGAACTGACTACCAGTGGAGCCTGCTACTACAAGATGGGTGGTGAGGACGTTGAGGCCACCAATAGTGATTCGGATATCCTGATACCCGGATTCTCGAAGATGATTCGCAGATCTCCGGGACAGACCCATTTTTCAGCCATGGGCGTGACCGGTGCCGGGGTTATCAGTGCAACGGAGGTCAAGTAATGAATTACATGGCATCGACTCCGATGACCTGGAAGGCGGAACCGCTTGCGGACGAAAAGCGTAGATTGCTGGATATCTACCCCGGCGAGGACCAGGTGGATTTGCAGGGTGAGATGATCACCTGCAAGGCATTGTGGAATTCCAGGGAGTATTACCTGGAAAAAGGGAACATCGATACGGACCATTGGACCAGGAAAGCCCCGTTTCAGAACAAGTCAGGGGAGCCGACGAGTCCAGAAAAGTTCACCCACAGGTTTTACGAAATTGGGCGTCCTCATCGCGTCGAGGGTGATGAGAAGCGAGTGCGTCTGATCGGGGAGATCTACAAGGGTAATGAGCACGCCGATTGGTTTTGGAAAACCATTACGGAACAGCAACCAAAGATGGTCTGGTATCCGTCAATCGGGGTGCGCCGTGAGAAATCCCAACCACAGGCAGACGGAACACTGTTGACCACCGCCGTCCGATGGATCAATACCGCGATGTGCCAGGAACCCGTAAATCAAGCGGTATCTCCCATTGAGATGTATGACATGGAGGAAATCGCGAAAGCAATGATAGGGGGTGAAATGAATGAAAGACTTGGACGCAGTCCACTTCACGAGATCACCGCAGAGGCCGGATTGGCTTACGCCTTGAAGGGTCTTGACGGTATCGACGAAGTAATTTCCAAACACGAACTCGCTGAAAGCGAACAGCAAGCGTTATACGAGCTGATGTACGCCTGCTGCAATCGAGTAGCCGTAGTCAGCTAACAACCCGTTAAGGAGAGACGAAATGGCGAAGAACGTTAAGAAAAAGTTGGAAGACCAGCACAAGGAGGTCTTCAAGTCGGATGACAAGAGGGGCGACGTGGATCCGTCTCCCGACCTGCCTACCGAGGACGGTGTGAAGCCCGCAGAACTCAAAGAGGTTCCGGGCGTGAACAAGGGGGAGGATGGGTATGAGGATCATGCTGAGGATGAGATGGCGTTGCAGCGCGAGATCTACGAGGCCATTATGAGGGTGGAGCAGAAGCTGACGTCCGTGGCCGACGCGCTGATGGCCACCAATGAGGCGAACAAGGCCGACCCCGATGAGGACGAGGAAGACGCCAATAAGGCTGAACCCGATGAGGGCGACGAGGACCCCACGGACGGCAACAAGAGCTTCGGTATGGATGACGTCAAGTCGTTCGTCAGTAAGTCCATGGGATCCATGGAGAAGCGGATGATGGCGCAACTCAAGAAAATGACCGGAGAAGCAGCGCCAGCGAAGGCAATCACCGTTTCCAAGAACGACCCCGAGGCACCCAAGCCGTGGATGCAACTGGCTCTGAAGTCCATGAATGATGGCAAGATTACCGGCACGCAGTTCGCGGCGATCACTAACCACCTCAACACCAACCCCCAGTGGCAGCCGGACGAGGAATTGTCCAAGGCGATCCAAGGTTAACCACGAGCAAGAAAAGGGGAAATGAACGGCACCCTTCTGGTGCCTTTTTTCGTTTCTATCAAGGAGACAGACATGAACGTAGAGATTTCCAATGCTGAGATCGCCAGTTGGGTCTGGCAGGCGGTAAACCGCAACAGCACCCCTGACCCCGAGGTCGCGAAGAGCTTCCCGTTCGACAACTGGGGCGCACAATTCTCCGCGATTTCCAACCGACCGTACAACCCGGTCATGAAAGCCATCTCCGGTGGCTACGGTACGGATGAGGCGGCGCTGACCGGCGGCCCTGCGCTTCGTTTGCAGAGTCTAGACCCCGTGGTCAAAGACTTGATCCCCGGCAGAAAGCAGTTCACTATGTTGAACTTGCTGCGCCGGGAACCCATCTACTCCCTGGTCGACTACTACATCAGGCGTCCGAGTGAGGGCGGCTACCCCGGCTCCGGTTTCTCCGGTACGTCGGCGACGGCTACGAGCTACAACCAGGATCTCTCCCGTGAGGCCGGTTTGGTGCGGATTATCTCGCACTTCGGTCAGGTCGAGCACATCGCGTTGCTGGAGCAGTCGGTTACCAACAAGCTGTTGATCGAACAGCAGGCGGTCATGACCCGCGTTCTCCAGGATGCGGAATTCCAGTCCTTTGAGGGCGACACCACGATCAACCCGAACGGCTTCAACGGTCTGCGCAAGGAGATCGAAGACAACGTGTCGGACAACGTGATTGACCGTCGTGGCGGAACATTCCGCTGGAGTGACGTGCTGGAATCCCAGGCCACCGTGGACTCCTACGGGAAGTTGGGTGAAATCTCCGATGTTATCATGAGCCCGCGAATCCTGAAGCAGTTCAGTTCGCAGTTGGATGACCTGCCGCGCGCCATCTTGCAGCAGGTGCAGCTCGACATGCAGGCCCAACAGGCTCAGGGTGCCATTGTCCCGATCGCTACCGCAGGAATCGCGACCGACTGGGGCTTTGTGAAGCCGCACCGCTCGATCTACATCTCCGAGGACTTTAAGCGTCCCCAGGCGATCAAGTTCCCGAACACCATCTCGGAAACCGGTGCTCCCGTTGTCCCCGCATCCGTCGTCGCCGCGAAGTCCGCTGCCGTCAACCCGCTGTTCACCGCCGACCACGCTGGCCGGTACTTCTACGTTGTCGAGGCTTGGAATGCCAGCGGGTATTCGAATGTGACTGCCAGCAACTCGGTCGACGTGATTGCAGGCGATCAGGTGGCTCTGACCATCGCGGATCCCGCCTCCGGTGTTCCCACTGGTTATCGTGTGTTCCGGTCCAAGAAACTGGGTGGTGCAGCCACTGTCCCGTCATCTGCGGCTGGCACGGACAATTACCGGTACATCGGCAAGGTCACCCGCACGGGCGCGGCCACCGTGTTTACGGACACCAACTTCAACATTCCGGGCACCGATGAGGTGTACTGCATCACCAACGATCCGATGAAGGACGCGATCGATTATCGCCAATTCGCGGAGCCCTTCCAGTTCCCCTTGTACCCGTCGAACACCACCGGCGCGGTGCATCCCTTCCTGGGCATCATGGCATTGTATTTGCGTGTCACGAAGCCCGAGCAGCATGTGCTGATCAAGAACGTGCTACCGACCGACGCGAACTGGAAACCGTTCGGTTAGATCCGTTAGCGGGCGGCGGGTTTGTCTCGTTGCCGCCGATATCCTGCTTGCGTCCGGTTGGTCCCCGGATGCTCAACGGGACACCTCCTCCTAGGCGAGCGGGGGGCTTCGCCCCCCGTGACCCTTTTTAGTCAGGAAGAATGATGGCCACGAAGACAGGAATCACGGTCGCGGAGGTGAAGGCCGGTCCTTTATTTGGACTTCCCTTGACGGATGCCGCTGGCAACGAGATGTCGGATGCGACGATTGAAAATCTGATTCGCGCGGCTGAAGATGAATACGAGCGTGATCTCCCTATTTTGTTTGGTGAACACACTATTGGAGCACCGTCTACATCCACGTCTTACGATGTTTTAGACCCTGGTTATGACTACCGCGCGGAAGACTTTGATTTCGCGGGGAATCAGACCAACTGGCACACTATCGCGACGCGGTTCCTTCCCTTGCGTGAGATCACTACGATCAGGTTCTACTTCCAGGAAAACGCACAACTTGATCTCCCTGGGTCATGGGCAAGGGAGGATGCTTTCCACGGCTATATTCGGATGTTCCCGAACTACGAGACAATCAGTATTTGGCACGGAATGGTCGCCCGGTACTTCACGGCATTTTACTACGTACCGGCTGGAATTCACCTTGAGTACACGGCGGGCATGACGCAAGCCGAGCTGTTGGCCGACCACATGGATCTTCGAACAGCTGTCATGAACTTCGCTGGTTTGTTTGTGATCAGAAACAGACTTCCTTTCCTGATCAAAGACGGCGCTGGGGTTTCTCGCGGCGTCCCCGGAGTGGACCACGACTTCTCGGGCAGGGATGCCATGCTCGCGATGTATGGGGACCTCATGAGACAAGACAAGGAATTCCGCGCACGCTGGCGGGACACCACACAAGGCCCCAACCTCATCATGGTGTAAAATGCCTATTGATTACAATGATATGTGGGAGATATTCGCGGATCTCGGCCAAGATGTTATTTGGCAGCACTATGACAAGTGCCCCAATGAGCCGATCGATGGAGGATTCCACGGGGACGAAGATACAATGGCGGATTGCCCAATTTGCGGCGGCAAGACGTTTGTGGAATCCGGCAATCCTGTCACCAGCACCGCCGTGCTAGCGGACTTCAAGCCGGAGGACTTTGCGGATGAAATGGGTGGTGGAAAGTACGTAAAGGGAGACGCATTATTCACGGTTCCTTCAAGGGTGCCATCTGGAGGTGTGTTTATTGACGGGCCTATGATGGGAATCCAGGAGTACGACAAGATAACAGTTCCCGGTCAGATCGTTCCCAAGAGGACGCAGACGGCCAGGGGAGACGATAGGCTTCCTGGTCTGAACAACCCTGCTCTAGCCACCCTGTTGCGCGTTATCTCCGATGTGAACGACGCTATTCGAGTGTATACGATTGGAACCGAGGTGGTGCTGGACACCGCCACCGGGGAACTCGTGTGGAACGTGGATGTGGATTCCACGGACAGAATCGAAGTGGAGTACGAGGAGCCAAGCATTTTTGTGGTAGTCGGTGATCTCTTAGGCCCCAGGACCAGCGGGTTTTTCTCAGGTTACTTCGAAGGGTGCAGAACCGTCGTGGTTCGACCGGCTGAGATCTGGGAGCGGTCGTATGGCGGATAACAAGAATAGAAACGAGATCACGGCCACCGTGGACACTGCGGTGATGAAGTATCTATCGCTCGCCGAGCGCGGGCTGATTAAAAACTCTCATCTGTTCGACAGAATTCAGTCTTTACATGACGACGCATACCGGGAATGGAAGTCGTTCGCATACGGCGAGACGTCCATCAACGGAGTGCGACTCAAAAACACCACTGGGGCCTATGGACAGGGGATCGTCCAAGCAGATCCCTATTACCGGTCTACCGATCACACCCTCGTTTTTCAGATCACATCCACTAGCCCATCGGATGAATATATTGAGCATGGGCACGATGAAATTGACCTGAAAAAATCAGTTGCAAAAAGTGCCAAGGCGAGAAGGACTCCTGGCGGCGAGATGTACCTCATTGTCCCCTTCCGACATGGAACCCCTGGAACGAACAGGCGTCCGATGGGGAAAGAGGTATACGACAAGGCAAGGAAACTGAAGGCTTCCAAGGTGGTGGGATCTAGGATGGAAAAGAGGGTTGTGTGGGAGTCGATGGCCAATCAGGGCACTGTTTCCAGAAAAGTCTATAAGTGGGGAGATTCACTAAATACCTCCGGACTCGGGGTGGGGAAGAAGAAAGAGTCTCCATCCTCGTCCGCTAGGATGTACAGATTCCAGAACGATAGTGGTGGCGGTTCCCAGTATTTGACGTTCAGGACCATGAAGGCAACTGGAAGTGGATGGCTGATCCCCGCCCGTAGGGGTGCAAAGGTCGCCGACTACCTGACAAGAAAAATAGAAGCAAAACTCCCCGAAGAAATCGCGAAGGGGATTGAAGAAGACCTGTCTGGAGGAACATTTGGCTGATCCTGTCATCATAAAAAGTGCGGAGCCGATGCCGAGTGGGGCCTCGACCAGGATTGATTTTAGAAAGCCTTCATCCGGGTCAACATGGATTTCAATCCACAAAAGGTACGATGATCCCGTAACGCTGGCAAATCTAAACGATCCTGACACGATACTTGTATTCAACGAGCGTGTGGATGGGTGGGATGATCAAACCCTTACATTTATCGACTATGAGGATTTCCGGGACAAGACTGGGAACACAAAGTTGATGCGTCAGGGTACATGGCACTACGGTGTTCTTAATGCCTATCCGACAGCAGGCGACACATCTACGCTTACGACGTTTACAATCACTCTTTCTGGCTACGGGGCTCGATGGGTGCTGCCCACGGACTACAAGAGTCTTATTGTAAGCGTTCTTCAGCACATCGTGAACGGATTAGCCCAAGGGATATTTTCTGGGTTTGCGATTGACACGTCTAGAAAAGAAATTCTTGTTCGTCACTCCGTCCCGCACTCGGACAAAATGTCGACAATGCCGTTCATTATCGTCCATGAATCCCTGGTGGAGATGGAAGAGCAGTATATTGGCGACTTTGAGAGAACGGATGAACTTGGACAGGATTGGAAACGAGTTCTAGACCACCGGGTATTCGACATCGTTGGGTATGCGTCCAGGGACAAGGAACGACGGGAGTTGGCTCGTCTCATACGTGGGGCCATCGACTTCCATAAGGATCTTTTGATTGGTGCCGGAATGGGCGATTTGAGCCTATCGCAGTCGGAGACCGAGATGTACATCATGAACGCCGCTGTGTACCACACGATCACAACTTTGACATGCCGCACTCCTAGAGACACTTACATCATTCCTCTAGATGAAGTCACGTCCATCGTTTCTGACGGGGAAGTTCTGTATTCACCGATTGACGGCATGGATCCAACACCGGATGGAACAGAGGAATAATGCCGAACATTTTTCGAACACCGCCAGGGACTCAACACGCCGTAGACCGCCGGGCGCCAAACAATGGGGACTACAAAACCAAGTGGCATCCGTCTTTGCTGTTACGCCTGCGGCATAGAGAAAGCGGAGACTTGGTTGTGGAATACAGGTTTCCACCAGGTGTTTCTCGGAAGACATATGGCGGATCCGTTCGAGGTGGATTCCAGCTTACGGCTAATGGCGCGAGGCTGGACAGGCTTCCCTCTGGCATGGGATCCGGTCTCGACACGTTCACCATTCAGGGAACAATGTTCATCCGCGTGGTCAAGGAGAAAAAGGGATTCTTTAGCTGGCCTACCAAGTTCACGGACTTTGGAAAAACTCTGGTCGAGGTAGACGGCTACGCGACTGCCAGGGCGTTCCGGAGCATGGTTTCTTGGTATTTGGACGGTGGAGAGGGACCGGCGTGGAGTTGGAACGGCGCGAGGCCCATGAGACCAAACGAATTGGTTATGACCCTCGTAGATCTGGATGAACCGAGATCGGCGGAAGACGACAGGCTCACCGAACTTCTTATTCACCCATCATCCAAACCACAGTTTACGCAGTCCAAAAACCAGATTCTCTACTACAACTGGTCGGCTCAGGGCGTTCCCTACAAACTCGCCAATTTTGATGATTTGAGTGGTTTATGGAAGTCGAGTTCTAAGAGTTTCATCCAACAGGCTGCCGCAGCCATAAGAACAGCACAGGCATGGATTGCGGCAACCACGAAGTTCATTCGCACTGCTGCCGGCATCGTTACCGAGTTTGTGAGAGCGGCCACCGAGTTGGTCCTGAAGGCCACCAACGCCTTGGTTAACGCCATGAGTGCGGTGCTAAATGCCGCTGCGGACATTGCACAGGCGGCAACCGGCCTCGTTCGAGCGTTCACTACCATCGATGACAAGTTTCTTGCCGCCGCCAGGGACGCTCGTCGAAGAGTAGAAGAATCATGGAAGGAACTAGGGGAAAGCGTTGGTGTGCTTGAAGACGACATTTCGACCGCTCGTGATGATCTCGTTTTTAACGCAGATCCGGGTATCCCGGTTTCTAGAATGGCTGCTCACCTCGCAGAGGCAGAGGGGATCCATCAAGAGTTTGAGGATCTTTACTACCTGGCTGCTCAGGTTCTGGACCAGGGGACGACACCATTCGACAGCCTGGACACGGTGGGTATCGACGACACTCTAGAATCGATTGCGGCGCGCAATGGCGTAACCGTGGACCAACTGATTGAACTCAATCATCTGAGGCCACCGTATCTGGCCACCGGGCGTAATCGACCGTTAGAGGAAGAGGGTGACAGCAGCGTTCTGTACCCAGACGATTTTATCAAAACAAACAACAACACCACGGACACGCCGGATACAACGATTACGAGTAACGACGGGAAGACGATCAGCGCCCATGAACGTCTATTCAGAACGGATTTTGAAATCCTAGACGGTGCATGGGTTCTGGAGAGCGGGAGGCCGAGAACCATATCTGGTCCTGCTCGTATTGGGAACAGGATCGAACAATGGGACTTTGTGGTAACCCCAGGAACATCCTCATCATTCCCTAAGATGGGGAACAGGCTGGATCCACTTGTCGGCGCATGGGCGGACGAATCAGCGTTGCGACGTGTCGGAGGACTGGGTATCCGACAGACCATGGATTCGAACCCCTACGTGCAACACGTTCGCCAGGTTCTTTTCTCGGTTCCCCAGCAGGGGTCCGCACTATACGATTTCACTGCCGTTTTGATCGACGGCTCGCAGCAGGAGCTTAAAGCCGGATGATCAAGTTTAAGACCCAAGAGGAAATCGCTGCGGACATCATCCAGCGTATGCTGGCAAGAAGTTCGGAACTGACCGCCGTGGAGAGCGGGGATCCGCTTCGGGTGTTCATCCAGGACGGAACATCCGCATCGATGCAAGACCTGTACAGAAACGCACGTCGCGTATGGTCCGGTGCATCACTGGCGGAAGCTGTTGATGAGGAGGCCGAGAGAATCGGGCGCGATTGGGGTGTTGTACGCATGGACCCGGAAAAGGCTTCCAGAATCCTTAGATTCACGGGGTCTAGTGCCCCGGCGACATACGTGGAGATCGCTAAAAACACGAGATATTGGCGGGTTGGACCAAACGGACAACCTGTGTACTACGTGACTACCGCAGATGTTGCGGATCTGATTTCCAACGATCTGGCCACGGGTGGAGCGTCATCGTATATAGAAAAAACCGGGGCAGGGTGGGTGAACGACGCTTACCAGGACGCCACGGTGAATATTATTAGTGGTACTGGCTCCGGTCAGGCGAGAAGGGTCGAATACAACACCTCCACAAGGCTGTATGTCACCGACAACTGGACGACACCACCGGACGGTACGAGCAGGTTTGACGTGGTTACCGGAAAGGTCTCCACAGCAGGCGACGTCTTTGGTGCAGGTCTTCCTGGCGCTGAGATACCCGCTGAGGCTCAGAACGAGGGAACGACAGGCAACTGTATTTCCGGGGTGATCACCTACTTCACGAGCCTTCCAAGCCCTCTGACAGCGGTTACCAACCCCAGTGCTTTTACGGGCGGGCAGGACAAGGAAGAGTTGAACGCCTACACAAGGCGCATTGCCGCCCGCCGAGCATCCAACTGTGGGATGAGCACAGACGGGATCGTTCAGCGCGTGCTGGAGTTCACGGATACCACGGGACTTCGTCCCATCAAGTCGGCAAATGCCTCGGTTTCGAGCGGTGTGGTTGACATCTACATCGATAACGGAACCGGCGACACATCGGACGACCTTGTGGAAAACGTTCAAGCATGGGTGGACGGTGAGTACACGGACGAAACCAGTTTCGGGGTCGGAGCCGCAGGGATCTCTAGGACTGTAGCTGCCGCCACCAACTACGTGTTCCTGGTGAAAGCCACACTGACGCTAAGGAGCGGGACGGATCCTACTTCCGCTCAGGCGGCTGCAAAGCAGTCCATCAGGACATTCATGTCCATCCAAAAGGTTGGTGGAGAAGACGGGTATTTTTATCCAAGGGAACTATTGGCGGCGATCTCGGATGGAGTGCCTACGGCGCTGGATATTGACCTGAATACGGATCGTGGAACCGGATCGTACAGCACGGACATTTCTCGGGTCACGGTTGCGGACTACCAACGGGTGATCATGAACGAAGATCCAATCGTGACGGTGGTATAAATGGCGAATTCGATCATATTTCCCGAAGATGCCTCGACGGGTATTGGATGGGAACCGACTATCCACTTGCGTGGGTCCGACGATGTGTCGAACACGGATATCACCGTTCAGGCTGGTTTACGACCGGCGACCATTGTGGTTTCCAGCGGCGTCGGTCAGACGACATTAACCGCGCAGTCGGCTACAGGTGGCGGTAACGATTACATCGATAAAGCTGCTGCTGGTTGGACGATCAACAGGTTTCAGGACGGGTGGGTTCGAATCACAGCGGGCACGGGTATTGGGCAGGTGCGCCAAATTTTGAACCAGACCGTGACATCGAACGGGAACACGGCGACTAGAATTTACGCTGCTTCCAACTGGACTGTTAATCCTGACGCATTTTCTGTTTTCGACGTTCTCCCAGGGTGGTCGGTGGCCTCGATTCCCAAGGATGGAGGCGAGCGAGACTGGTTTTTATTTAAACTCACGCCGTTGATCAGCAGTTTTACGACCCTGTATACTGTGGATTTGACTGTTGGTGCCGTTGGTCCTACTTCTTTTACGTTCACAACGGCCTCAATTTCCCAACGTCCTACCCTGGAAGATCAGTTCAACCGGACGGATGAGAACGGGGTGGCTCAGGATGACAATATTAGAGTTCATCCTCTGGCGATCATGGGGGCCACCATCACGCCTCCTGCGGGCAGGAATATAAACAAGGCTTCGATCCGCGTGGATGTGGGGCGAAAAAGGTACATTGACAGGGGTGAGGCAAGGGATCCGGACGCGACCATAGTGGAGACGCTGAACGACACCACCGGGGATTTTGATTGGGTGTTTACAATCCGACCCAGAAAGAAGGTTGCCCAGAGATCCATTCGTTCGTGCGACGTATACTGTGAGACAGAGGGTGGGGTGCCCATCGATGACCCATGGGCATGGGAACTTGATATCCCAAACTTGTGGCCTTCTCAGGGCGGCAGGGCTATGCGCTCAATCACCGACGGGTTCGATACGAACTACCAGCCAAATGAGGTCGCGTTCTCCGGGGCTTTCACCACCGGATCTCCGGATGTAACGGTTGCTGATTCCGAACGTTGGGCGGCTATTTTGCCGGGAATGACCATCGTGGTTGCGGCTGAGACCACCCCCTACGTTGTGAGCAAAAAGGCCGCTCCGAGTACGGTCACCCTGACCCTGGATTACGCGGGAACCACGGCTGCCAAAGACTGCCTCTCTTTCTTCGATCTTCGAGTACATCAGGCATTTTTGGACGCGCAGGGCGTCGAACTCGCGCAGATGGAGGAACTTCACGACGGGATTTCTTCGGCGCAATCCGTGTTGGACTGTGATTCCGAGTTGTTGGCGGACGCCGGTTTCCATCGCGGGGTCAAGGTGGCACTTGGTCTCGGGATGGATGCGGAAATGATGCGATGGGCGGCACACAACCGCATGGTGTACCCTGACGGGACATGGAGTTCCATGATCCCCACGGTTCACAGCCTTTGTTTGAGACCAACGTATCAAAACAGCTTTGTGCCCGAGCGAGACATCAAGGTCTATGGACAGAACGTATCTATTATCTCCGCTGTGGGTACGGCGGAAGTTATTCCTGGAAGCGTCACTGTGCGACGAACGGCTGCCGGTACAGGGGTTTGGTACGATGCGTCAATGGATCGCCCCTACGCCAAACCTGGGGACTATTTCAGGGTGTATCTGACCATTGGAGGGGTCCCTATCACCAATCAGCATCGCGTGGCCGATGTTTACACCTCTGGTGGGTTTGAATATCTGACATTAAGTTCCCCGATTGCCACCGGGTTCGTGGCGGCTTCCTTCCGATACGAGATCACGAACAGGCAGTGGCCTGACTCCGTAATACAGTTTTTCGGTGCAACCGCGACGTTTGTGCAAGATAGCTTGTATGTCACATCCACAGGTGGGTTCAATAACCTGGAAGCGGGATGGACCATCTGCCCGACGACTGCGGGGACTATTGGAAAGTGGTATCGTATAGCGGAGATCATAAGCGACACGTTTTTGGTTCTCGAAGACCACTACGCTGAATCCGGGGCAATCGTGGCATGGACTGCGGAAGCCGATGATAGGGCTGGGGCGACGGACAGAACGAGGATTATCGCGGGCAGCGGAGAGTCGGCGGCATTCACAGCGGGAAGCCTTATTGTCACTGGGACGGCAACCACATGGAACACGGTAGATGCTGCGGATAGACTGTTTTCTGGAATGAGAATTGGACCTAACTACGCGGTCATGCAACAAAACACAGGTGGGGAATACTACGGGTTCTGGCGTGAAATATCTTCCGTGGATTCCGACACACAGGTGACGCTTACCGTTGAGGCCCCCAGGACCAGGAGTACGGGATATCGTGCGGAGTGGGGAGACCCAACATCCGCGCACATCGCCATCGAGGTCCCCCGTGGGGCGCAATTCCAAGCCCTTGAGGGTGGTGGTTTTGTCCTGGAGGGATCCGCATGGGGTCCGGTCAACGACGAC
>Ga0233437_1003656_pt1 | contig 19716 bp, 12 predicted proteins | sample SI_122_August201_FD_182714 | JGI IMG/M metagenome (GOLD analysis project Ga0233437, IMG submission 182714) | Seawater microbial communities from Saanich Inlet, British Columbia, Canada - SI_122_August2016_200_MG | ecosystem: Environmental > Aquatic > Marine > Inlet | place: Canada: British...
GATCCTGCCCTGCCTTAAAAAACCTAAAAAGAATGAGCGAAGCGAATTAAATGCGTATTTTAAAGAAAATTACTACAAAAAAATAAATTTAATTTAGGCGACAACTTGCTTGACAAACACCGATCCAGCACTGGCCATATTTTGAGCATTCTTAATTTGATCAGGTTCTCTAGCCGCTGTTGCAGCAGTCGATTGAAGCATTTCAAAAAAATCCCCCCCACTTATTTTGCCTTTTGTCCCTGCTGCAATAACATCGGTCAGAACAGTAACTAATGAATCCAGCTGGCGTTTGTTGATAAGAAGTCTGACCTCCAGAGATTGAATATTGGGATTGATTAAATCTTTATCTGTTACCCAGGCTGTTATGTCTCGGGGTGACTTTGCTCCGGTATGACTACCTATCCATTCGACCATGGCGGCCCGAATCATTTTTTGTGCCAGCCGCTCATATTCTGGCACGGCCCTCCCGTTTTGCACAGTTAAAGGCTCCTTGTCACAATCTAACCAGGCTGCTGCTTTTGAATCTATGCGATCAATATTTCCCTGTTCATTTATTGTTCCATCCACAGGTTTTATATTTGTATCTGAAGGGATATCGCTCAAAACGGTTTTGTCTGGTTTCGCATAGGCAAGCAGTGTCTTGATAGTTTCAGTCAGAGAAGTGGTGACCTTGGCAAAATCATCCAGATTATTCGTGTCTATATTCCAATAAGTAGACTCGCCACCACCACCTTCATTCACGCTTACTGTTTGAAATTGAGCTGTTGCGGTATCAAAGTATTTTTTTGCTCTGTAATCTTTTAAAAACAATGAATAAATATAAATTTTATTAGCATCGGCCAACTTTCGTAGGTTCGTTTCATCTTGCCCTGAAAGGTTCCATTTGTTATCTATCTCATGTCCCGGAGCATCACCAACAAGAATAATTAATCTGAGTGCATCCTTATTCCAGCTGGTATTGAACAATGCGTCATTTATTCCTGAAAACATATCTTCAGGCCAGTCAACGGAATCTGTTTTTGTAACATTGACCGTTTCAATCGTATTCATAAATGTATCGACTGGTTGTAATTCAGGAGTATAATTATATGTGGTATATTCAATACCCGGAATATCATCCAGGCAATCTCGATACCCCCAAAAGCCTAACCTGAATGAGTCGTTTGATTGCAGGTCTCTTGAAATTTGTTTCGATACCTCACGAACGACATCTATGGTCTTCAGTAAATGGGGCTCCATGCTGACTGTCGTGTCCATAACCCACACAAGGTCAACTTTTAATTTTGCAAGTTTTTCCGGCGATATTTCAAATTTCTCTTCAAGCGCCTTGCCTAAATATTTTTTATTATTCCTAATGTCTGTTGCTTCCCTGGCATCTGGTGCCGTGCCGGCAACAGCAGTAATTTTAAGTAATCGACCTTCACGATTTTCAATATCAATGGATTGAAAATCAAGGATAGGCAAAAGGTAAAATTCCTTATCAAGATCAATCGCTTTACTGGGTTCAACCGACTTGATCGGGAAATTATTTGAAAGATTTTGGGATTCAATTGAGCGATAGTATTCCTGAGTTCTATTAATCCGATTATTTGGCAAATCATTAATCAGACTGACAAGATCTCTTTTTTTCTCAAACATCAGAACAGGCTTTCGTCCTTGAGGATGAGTATATGTCAAGCACATGGTTTGTTTCCATTCACAGATGTCTTTTGATCTCATCCACCCGATAACAGTTCCCCGGTTATCTGAACCGACTTCATACCAACCCTGTTCCGATTCAAGTTCAGAGGGGGTCGGCTTTTCATAAACGTAATACGATTGAAATGCGGGCACATTCTCCAACACTGTTCCTGTATTTTCATCTTTTTCTTTATAGATATTTGAATAAGGTCTAGCCAGTACTTTAATTGGTAGGAATGTTTTCCCTTCTATTTTAACAGGATTTCGCTTCTCTTGTGCGAACACGATATCCCCACTGATAAAGAAACAACAGATTAAAATTAATAGTATTCTATTATATATCATTCCAACATCTCCTTTTAACAAATATTAAAATATTTTATCCACTATTTTTATAGATTCACTCCTTAATAATACTTAAATAAAATTGACAACAAAATTACAGTTTCACTTAAACTTAATGAACTGAATTGAACCTGGTATAAATTCAATATCTTTTCAACATTTTTCAAAAAAAATACTCCAGTGCAGATATCCCGGCTAATAAAAAATCATTCCTTTTTCATTCGTTTTTAGCGTTGATACGGTATCAGTTCCTTTTTTCAATAATATACGTATGTTTGTGACAGGGGTGTTGTCTTTGGTTATCCGGATCTGTGTTTTTGAAGACAGCTTTTTAATTTCAATGGTATAGTCGTCCAGCTGGAAGCTTGCTGTTTCCTCCATGCCCGGGTGCCTGAGATTCAGATCTGTCGCAGCAGGCATGGTGATATCCTGTTCAAGTGCATAGGAAGGTTCTTCATCCGGGTGGGTGCTGAATAATTCCCCTGCAAGGGTTTCCACATCATTTATAATGCGGCTTATTTTTTCTCCTCCATGGGCTTTTAACAATAACAAGGCTTGTTTCAATTTCGCATAGTCATCGGGTTCTTTAATGCCAAGCTGGTTTTTGATCTCTTCGGGCAGAGGCATCATTTCTGAGGGATAAATATCTTTCTCATCTGTAAATTCTTCTTCCGGACTGTCAAGTAAAATAGGATGTTCTTTATAAATATCTGTAAAAAGGAGGATACTTTTTTTAAGTTCTTCCAAATTTTTTCGGCACTCTTGGCAAATCGTCAGATGGTTATGAATCTCTTCTTGTTTTTCTTTTGACAGGTTGTTGTCTAAATAGCCGATAAGATCAATATCATGTGCCATTGTTTTTTATCCTATTCTTTGTGTCAGTTTTATCTGTCCTTTTTGGGCGCCTTCAATAAGCCAGTTAAAAAAAAGGGTTTCAAAGCTCTGGTAGTCCTGTCCTGCTGCGGCAAAACCCTTTTTCGTATCCCCATGGGCTGCCAGATGCCTGATAATGCTAATCACCTTGGATCTGCCATAATGCTTGAGTGAAAAAGTGACTGCTGCATGGGCCTCAAGGTATGCAACCCTTATGAACTGTCTGTCTTTTATCCTGCCCATCCCCTTCTTTAATGTATTCAGAGGTAATAATTTTCCGGCCTGGGCCAGTTGCTTTATATAGCTAAGACGATCTGGTGTGATATTTTGTGACATACATTGTGCAAAACCTTCATGAAACCACCAGGGAATGTTATGGGAAAATTGTGTAAGCCGTCCCAGAACATAGTGAGAATATTCATGCCGGATCAAAACTTCTAAAAATTTTATTTCTCCCCGGGTATTCTGGTTCAAGTGAAGTACAATACCGTATTTATCAGTTTTGCCGGATTGTTTTTTATCTGTGGAAACAAGTTCAACCCTGACCCTTTTTACAGGGAGACCCTTCTTGGAAACAGGATAATAGCCCAGGAAATCACCAACAACCTGAAATGACAATTCCAGATTTTTCAGCACGGGTTTTACCACATCAAAGTGATCTTCAAGAATGAAGGTTACCTTGAAATGGTTTGTCATATTTGAATTTGGTTCTGCTGATTTTACGACTTTCCATGTATCCACTCTGGGATTCTCCGGGAATCTGGATAGTTCTTTGAGCCTTTTTTGAGCATCACCATCATCATTACCTGTATGAACGGCCTTAAGATACCAGTTCCGGGCTTTTTGAATCTGACCCGTTCTTTCATATACACGGCCAAGGTCTGTCATTACTTCGGCATCTTCACTTCTCATGAGAAGATACTGCTCAAAACGGAGAATGGCATTGTCATATTTTTCAAGTCTGGAGGCGGCAAATCCAGCATAATAATATGCGTCAATGGATTCAGGGTCTTTGTCGATTTTATTTTCAAATAGCTCAAGCGCCTGTCGGATGCATCCTGATTCCAGAAGAAAAATTCCTCTGGAGATTTCATTGAGATTTTTATTTAGTATATCCTGATTATCCCGGATACACGAAAAGGCGATTTCAGGACCTGCTGAATTTCCAAAACAAATCGTTCCCCTTTCAGATAATACAATTTTTTGATTCTGAATATAATCCTCGTTTTTTCCAGCACTTCTGATGTATGTGCCATTGGTGCTATCCAGATCTTCATAAAAAAAAGATGTGTTATCCCGATATATTCTACCATGATATCCTGATACAAAATCAAAATCCAATAACAGATCATTTTCCTGCAATCGCCCGATTGTATACATCCGGGTTTCCTTAGAAATTTCAAAGCTGCTGTTATTATATGTTATTTTCAGCAAAGGCATTTTTGTTCAGTCTGTTTTGTAGACTTTTAATAAATTTTGATATTTGGGAAAGGCTTTAAACGTATTAAAGCATCGATTCACCCGGGCTGAAAAAGTATTGGGATTCAGTTTTTCTTTTTTGGCAATTTCCTTTATTTTCCAACCCTCTGCCTTGCCCTTGAAATATTTTTTCAATGTGTTCATACATAATTTGTCCAGAGTGTTCACCAGTTCATCCAGCAGTACAAGAGTCTGGCTTTTGAACAGGTCAGACTCAATATCAATGTCAGAATGCTGTACACCCGGGTTGATAAAGGTCTGGCCGCTGTCCTTTGCCTGAATTTCCATGGCAGTTTCATTTTTATGATAGGCCTTGCGAAAAAAATCAATATAACATTGCCCGGCTTTTTTTCTGAGCAGGCATTTGAATGCAATCCCATTTTGAACTATTCCAAGCCCGCCATTAATAAAATAAAGGATGGTGTTCTGGGCAATATCTTCTATATCTTTGCCCGCTGTCTGCTTCCCCTTAAGATAAAAAACCACATAATTATAAGCATAGGTCCAGGCGGCTTGATCCCGGTTCTTGCACCCCGTGAATAGGTCTTCGGAATTCATTAATGGTAAATCAACCTTTTCTATATGTTTGTTAACCCTAACGCTGCATAAAATTTTTCAAAAATCACTGCTTTATTTATGCTGCTTTTTGCAACACGTCCCTAAAATGTAATAAATCTTTTCTAACCGCCTGGTTTGAATACATTGTAAGGGTGAAATTCCCTTAAAATCGAGTTAGACGATCTGCTCTTTGGGTGACCATTACCGCACTATCAAAATAAATGGTTGTTGTAAATAGGTAAAAACCCCTATAGGATACAACAGGTAAACGCATAAACTCTTTCGAAGTATTATTGTAACTAAATAATTTTACAGTAATAATTAGTTACAAACAAAATCGTCTCCAAAATGTACCAGCAAAATATCAATGAAATAGGAGCCTTTTGCAGATTCTGTTTTATTGGTTACAATGACCGTGTATTGATAATCCCGGGAAACCGGTTCAAAAAGATCCAGTTGGAGAGCCCCTTTTTATGCTTTTTAAATTTTTTCCCGGTGAATACGAACCTGAATTCAGTGTTCCAAAATTTGGATTTCCTACTTTATTTTTACAACGACGGGGTTAATAGTTGTCAGATTATCGAAATTCAGTTTAATCACAAGCATGTCGTTTTCGTAAATGATTTATTAAACAAAATTCTTGAAAGGGTGTAATGAAAATCCTGGTTAATTCGTCCTTGAAAATAGATCAGGAATTGGTTATGGATCAATAATTAGTTAGAAAAATCATTTTCAATATAATAAAGGGAAAAGTTTACGAATGAACTCTTTATACCAAAATTTGAGTTTTGGAATGGCGATTTTCATGATCGCCCTTTTCCCGGGATGCTATTCCACCCGGGATATTGCAACACCTGTGGCCCAGATGGTATCTGATGAAATGGATCATCTAAAGGTCAATCCCGGGATCATGAAAAATGAACTGCCTGTCACCGTGGCCATCCTGCCGTTTGAGAATAGAACAAAAGCCATTGATGCCCAGGACAGGGTAAGGAAAAGTTTTTTCAACCAGTTCTCCTCTAAAAAATATAATGACATTGAACTGCACCGGATTAACGTGACACTGGCCCGGGAACAGATACTGGATAATATGGGTTTTATAAACACACCCAAGGATCATCTCGGCAGGCTTCTCAAGGCAGATGGCCTGATCTTCGGAACCATTATAAGCTATGATACCATTTATATAGGGGCCTATTCCCGGGTAAGTGTGGAACTGGAAGCAAAGCTTATCCAGGCTAAAACCGGTAAAATCCTCTGGCAGGGAAAGCACAGGACATCATCCCATGAGGGGGGAATCCCCCTGGACCCTATAAACCTTATTCCAACTTTATTTCGAACCCTTGTTAATGTGTCTGATATGGAAATGTTAAAGACCTGTGACAAACTTTCCCGCATAATGGTCGCCACCATACCGGAACCGGATATCGGCTCATCAATCAGTCCACCAAAGATTGAGCTTGTGGCCCACGATGCCAGAGGAAAATGGAAAAAAGCCGGTGACGATATTATGGTGACTTTAAAAGGGCAGCCCGGTATGGCAGCATCCTTTGACATCGGGGAGACTATCAGAGGAGTTCTGATGTCTGAATTGGAAAGGGGCATTTATCAGGGTACCTATCAGGTCAGGCCCGGGGATCTTGTTAAAAAAGGGATGGTCACAGCCCGGCTGACCAATGAAAAAGGAAATTCATCTACCCATGTGGACCCCCTGGGATTAATCAATATTGATACCTTGGCTCCGGACAGACCTGAGAGAGTGACAGCCAGATCCCAGGACAGGTCTGTTTTTTTGGAATGGCATGATAACAATGATCCCGACCTTGCCGGATACAAGGTCTATAAAAGCCTTACCCCCAAAACCGGGTACGATCTAATCAAAGAAACCCAATTGAATTTGTATCATGATCAGCACCTTAAAAATTTTCAGCCGTGTTATTATAAGATTTCTAGTATTGACACTGCCGGAAACGAGAGTCCACCCACGGAACCTCTGGCAGCAATGCCTGTAAAACCCGGGCCTACAAATGTCATGGACAATATCAGCCTGGACATAGTCTGGTATGCTGGCGCCAGCCCCTATATTATCACAAAACCTGTTACCATATTAAACAAAGCCAGCCTGACCATAGAGCCTGGGTGTAAAATTGAATCACAAGGCCCTGGCTTAATTGTCAAAGGCCGACTGACAGCCAGGGGCAACCCGGAAGATTATATCCAGTTTTCAAGTATTGACAAAGACAGTAATGCTCCGGGCTGGCAAGGAATTTTATTTGACAATACCAGCGACAGCGAAAGTGTTCTGTCATATTGCAAAATCAAGGGGGCCCATACAGCCCTGACCATGGTTTCATCTTCTCCGGAGATTTCCCATTGTATTTTCACTGAAAACAATACGGCCATATACATCAAGGAGTTTTCATGTCCCGGGATTTATGAAAACCGGATCATTCAAAACCTTGAAACCGGCATTTATAGTAACCGATCAGAACCAGTTATTGAAAAAAACACCATCACTGAAAATAAAAATCATGGAATTATAATTGCCAGCGGGTCTCCTGTGATTCAAAATAATAATATTTACAAAAATACGGGATTTGATCTACTTGTTGAATCTTCAGGATCATCTGTCTTGTCCGTACAAAACAATTGGTGGGGGACAAAGGATGTAATCGTCCTGTCAGATAGGATCAAAGGCAGTGTAAGTTATGCAAGTATTATGGATGGCCCCTGGCCCCACGGAAAGCCTATGATAATTATTCTGCCAGACCAGATTAAACAGCAGATGGCTCAGGCCCGGAACCTGTTCAAAAAAAACGATTTTTCCAGTGCAAAACAAATTCTCTCCAAAATACTCGCACACCAGCCAGATCATGACACGGCAAATTTCCTTATAGGATTGATCTGGCACGGGGAGGGGAATCTTGCAAAAGCCCTTTACCATATTCAGACTGCAGCATTCACAGATCCTGAAAATACAAAATATCTGTACACCCTGGGCATGGTTTATAAGGAAACCGGGGATACTGCAAAAGCAGTCGAACAATGGAAAAAAGTGGTAATAAAAGATCCTTTACATACCAATGCCAAAACCCTTTTGCAGATATATGACAAATAATCAATTGATTTTTTTGGAAGACTCAATACGAATGGTATTTGAGGAAAAGATTTCAGGCCTCTGGCCATCAGGTGTTGCTTTGCTGAAATGGACAGTAACCATAATTTCCTGGCCCTTCTCTAACGCACTCAAAGCTTTTTGACAATTAATGGTGTGGGAGAAAGTGGTAGTGGCCGGGTTAAACGTCTTAATATTTTTTTTTTCAATTTCCTGTCCGATCTGGATATAAAGCTGGGGCAATGTTTTCAGTGCAAGTTTTGTCTCAAAACTGCAATCAAGGGTTACAACTGATCCACCAGATATTGTTTTTCGATTTAATATAGCGCTGCCATATATGACCTGTTTTGGATGATCAGTGCCGTTAATTTTAAGTTTTATATTGTCACGATTTCTTACACCTCTGTTCCATAGTTCTTGATAATCTTCAACATGCAGGCTGGTATTGTACCGGCGGGGGATTGTGAATAGATAGGTATTGCCCTTGTAGAACATGAGAGGTTTTTGAACAAAACGAATCGTAAATATATTGGAGGAAAATAATTCCTCCAATATTCCCCCCCGATGTTTCATTGCCGAAATTTTCCCTTGAAAACGATACTCCTGTGTTCCCAGAGATTTATTGCGAAAGGCGAATATGAATTTTTCAAGATTAATTTTTTTTAATGGAAGGGTAACAGGATATTGTTGTCTGTCAATTTTTAGAAAAATTTTTTCAGGAGGGAAGAGCGAAGCATACGTAAAACCGATAGAAGGGGAAGTCTCCCATAATTTGATGGCGTACACTTGCTGCTCCATATATATTTCCCCGAAAACCAGGGGGAACCTGGCTATTTTGATTACGTCATCGGAATTTTCATTTTTAAGGGATACTGATATATTTTCATTATTTTTAAAACCTTTTTTAAATAAATCTAATAAAATTGTCCTGTCCAAGTCCATATTATTTTTATTAAATTCTATACTTTTTTGGGGATCAAAGCTTGATTGGATTATCAGTTTGTGCTTAAGCTCATTTTTGGTTTGAGGTTTGATTGGATCATCAGATTTTTTTTCTTGTTTTTCACTCTCTTTTGGAGATTCTGGAACAGCAGTTTCTTTTCTATAGTCCAAAAAAATATCCGTTTTGTCAGGCTGGGTTGCCTGGCTGGAATTAAAATTATTGTCTGGGACATCATCCGGCCAGTGTTCTTCAATGGAAATGTTTGGTGTTAAGATAGGTTTGGTACTGACCGGAATTTTTATATTAGGTTTGTCCATTTTTTGAGGAGACTGATTTGAGGCTGGTATTTTTTTAATAAGATTCACTGTCAGCCAGAATTCTTCTTTTGTATCATCAATATATATGAATTCATCAAAAGGTTTATATTCTGGAGCAGATATATGAATTTTGTATTTCTGGTTGGAATCCAGTTGTATGCCGTCATAATATCTTTCCCTGATGCTCATGAGTTTTTTCTGTATTCCCGGAATATTGTCTGGCTTGATATCAATAAAAAAAGTAACTTTTGGATAAGTTACAGGTTGAATTTTTTTTTCCAGTGAGTAGAGAATCGCCTTTTCCGGGTTGCCGAGTTCAAGTTTGAAGGGGTGAATAGCTGTTTGATGACCATCTGCTTCAATTTTTGCCGTATATTCTCCAGGAGTCAGTCTGATACCGTCATAATATTCGAGGAAAGGATTGATAAGCGTTATTTTTAATCCGGGCAGTTCTTCATCAAATTTTTTCGGGGTTATTGTTAGGGAGATATATTGGTCCCTGTTGGAAAGGCCCAATGATGTGTCATTGAATGGATTAGGTACTTCTTCTCTTGTAAACACAATAAATCCTGTGATAATGAGTATGGAAATAATCATAGCAATGGATACGCATTTCAACCCGGAAAGTATCCAATTTTGCCTCTTTTCCTTATGTCTTTGATTCAAGTAGGACGATCTCAAATGATTTTGTTGATAGTCTGAGCTGTTCCCATGCGGGAAAGAAAAAACACCCCTTTCTGAAATAAAAAAATTCAATAGTTGTTTTTGATCAAATGTGAAGTCATCAGCATATGAATTGTCTTTGTTTGTTTTTACCCAAAAATCAAAATTTTCATTATAATACCTTGCTGAAAGATCCTTGATCAGGTGCAGATATTCAAAAAAATCAACGCACTTGCGACCATTCAATAGATGCTTATGATTTTTAAGAATTGAGAACCCGGGTTCAAATCCAAAGTATCGAGTCAGAAGTATGGCATTTTTTAGACGGTTTGAATGTTGATTTCCCAGAATATCCAATATTTTGTCTTTTAAATCATAGGATGTTTTGGCTTGCTGTAAAAATTGAAGCAGTTCATTTTTCTGATAATGAGTTCCGTTTTTCAGAATTGAAACAATTATATTCTCAAAGTTGTCCTGGATATGGTCTGAGCCTGCCATGGGTTCCCAGAAAATTTTGAAAAGAAAAAGGCTTTTGTCTAAGAATGTTTCTTTAAAATGGTAATCATTTAATTGTTCAAGAATTTTAAATACTGCATGGTTAGTAGGTACCTGAGTTGTGGCGAAAAAGTGTTTAAAACATTGAAATTCCATTGTGCGGCATATAAAATCAATGGTTATCTGGGACAATGCATCCGAAGACGAGATTAAAAAGCTGTAAAGCAACTTCTTAACAGGACTTTCATAAATCCAGGGGTATGAAAACAAGAAATATGGGAAAGCTGTTTCTCTATTATTATTAATTTGATGCGAAATTGTTTCACAGATCAGGGGTAAGGTATCTTTTTTAAATTTATCAAGAAATAAACCATCTTGAACTGTTAGAAAAGACAAAAGGTCCTCTATAAATCCAGGGGAACGTTTGATTGCTGTTTTGTAAGCTTCATTCAACTTAGGCCAGACATCATCTATATTGTATTCATTCAGATTTTTTCCCATGATAGAGTGAATATTGAAAAAATATTTATCCAATTCAGATTTCTGCAAAGCAGATATACATATTTCAACAAATTTATGCGAAGACACCAGTTTTTGTAAGCTATAAAGAGTATCAGGGTGTATCTTCTGTTCCTGGAAATAACGATAATTTATATAATCAACATATATTGTCTGGCTGATGTTAAATCCGATATCCTGTTCAACTCTTTTATAAACATCGTATAGTTCCTGGCCCTTTTGAACCAGTTTAAGTATGAGTTTAGAATAGGATGATTTCTCGTATATTCTTGCTTTTCCAATGGGTGTTAGCCTATCTTTTTTGAAAAAATAGGCGGAAGCTTTGGTAATGTTTTTTGCCTGGGGCTCAAATCTTTCTGGAATGGCGGTAAAAACAATATTCCGTTTAATTTGTTTCACAGGATGGCCTGATAGTTCTATTTCACGGATCCCGGGTTCCATGGTGGAAAAGGTAAAGTCTGATCGGGCAGATGTGGGCAGCGCATAGAGGATGTTTTTCACAAGCGTATTTGCAGGCAGACCAGTACAAAAATAGAGCCGCTTGTTATTCAAAATTATATCAAGGATCTCACAAAAACAGGGGTTGTCTTTAATCCCGCATCCCAGCTTGTTAAAGGAATCAATAATTTCTTTTTCAAGGCAGGAAAATTCTCTGTTTTCTATATGAGGGCTACGGTTTTTTTCTCTACAGAACAGTTTTTTTTCAAATAGGAAAAAAGGATTGTAATTGAGCTTTTCAAAATCTGACCGGCTTATGATCAGGCAGTCGCCTAAAATTGTGGACCGCCCACCCTGGTCTGCATCTGGAAAAACAGCGGTTATTGCAATTTTTTTAGAGGGAAGACAGCAGCATGTAAGACCATAATCATCATTTTGCCATACAACCTGACCCTGGTAAATCTCAATTGTATCATAAAGGAATGTAAGGTCCCGGGCTGACAAGGACGGAGTTTTTGCTATTTCTCCCATGCCGCCTTTATGGCCGAAAACATATTCCTCAAGATCAATCTTGATCATCTTATCGTTACTTTGGAAGTCGTGTTCCATCATTAAAGTTGTTCCACTGCCTATAGGGTATCATTTTTTGATTTTCATGATTCGCAATTGTCTTCAGCGCTACATTTCTCATAAATTTCAATCAAAAGTTTCTGTGAAATTTTAACAATTCCTTTATGTGTGTTGGCAAGGCTGGGTACAGTGACAATAAATTCAACATATTCCTGAGCTTGTGCATCCAGAGCAACTGATCTGGCCATTTTTCTCAAATCCTTTTTAATTTCTCCATTGACATCTGTTCGGATGATTTGAACCTTATTTTCGCCGCAGTATTCATAGGCCAGATGGATGTCCTTTCCTGGGCAGGAAATTTGCCGCTTTATTTTTTCTGTATTGTTGTCCTGCTGCCAATGACTGCCCTTAACTCTAGTTTTTTCCTGGGAAATAGTGTCAATAACATCCAGATTACCAAAAGTCACAATTGCCCCGGCAATTTGGAGGGGCAGTATGGTCAGCTTTATCAAATCATTAGGTTCTGTTGTCTGGGTCTCTTTGGTGAGATATTTGGTTTCTGTTCTGTAATAGTCTGTCTTGATGAGCCTGAATGTGATTACCGGCTCACCGGGAGTCGGTTCGCCTACTATAAATTCATATTCGGAATTTGTCAAAACTTCCTTATGTTCACTTGTAGCAAACGTATATGGTTTTGTTTTTGTTGCACACCCTGAAAAAACAACTTCAATCAAAACTATTGCCATTATTGTGACAAAATATCTATGTGTAACCATAATGCTTGCTCCTGATCTAATCTGGTAAAAGTGCCATTGCACACCTGAATCCCACATCAGGCAGTGGCACTGTTGTAATTATTTTTCTTTGTTTTGACCGCCTCATCTCTTGACCTGTGTAAATATAGCTGCCGCCTTTGACAATGGCTCTGAGACGATTTTTTTCATCACGCATTGTATCCTTGGTATATTCAGCAACATTCCCGACAAGGCAATATACACCATTTGAACCTTTATCTCTGACAGAAAGAGGTGCCTGCCTGCCAACAGTTTTCCCCATTTTGCTCTCACGGGTGTTACAATTTATTTCTTGAAATATTTTTCCCCAGGGATATGTATCTCCCTGCCATGCCAGTTCCCATTCCCGAACACTGGGAAGTCGTTTACCGATATTTTTTGAGTATTTTTTTGCCTGGTCCCAGGAAATGTATATCACCGGAGTATCCTGAAGAGGCGACTTACTTTTATAATCTGGTGCCTGCCATTCATGAGGTATAAGAAAAGAATGCCGATCAATCTGGGCTTTATATTCCTTGTTGCTGACTTCATAGGGATCTATATAAAAGGCTCGAGAAGTGGCATCTCCTTTGATAAATTTCATTTCTTTTGCTTTTTTGGCATGTTGAAGGTGCTTATTAAACAAGGGATTGTGAACAAGCCTGGTTTCCTTTTCTAAAAACTGGTATGTTTTCAGGGCTTCTCCGTTTTGCAGCCCTTCCCGGGCTATCTTGATGAAGATGTCTACAGCAAGATCATTCAATGTATTGAAACTGCCTAATTTTTCCAGAGACATGGTCAGAAATTGAATTTTCTTTTCATCATTTTTTGATAAAAGAATAGTTTGAATAATTTTTACGATCGCCAATTGTGTGTCGTTGCCAGAGATGATTTTAAGAGCATTTTCCAAATACTCCAATCCCTGTTCAGCATTGCCAGACTTTAGTTCGCTGTCAGCAGCAATCAGAAAAATGTCCAAAAGCTGCTGCTGTTCAGTGCTGCCGGAGTGAATGTGTCTGCCTGCGCTGGATAACAGTGGCAGTGTTCTTGCCATGCCCAGGATCTGAATATTTTCTTTTATTGTTTTGATAAAAGGGCTAAGCGTGTTTGAATCACCAATATGATAAGCGTTCAGGGATTTTTTCAATGTATTAATAGCTTCAGGGATTTTAGACTCTGCAATTTGTTTTTTGCCCATATTAAAATATAACTGGAAGAGATAAGCATCCAGTTCTATCTTGTCCATAGATAGTGTTCCCCGATTTTTTTCGGCAAATTCAAGGTATTCCATGGCTTTTGAATCGTTGCCCGATTGTATGTTATGGACAATAAGTATTTTAAGACTTTGTTTTGTTTCAGTAATAATTTCTGCATCCTGTGAATCCTGTATACCATTGGTTAGAATTTTGATGAAAAACTGTCTGATCAATGAAAATCCTTCCTCATGCCTGTTTGTTTTGTTATACATTTTTTTTAAATTGAGGACAGCCGCTGTTTTTCTTGCATTAATGGATTTGTCATTGATATTCATCTGCTCAGCAAGGTTCAAACAATCTGTAGCCGAGACCATATCGTCTATTTCCCCATATCCTTGACAAATTGTTATCCAAAGCTGTGCAATTTTAAGTTTAAAATTATTTATATTCTGGTCAGGTACCAGAGAAGCCAATTTAGCTTGAGCGGCTTGTGTTGCTTTTTGGGCTTTTGGATAGGCCTTCTGATGAAGATATGCTTCAGCCAGCTCGAGCTGATGAAAAAAAATCTTTTTTTTGAATTTTGGGTTCTGATAAAGAGGATGTTGTCCTGAAATTATAAAACATATACCTGCAATGCTATATGCATTTTGTTTTTTAAAAAATAGGCCTGCATTATAAGCAAACCAAGGATAGGTCAGCAGCAGTATTCCGATTAGAGATACAAAAAACATTTGTTTTGTTCTTCTCTTTATTTTCAGGCGGTCAATTTTTTTTGTCAACTCGTTTGCCAGAAAAACCATGGGCTTTTCCACATTGATGGGATCAGGACGGCCGATGTCTGTTTTGATAAAAAGGCCTTGTTTTCTGACACTGGCAATCTTTTCCGGTGGAATGGTTGTTGTTTTGTCAGGCGACATGGAATCCTGGGTATAAAAAACGGGTGGTTTTCCCAGGCATGATACAGCAAAAAATGATTTTTTATGGAATTGTCCGGTAAGGCTGTGAAAGTCCCTGAAATAATCCCGGATAAAATTTTCGCACATTTTTTCAGTGACATTAGTAAGATTCTTACTGTTTATATGGTCCTGATCAGGTGGCAGATAATCTGCTTTGGTCAACACAAATGCAACTGGGATGTCAATGTGGCTGTCCGTGGGAATTTTAAGCTCACGCAGCAAAAAATTCCTGAACGTGGATAAAAGGCGGTCAGGCGGCAGGACAAACCCTTTACTATTAGCTTCAAGGTCCATTAAAAGTTCTGAATCAACCAGAAAAATGAATGCTTGACATGACAAAATTTCCTTTTGCAGTTGGCACACAACTTCATATTGACGAGAATCTTTGTGAAGCTTTTCCAGTTCGTCAAAACTGAAAGCATCAATGGCCTTGTCAAAATTTTCACCGGCTGCATTAAAGGCCCTTAGAATGATTTCATGCTTTCCTCTTTTCATGGGAAACAGATCAAACACGCCAAGTTCAGTGGTTTTTGTTCTTTGGTGATCACCAAGGTTTTCAAGTTTATCCATTTCTCCACAGAAAATTTCATATTCTCTGGACAATGCACCAATGGTCCATCCGTTCAGATAGTCCCCTTCAAACCCCAAAATTTCCATCTGTTTCCGGAGAGCATACAGATAGATGGTTTTGCCTGTATTCTGACCCCCTATTATGCCTATACTGACACTTTTATTTGATCTGGATGCTTTCTTCTTCCTCACAATCTCATTGGAGTGAGCCGGCAATTCTTTCAGCTCGTCAGGTTTGTCTGTTGCAGATTCTTTAAGACCAGGTTCCGGGATATCATCAGTCTGGTTTTGAAAATCTGCAAATCCTTTTGTTTCATTCCGGGTGGTATCGTTATTTTCTGTCATGGTTTTCAATCCAAGTTCTATGAAGATCATGTAATTGCAGGGTGCATCTAAAAACAGGTTTTGAATATGCAGGCACTTCACTTTTATCAGACACAGGTATTCTCTCATTGCGGTTATTCACAATCAACCCATGATTGATTTCCTGTCTATAAGGAACAGGATGGGTGTCACGATTACAATACGGCTTGAGCTGATCAGGATTTAGAAAGGAAGAGGTCGTATACTCGTATATGGCGAAGCTTTTGCCAACAACCCGGGTTGTAAGATGGCAGACCTCAAGTTCAAATTCAGTGGGCAGTCTGAATCCAGAAATATTGCCTGTAACAAGATGTCCGTCCATGTCATATAATAATATTTTTTCAAGTTTTGGAACAAGTTCCCGTGTTTTTGTTTCAATCATCAGTGCCGGGTCATAAGCCATGATGGAACGCCAGTTACAAAATGCCATGCATTCATAAAGACAAATTTTGGTGACTGGCTTATACCAGACTTCATCCTTACCTGTTTGAAGGAAAAAAGTATTTTGTGAATTTTTCAACCACTCCAGTCCGGGCCTTGTCCAGATCCTTTTTATCAGGACAGGGCTTATATCTTTGTGGTAGAGATCGTACAGCCCCGTGCCTGCAAATAGATCAAATTCATTTGTTGTCACAGGATCTTTGTCTATCATGAATTGATGAAGTTTAAACTGCATGCCAAGGTATGTCACAGTACCTTCGTTAATATTCATCAGTTTACCCTGGAATATATCTTTTTCATACAAAGGCATACAGGAGGTTATATTTGCATGTGAATTCAGGCTGCAGCTTTTCAGTGCATGAAGCATCAGGGCAACAGAGGAATAACGCTCCAAAGGTTTTTTCCTGCATGCTGTGGCTGCAATTTTTTCCAATTCAGTCAAATTAAAACGCATGTCAATGTCCGGGCCTGATGCTTTGAGTTTATTGCCAATCATTTCCCAGATGGTTGCCCCCAGAGAAAAAATATCAGATTGAAAGGAAAAATTGTCTGGAAGTTCGGGGGCAGTATATCCCGGGGTTCCATTAAAACTATTAGTACTCTTGTTCTGTATCAGTTGAGCTATCCCAAAGTCTATAATCCTGATGGTTTCATTACCGTCCAGGTCTTGACTAATGATTATATTGCCTGGTTTTATATCCAGGTGGCATATATCGTACCGATGTATTTCATTGATTGCAGCGCAGATTTGAACAGCCTTATCAAGAACATAGTTTTTGTCCTGGAATTTTTTTTGGGGGTCGATAAGCATGGCTTCTTGCAAGGTAATGCCTTTAATAAATTCCATGACAATAAAATGGTCGTCAGCAAAGGCAAAATTTTCAAGTATTTTGGGTGCAATGTGGATTTGTTTGACTGCATTTATCATTTTTTCTTCCAATAGACCCTGGCGGCCATACATCCCGGGGAGCATTTTTATGATACAGTCCTGATTTTTCTTTTTATCAAGGCATTTAAATGTGGCACCGTATTGATGGGCGCTCAAGATTTCTTTAATCAGGTATCTGTCAAAATCCAATGAATGGCCCTGCATTTGCCTGGCATAGGTTTCCAATTTATGGATCAGTATTAAACGTTTTTCAAGAAAAAATGGAAAAAGACCAGACAAGGTATTCAAAATTTCTTGAATGTCCTGATTATCAATTCCTATATGGTTGATAGCCTGGTACATTTTTTCATACAGATCAATTACTTTAACTTTATCTTTTTTATCAGGCATGCCCTCATTGATCTGCTGCTTTATCTGGTTGATGATTTTATGGCCTTCAATAAGCTGCATTTTTTCCAGCTCAGATCGTACGATTAAGTTGTCCGGTTCTTTTTTGATGAGGTTCTGAAGAATTGTCTTGGCTTTTTGAAAGTGCCCATGCTTTCTTTCTCTATTGTATGATGTCCATTTGTTATAAATTGTAAATGTGAATCGTTTGATAAAGGGATTTTTATTTGTTTTAAAACTTTTGTCAGATCGGATTTCTTCTGAATTCCAAGGAAATTTTATCATCCTACAACTTCCTTTAAAACACCTATGTTTAAAAATAATATGAGGTATATGCATATACCACAAGCGATAAGGACTCCCCGTCTAACAGGGTAAAGAAAAAACTGGTTACCCCTGCTTATCAAAAGTAAACCATAAAAATAAATAATACTCACCACGAAAATCAGAGATTTTTCTAAAATTGAAAACGGTAGGTGAAAAATACCTTCAATAGTAGCTGCATGAATAATCCTGGCTTCTTCAAGATCAAGGGTTTCCCCGCGAAAAATTATTCGTACGTCATGAATCTTTGTTTTCATATCCAAGACTTCTCCTGTTATGGCATATCGATAATCAATAAATTTGCCAAGTTCAACCATGGTCTTGGTATCATAATTCCTAGTTGTCTTTAAGGAGGATCGTAAATTTTTCATTAAAAGGGATAGTTTTTTTGAGTCTCGGGGCACATGAACTGTCCATCCTGTTGTATTTTTCATTGCCAGAATCTGTTCTTTAATGGCAAATTGCATACAACCCCGGGGATCATTTGCAATGGGAAGAACTGCGATCCGATTCATTAGTTTACTTTTTTTCTGGGGAGTTAGGAATGCTTCTGCAGCATTTTTTGCTGCCTTGTGAACACTTCTTATTTCAGGAATAAAATTGCAGCCTGAGATTGGTAAAATCAGCGACAACATTAAAAATAATCTTATCATATCATTTTTCCAGCCAGTTCAATTTGTAATATGTCCATTAAGTATTCAGATGCTTATTGTTTGTCAATTCTTTTTTATATTATATTTTATCATTTTTGCTTTTATGAGTCATATTTTACAACAAATAAATGGAACGCAGACATAAGAGAAAAATGACATATCGTCTTGCGAAAAATATCACTGCACTTTCGTTTATTGACCTTGTTCCCCAAATTGAATCCCTGCCAGTGAAAAAAACTCCTATAATAAACTTCTGAGGGGCCTGAAAAAATTAGGTATGGATTTTGGGAATTGATTTGCCTTTTTATGTGTTTCGTTTTAAAAATATATAAAAAGGCAAATAAAGACAAAATTATTGAGGATATTCATGATCAGTACGAAACAATTTGTTCATTCAAATCAAACCATGGCATCCGGTATTGACAAGGGGCTGATAAAAATGTTTCTCAAAATGACCCCTGAGGAACGCATCCTGTCCAATGATAATGCAGTAAAAGCTATTATGGAATTAAGAAATGCCTTCAAACAACACCAGTTATCAAACAGCAGATCTGAGCCTTCTGCTTAAAGAGCTAAAAAAGGCAGATGTGGATTTTATCCTTGTCGGCGGTGTTGCTGCTGTCGCCCAGGGTGCTCCTGTAACGACTTTTGATCTGGATATTGTTCATTGCCGGTCCACTGCCAATATTGAAAAGATAAAAAAATTTTTAAAATCAGTTGATGCGATTCAACGTCGTCCAGATGATAAAATTATTGCTCCTGATGTGGATGCCCTTAAAGGGAAAGGGCATGCACTCATTGCCACTTGTTTCGGCCCTCTGGATATCCTGGCGGTTATTGAAAAAGGACTTGGGTATGATGAGCTATTGAAGGATACAATTGAAATTGAATTTCAAGGATTTAAAATTCATGTGCTGAGTCTTGATACTATTATTGCATTGAAAAAGGATTCAAAAAGACCTGAAGATCAATATCGCTTACAGATTTTAGAAGAAACGCTGAGGCAGATGTCAAAAAAATAGAGTATTGTCAATAAACAAGGATAAACATTGGGCAGTCAAATTGATAACCTTATTAAAGGGTGTTGAAATCGGTAGTCTGAAAAACCGAATAAATATAATAAATTCAATCATTTGTGTTGAAAAAACCTCTGTTTTAGTGTATAGTCT
>Ga0233437_1003658_pt1 | contig 19710 bp, 15 predicted proteins | sample SI_122_August201_FD_182714 | JGI IMG/M metagenome (GOLD analysis project Ga0233437, IMG submission 182714) | Seawater microbial communities from Saanich Inlet, British Columbia, Canada - SI_122_August2016_200_MG | ecosystem: Environmental > Aquatic > Marine > Inlet | place: Canada: British...
TAACAGCCTGGGATTAGCGGTCTTGGCAACACTCCCGACAATCATGGCCAGGTTAAATCTGCGGTTGCAGTCAAACCTGTTACTCCTGGGGACCACATCTTCTTTAGAAAAGGGAAACCAGGAAGGAATTCGTTTTTTTCTGGCCAATAAAAAAACTGAAATTACAGCCGGCATTGCCCTGGAAGGAATTCTATTGGGTCGGCTTGGTTTTCGTTCGATGGCAACCATGGGAGGAGAGATTATTTGTCGATTTAACACCTTAAATGAGAAAGATTCCGGGGCCATTGACCTGCTGAATCAAATTATCCACCAACTCAGGAAACGGATACGTCAGCAATTCAATGACGCGACCCTGGTTCTTGGAGCTGTGGATGGAGGAGCCTCGTATAAAACGCCTGCTCGAAGTGCAAGACTTCGTTTTCTGGTCCGCAGTGAGAATGACGATACTATCGAGCAGACGATGGCACAAATAAATCAGATTGTCGCTGCGGTGCAGCACGACTCGAGTTCTCAAATAAGATTTGATGTCATTGTTCGAAACCGGGCGGGCGGTCTGGAGATTGATGATCCTTTCATTGTTCAAACAAAAAGAATCATGAAAGCGCTTGGTATTTTGCCATTGGAGATCAACCATTCAACCAACACATCGAGCTTTATGGAACAAGGTATTCCTGCCCTGTGTCTTGGTCTTACGACGGGTGAGAATCTGAACTACCCCGATGAACGAGTGGCGATTGCGCCAATTACAACCGGAGTGGCCCAACTCATTGGTTTGTTATTCGCAATCGATGGAGGATGCTGTGGCCAATATTAATGGCTGGCTTAAAACCAATACATTTCATCATAGCCAGTTCTGGGATCTGTTACATCTGATCGAAGCCAAGGAGAAACAAGGATTAACCATTTCCCTGTGCATACCTACGCTGAATGAAGAAGAGACAATCGGGAAGGAAATTGTCGTTTTTAAATCAGAACTTGTGGATCGCTACCCACTGCTGGATGAAATTGCCGTTATCGATTCGGGCTCCACGGATCGAACGTTGGAGCATGCTGCCGCATTCGGGGCCGATGTGTATCTCTCTGCTGATATCTTCCCGGAAATGGGTTTTAAAAGGGGTAAGGGAGAAAACCTGTGGAAGGCGATTTATCAGCTTAAGGGAGATATTATTGTCTATATCGATGCTGATATCAAAAACATTCATCCTCGATTTGTCTATGCTCTTGTGGCGCCACTCATCTATCGACCTGAAATTAGATATGTGAAGGCATTTTATGACAGACCCCTGGCCCTTTCCAACGAGATCAGGCCATCAGGTGGTGGACGCGTGACTGAAATTCTGATCCGGCCGCTTTTTTCGATTTTCTTCCCCGAATTAACAGCGATTATTCAACCTCTTTCGGGAGAGTATGCCGTGAGAAGAGAAGTACTGGAACAGATCAGCTTTCCTGTCGGTTATGGTGTTGAGACATCCCATCTCATCGACGTATATTCTAAGTGGGGCATGGACAGTTTTGGGCAAACCGACATGGATAGACGAATCCACCGTAATCAATCCACTCAAGCCCTTGGACGGATGTCTTTCGGTATTTTACGGGCATTTTTTAACAGAATCGAAACCAGGGATCTAATCACAGGACTCCCCGAATTGACAGCAAGTATGCGTCAGTTTCAGGCCCACGATAATCTATATGAACAGGTAATCTACGAGATTTCTGAAGAGGAACGCCCCCCCATGTCAGAGTTGGAAGGCTATCAAAAAAAACGCGCTTTGGTTAATTGAAGCTTTGAAACAGGATATGCGCATTGCGATCGTTCATTATCATCTTCAACCGGGCGGTGTCACTCGGATCATTGAGCATGCTGTGAACGCCCTGGCAGATCAGCCAATCGTCTTAGCTGTTTTGACAGGTGAGGAAACGCCCCTTAAAATTTCAGTTGAGACCAGAGTGGTTCCCAGGTTGGCTTATGAAGAGCGGCGACCAACCGGGACACCATCGCTGCTGGCCAATGATTTAATGATTGCAGCCAGAGACGCGTTGGGTGGCATGCCGGATGTATGGCATATTCACAATCATGCACTTGGCAAAAATCTTCTGCTTCCAGAAGCCCTGGCCTGGATGGTAGATAATGAACAAAAATTTCTGTTCCAGTTGCATGACTTTGTGGAGGATGGCCGCCCATTTTTATATCAGAGGTTGATAAACCAGCTTGGAGAGAAGAATCGTTCTCGACTTTCTGCACTTCTTTATCCAGTGGCTCCCCAGATTCATTACGCGGTACTGAATCAGAGGGATTTTAATTTCTTCAAAAAAGCGGGTTGTATCCATGAGTGTCTGCATCTGATCCCTAACCCCGTTGAATTGGAAGTGGACCATCTGCCAGCGGTTGATACTGTCAACACCAAGGACCCGCTATGGCTGTACCCGACACGTGCCATTCGACGGAAAAACCTCGGTGAATTTCTACTCTGGGCAACTGTTTGTGAGCCTGGTTCTCGCTTTGCCACGACCCTGGGTCCGGAAAATCCTCAGGAACAGCTGCACTACAGGCGTTGGCAACAACTGGCAGCTGAACTGAAATTACCGATCGATTTTGAGGTGGGCCGGGACAGCCACATGAGTTTCTTTGATTTGCTGCACTCGGCTCATGCTGTTGTCACAACCAGCATTGCCGAGGGGTTCGGCATGGCATACCTGGAACCTTGGCTGGCGGGTCAACCCATTTATGGACGTGATCTGTCCGAAATAACCCAGGGGTTTCGTAAAGATGGGATTATCCTGGACGGGTTATATGAACGACTAAATATCCCCTTGCATTGGATTGGCCGAGTTGCACTGGTGAAAAAGGTCAAAAATGCAATCAGGCAGCGAGACCAGGCGTATGGAAAAAGCCTCGAACCTGATGCTTTGGAGCAATTCATGAATCATTGGGTGTCTAATGAACAGATCGATTTTGGTTGTCTGGAAGAGGATATGCAGATTAAAGTGATTCGGCGACTCCATTCGTCACAGGAAGCCAGAGCTGAACTTGTTCCTGCTCGTCTGGCAGCACCCGGGATTTCCAATGAGGTGATCTCAGGGAATCAATCAGTCTTGGAAGAAAAATATGGATTGGCCAGCTATGGATCAAAATTAATGAACATTTATAGACAGATACTCTCTTCAGGCTCCCAATCAAAGGAATCCCTTGATACAGACGCCTTGTTGAACTGTTTTTTAGCCCCGGAGCGTTTGTCTCTGCTTCGTATTGATTAATTTATAAAGACGATGATGAGTGATACCAGTCTGGCCGATCACATACGGCATCTTTTAAAGCCACTAAGTCCAATACCAACCGGTTATCCTCTGAAACTGGTAAAATTACGAAACATCAGAGTAGTTGTTTTTGATACATATGGTACGTTACTGGTTTCGGCAGCAGGCGGTGCGGGAGTCAATGCTGCGAAAAACAATTCGGAAGCATTTCGATTGGCTCTGAAAGACGCAGGCTTGAAGTCTGAGTTCAGCCATTCAACGGATCACGGGACTGTATTTGAAGAGGAAATTTCAGCTTCTCACCAGAAAAGTCGCTATCAGGGAGTAGATCACCCGGAGGTAGAAATTGTCGAAATCTGGCGAAGGATATTGAATCGCCTGCAAGATCGGAAGCGAGACAAAACCCGTTTTTCACATCAACAGCTTAGACTGTTGGCATTATCCTATGAATGTCGGGTAAATCCAGTCTGGCCCATGCCAAATTTAGTAAAGACATTAACCGATCTATCCAGGAGAGGGTTCCGACTGGGTATTATTTCCAATGCCCAGTTCTATACCGAATTATTATTAAATGAGCTAACCGGAAGCAAAATACAACATTTGGGATTTGATCCGGATTTCTGTCTCTGGTCCTATCTTCAGGGAAAAGCCAAGCCATCACTTGATCTATTTCATCTCCTCAGCCACAAACTGGAAGAAAAATATTCGATTCAACCCCATCAGATCCTTTACGTCGGGAATGACATGCTGAAGGATATATGGCCCGCCTTTACGATAGGCTGGCGAACTGCACTTTTTTCTGGTGACCGCAGATCTTTCAGGTTGCGACATGAGGATAAACATTGTCGGAATGTGGAACCTGATTTGGTTATTGATGACCTTGCCTTATTGAATGAACAACTCCTGCCTTCTGATCCCCTAACCGTTTCTCCCTTTTTGCCAAAAGGAACCTGAGCCTGGATTCATCATTCAGCTTTTGTTTAGGGGTTGGCTCAAAAATTACTTGGCATTCTGTCTGCAAAATGTCCAGTCTTTACGGGACTTTTGCGGACAGATTATGCCAAGTTATTTTTGTACGATCCCTTAGCAAAAACCTGACCGGACATTGCCGATGCAAAACAGACAATTGAGTATGTTCAGGGGGTCACTAATTCTGTATTTACAGAGTTGTGCCCGTTTCATTAGACTGGCGTTGACATTTTAAGTTCAGAACCCGAGCTAGTTTTTCTGTATTTCACGGTTGAATCAAAACAGCAGGCCATGAACGTCATTTATAGCGCGACCAATATCATTCTGTTTTTAGGGGCGGTTCAGGGAATCATTCTTGGACTTGTGCTCCTGACAAAAAGCAAGCGTAACCGAATGGCGAACCGGATTTTGGCGTTGATTCTGTTTTTCTTTTCCGGTTCGATATCCCTGCATGCCTTGGCACATTCATTGTCCATTCCTGTTTTAACGGATTATCACCCCCTGATAATCGGAATCGGCTTAATCAATTTTGGACCATTGTTTTTTTTGTACATTCAATCGTTAACGAAACCGGATTTTACATTTAACAGATACCAGTTGATACATTTTATTCCCTTTGGCTTAATTCTCTTTGCCGTAGTTATGGTGTCGTTAATATTTCCTGGTTCTGAATATGAGAATCGGTTTCAGGAAGCGATATTTCTGGGTGTATTTGTTCTGTCTCCTGCGTATATCGCAGCTTCAATTCCCTTATTCAGCCGTTTTTCCAGGCGAATCAAACAGAATTATTCTTCCATCGAAAAGATGGATCTGAGCTGGATTCGGTTTCTGCTCTTCTGCTTTGTTTCTATTTTGGTAATGATCGTGTTGATTCATCTCTTCACAGAGGATGAGCATATCGGGGACTATGTGTGGATATTGACCTCCATCGTCATATATCTGATGGGATATTTTGGGTTGGTGCAACCCGAGATTTTTTCAGGTAACCTGAACCAGTTTGGTCAGGAAACGTCCATATCTCAGAAAAAGTACCAAAAATCAACATTGACTGACAGTATGGCCGAATCCTGCTATCGGAAACTGAAGGCCGTCATGGCATCCAAACAGTTATTTTTGAACAGCGACCTGACCCTGCCTGTACTGGCTGAAGAATTAAATTTTTCAACTCATCATCTTTCCCAGGTTATTAATGAAAGAACCGGGCAGTCCTTTTATGATTATATTAATTCCCGGCGTATCGCCACAGCCAAAGAGCAACTGTTAAACCCGAAAAACGATCATTTGGGTATTGCTGCCATCGGATTTGATGTAGGATTCAATTCGCTTTCCGTTTTCAACAAAGCGTTTAAAAAGCATGCCCGGATGACGCCCTCACAATACCGCAATAAGGCCTGACTACCTGAATCCTAAACCCGAAAATTGACTGCCCGATAGGAGAGTCAGACTATCCGACCGGTTGAATAGCCATCTCTTTTTTTTTCTATGATGATGTATCTATTGTTATTTTCAATGGGATTTCACCAAAACGTCGCAAGGAGAAGAATATGGGGTATTCAGAAAAAATCAACAGAAGTATGCGTTCATCCATCTGGTTACTATATGTTCTAATTGTTTTTGAGATCTTGTATATGATCTCGCCTTTTGCCTTCTATTACTATTCCGGTTATGCCATCCCGTTGAACTGGCTGCAGGCCAGTCCCCTGACTAGCTGGTTGACCGTGTATGTTTTTCCTCATTTTTCCTATAACACAAGCCTTGTTGTCACCGGCCTGCTTACGATCAGCTGGCCACTGGTCGGTCTTGGCCTTTTGATTTTTACCGTTGGATTCTTTCAGATCTACTGGGCGAAGTTTACTCGAAAGCAGGTAGTGTCCAGAGGAATGTATCGAATCATCAGACATCCCCAATATGTCGGATTGGCCATTTTGGGATTGGGTACGACTATTTACTGGTCGCGGTTTATTGTGGTGCTGGCTTATTTCAGCATGCTCTTTCTATACTATTTCCTGGCCAAACAGGAGGAACGCATCTGCCTGGAAAAATATGGCCGATCCTATCAGGATTACCTGGATTCTACCGGTATGTTTTTTCCGAAAGTCATAGAAGATCGTTTTCCAGGCTTACCTGCGGTATTGTCGACTTCTGGTTTAAAGAGCTTCCTGGTCAAACTGTTGCTCTATTTTGGTTACATTGGGGTTATTATGGCCATCGGGTTGGGCCTCAAGGATTTTGCTCTATCCCGGATCGCCACCGTCTCGATAGGTCAAGGTGTGGTTGTTGCCACTGCTCCGCTTGAGAAGGACCGGATTATGAAGATTACCTCACTGTTCTTTCAAAGCGAACAGATTAAAAACGAACTGCAACGGTCTCCCTCTAAAAAACAACTGGTCTATATTGTTCCATCGGACTGGGTGGTTCCGGAATTGGATATCTGGGGAAGAGATGGGCAGCATTTTCCGTCGAATTCCTCAACCCACGGAAACTCCCTGGAGTTCAACCCATACCGTTATACAGTGTTGCTGACCGAACCGGTCACGTATGATGAATACGCCACCGGTGATAAGATCCTCAAGACCGGAATCGCCTTTATCCCGATTTTTTCAGCGGTTGTTGATCTGGAAAATAGCCGGATAAGTCAATTTAAGCGGATTTCGAATCGCGGAAAATGGGATGGTATTCCTGTTCCGATATATTGATTTTTATCCAAACAAACCGGATCCTCTGGGCCAAAACTGTGCCCTCCGGGCACTGATATTGAAACGGTCATTTAACCAATTGCAAGGCGAGAGCAGCATGGGTTTTAACAAACTAAAGCGGGCGTTTTTCGTACTCGGGGTGATATTTATGACAGGAATCAATGGATGCAGCCTGGGATACGAGGGACCGGTTTCAGACCATTTTGACGGCTCGAGGTTTTATGGCAGGGTGGACCACCATGGTTTTACCGATATGGTCAAATGGATGTGGGAAATGGAAGTTGTCGACTGGCCGGTATGGGTTGAAGATGAAAATCAACCGCTACCGGTTGCCCAGGTCGATGAAGGAGAGTTGCGGGTTACCCATATTAATCATGCGACAATTCTAATTCAGATGGATCGTCTGAATATCCTGACAGACCCCATCTGGTCATATCGGGCCGGTCCCTTTTCCTGGCTGGGAGTCAAACGTGTCCGGGCACCGGGGATAGAAATGGATGCACTACCCAGAATAGACTACATTCTGATTTCCCATGATCATTATGATCATCTTGATATTCCCACTTTGAAGCAGATAACGGCACGATATCAACCCATTGTTTTAGTTGGACTGGGGCTTCGAAATTATCTGGTATCAAAAGGAATTGACAATGTCGTCGAAATGGATTGGTGGCAAAAGCATAAAACCGACAGGGAGAAATTCTCGATCTACTTCGTTCCGGCACAACACAATTCCGGCAGGTGGCCGCTAATGGGAAACAAAACCCTCTGGGGAGGATATATTATCGACAGTCCCGGGGGCAGTGTTTATTTTGCCGGAGACACCGGTTTTGGCGACTTTGTGTTTACCATTGGACAGCGCTTTGAGCGGATCAGACTGGCGATTCTGCCGATTGGTAGTTACGAAAAAAGGTGGTTCATGAAAGCGGAGCATATGAATCCCGAGGATGCTGTCAGAACCCATCTGATTCTGAGAGCCAGCCAAAGTATCGGGATGCATTTTGGGACTTTTAACGAGCATCCGGAACAACCTATCGATGCCCATGAAAAGGATCTGGAAATTGCAGTCAGGGAACAGGGACTCTTCAAAGAGCAATTCTGGATTCTCAAGTTTGGAGAAAGCAGGAATGTCGCAGAATACCGTTGATCCCTTGGGGATACAGGTTTGATTGTTTCATGGCCCAACACTGGCGAGCTCTGCGTCTCTATCTCGTGTTCAAGTAATCCCCCTTTTCACCGACCTGTTCCTCAGTCGTTCTATCTGAAAGGACGGACAAAAACTGTAAGAAATCTAACCTGAGAATGGTATCTGAGAACGGGGACTTATTATTGACGATTGCAGGAAAGAAGAGTATATTTATTAATATGATACAGAGTTGTAAAGGGCTCAAAACATCAACTTTCGGATCGAATAAAGATGGAATTAAAAAAGGTCAGATTGGGGCAACAGGAGTCCGAGTATGACTTCTGGAAAGACAAAAGTTATTTAGAACGTTTGAACATGGTTGAAAAGCTGCGGCGTCAGTTTGTCACGGATATTGAAAAATCCAAGGTATATGAAATTAAAAAAGTTAGAATTAAGTAAGGACTTTGAAGATTTTATTCGTCTTTTAAATCAGCATAGAGTCAGATACCTGATTGTCGGTGGATACTCGGTCGCTTTTCACGGGTACCCAAGGTATACGAAGGACATTGATTTGTTGATTGCAGTAGCACCTGACAATGCTAAAAGAATGGTCCGGGTTATCAATGAATTTGGATTTGCTTCCTTAAATTTGCAGGAAAAAGACTTCCTGGAAAAAGAAATGATCATTCAAATTGGGATGGAACCCAATCGAGTTGATATAATTTGTGGAATACGGGGATTTCAATTTGATGAATACTACGAAAGGCGCGAAGAGTTTTTAAATGGAGATCTTGTGTTAAACTTTGTCGATAAGGCAGGATTAAAACTGCTTAAAGAGCTTGCAGGAAGAACGAAAGACCTGGCAGATCTGGAAGAACTGAGATTAATAGATCTAAACGATAAAGATTCTCAAGGTCGATAACAAAAAGTTCCAGTAGTTCCATCCCTCTGAAACAGTCAATATTACCCCCGACCAGCATTACCTTGGAGCACGGACATGGTATGCACCTGTTACCATATCTTACCAGGATCTTGGAAAGATCCATAGGCTGGGTGATAGACACACTTGGCAAATGATGTTACCAAAAGATTTAGGGTCGGCTCAAAAATTACTCAAGTGTTTCCCATCAATGTAAAGGAAATGCGTTGACTTGGCATTTTGTCTGCAAAATGTCCAATCTTTACGGGACTTTTGAGGACAGATTATGCCAAGTTATTTTTGTACGATCCCTTAGTGAGACGTAACATCTTCAGTTCATCCAACCTACAAGAGATATTTCATGAATAAGGAACAAAAATCCATCTTTATCACCGGGGCCGCAAGTGGGATTGGCCGGGCTACCGCCAGACTTTTTGCTAAACATGGTTGGTATATTGGTCTAAATGACTTAAATGAACAGGGGCTTGAGGCCTTGGCCGCTGAAATTGGGTTAGAAAACTGTCAAGTGACCAAATTAGATGTTGGCAATCGAAGCGACTATCAGGCGGCTCTGAAGGCTTTTGGCGATAAGACCGGTGGCAAGATGGATCTCTTATTCAATAATGCAGGGATTGGCAAAGGAACGCTGTTTGGTGATACGGACTTCGCAGACTTGGAGGCCATGGTTAAGACTAACCTGATGGGTGTTATCATCGGAATTCATGCGGCCTACCCAATGCTGAAAAATACACCAAACTCCCTCTGTTTTACAACGTCTTCGTCTTCGGCAATTATTGGCGTGCCGGGATTGGCAACCTATTCCGCAACAAAACATGCCATCAAGGGGTTGACAGAAGCACTTTCTGTGGAGTTTTCCCTGTTTGACATACGAGCTGCAGATACACTCCCCGGACAGATCGATACGGCCATGATGCTGAGTGAGATGAAGGAAATGGCGCCTGAAAAAGGCATGTGGCGGCTGGTTCCCGCTGAAGCTGTAGCCGACGTGGTCTGGAAGTCTTATCACGATAAAAGTGGAAAGCTACACTGGTATGTTCCGGAAGAGCTTGAAAAGCTTGAAAAGATTGTCTCAGCAGACATAGAATCTGCCCGCGACGGGAGCATGAAGATGTTCGCTGGAAAAATGTCAGGCGTACTTCAGCAGCAAGGCAAGTAGCGGAAGCGCTAAACAAATATCATCAAAATTGTTGAGAAGAACTGGCCCTGGAGATTGCTGCAGCGGGCGAACATCATGTCCTTTTGCCGGGTTCAATTAACCTTCTCTATTTTCAATCCATAAGAATTTTAAATATACCAAAATCGGCTAGAAACATCCTTCTGTTATTAGTCCCACAGAAAGTCTCAATTGCTGGTCAAAGTAAAGGAAGTTTTCAAACTTTTCTTTCGAATGAAGTTTATACATAATGATTATCTAGACGAATGCATAAGGATTGGCTCAAAAATTACTTGGCATTTTGTCTGCAAAATGTCCAATCTTTACGGGACTTTTACGGACAGATTATGCCAAGTTATTTTTGTACGATCCATAAGCACATTTTTTCAAACCAAACCTGGACAGATGCTTTCTTCCTGCATTCATGAAATACAGGTTTTTGTCAGCACATGATCAGATTTATGTAGATCTGAAAAATCATAGGGGAAAGGAAAATTCCACGCCACCTCCACCATTTTGCCCCCAATACCTTCGATATCAGTTGTGCGTCTTACTGTAACCACATCAAATCATAGACATTTCTTTGATTACTAAGGTTTTTGTTTAAAGAATCGTGTGTCCCGTATGTTCACGTTAGTTACTTTTATTTCGCTACAGAATGGTCTTTTTCGGGCTTAGAACTGGGCTGAAGAAAAATCATCAATTTTTCAAACCCTCTTTGATGTCTAAAAGACGAGGAAAAAGAAATTAGCTATTCATATATCCGTTTGTTGTGCTAAAATATTCCAGTCAGCTGACATTAATAGATTACTTCATTATAAGTTCAGACTCGCACTCTCTGCTTAATACATCAATGAATATAGAAAAGCTGCTACTTGTTTTTGGGTTGTCTTTTACCTTGATGACCGGAACCAGTTTAGCACTTGAAAAAGTCACCCTGCAGCTCAAATGGCATCATCAGTTTCAGTTTGCAGGCTATTATGCTGCTTTTGAGAAAGGTTATTATAAAGATGTCGGTCTCAACGTCAGTATCAAACCAGGCGGCCCAACAGTTAAGGTTGATCAGGAAGTGTTATCAGGAAGAGCAGACTATGGTGTTCTTGCTTCAGAATTGATAGGCAAAAGAGTCCAAGGTAAGAAGGCAGTTTTATTAGCAGTTGTATTTCAACATTCGATCCGAGCCCTGATCAGTCGAGCCGATTCTGAGATTTACTCTCCATCTGACTTAATTGGCCAAACGATAATGCTCAATGGGAATGAACAGGAAGAGTTTTTGGCCATGCTCAAGGCTGAAGGAATTTCATCGAATGATATAAACATAATTTCGAAAGATAACACAGCCAACCAAAAACTAATAAACAAGGAAGTTGTTGCTATCAATGGTAGTATTGCCAACCAACCATTTATTTTTGCGCAAAAAGATGTTGAGGTTAAGCTTTTACGGCCTATAATGTATGGGATAGATTTTTATGGTGATAGTTTTTTTACTTCCGAAAAAGAGGTGGAGCAACATCCAAAAAGAGCTACTGCGTTCAGAGACGCAAGTTTGAAAGGCTGGGAATATGCCATGCGGCATCCTGAGGAGATCATTCAGCTCATTCACAACAAGTACAACCCATCTAAAACTATTGCCCACCTCCGATTCGAAGCCCAAGCGCTGCGCAAAATCATTTTACCCGATTTGGTGGATCTCGGGCATATAAACCATCATCGTATTGAAAAAACGGCAGAAATCTATGCACGGTATTCGGTTATCGAAAAAGACTATTCTTTGGCAGGATTTATTTATAACCCGGTCCAGGATGAAATCGAATCTGCTGAAAGACTTAGAAGGAGAATGCTTATCTCAGCCATTATTTTTATATTTTTGGCAATAGGCGTGTTAATATGGATTGTCGTACTGCGTAAAACTGTAGCTAAACGTACTTATTCTTTGTCTGAGGAAATCAAGGAACGCAAAAAGATTGAAAAAGGATTGCTGAAAAGCGAAGAACGATTCCGAAACCTGTTTGAGAACAGTCCTGTTTGTCTATGGGAAGAAGATTTCTCTGATGTAAAAAAATACCTTCAAAGCCTTAAAAATAGTGTCACTTCTGCTTTTGAACAATATCTTGATGATCACCCGGAAGTACTTCATCGATGTGTTGATCTCGTCAAAATACTTGATGTAAACAAAGCAACAATGGAACTCCTTGGAGCAAAAACCAAAAAGGAACTGCAGGACAACCTGGCGAATAGCTTTAATCCTGATTCTTTACAATCATTTAAAAAAGAAATCATTGCCATCTGGGAAGGAGAACACTTTGTAGAAACAGAAGCTGTTTCACAAACTCTGGACGGAATTCCCAAATATGTCAGTCTTAGTTGGCGGGTTTCTCCAGGATTTGAAGACTCACTCGCAAAAGTGCTGGTTTCCCTTACCGATATAACGGAACGAATAGAATCGGAAATGAAACTGGAATGGGAACTAAAGGTTAATAAAACTTTGGTTGAACTGGCTGAGTTATTGATAGAAGGAAAAAGTTCCCTAGAAACAATATCGAATCTGATTCTTGAAGCTGCAAAATCATATACTGAAAGTGAACATGGCTTTGTTTCAGTTATTGATCCAAAAACCGGTGATAATATTGGGTACACGCTCACCAACATGATGGATTCATGTAAGATAGAAGAAAAAGGAAAAAAAATCGCGTTTCCAATTGGTCCGGATGGAAAATACCCACTATTATGGGGCGAGGCATTGAACACTCACAAACCATTTTATACTAATATTCCAGATACACATCCCGCTTCTGGCGGCTTGCCGAAAGGCCATATTCCACTGAAAAACTTCCTTGCTGTACCAGCCATGATTTCAGATTCTCCTATGGGTGAAATTGCTTTAGCCAATAAACCAGGGGAGTATTCCGATGTAGACTTAGAAGTAATAACGCAAATTGCTCAAATGTTTGCTATTGCCATTGATCGCCAGCAGGCAATAGACAATATTGAGGATTCTCTAAAAGAAAAAGAAATCCTTCTTCAAGAAATCCATCACCGAGTTAAAAACAACATGCAGATAATATCCAGTTTGCTGAAACTGCAAGCAAACAATATTAAAGATAGCCAAATCAAAGAAGTTCTAAAGGAGAGCCAAAGTCGGGTTTACACAATGTCAGCAGTTCATGAAGCACTGCATGAGTCTGATAAGTTATCTGAAATTGACATAAAAAATTAGTATCGTTCAAAAGGTTGGGCATGGCAAAATCTCAACATCATTTATCTCAATTTTGAAGAAGTTTTTTATACCCAGTTTTTCCTTCCAATATGCTTCCCATTGATCTCTTGAATACTGGCGAAGCATGATCATTTTGGAAAGGTTGGTAACCGCTTTATCAGTCCATCCCCAAGCTATTCTCTTCAAGCGCCTACCCAGCTCTCTAAAGGTTCTTTCCAGAAGAGATGTCACTTTTGGAGCTATAACACCGGTTCTTAACCAGATCTCAACATTGGTAAACACTCGATTTGAAAGGCTTTCAAGATACGAGGCGCCCTTTTTATAGCCTTTCTCATGAAACGTCTCAATTAACTGTAAGAGCTCGTCTTTACTATCCTCATACCGGTTGATTAACTCCTCCAGATCTTTTAACTTGATAAGCTCGATATCTTCTTCTGGAAGTTCTATCCCGATCAACTGCTTGAGCCTGTCTGTTTCTGGTTGGCTATCTTTCTTTTTGAGACCATCTTCCCATAATGCGTGATATAATCCTCTGGAACCATGCCAAGTACATCGCTGGGTTTCAGCTATATCCACCAAAAAATGGTCAAGCCCAGGTTCACCATCATAAACAAAAGTTAATTGGGATGATTCTCCTTTTTGAATTCTATCTCTAACAGTGTTTTCTATCTGTTCCCATTCGGTGTTGGCAAAACACCCGAGTGGTTTAACTCGTCCGCTTTTGGTGATACCGATTACTGATCTGAGTTCGCCTTTTTTACCTTTTACCTGCTTGATACCGGTGCCATCTGCCATAATGGATGACAGCTCATCGGTTGATACCATCTCTGTGAAAGTGTTATCAATATCACTACCGACGACAATGTTGTGGATTCCTCCTAATGAAATATCGATTGATCTTCCGTCGATCAATCGTCGATAATTTGTGTCAATTACTGCTTCAATGACTTCATGTTCAAAATTCTTCTCCTTATGAGCATATTTTTCGATACCCAATGCTCTGAGAAGCGGTGAATATCTCGATCCACATTTGATACATTCAATAACCCTGATATTAAAACAGACCTGACCAAACACAGTGGATAGTTTTCTTGGTTTACTGCGAAATCCCCTTTTTCGTGATTTTCGTCCTCTGCAAAACCTGTGATCATGTCCCTTTTTCTGGTGGCGGCCCAAGCCTCTTCTGGCTTTGCTGGGATATGTTTTTGTGTCGCTCAATCTTTCTGATATCAATTCATCATAGGATGTCAAAATGCTCCCCAGAATCTTTATCATTAGAGGATTTTGCATCTCTTTTAACTGGTACACAATCTCGTTTAAATTGACGTCACCTATTGCTAAATCAAACTGGAGTGCTATATTTACCTTACGTTTCATCACGACCTCTTTCATTAGAATTTTTTTATTGGTGTAAAAAAACTCATAACGGAATGTCGTGATGAAATCAAATCCTACAAATGCCACACCTTTTGAACGTTACCACCAAATTTGACTTTTTAATTAATTCATTAAAAACTATGCGTCGGAAGATAGACTGTATTCCCCCCTGTTTTACCAATAATAAACGGTTTGAGCGGGGCCATCACCCCGATAATTTTTGACGGGGTTCTTTTCGCACATCCCTGAATGGAGAAGATAATGATACGTATAGAGAAGATCTGGCGTGATATTTTAAAAAAGTCTGGTAAAAACGAGCCAACCTTCTTAACCGGTAGAGTGGATGCCTATTATCAAAGGACGAGGGATCCAAAAGCCGGGGGTCATATTTTGGAAGGTCGTGTCCCTGGGAGTGATGATATACGGCTGGTTAGCAACGACTATCTATCTATAGCAAGCCATTCTAAGGTCAGAAAAGCGCGAATAGATGCTTTGCAGGAAAATGAAAATGAAATGTTGAGGTCCGGGGTTTACCGTTTTGGCGAGGATTCCCAGGGTCAGTTTGAGGCGCAGGCCGCGGAATGGCTTTCAGCTGAAAGCGCACTTCTCAGTCATTCCGGCTGGTGCGCCAATGTGGGATTGGTGCAGTCTATCGCTACTCCAGATGTGCCGGTCTATGTGGATATGATGGCACATATGTCTCTCTGGGAAGGGGCCAAAAGTGCTGGTGCGACAGCGCGTCCATTTCGTCATAACACACCCGAATCTCTGGAAAAACTGGTTAAAAAGCATGGCCAGGGGGTGATCCTTGTGGACTCTCTGTACAGTACGAGCGGCAGCCTCTGTCCCTTGGTCGACATGGTGGAGATCGCCGAAAAATACGGCTGCATGCTGGTGGTGGATGAGTCCCACTCCCTTGGGGTCATTGGCAGTTCAGGAGAAGGGATGGTCTCAGAGATGGGTCTGGCCGACAGGGTCGATTTCCGCACTGCCAGCCTGTCCAAGGCTTTTGCGGGACGTGGTGGTATCATTATCGGATCGAAGCGTCACATCGAGTACATCAAGTATGAATCCCTACCCTCCATTTTCAGCTCCGGCCTGCACGAACATGATATTGCCGGATTTTCGGCAGCTCTGGAAGTACTCCAGACTGAGAACTTCCGTCGGGAAAGGCTTAGAAGTAATTCTGATTTCCTGAGACAGCAGTTGGATGGGATGGGATACAATGTCAGCCCGAGCCAGTCGCAAATCATGTCTGTGGTGCCAGGGCCGGAAAACCAGACGATCATTTTCAGGGATGCTCTGGAGCAGCGCGGTATTTTTGGATCCGTTTTTTGTGCCCCGGCGACGCCAAAAAACAGGTCTCTAATGCGTTTTTCTGTCAGTGCCGCGATGACGGAGGAATCGCTGTCCAGAGTTGCTGAAGTTTGCCGTGAGGTTAAAGATATTGTTCAATCGGATCGATGGCTGTCAACCGCCAGAAAAAGTCAGAAAAGGCCACAACCGAAGTTCTTTGTGCAGGAACCGTCAATGGCTATGTAAGTTGGTCCAGACTGGAAAGCTCCTCAATGATTTTGATGATTTTTTCTTCAATTTCCACTTCACCATATTCACCGGGGAACTTTTCAGTATTCAATTCGAGCGAGGAATCCAGTCCGTTGGTAATGGTGACGTTTAGTTCGCCGAGGTTCTCGGATGAATACTGTCGGACTGCCCTCTTTGAGAAACCGCTTGTGTTGATGTGGGCAGCCCAGGTTACATCTGCTCCCATACCTTGCATGTTATAGGTATAGTTTACGCCCAGATACTCATTTTTGTCGGTTGCGTAGGTCACTAACGGTCTTTCTTGTTTTTCAAGGACATGCTGTCTTACCAGGTGCTGATGGGATTCTGAAATCGTCCTGGGGACGGAATAAACCGAGGAGACGGAGGGGAAATCCCTGACAGATACCTCCAGTTTCTCAAGATCGATACGAATGGGGTTAAAATCCTCAAAATGCTGTTTTGACAGGATATAGAATTCATCTGAGAGAATAATGCCGTTCGTACCGACAATTTCCTTTATTCTCGGTGTTTTTGTTAGTTCTTCCAACCGTGCAGTCATGTTCACGTTGATACCGATGATGGTTGGATCTATCATGGTTTCACTAGCAATATTACCATAGGTCACCTCACCTGCGTGTAGCGCGATACCAAAATTCAGGGGCGCCGCGTCCGATAAAGCGAGCGCACTGTTGATATTCTCGACTGTGTTTACCAGCAGGAAAGCCAGCGTCAGGATGTTCAGAACAGCCTTCTCTTTACCTTCTTCGTCGTCACAATAAAGAAAAATGCAGTCGCCCACCGGTTTAATAATGGCCAGGTTTTGACCCAATTCAGTGACTTCAGAAAAGCACATTGATATCAGTTGGGCGACCTGGTGCTCCGATTCGGAGCCGAACATCTTCGTAAAATTCCGCACATCCGCTTGCATGATCGCACAAAATCTTCTCTGCTGCCCAGTGATTTGCTTAATCGCTTTATCCAGCCCGTATTGATCCTGCAGTTTCACCAGGCGCCTGACCAGAATATTGCTCAGGAACCGGCTGAGAAGCTGGTTGTACTGTCGAATCATATTCCGATTCTTAATCGAGATCAGGTGCATTTTTCTCTCGAATTCTTGCTGCTTAGCCCGATACTGCTGCATGCGAAAATTGATCGCACCTCCCACAAACAGCCCGAAAAATGATATGGACAGTATCTCCAAATACTTATTGATACTGGTGAAATCATCACATAACAGGAGGTGAGTGACCCAGGCCAGTGTCACTCCGGCAACGAAAAGAAAAATGGCTGAGAGCCAGTCAGTTAAAAAGGTCAGCAGTAGTGCACCAACCAGCATGCTCAAAATCCAGACCATTGAAAACTGGTTCTCTAGAAGAAAAAAAGCGAATATGAGTGGCAGATTAATGAATATTGCCAACTGCCAATAATATGGGAAAAACCGTTTCAGAGAAGATGTCCAGCGGGTTTTAAAAACGATTGGCAGGCAAAAAAAGCCAGCGAAAAGTCGAATTGTCAGATTCTCATAAGGCTGGGGAAACACAAAACGCCAGACAACATAAAACATGGGTTGGGTAAAAAAGGCAATGGTTGCAGTCGCGACCATAAATGGCTCTGCGTCCTTTGCGGCCTCCAAAATAAGATTGTTGTATCTGGAAAGCGTTTTCATACGATTCAATCGGGCTTGACTGCGGAATTATCCAAGACCCGGATTGGGAGTGATCGATAATTGCAGGAAGAATTAAGATAAAAAATAGTAAAAAATTGCAATTTCGAAGTCAAGCGGATTTTGGATATGACCGGCTAAAACTCCAGTTTACTATTGAGCTGCCGATTCTTGTCACCCACCCGAAAAAAAGCTTCCCGCCAAAATATGATGGTAATTAGATTTACTCGTTTATCACGCAACGCACAAACCCGGGGTAGCTCATTTTTCTAAAACCGGTGACACCAAAATCAAATTTCACATACCCTGCTTTTTTGCTGCGTTTGCTAATGATTTTCGATGACCAGTAACTTTCTGATATAGGAGGTACAAATTTGGACTTGAGCTTAAATGCGCCTTCCAGTTCCTCCATGTCAGGCAATCGCCAGTCATTTTTACCATCGAGATTCAGTTCCTGACAATAGCGGTTTGCCTGCTGCCAGTTCATTTCTCCGCCATCTTTGGCCTGCCAGATAACATTCGCCTGTCTGTCCACGACCGTTAGTCGCGACGTAGTACTCTGACAGGAGAAGATAAAAAGAAGTAGAATCAAAGCAATACCACTGCGGATGTTTCTCATTTATCTCCCCTCATGTTCATTAATTTTGATTTCCTGCTAGGTTTATGCTGCTTTTTTTCAGCCCATACTATCGCTCTTTGTATGGTGCCAGAACCCATAATGTCACTTTTAACAAATCTGATAGTATCACGGTTGGTCTGATTCAAATCGATCTATCTCCATTAACAGGTTTAACCGTTGCTGTATATACAGATGATTTTCCAGATTTTTAAAAAGTGATTTAAAAATAAATCATTTATTTTCAACAATGTCCGGTTAGGTTTTTGCAGAAAGCTGAATGATGAAACCTGGATCGAGCTGATAAGGATTTATTAGATTTTCTTAGTTCAGGGTCGGCTAAAAAATTAGTTTACGTTCTGTTTGCAAAATATCCGGTTTTTGGGACTTTTTCAAACAGATTAAGTGAAGTTATTTTTTAACGATCCCTTAGCGTAGCGAAAATAAGCCATGTTTGAGCGAGGCAGGCGAGTTTGGCGGTTTTTCGTGAAGCAAACTTAGAAAATCTTTAAATCCTTATGTTCAGAGCCGGGTTTCATCATTCAGCTTTTGTTTTGCAAAAACCAAACCGGACATTGTTGAATTATTTTAGTCATTTATTGCATTACCTGTGATAAACTTTTTCAAAAAATGATAATGACAAAGAAATATTGCAGCGGTTATAGTCTGCTGAAGCATTTCGAGGAAAAGGGTGCTGATATTCGTTTGCTAACTGACTATAAAGAGAGGAAGGAGCATAGTATGGCTATTGAAACACGTTTTCACATAGTGGAACAGGAGGGGCCGGTTGTTATCTGGAAATTTAACAATCCGCCCCAAAACCTTATGAATCTTGAAACACAGGCTGAGCTAACAGAACTTATTGAGGAGTTCGAAGCAAACCCGGAATTGCGCGTAGCCATTATCACCAGCAATCTGCCTGATGTATTCATTCAGCATTTTGATGTGGGCACGATTCTCAGCGAATGGTCAGAGATGACACCGGAGGAACAGGCGGCTTTGATGGAAAATGCCATAAAAAATCCACCCACCCCCCGGGGCTTTGCCCGGCTCAGGAGAAAGCCGATCATTGCAGCCATTAGCGGTCCCACGGCTGGGGGAGGGTGTGAATTGACACTGCAGTGTGAGTTTCGGTTCATGTCCCGAAATGCTT
>Ga0233437_1003662_pt1 | contig 19692 bp, 19 predicted proteins | sample SI_122_August201_FD_182714 | JGI IMG/M metagenome (GOLD analysis project Ga0233437, IMG submission 182714) | Seawater microbial communities from Saanich Inlet, British Columbia, Canada - SI_122_August2016_200_MG | ecosystem: Environmental > Aquatic > Marine > Inlet | place: Canada: British...
GCTTTGGGAGTAGCAACAATGTTATTCCCATTTTGGATTGATCTTCTAAGAAATAATTCTAAACAAAGAGAAATAGAAGAAAAGTTTTTAGAGTTTGTAAGATCTTTAACCGGGAATGTAAGATCCGGAACACCAATGCCAAAAGCAATTAAAGAAGCAGCAGAAGCAAACTACGCAAGCTTATCTCCATACATAAAAAAACTTTCACATCAGATAGAGTGGGGAATTCCATTTAATGAAGCATTATCCAAATTTGCTAAATCAACAAAAAATGATATAATAAGAAGATCTGTAGCGATAATAGTAGAAGCAGAAAAGTCTGGAGGAAATATAGAAGATGTCATGGAGGGAGTAACAACCTCGGTAGTTCAAATAAAGAAGATAAAAGATGAGCGTAGAGCAAATGCCTTTACACATTTAATTCAAGGATACTTAGTGTTCTTCATCTTCATTGGGATAATGATAGTGTTACAAATATTTTTACTTCCAAAATTAAGTGACGTAAGTGGAGATGTTTTAACAGGAATAACTTTCACTGGCGATATTTCTAGTCTAAATGAAGCGGAAACAGTAAAAGGAATAGCTGTAGATTTTGAAACCTTATTTATTTCATTAATATTAATTCAGGGATTTTTTACTGGTTTAATGATAGGAAAGTTTTCGGAGGGGAATATAAAGGCGGGAGTTCGTCACTCTTTTATACTCGCATTACTAGGATATATGATATTCACAATAGCAGTAGGGGTATTTTAATAATGAAAAGAGGGCTATCATATGTAGACTGGACAATTAGTGTAGGAATTTTTATAATATATATAATCTCAATTTTTGTAATAATGGGTCCAGCATTTAAACAAGATTATTCAGATGAATATCTGGGGAAGATTGTTAAGGAGGGGTTGAAAGAAAGTACCTCCATCACAATAAAAAGAATACCCTTCTACATGGTAATCACCCAACCAGTAATCGATAATGGCCCGCTTTTCACAAATTTAATGATAATCTTAGATAATTTACCCCTTGAGTTACATGAGATAACAAGCAATAAACAATTTGCGATAACTAACCAAACTGGAGAGTTAGTGATTCGTAGGGAATATTTCCCAGATACAGAAAAAATAAAATTTATCGCACAGCCTGCAGATTTTGGGTTAACAGAGGTGAATATTGTTGGTGGGGGGAATATATATTATTCAGATAAAGAGTTTTTTAGCTATCTCCAGTTAGATGCAGCAGAACCATTCGAATATGACCATAGGACAACCTATGGGATAACAGAAGAACTAATTGGATTAGATGATGAAGAATTGGGAAGATGGCTAAACGATACAGTGGAATACTTGGATATACAAGAACTGTTTAAATATCCTAAAGAAAAAGATTTTAATATCCAGATATTTAATGATAGTTCTCCGCCCGATAATCCTCAAAGAGAGTATATGAAAAAAGAACCAACGGACAAAGATGAAGTAAAAGTACTAATGTGGTCGGACTGGGTGATTTACCCAAGTACACAAAGGGCCCCAGTAATGGTGGTGGTAAGAACATGGTGAACAAAAGAGGTTTCCTAAAAACACTTGAAGCCGTAATTGCAATAATCATATTTCTAATATTTATGGTTTCCGCTTTAGTTTTCAATCAAGCACCACAAGACCAAGGAGTTCCAATGGATGTAAAAGCAATACAAGAAACAGTATTCTCAAAAATAGGAACAGATTTAGAATTAAGGCAATGTATCATAGAATATGACTCGTATGGTCAGCAATGTTTAGGGGATGAAATGGTATCGCTCATCCCTTCACAAACAATGGAATATGAATTTGAAGTATGTCTCAATGACCCACCAAGTTGTCCAATAGTATCAGATCTTCCAGAAGATACGGAGGAAATAACAGTTTATGCAGATTCAATGATTATACAAGAAGACGGAGAATCGGCCATCTTCAGGTTATTCATCTGGAAAAAACTACAAGAATAAAATACTAGATAAACCAACTAATAAAATAACTCCAAAAGCAACACTAATTTTTTTCTTTAACTCTTTACTTCCCAAGAAATAAACAATACCTCCTTTAACTAAGGTATTACTCATTGCAGCCATGGTGATAGCACTAGAAGCAACCTTCTCAGTTACCGTTCCATTTGCAGCCAATCTTGCCATACTTAAAGTAATTGCATCTACGTCAGCTAACCCAGAAAAAATACTAGTAAGATAAATTCCCTTTGTCCCTAAGTAAATTTGTGCTGCTTTACTCAATAATAATATCAAAGCAAAAAATGCACCAAACTTTAAAGCAGGACCTAAAGTAAAAGGACTTTTCAATTCCAAAGCATGTCTTTTCTCTTTTTTCTTAACCTTAAAATAATAATAGCTAAATAAAAACCCAACTAAACTCATTAAACCCAATGGAACAATTAAGGTATTTAATAGAGATTTATTAATAATAAGTATCTCAAACATAATTCTCAAAAACATAATTGTAGAAGCAATAATAATGGCTAAAGCAAAAGAATCAGTCAATGATTTATTTTCTTTTTTACTTTTATTAGAAAAAGCCATAGTAACCGCAGTGCTTGAAACTAGTCCTCCAACAATACCCGTAAGACTTATTCCTTTTCTTGATCCAAAAAGTTTGACCAATACATAACCAAAAAATGAAATAGCAGATACAAAAACAACCATGAGCCAAATGTGATAAGGATTTAAGACTTCTAATGGGCCATAGGCTTTGTTTGGCAAAAAAGGAAGAATCACCAAGGTGATAATAGCAAACTTCAATATGTCCTGCAGTTCTTTTTTGTTAATTTTCCTTATAAATTTGTGTAAATAGTGTCTAGAACTCAACAATGCAGCAATTAATATACTTAAAGCAACTGCAAATTTTTCAAATCCATAAAATACAATAGAAGATAAAATAAAAACAAGAAACGCACAAATTCCGGTCGTAGTATGTAGATCTTTTGTACCCCTTGCCATATAATAATAACTAATTAATATCAAAACAGACAAAATAATAAAAGGGATTATAAAAATCCATAAATTATCAAAATAAATACTAAGATACCCAGATAATCCACCAAAGATAGAAATTAAAATAAAAGTTCTAACACCTCCAATTGTATGTCTCTCAAATTTTTTCTTGGCATATTCTCTTTCAAATCCAATAAAAATACCTACTAATAAGGAAAATAAAAATAATCTAATCATCTCAGCATATTCTATCATAATCATTCTTTATTTTTTAAGTTTTTAAAAGTTTTTAATTGGTTTATCAAAAATCTTTTATTATAATCTAAACTTTAGAAATCTTTATAAGTTTGATAAGGTCATTATCTTTATTACAAAAAAGGGGTTTATATTGATGATAAAAAAACTAAAGTCATTTCTTAATAGATTTGTCAAAAAATTATTTAAGAAGAAGAAAACAATAAAATTGGGTTTTTATGGTCCTCCAAATGCTGGAAAAACCACTTTAGCCAATAAAATATGTCAAGATTGGTTGGGTGAAGATATGGGAACCGTTTCTAAAATTCCTCATGAAACAAGAGAAATAAAAGTAAAAGAAAAAATAGTTATAAAATCGGGTGACAAAGAGTTAGAGTTTAATTTAATAGACACACCAGGAATTGCTACAAAAATAGATTATGAAGATTTTCTAAGACACAAAATTTCAAAAACTCAAGCTAGAAAAAGAGCAAAAGAAGCAACAAAAGGAGTTATAGAATCAATAAGATGGCTAGATAACGTTGATGTAGTAATAGTGGTTTTAGATTCAACTGAAAATCCATATTCACAAGTTAATTTAACAATAATAGGAAATTTAGCAGCAAGAGATATACCGGTGTTAATAGTGGCTAACAAAGTAGATTTAAGAAGATCAAATATAAAAAAGGTTGAATCTGCGTTTCCACAATATAAAGTAATTGGAATTTCTGCTCAGAAAGGAAAAAATATTGAAAAGTTTTATAAGGAGGTTTTTGAATTAGTTAAAAGATGATATCCTTCCAATATATGCCATATAGAGAACATTCAAGCTTAACAACAGATGAAAAGCTAAAAAAAATTCTAAGAGTAACAAAGCAACAAAAAATACTTTTAATGCAGGGTAAATTAAAACCGAATGAAGAAGCGAGACTAATAGAGGAGACAATGTCCCAAATAACAAAAGAATTTGCAGGAATTTCATTTTGTACGATCGCTCCAAATAATGGAAATGGTAAAGAAAAAGAAAAGATAACTACAAAATTAAAAAATAACTTATATAATTTAACAATCGGTAAAAGAGATTTTTTAACTATAATTGGGCCAGCAAGTATTGTAAGAGAGATTAGAAAAAACCCTACAAAGATAGACCTTCTTTTACACCAAACAAAGAGGAAAAAATAAATGCCACACCAGTGTGTCAGATGCGGAAAACTGTACAAGGAAGCCTCAGATGAGATTTTAAAAGGTTGTGGAGATTGTGGAGGAAGATTCTTTTTCTTTATTTCTGATAAAGCATTTGCAAAGAAAAAAGAGTTTCCAAAATTAGAAAAAGAGGATAGGGCTCAAATCGAAGAAGATGTTGTAGACATAGTTCAATCTAAACTTGATAAAGATAAACCAGTTATTCTTGACATAGAATCCATAAATATCTTAAAACCTGGAAAATATGAAATAGATATTGTTGAATTATTCAAAGGAAAACCACTTATATATAAGTTAGAAGAAGGAAAATATATAATAGATTTAGCTTCTACATTTAAAGCGCATTCTAAGGATTAAATATTGCCAATGATATCACATCTGTACATATCAAAAGTGTTTCTATATCTGCCTTTTTTTTCATGTACAAACATCATTTGACCACCATTATCAGAAATTTCTTTTCCAAAAACCACCCCATACATTTTTTCAAAACTCTCACTATTTGAATCATATACTTGAACATTACCATTTTCATGTGCAGTTGGTATTATATTTCTCTCACCTAAAACACCAAAAACCAGATCATGATTAGTAATGCCTTCCTCAATCAACTCAACTAATCTTATAATTTTCATAAAAAAAGGAATCTTGAACAACTTAAAAAACTTCTCATTCTAATAAATTCAATTAAGATAGAGATACTTCAACCATTGCTTTTAAAATTTCATACCTATCTCTCGTTTTTTTGGAGGACAAAACATATTCCCTGGTAGAATCAAATCCTTTTTTCTTAGGCATTCCTGTTGGAATAAGGGTTCCTTCTGGAAATTGCCTTCTAGTTATATCTATTTGTTCTCCACCAATACTGTTGAAATAATGAGATTCTGTTCTTCCATCTAGAAGTATTGCATCTGATTGAATTATTTTTCCGCCAAGATAATCATTAAGTACCAAGGCAGTAATAGCACATTGCCCACAAGCAGGATTTTTTTCGCTCCAATTCTCAGAATCTAAACTAGTTTCACTACACCAAGATTTCATTATGGCCTTTTCTAATCTAACTTCATCCACCATACGTGGAGGAGTGAAGTACAGATTATAAAGTTTTCTAACAATACCTTTATATAATTATAATATTAATTAATCATATGCAAGAAAACATAAAGAGAGATATAATAAGTGTTCTTCAGAAAACAATTGTAGCTATAAAAAAACAAAACTTAGCCAAATTAAGAGACCAATCAAATAAAACAGTTCATAATTCTTCAATTTATCAAGATAAATATTCAATTTCAATTTCTGTTGTGGTTTTTACAATCTTAAAAATATTAGAAAAAAGCAAATATGATGAAGGATCAAACATAACAAAAAAACAAAAAATAATCACTTCAGAACTAATCAAAGCAAAAAAAGCTCTAAAAAAAGAAAATTTCCACGAATTCTCGAAATCGTTAAAAAAAATAATATTCTTACTCAAAAAATTAGATAAGGACACTGGAAGATTTATACAAGAAGCAGTAGAATCCTCAAAAGTTAAAAAAGCCTATGGAATATATAGACATGGCGTGTCTGCTGGAAAGGCAGCAGAGTTATTGGGTATATCAAGATGGGAGCTTCAACCATATTTAGGACACACAAGAGAATCAGAATATAAATTATCTATATCTAAAACAATTGAAGAAAGAATAAAAATTACAAAGGAGATATTCAACATAAAATGAGAGCACTAGTATTTGATACGGGATCAATAATAAGTCTAGTAACAAATAACTTGCTTTGGATACTTCCTCCACTAAAAAAACAATTCAGAGGAGATTTTCTGATATCGGAAGCAGTGAAAGGAGAAATAATAGATCACCCATTAAAAACGAAGAAATTTAAGCTTGAAGGGCTAATTATACAAGACTATCTAAGAGAAGGGGTTTTTTCAATGGCCAAAAATATATACTCTTCTAAAAAAACAGACGAATTACTAAATTTAGCAAATTCATGCTTCAATACAAGAAATCATCCAGTTAAAATAGTAGATAGGGCAGAAATTGAAACCTTAATGATAGTTCTTGAGAATAAAGCCGCGGCAATGGTAATCGATGAGCGTACTCTAAGATTATTAATAGAAAACCCAGAAAAGTTACAAAAAGTCTTAGAATCTAGATTGCACACAAAGATGGAGATAAATAAACAGAACGTTGCCAAATTTAAAGAAATGACTAAATATATTAAAATAATAAGGTCAACCGAATTAGCTTATGCAGCCTATAAATTAGATTTACTTAATAAATATATAACAGCAAACAAAGTTTTAGATAAAACATTAAAAAAAGAACTATTAGAAGGAACATTGTGGGCATTGAAATTAAAAGGGTGTTCTATTTCTAGTGAAGAAATTAATGAAGTTCTAAAAATGGGATAAAATCATCTCTTCTTAACTTTTTTTACATTAGCTCCAGAGGATTTAGCTGCCATAGCCTTTCTATATTGCTCAGTTCTTAACCCAGGATCTAAAAACTTTTCTTCATATCTTCTTACAATAAGTTCTATAGCTTTACTTTTGTCTTTTAAGTTAAATTTTGCTTTAACAATATTCAAAATTCTATTAGCATCTTCACTTATGTCTATTAAAGCTTTAACCATAATAAGTTCACCTTATTAAAACTAAGTTCTACTTATTTATATAATTTTTGGTACAAAATTTTAGGTTATTTTTAACGAATTTTAATCTTTCATAATGCTTATAAACCCTCCAAACACCCATATTTTGCCGTTTAAAGGGCAGGAGTTTATCACCGTAAGCTTTATAAGGCTTTCACAACTCCACAATAACAACAATAATAATCACCAAGGAGGGTTAAAGAATGAATAAAAATTTTAAATTGCTAGCAGTTTTGTTACTGTTAATAGTAGCGGTAGTATCAACTAGTGTTGTTAAAGCTTCTACTGATGATTTAGACTACATAGATATTTACAGAGTTGATGTAAATGAAATAGATCACGCAGAAGATTTAGATGGACAACCTATCGGACCTTTCTTTGCTGGTGAAAAAGTTCATGTTAAAGTATATTGGAATGCAGTAGATAATGCTACTGAGTACAATGATGTCAGAATCAATGCTGAATTGGATGACGAAGAATATAAGACAAACTTTTTTACTGTAGAAGAAGGTTGGGAAAGATCAGTTTCATTTACGTTTAATCTACCAGAAGATATGGATGCAGATGATTATGTATTAAATATTGAAATGGAAGATGAAAACGGAAACAAAGAGTACCTAAACGATATTGTATTAAAAGTTGTAAATCAAAAGCACTTTGTTGAGATTTATGATGTAAACTTTCCATATGGTCTAGAAGTTAAGGCAGGTCAAACATTTTTGGCTAATGTCGGAGTTAAAAACGTAGGTCATGAATTTGAGGAAGACGTTAAAGTTACTTTAACAATTCCAGAATTAGGTTTATATCAAAGATCACAAAAGTTTGATTTGTACACAGAATTGTTTATAGATGAAAACGAGGACGGAGACGATAATGAATGGGAATATAAGTTATACAAAGACCTATTCGTAACAATTCCTGCAACAACTGTTTCAGGAGTATACGATGTTATCGTAACTGTTAACTACGATGATGGTGACGAATCTCAAGAACAACGATATAGTTTAGTTGTTGGAGAGGGAGTTGCACCAACAGATGCTTTCATAAGCATAAACACTGAATCTCAAAACTTTGCACAAGGTAATGGTGCTGTTTACACAATTATGTTTTCAGAACCAAACAATTACGATGTGAGAGTTGAAGGAGTTAGTGCTTGGGGTACAGCTAGAGTTGATGTGAATGATGACCAAGCGTACATTTTCGTTACAGCTAATGAAGATGCAACTGCAGGAAGTTATCCATTTACAGTTAAAGTAATGGCTGGATCAACAGTAGTTAAAGAATTCGACCTAAACGCAAATATAAACGGTGCGCAAAGTTCAACTTCAGATGTTAAAGAAGGTTTACAAATTGGATTTGCTGTATTACTAGTTATCCTAATAATCTTAGGAATAATTTTAGCAGCAAAGAAAATTGGAAAGTCAGACGACTTTGAAGAACCTTTAATGGATGAAGGCGAAACTTATTACTAAATTTTTTCTTTTTTTCTTTTTTAAACTACTTATAAACTCTTTATAAAAAACATTTACTCCATTACAACAGTTATAATACAATTTTATTTATAAGTAAATCTCGTATCTCATTTTAGTAACAAAAAGGGGGTTCCTACAATGAGTAGTAATAAAAAAATAATATTTTTGGTATTAATGCTATTAGCTTTGCCTTTTGCAATGGCAGATTTCGAACTTTACACAGAATCATCTCCTAGCGAGATATGTCCTGGATCCACGGGATTATTTACAGATATAATTCAAAACACAGGAATGGATTCATTGTCTTTTACAATTTCCACATCTGGAACAGCTTCAGCATTTTCAACTGCAGTTCCAATGGGATTTACACTATATCCTGAACAGATAAGAACAATTTTTACTTATATTTCTCCGTACTCATCTACAAACATAGGAACCTATTCTTTAGATATGATTGCAACAACAGATGGAGATTCAAAAGAGTTAAATCATAATGTTATAGTAAAGGACTGTTATGAATATTTTATTGAAGCTTTAGATCAAGAGAAACATACATGTCCATGTGAATCAGATAAATTTGATTTCGAATTAACAAATAATGGCCAATTTACAGAGTCATATACATTAAGTGTTGAAGGAGAATACTCATCAAGTGTAGTGTTAAGTACAGATCAAGTGACACTTAATTCTGGAGAATCAGAAATAATTTATGCTTACGTAACAACTTCATGCTCTGATTTAGGAGATTATGATTTTACACTTAAAGTAACTCCCTACAATTCAAATAGCATAAGAACTGCAACATCAACAATGATTGTTGACCCTTGTTATAATTTTGATATTCAAACAGAAAGGGATTTACTGAACATATGTGAACACACACTAGAAACAGTCCCAATTACAATAGAAAATTCTGGCTCTACATCAAACAAGTTTGAATTAGAGTTAAATGGGCCATTGTGGGCAAATTTAGATAGAAATACATTGACTATTGCTCCAAATAGTGTGGGAGTAATTAATTTAGTAATAAATCCAGATTATGGAGTCGAAGGTTCATTTGAAATGGAGTTTTCTGCTACACCAGAAAGAGGAGAGATTAAAGCGTATAATATATTTGATGTAAATATTAAACAATGCCATGGTGTAAGCGTAGATATAGAAAAGTCTTTGGACAAGATATGTAATTCACTAGAAAACACATATAATGTGAATGTAAGAAACGTTGGAGAATATTCAAAAGAATACTATTTTAACGTAGACGGACCAGATTGGGCAACTCTAGACAAAACTTCAGCAACATTAGAAGTAGGAGAAGAGACACAATTAACTTTAACAATTAACCCTCTTTATGATGTCTCAGAAGCATCCTATATAATAACTGTTGAAGCTACAGCCAAAGATTCAAACAAGATAGCTAATTCAGATGTTATTGAGGTAGAAACAGTAACAAAAGACCAGTGCTATCAAGCATTTGTAGGAATAGAGGAAAAGAGTATTAATGTTTATTATGATTCTTCAGCAACTATGCCCGTAGTAATAGAAAACAAAGGAACGTATACAACTACATATGATTTATCTGTAACTGGAACAGCATCCAGTTTTACATACTTAAATCCTTCATCTGTAACAATTGATGCAGGAAAATCAGAAGTTGTTTATCTATATGTTGCACCTTCAGGACAGATAACAAATGGAGACTACTCTGTAACGGTTTCTGCAAGGCTAGGAGATTCATCAATTCTTGCTTCAGAAAAAGTTGATATAATTGTTTCAGAGAGTGCATACTTAGCGCCAGATGTCGAAGTAGAAGTAGTGAAAGATAACGGGTCATTGTTAGATAGAGTATTAGATTTTTTTGCTTCTTTTTTCAAGTCAGAAACAACTGAAGAAGTTATAGAAGAACAACTTGATGAATTTGATGAAGTAGTAGAAGAGCTAGAAGAAGTGGAAGGGGAGATAGAAGAAACAATAGAGGAAGAAGTAGAAGAAGAAATCATAGTAGAAGAGCTTCTTAATGAAACAGAAGAAGAGATAGAGTTAGTTAATGAAACAGGAGAAGTTGTTGAGGAAGAGATCACAGATGAACAATTAGAAGACGTTGCAGAATTAACAGCAGTAGAAACATTCTTACTCCAAGGAGATATAGAATACTTCTTGCTAAATGGAGAAGAGCATAGCATAGAATTAACAACACTAGAAGATGATTCAATTTGGATAACGATTAGTTCAGATCCTATATCAATTAATTTAGAACCCGGTGATATAAAGGAAATAGATATAGATGAAGATGGAATTAACGATTTGAAAGTTGGTTTTGTAGGCTACTCTGAGGATGGAGAAGCACAAATAGTGTATGAAACGTTATCAGAAGTAGTGGAAGATGAAACATTAGAAGTGATAACTGCAGAAGTAATATCTGAAGAAGAATCTTCAAACTTTTTTGCAAGTTTTTTTACATCTTTAGCTACAATATGGGGTTCAATTTTAGCATATAAGTACCACATATTAGGAACAATTTTAGTAATCTTAATTCTGTATGGAGTATTCAAAACAGGATCACATAAGAAAATAGTAGAATTTTTTGAAGAAGAAATAGAAGAAGAGGAAGTTCCAATTCTAGACAAAAAAGAAGAAAAGAAGACTGAAGAGAAACCAAAGAAAGAAGAGAAACCAAATAAAGAAGAGAAGAAAACAGAAAAAAAGACTACAAAGAAGAAAGAAGAAGAAAAGAAACCCGCTAAGAAAAAAGAACTAAATGAAGACACAGAAGACGAGTTAGAAATCAAAGGATTAGATGAAGAATCGGACAAAGAGGATTTCATAATAGAATTTGATGACGAAGAAGAAAAGAAATAACTTTTTTTCTATTTTAATTAAATTTTTAAATAGATAAATATACAAAGTAATATGAAATTAAGAACAATAATATTAATTCCAATTATTCTTTTATTAGTTTACTTCATAGGAACTTCTCTAACGGGATTCTCAGTAATAAGTCAAAGTTGTTGCACAGGAGACGATTGCAATGAAGAAAGCAAATGTAGCTTCGCACAACCAAAAATTCCCCCACAAAATACAATAAATATAATTCTAGAAATATTAACAATAGCACTAATAATAACTTACGTTTTTATTAATTTACAACAAAAGAAAAAGAATTAAAGCAATAAAAATAACATCAAATACAATTTCATAAATAGGAATCTTAAAAAAGAAACCTTCCTCTTTAAAATTTAAACTTTTTCTTTTAAGTCTTAACCATTTTCTAAAATTAAAATAATCTAAAAAGATGTGAGAATAATATCCAATAAGCAAAATCCAAAACCAAGGCCCCCCAATAAAATATAATAACAATAAGATCAAACTAACAATAATAAATCCGGGAAAATGATGAATAAATGTCCGTTCTTCCAACTTATATTTAACAGTAGCATTCCAAGCATGTTTTAAACTGAAATCATCTTTTTTTATTACAAAACTAATAAAATGATCAACATCAATAAGCAATCCAACTAAACCAGCGTATAAGGCTTGTAAAAGAGTAAAACTGCCATACTTAACCATAATCAAACCAATAAAAAAAGCTACCAAAAAATGTGTTAATGGATACATATTATAATCTCAAACTAGTAATCTTACTAACCCCCTCATTCATACTAATTCCATAAATCTGATTAGCCTCAGTTATTATAGAGTCATTATGGCTAATAACTATATACTGAGCAGTTCCAGAATAGGTGTTGATCAATTTAGAAAGTTTTTCAGAATTATGCTTGTCCAACGCCGCATCAACCTCATCTAATAAATAGAAAGAAGCAGGATTATATTCTTGAATAGCAAAAATAAATGCTAAGGCGGCCATTGTTTTCTCGCCACCAGATAAACTTCTAATATCTAATTTTTTACTTCCAGAAATCTTAACATTAATATCAACGCCACCATCTAAAGGGTTTTCCTCATTTTCCAAAACAAGTGAAGCCTGTCCTTTAGTAGAGATGTTATTAAATATTTCTCTAAATTTAGAATGCAAATGATTAAATGTTTTCATAAATACGTCGGCCTTCTTTTCTTCAATTTCACCAATCAAAACCAAAACATCATCCTTCTCCACTTTTAATTTATTTGTTTTTCCCAATAGCGCGTCATACTGATTAGACAATTCATCATAAATTTCTAAAGCTCTCATGTTTATATTTCCAATATTATTAATCATTCTTTCAAAATCAGAAATATCTTTCTTCAAAGACTCAATAGAAACTCCTTTTCTTATTTTTCCATCTTTATATTCTTCAAACTCAACTTCAAGACCTTCAATTTCTCCAATAGCTTTAGCAAGCTTAATAGAAACTTCATTTACCTTATTTCTGATTAAATTAATTTTATCCTCTTCCTTACCAATTCCTTCTTCCTTGACAGTTAAGAGCTCCATCATTTTATTTCTTTTAGAAGCCAACTCTTTATTTTTTCCGTAAAACTCTCTTTCCTTAACCTCTTTATCTTTTAAATCTGTCTTTTTACCAGAAACAACTTTATTTAAATCAACAAGCTCTCTACCAAACTCTTCTTCTTCTTTATTATGCCCAGAAATAATTTCTTTAACTTTACCAACCTCAGAATGATACATATTCAATTGATTGTTTAAAATACTCAAATCTGAATTAATATTTACAATTTTATCTCTTAATTTTTCTTTTTCACTTTCAAGGACTGTCAAATTATCCCTAATTTCAGGGTTATTAATAAGTTTTTCATTGATTTCACTTTTCTCTTTTTTCAATTCATTTACATCAAATTCAAACTTAGAAAAGTCTTTATCAATTATTTCTAACTCTTTTTCAAATTCTAATTTTTTACGGTCTAATTCTTTATTCTCTTTGATTATATCTTCAGATGATCCAATTCCTAAAGATTTTTCAATTTTAACAATATCTCCATATAATTCGGCTTTCTTATTTCTTAAAGATTCAATCTCATGTTCAATCTCGCTCCTTCTTTCCATGCCTTCTTGTAAGTCTCTATTAAGGTTACTTAGTTCCTCGCCCAAAACAGAAACTTTCTCACTAATTTGCTTCTGATTAAAACCAATCCCGGTACGGCCCCTAAATCCCCCAATCATTGCTCCAGAAGATTCAACTAAATCTCCGCCAATAGTAACCATCCTCATCTTACCAATGCCGATTTTCCTGGCAGTTTCAATATTTTCAACAACTAAAGTATTTCCAAAAACATAATCAAATACATTTGCATATTTTTTATCAAAATTAACTAAATCAATAGCTAAACCATACACTTCATTTTTCTTTAATAAAGCAGAAACAGATTCTTTTCTTCTAGCTTTTATCTTATTCAAAGGTAAAAATGTAGCAACGCCCAATCTATTATTTTTTAATTCTTTAATGCAATGTCCAGCAATAATATCGTCTTTTGTAACAACACTCTTAATTCTAGCACCAGCAGCAACCTCTAAAGCTAAAGAATATTTTTCTTCAACATTTCCCAATTCAGAAACAGTACCAAAAACACCTTTAAATTTTCTAACTTTATCAATACTTTTATTATTTAGAATTCCTTCTTTGATACCAACTTCTTTAGCTTTAAATTTACTTAATTCAGACTCTAAAGAATTTATCTTACTCCATCCATCTCCAACCTTTCCAGAAAGTATAGAATCTTCTCCAATAACTTTGCTTAATTCTTTTTCAATAGCACCGTGTTTTTTTCTTAATTCTTTCAAACTATTAGAGTTTTTACTTTTGTTTAACCTATCTAACTCTTTCCTAATTCCATCTAATCTAAAACTAACTCTATCTAACTCCCTAACTAAATCTTGTTTAGCATCTCCTGCCCCATTAAGAAGTTTCTCTTTCTCTTCAATTTTCTTATCCAACTCAGATAACTTTACATTTATATCTCCTAAATTTTCAATACCATATTTTTTCTTAAAACCAATTAATTTATTATCAATATGACTATCTTCCTCTTTAATTAAATTTATTTTTTTGTTTAACGATATCTTCTCTCTATCTAAAGAAATAATCTTCTTTTCATTCTCAGAAATATCCCCTAATAACTGTTTTTTTCTATTTTTTATTTTTAATAATTCACTCTTAACAGTTTCAACCCTTGCTTCATGTTTATACACTCCAGATTTCAAAGATCCAATTTCCATTTGAAGAAGTTTTAATTCTCCCTCTCCCTTTTGGTCTAACTGATAATTAATTTCTTGAATTTCAGTTTGTTTTTCAGTTATAGAAGTTCTAATTTCTTTTATTTTACTCTGAATAACATTAATCTTCCCATTATGTTCATCTTGAACTTTCTGTATACTATCTCTTCTCTCTTTCTTTTCTCTTAATAATAAATGGAGATAAGTAGCTTTTGAATCCTTAAACTTATTTTTTAAATCAACATATTTTTTTGCTTGATCTCTATCTTTCTTCAATTCTCTCAAATTAGCTTCTCTCTCAACTAACAAAACATTTGCTTCAGTAAGTTTTCCCTCAACTTTTTCTAATTCTCTTAAGGATTTATTCTTTTTGTCATCAAACATAGATATGCCAGAAATATCAGAAATCAAGTCTCTCCTATCATTTGGCTTCATTTGCATAAAATGTACTATATCTCCTTGTAGAATTATATTGTGGCCATCGGGATTAATTCCAACTTTATTTAATAAATCAACAACTTGTTGTCTTGTATGGACTTTATCATTAACTAAGTATTTCGACATTCCTTTCTGATTTAAAACCCTAGAAACCTTAATTTCTGGTGTATTAAAAGGAAATTCATTTTTAGAATTATCAAAAAAGATATGTACCTCTGCTTTTTTTGAAGGTTGTCCTTTTTTCCCACCATTATAAATTAAATTAGCAGATTTTTCAGCCCTTAAACTTTTTGCAGAAGATTTACCCAGAACAAAACAAAGGGCATCCATAATATTGGATTTTCCAGAGCCGTTTGGACCTATGACGCAGTTAAAGTTATTTCCAAATATCAAATCAGTTTTCCTTGCAAAGGATTTAAAACCGGTAGCTGATAACTTAGTTATTATCGTCATTATTGCACCCCTTCATTACCAATTTAAATACCTTTCTTTGCTTTTTAAACTTTATCATAATAAATCCCTCAACTTATGTATATCCTTATTCGCAACATGTGTATAAATCTGAGTAGTCTGCAAGTTCTTATGCCCAAGTAATTTTTGTATATATCTTATATCTGCTCCTGCCTCTAATAAATGAGTTGCAAAAGAATGTCTCAAAGTGTGAGGGGTTACTCTCTTTGTTATTTTTGCTTTTTTTGAAGCATTACTAACAATTGATTGCACACTTCTTTTATCATACAAACCCCCCCTCTCAGAAATAAAAATATATTTAGATTCTCCCTTTCCAAAAGATTTTAATGATTTTTCTAGATTTTCATGTAAAAAAACAACTCTATCCTTACCTCCCTTAGAACTCTTTATATGTATTAAATCTCTCTCAAAATCCAAATCATCCCACTTTAGATTTATTACTTCGCTTAATCTTAATCCACCATAATACAAGAACATTAATACGATTTTATGTTTAATATTTTTTGTGATATCAATAATACTAAGAACTTCACTTTTATTCAGAACAATGGGCAATCTTAATTCATTTTTAGCTAGAGGAAATTTTTGTTTAAAATTTTCATCTAAAACATTTTCATAATAGAATTTCAAAGAAAAATAAACATGTCTTATCTTAGATCTACTTTTATTTGAAAAATTTAATAAATAATCTCTTGGAGCTTGTCCAGAATCTAGAAATCTCTTAACTTCATTGGTATAAACCTTTTTCGTTTCTTTAGAATACTTTCTCAAATCAATCTCTTGTTCTAGTTTTTTCAATAATTCCTCTTTTTGCATCGCCTTATAAATTATTTTGAGTTTAAAAATACTTCGCTTTTTGATAATATATTACTATTTAGCTAAAAACATTTCGCTAAATAGGCGTTCAACTCAATAAGTGCAGATTTGTAAATCCCCCGACCACCCACCCCTAGATAGAGAGGGTTTGCCTCAGTGCTTCGCACAATTAGTCGCTTTCAGCGAGATAAAAACTGAAAAATACTTCTTTTATCGGACCGAGAAAAACACCAACGAAATTAAAATTTCGCCTAACAAACGATAAAAGATTTCACTTCATTACATCCAAATATTTTTCAGTTTTTTATTTTTGAGATGGGGCGTCCTTCGGACAAATAGTCGGCTTCGCCGAAAATTAATTAGAATAAATCCAATTTACTTCTTTATCTTTTGAACATTCAAAAAAAAGATTATAATCTTCTTTCATAATCTGATTAAGGTTTTGCCATTTTTCTGTTTCAAAACCAGAATTAAATCTCGTAAAGACAAAATAAACTTTCTTATTTGCAGAATTGGCTATTTCTTTTAATGTTTCTTCATTTAGATTATCTGGATAATAAGCACTTTCTTGCTGTGCATAATATCTAAATAAAGGAGGATTTTCGCTAACAATTAAAAAATTCCCTTGAATTGTTTTAAGTTCTTTTCCAACTTGCTCAAAACAATCTGTATTTGTATTGTGATAAGTTTTATATGTGCTATAAAAATTTAAGCATAATGATAAAAGTAAAACTCCAATAATAACAATAAGAATCTGTTTTTTATATCTTTTAATCTTATCTATAAAATACCCCGAAATTAAGGCAATTGTCGGGACAATTGCTAAAATAAATCTATCCTCTTTATGTGGCATATAGATTGCCATTCCCAAAAAGAAAGCAAACCAAATCAGTAACAGATAAATCTCTTTTTTGAAGAATTCTTTTTTATACAAAATATAAATTAAAGCAATCATAAAAATAATTCCAACTATTGAAAACATCTGCCACCAATAATCAAAAAAGAAATGCCAAGGTTGGAGTCCGCCCCAATATGCAGATGCTTTTGCTCCATGAATAAAAGCCCCAAGAGGATTATTATATTCAAAAATCCCATAAATAAACCAAGGAATTAAAGTTCCAAAGAAAGCTAAGATAGAATACCAAAGATATTTATCTTTTAGGAATTTAAGGGATTTATCTCTGGCTAAAAAATATAAGAAAAAGATAGGAACAATCCATAACGCAGTATATCTTGATAAAAGAGCCAAAGCCAAAAATACTCCAAATAAAACTTTATGCTTTTTATTATTCTTTTCGTATCCTCTCCAAAAACTTAGAAATGTAAGCAAAACAAAAAATGTAAATAAAACTCCCGTTAAAACTCTTCCACTATAAAAGACATGAAGGGGAATAAATGCAAAAAATAGCGAAGATATTAAAGCTATTTTTTCATTAAATAATTCTTTACCTAATTTGTAAATTAAAATTACACTTAATGCTCCAATCAAAGGTATTAAGAAATTTGCCAAAAATCCTAAATTGAAAATATAAAAAAATGAAATTAAATAAGGCAAGAGTGGAGCTCTAAAACCTGCTTTAGGATATCCATAAAAATCGTCTCCGCCCGAAGGAATAAAATCACTCCAACCATTAGAAAATGAATAATCTAAAAGATTATTGCTTAAATCTGCTCCAAGATTTAAATAAATTGTTTCATCCCATAATTTTACAGGCATAGAAAAAACAAAAATTATTCTAATTAAAAGAGCAATTACAAAAATTGCAATTAACCATTTATGTTTTTTTATTATTTGCTGAAAGTCCATATTTTATTTCCCAAGAAATTTATTATCAAAGCAATTCCAATTGCCAAAATTTGAGATATTATATAATAAACTCCTAAAACTTCTGTGAAAATGTAAAGAAAAAATAAATTTACTAAAAGAGCTGAAACACTAACTAAACCAAATTGTAAATATTTTTTTCCAATTCCTAATTTTACATTTTCCTCGAAAGTCCAAATCTTATTTAATATAAAATTGCTAGACATAGCAACAATAAAAGAAAAAACCGCAGAAACCAAATAATACACTCCTGCCTTTTCAGTCAATAAATATAATATTGCGATATTGATTAAAGTTCCAATTCCTCCAACAACTCCAAATTTCACAAACTCTTTAATTACATTTTTCTTATGTGGTAAATATCCTGCTAAATTTTGAAGATAATAAAAAATCTCTTTTGTTCCTGCCTTGCTTTTTCCTTCAACACGATTAATAAAAGTTATTGGAATTTCTTTTATATTTTGATATTTCCCTTTAATAATTACTTCTAATAAAATCTTAAATCCTTTTGGGCTCAAACCAACATTTTTTATGACTTCTTTCTTAATCATAAAATAACCGGTCATCGGGTCTTTAACTTTTGTATAAACTCTTGATAAAAGTGTTGCAGTTTTAGACATTAATTTTCTTTTCAAATTCCAACCTTCAATTTTTCCGCCCTTTATGTATCGGCTTCCAATTGTGAAATCTGCTTCGCCTTTTTCTATTGCTCCAAAAAGTTCTTTTATTTTTTCAGGGGGATGGCTCAAATCTGCATCCATAACTCCTAAAACTTCGCCGTCCGCAATTTTCCAACCTTCTAAAACTGCTGAAGAAAGCCCAAGTTTTCCGCTTCTATGAATAACTTTAAGATTTTTTTGTTTCTTTTTCAAATATTCTAAAATTTTTCCTGTGCCATCTGGAGAATTGTCATCAACTATAATTATTTCTCCATTAATCTTATTTTCTTTAAATTCTTCTTGAATTTTTTTAATAAGTTTTTGAATGTTCTCTTTTTCGTTGTATGTCGGAATGACTAAACTTAGTTTCATTATTCTAAAAATATGAATCAAACATTTATAACATTAACTAAAAACTTCTTTTAGAAAAAGAAGGCAAAAGCCCCATCTCAAACTTCTTTTTAGAAAAAAGAAGCAAAAAATCGGCAAACCCTCTTTATTTATTGGGATTTATTGGCATCCCGCCATCCACAAATCTACACTTACTCTTCGGAATTTTTTGCTTCGCAAAAACCACTTGCAGTTATTCCTCGTTGCTCCAAGTATTCGCAAGAGTTGAACAGCAGATTAAGCGGTTCCAAAACCTTGCAGGTTTTTCCACCCATATTTTTGCTAACGTAAAAACACTCGAGCGTTCCGCAATTTTCCCAGCTCTGACTTCGTCGAGGGAAAAATTTCTACACCTCGAGCCTTTCAGGTCGCTTAATCGCGATGTTATACGCAAT
>Ga0233437_1003664_pt1 | contig 19682 bp, 41 predicted proteins | sample SI_122_August201_FD_182714 | JGI IMG/M metagenome (GOLD analysis project Ga0233437, IMG submission 182714) | Seawater microbial communities from Saanich Inlet, British Columbia, Canada - SI_122_August2016_200_MG | ecosystem: Environmental > Aquatic > Marine > Inlet | place: Canada: British...
TTTTTTTTTTTTTTTTTTTTTTTTTTTTTTTTACACAACTACCCTAAACAGCTAGTTACCATAGCCCCTACTTTGGTGAATCACGTGTTTGTTGGGGTAAGATAGCGGAATCATTGGGCTTTGTGGATATAGTGAAATAGCTTTGTTTTAAACTTTTGCAAATTACCCGGTCATAGCGCGGGTGTAGCTATTGAAGTGAATTTTTATTGATTTTATTCTTTTCTAATAATATCAGGCATTTAAGGGAATTACCAATTTTTAAGCCTATTTATTTAATAATATCAGCCATTTAAGCCCCATTCCAAATTTACCTTGCAATAAGAATTTAGGCAATATATAATGATATTTAATTCAATCACCAAAAAGGAGGAATACTATGGACTGGGACGAGATGTTGGAAGAAGTTGAAGGTAGTACAAGTGACATTGATAAAGGTATTGTTGGGACTATTGACTTGGAGAGGTTGGGAGGTAGGGACTCAAGAGGGAAGTTTGTTAGTGGGGGAGGTAAGCAGGAGTATTGGAAGGAGTTAACAGGGGAGGAAGTTGGTGGGATTGAGGACGTGGTGGTGAATGAGGAAGATTTTAAGGAGGAGGTAGTAGATAATAGGTTTGTAGGTTTGACAGATAAAGAGATAGCGCAGAAGGTGATGAAGAGTAGTGGCAGAGAGAAGAGTAAGCCGGAGATAGTGAGTAGTTTTAAGACTAGATTTGATAAGAACTGGGACTGGGTTCCGCATAAGTCTTTGTTCTCTGAGAACATAAGTAAGAGTAGAAGGAGTAAGGTGTGGATCGTGAAGGGGTTGTTGTTGATTAGGGACGATGGAAGGTGTAGGGTGTGTGGAGAGCGAGTTAGAGGGAATACGTGGAAGGTGTTGAAAGAGGATAAGAGAAAGGGATGGAGTGAAGATAATTGTTATGTGGTTTGTAAGGAGTGTGGGTTGTGTCATGTGAATAAGTTGTATGGAGGAGTGGATAGACTAGGACGATTTAAAGCTATGAAGTTGTTTGTGTTGAAGAGAAGAAATAGAGGAGTTAAGGAGTGTGGAAGTTTAGGTGAATTTGGAGGGTCGGTGTTGATGGCTTTGAGGAGAGAGGAGTATGGAGCGAGTGGGAATGTGGATAGTAGTATTATGCAGAAGGAGGTTAGGAGAAGGAGTAAGGAAAGGAGTAGGTTAGTTTATTGAATAGGAGTTAATGGTTCATTAAATGAATTGTTTTTACTATTTGGTGGGTAGACTATCTAATGTATATCAGAATGGTAGGGATTATGAGGATGCCTGAGAATGGGCGATATTGATAGGAGCAAGGCAATGGCATGGATTGAAATGATGCCTTGCTCCCATGCCGCAATTTTGGGCCATTTTCGGGCTATCATGCTCCATAGAAATAATGGCATATCAAGGGCCATTCCATAATGAAAATAAATGCAAATCAGCAAAGAAATAGCTTGCATTAATAGAGCCAATGGCATATAATCAAAGGAATCCAAAAAGCCATTTATTTTAACACTTTTACAGGAGACTATTTATGAGGACTTTCGGAGGGGAACAAGACTTAGCAATTTCAACTAAAGTAGAAGATAAAATTAACACTGCTTATGGACACTTGAAAGACTGGAAAGAGGGACTTATCTCCGATCAAGAAGCTAGGACTTTTGTAGCTTTTAGTTTATGTACAGCATTGGAGGAATTGTCGGAAGTAGATAATGTAAGGGAAACACTTACAAATATATTTAAGGAAATTACCGAAAGCCCTAAATACCGCCAATTAAGCTAAAGGAGACTATTTATGAAAACAAACGACTACATTGAATCAGCCAAGTGTCCGCTTTGCAACAAACCAGTATTCCAGCCTCAGCACTGGAGTTCAAAGAAATACTCAATTCCAACATATCCTACTTGCCAACACGTAGTTCCTAAGACGCCTAATAAAAAGAAAGGTATTTAAAAGGAGGTTGTATGATGGGAAAGATTAGTATTCTCGGACAACACATTACACTCATAAGACCCTTGAGAGTGGTCAAACACTCGGCACAGGGAGCTTGGAGTAAGGCAAGTGCATACCAGAAGAGAAAGACTCATAAGCTCACAATAGAAGATAAACAAAGACTGGCCGCGCAAATGGGCTATCAGCTCGTAGGAGGCACTAAGTAATGGAATCTGAAGACAGGGAGTTGCTGAGAGAGAGTATGGATAGGAATAAACAACTAGAGTACCTGTCCTCGGTGGAGAATGAGAGAAATAGAGTGAGTGCGCAGATAGATCAGTTGAAAAGGCAAATAGGCCAGTTGACTCAGAAGAAGATAGACTTGGATCAAGAGTGGAGAAAAGGTATTCTGAGTGTTCAGGCGACTTACTGCAAGCCGGTCTTGAAGCCGAGTACTGGTAGGAAGATAGACCCGAGGAAGAAAACTATTGACACTGCGATCAAAGGTGCCAGTGCCGCGAAACTTGCCAAGATTGCAGACTTGTTGCAAAAAGCCGGGATTGAGTTGTAAGGAGACTTTATTATGATAAGCAATGAAGCACAACTGGAAAACTTTACTCATCTCAAAGAAATATGCGAGCATCAGAAAAGAGTCCGGGACTGTGAGATTGAAGGAAGTGTTAGTGATATAGAAAAAGATTTGACTGAGGTGTATTGCCTTGGGTTGATTACTTTAGTTCAAGAAGACTTGTTGCAGGGAGTGTTAAAGGAAAGAATTTATGTGAAGGGAGACTCCTAAAGATGGGCTGTGAATATATCAATCGAATACTAGCTTGGGATATTTTGAGTTTGACTGTTAGGAGTAAGTACGTGAATAGTATCTACCAAGTAGAACAAGCTATTAAGGAGTCTAGTTCTACACCGCTGGAGATTAACACGGGACTGGAGATATTGGAGTCTTTGCAAAAACTCTGGGAAAGGACGGCGTGATGGAAGATATTTATTCGAGTGAGTTGACCTTGCATATTGACAGTGATGATGCAGAGGTACAAGTGAAAGGGTATAAGAATATGGGTGACTCTGGAGCGAACTGGATAAGGGTGATACTGGGTGGGTTTATGATCACGGCGTTTATGCCGAGTCCGGCGGGTGTGGATAGAGTGTTGGAAGGTTTTAAGGAAAGTAGTGTGGAAGACGAGGCAAGGGTGACAGTGCCCAAGCCGGAGTTCTTTATGGAGATCCCAGTGGAGATCACGTCATATAATGCCGATCCTGCGCAGACAGATAGTACTCCAGAGATCACAGCAAGTGGGAAGCGGGTTCATGAGACTTATTGTGCACTAAGTCGGGATATTGAGAAGGAGTATGGACTGAAATTCGGGGATAGAGTAGACATAGAAGGATATGGGATTTTTGAGTTTCAAGACAGGATGAATAAAAGGATTAAGAGGGGAGTGGATATATTCCGGTGGTCTAGACAAGAGGCACTGGAGATTGGAAGGCGAAAGGGTGTTATAAGAGTTGTTCCGAGGACTGACCGTGCGAGAGAAGCGAGCAATACGCACGGGATGGTTAATAAGAAAGGTTAGACTGAGTAGACCTGGGGTGGCTCCCAGGGATCAACTAACCTAAGCTCATGAGATGGTCTCCGCCTTGGAGGAGTTTTTGACTCCTTTGATAAGGTTCCAATCTCATGGGCTTTAATCAGTAAGAACGGTTCATTTAATGAACTAAAAGCCACTATTTAGAAAGGAGACTTATGGACGATTTAAAGAGAGGTTTTAAAGAGGTGTGTAGATTTCTAGGCACGATGACTATGGCCTGTATCCTGGCTTATTTTATCATTAGTCACGGAGCTAAGTAGTATGACTGAGCATAAGAGTCATAACGGACTGGACTTGAAGGAGATCAGTCCACATAGCTGGCCCGCGCGGGAAGGTGAGCTGACTATTCTCCTTAGCAACAAAGTGGGCTATTGTGCCATTGTGTTGAGAGTTGACGGTGACAAGGCCAGAGTCGGATTGCTTGACTGGACGCAGGAAGACAGATATTTGGAAGTTCCTCTTTATGACTGTGTCCCTACAAGGAAGAGTCCGAGTGACTTAGTCAAGCAGTATCATCCTAGTCCTTTAGAGTTCTCTAAAGCAGTCGCACATGAGCGTTCGTTTCCTGACTTCGACTCTCCAGCTATTGCAAAGTCGCGAAAGGTGAAGAGTAAGAAGAAGCCACTTCTGTCCGGTGCCGCGCTCGTGGCCGCGCTGGCACTCTTGACCCCGGAGCAGAAACTTGCCATGGGTGCGTTGATAAAGAAGAATAAGGAAAAGGAGACTAAATAATGAAGACTCAAATCACAGACATTAAGAAGTTCCATGCAACTCTGGACAAAGCTAAAAAATTGGGAAGTGAGTCTAGGCTCACACTCTTGGATTGTCTAAAAAGGCTCAACAACATCAGAAAGATTAATAATTACACCTTAACAATGTATCCTGACTTTGTAAAACACTCCTGGGGGTTTACCTTCTTTAAAGACGGAAAGCGTAATTTCAACGGAGGTATGATCCTACACGGCTTACAGGAGACCTTTTCGGTGGAGTTGGATGGCGAAGCGTATCCTCATTGGTCATTACATACTTAGGAGGTCAAAAAGTGCAAAATAAAACAACCATCCAGAATCTCCGCAATTCTGGCATACCCATCTATGACACTTCAGGAATACGTACCTTCCTCTGGTGTCCGCGCGGGCACTACTACCGGCACGAACTAGGTCTAGAACCTGCTACTCCCGGTAGAAATCCTGGACTGCATTTCGGCGTGGGAGGTCACTTGGCCCTTGAAACGTGGTTCTCTCCTGACACCTATAAAGACGACCAAAAAGCTCTAATGAGTTTTGTTGACTACTTTAAAGACCATGAAGAAGTGGCAAAACTAGGCAAGACTGGTAAGGAGTTAAAAACTACTTATTCTGTTATATACGGATGTACACTCCTTCAAACTTACTTCGACAGATACCGTAGCGACAACCGGAGTATTATCAGTCTAGAAAACGCCTACGCAGAAGAGATTAAATCTGATACCTATCTAGTCGGAAAGATAGATAAACTGGTGGAAGGGCCAACTGGTATCACCTTCTGCGATTATAAGTTCACCAAGTATCTAAACTTCCTGACTCATCCTAATCCTCAGATGTGCGGGTATAAATACCTTATAGAAAAGTTCTCAGGAGAGCAAGTCACAGGAGAAGTTGACATAGTGGGAGTGTCAAAGTCTAAAGATCCCAGTGAGATGCTTTCTCGTATCCCTATTGACTACTCTGCACACAGTATGAATATGTGGCGGGATTCAGTCGTGCAGAACATTCAAAATATTGAACATTGCCGCAAAACCAAGTTCTGGCCGCAGTCATGGGACTGCAAGCCCTTCTTTCGTGACTGTGACTTCATGCCTTTGTGTACGGCAAGTGAGAAACGTGTTCATGATGAATTAATTGATAGAGTGTATAAAGTTCGCTACTGGGACCCCTTTGCACATGAGTAATCAACCCTAATAAAAGGAGAATAAAAATGAGAGCAAGTACTATTGTTTTTGAGACTAGAACCCGGGTAGCTTATATAACCCCATTGATTGACAACCGAAGGATAAGTATCACTATTACCGGAAAAGACGCGGATTCGGAACTCACTGGGATTATTCCTATTAAAGAGTTAATCCATCTGTTGAATAAAAATCTTGTAACTAAAACAGTCGACAAAGAAGAGGAGAACTAGATGACTAAAACAAACAAGCCGCTTTTTTTACTTACAGACGCGGGAGAGAAGATCCCAGTGGAGTTCATCCGTAAGAATGTCAAATCCTGGAGATTGAAATTAATGACCCTGCCGCCGAAAACTATCAGAGTCCGTGACAAAAACATTCACAAGTTGGTATTTTAAAGGAGATACACGATGATCCAAAGACGAAACTTCGGAAGTACTGGAGGAGTCACACCACGGCGGAGCCGAGGAAATATGGCCAGTCGTCTCACCGGCGTGGCCTCTATCCGATACCTTCCAAGTGGATTATTTATTCAACTAGAAGCTCCGTATAATAAGCCATTTACTGATGAATTAAAGAAAAGCGTCCCGGCGAAGAAACGTATGTGGGATAACAATGATAAGTGTTGGTATGTCGTGAAAGACCAGTTTGATAAACTCACGCACCTTATGGACAAGCACTATGATGAGACCATACTCCTGGACTTCCCGGAGCAAGAAGTAAGTAATGACTCCTGGAGTAAATTATTCCTTATCGAAGGCGCGCCATTGGGTATTGTCCAGGCAGCGTATAAAGTCCTAAGTAAGAAATACCATCCGGACTTGGGCGGCGATGTAGTCAAGATGCAAGAGTTAAATGTCGCTCATAAAGACATACTTGGTGAGTTCGCAGAGAAGGAGTCTGGCAATGCCTAAGTTCAGTATCGAATACTCTGCCGAGAGGGAATTGACTCAAATAGAACAAGATCGAGTGGTAAGTAAAATAAAGTCCACAATCAAACAGGAAAAACGGATTAAGTTCTTAAAGCAATTTGCACTTCTATCCATGCAAGAGCAAGAAGAAGTCATGCAGGAAATCAACAAAAGGAGGTAATTAGTCATGTTGAATAAAAAAACACTTTTATCTATCACAGCCGGATTGTGTTTACTAAGCACCGGAGCCGGAGCAGGAGCCGAGTCAACAGGAATGACCAAGACTATTGAACAGGGACAGACTGAGACTCTAAGCATACTAATAGCATCTGATACCTTCTACGCGGCTTCTTCAAATATGACAATTTGTCAAGTAGCTTTTGAAGAAGTCTCTAGCGGAGAAACTTTGATTTATGTGACTGGAGTATCTCCTGGTAAATGTACGATGTTTTACTTTAATAATAATATACTATACGGACAGAGAGCTTTTAATGTAGTCTCGCATAATGAGAATGAGTTTACTCTAGTACCTTGTTATGAGTTTTACCAAGAGGAGTATGTTGATCACTTTTACACCACGGATGAGGTTTTAAAGAACTCCTTGATGAATGAGTTAAAACACTACGGATATACCTACAATGGTATTGCTTATTATGTCTACAAGAAAAACAACTAAGGAGGAGTAAAAGTGTCCTATGACTTAGCAGAGACAGATCGGAGTAAGTTAGTCGGGAAGCAGACCTTGAAAGGGGCTAAGAAGTTGACTCTTAAGCAGACCCTGATGCCGAAGAGGAGTGGATCTACACAGTCCTATATTCTTGCAGATATTAGTGGAAGTATGCATGGTGAAAAGATGGATGCTTTGAAGGTGGCTCTGAAGAAAGTCTGGAGAGTAGGAATCCATGGTATTGCCTTTTCAAATCAGATTTATGACTTCGACGAGAAGGACATAGACTCATTACACTCAGAGTCAACTACCAATATGCTCGATGCACTTTTGGCGGCTTGGAGTGACAAAGCGGATCATATGATTTTGTTGACGGATGGTCAGCCCGACCAAGCGGAAGATCATATACTTCAGCAAGTACGCCTACATACAGACATTCCCATTGATACCATCGGGATTAGTAGACATGATGGTGCGTATAATGAAAGATTTTTGCGGCAGATAAGTGAGATCACAGGAGGAAGATTCAATTCAGTTAATGAACCATTGTTACTGAGTGAAGTCATGAGTGAGTTGCTTCAGATAAGTGAAGTAGCTCAGAGTACGAGTGGTCAGACTATTCAACTCTAATTACTAACTAAGTTGGCCCGTAACGTAAGACGTACTGTGGGGCGCTTGGGCATCACAAGCCAACTTAAAAAGGAGACCAAAAAGATGCCAAATAGAGTAAGCGTAAAAACAGAAGACCTAGTAGGTATCATCGACGCTCATGCGAAAAACATCGGCGGGCGGACTAATACTCTTGTCGGAATATGGCGGGAGTACGCAGCGGTTAATTCTTTTACTGAATTTCGCGCCCTGGAAGAGGCGTTTTCCACTGCGTCTATGGTTCTGCAAGACTGTATAGATATTCTTAAAGACTGGGAGGTGAACTAATGCAGGTTACTCTACCCGATGCAACACCCATTAGTGACTTCACCCCAGGTAGTATGAACGTGATGGCTTATGGGAGGTCTGGCACTGGTAAGACCCACATGGCCGCGACATTTCCGAAACCCATACTCTTCATCGACGCTGACAAAGGAATGCTCACTGTCAAGTCCTCTCCACACCTACCAGAAAAAGACCAGATTTTCTTCGTCCCGGTGCAAGACCTCCTAGAAGGTCAAAAGGTCGCCAATCCTATGGGATTCGTAACCATAAAAGCAGTATTCGACCAACTCAAATCCACCGGCAAGTACGGAGATATGATCCCCAAAACCCTGGTCCTTGACACTCTCACATCAGCAAGTGCATTCTGCATGAAACACGTTCTATACTCCGCAGGTCATGTCGGTCAGCAACCTACTCAGCCCGACTGGGGCACGTTTCGTCGCGCACTCATCCAGATTATTGAGACTGGTGTAGCAATGGACGTGAATTTTATCTGTCTTGCACATGAACAGTATATTAAGGACGAACTCTCTGGCAGAACCTGGTGCCTGCCTATGGTCAACGGAAAACTGGCCTATGAGCTATCGGGCTACTTTGATGAAGTATACCATATGGAACCGAAGCAAGTAGGTACCACGGCCAAATACCAAATGACCATTAAAGCAACCGGTCTTGTAACTGCAAAATCCCGACTGGGCCTTGACTCTCCGATAGAGTCTTCTTACACAGTAATAAAACCCGCGTGGGATAAGTTGCAGACTGGGAAGTAACCACACTAACACTAAAAAACGGAGGTTAAGAAGATGAGTGAGAAATAAACCCTGACACCAAACACCAAACACCAAGCAACTTAACATAAACTTTAAAAAGGAGAATTAAAAAATGCCTGTTATCGACCTTAATGTAGACTTTACAGACGTACAAGACGAAGATGTTTTTACTCCCTTACCTCCAGGGACTTATTCTTTCACCGTGCAGAGTATCGAAGCGACGACTTCTAAAAAAGGCCGCCCGATGCTCAAGTGGACTTACGCCATTGTCCACGAAGCGAAAGAGTACAAACTTTCCTACTACACTGTCCTCCCCTGGATGGTTGACGGTCAGGTAGACACCGGCGGAGTTGGGATGCTCGTCAGCGCGACGAAGGCTGTTGGTATTCCTTGGACCGGTCAGCAACTCGTAACCGAAGACTACCTCGGCGCGGAAGGCACGATGGAAGTCATCCAGAAGAACAAACAAGTGCCTGGACCGGACGGAAAGTACATTGACGATCCTGAGTCCGACACCAAGGTGAATGACATCAAGAGGTTTGTTTACTAGGAGTAGATTATGTCAAAAGACCCTTGGAAACATCGAAGTAAGTTCATGACTTGTGAGACTTGTATGTGGTTTGTGCTGAAAGAGTCTGAAGAAGATAAAGCACAGCCTATTGGCAGGTGTCGACGTCACGCACCAACTATGTCAGGCTATCCAGTAGTTTTTGGAACTGACTGGTGCGGTGACCATAAGCTGAACGAGAACTCAGTATAAATCTTAACCAGATCCACCGACGCGGCCAAAGAAGTCACTCACTAACTCAATTCCCAAACACCAAGGAGAAACAAACTATGTCCAAAATCGAATCTATCATCATTAAGTCCAAGGGCGCAGACGTAGGAACACTCGAGTACGAAGCACCGGAAAACCTCAAAGAAGGTATCAAGATGGACGGTGAGGATAAGGTGTTTACTCTGTACAGTGCCCAGAGAAAGATCAAGGCGCGGGACGCGGAACGGAATAAGTTGACGGGTGGCGGCGGACTGCCTAAGGCGATCACTGCCGCGCTGAAGAGTGCCGATCCGGATACTGTTGCACAGATCGCAGCGGCGCTGGGAGTGGAGCTTTAGGACTTGTTGAGTAACTTTTGACCTGGAGGGACGTGCTTACACAGGCGTCCTTCCAAAAGGAGACTAAATGACACAGGCCAAGTCCACCCTTTCCGCACTTCCACTCGATATAAAAGTATGCCATGATACAAAGTGCTACCAGCGTCACTCCTGTCTCAGATTCCTCTGCCGCTTTTTAGACCCGCCGCGAGTCTTCAGAGAGAGTGTAGACTCCTACAACATGGCAGATGGGACGGTGTGTGGGTTTATAATCCCGGTGAGTAGAGACTAAGGAGACCTTGCTATGAACTATCGTCAACTGCCAGGACTATTATTAATACTAATAGGCATTTCTACTCTAGACATACCCATAGCCAGCAAAGTTATACTATGTACAGGAATATTTGTTTTTAATTTACTAGGAGACTAAAAGATGGCAATCATAAAAGTGGACAACATCCACATCGCGGGTATTCCTTGTAGTGTAGAAGTCGAAGCATGGCAAGCCGAGCCTATGACTCGATGGGAGCCAGGCGAACCAGCCGGATGGGAATTATACCGAGTGTTTGACCGTAAAGGCTACGAAGCAAAGTGGCTTGAAAACAAGTTAGAAGATCCGAAAGTCCAGGAATCATTTGAAGAGGTTGTAGACAAGTGGCTGGATGATCACGCACAAGACGACGCGGAGGAGTATGCAGATTATTTATACGAGCAACAGAAAGAACGCTCGTGGGGACTCTAGTGTACCAGCACATGAGAGTGAGGTGATGCTTATGGCCAAGACTATATTACTGAAACTAATTCTAACGGCAATGTGTCTCTCTACACCATTGGCCAACACTAAGGGGACTTGACATCCCCATAGGACTTTAACCCATCCATAGGAGTATTAAAAAATGTCAACTAAAACAGCACGTTTATACACGCCGCAAGCACTAGAGAGAATTAAAAAATCATACAAGCGTAACAATATCTTAGAAGTTGCCGCCGAATTTGGCACCAGCCATGAGACAATACGTAAGATACTCCACAAAAACAACGTCCGTCTCAGGCGCAAGGGAGAGTATACCGACGATACTAAAGTCCAGATGGCGGCGTATAGATGTGCTAAGATAATCAGGGGTTATCCTGAGGAACTACACAAAGAAATAGCAATAAAAATCGCACAGTTTATATCATAGGAGACTTATTATGGAACTTTTAGACATAGTTTTATCCTTTCTAATAGGACTACTCAGCGGAGGTGCGTGATGATTAAAGACTTACTCTCAATCATAATAGTAGTAATCTTACTCATCGTCATTGCCGCAATTTCGTTGCTAGGTAAGTACACTCCCAAAACTTGGAGACCTTAACTAATGAAATACGTTTGCACACATTGCAAAATCTCCTGCACCTTCGACCCTGGGTTGATGACTACTCTATTCCCAACCAAGTGCCCATTTAAAGGTGCTGGATATTGGATACCGGAAGAAGGAGACGAACCTGATAAACCCGACAAGAAAGGTATAGAAAATGCCACTGATTAATATAAAAGACATTAAGATAAAACCCGACCGGATACGGAAACACTTTGATGATAAAAAACTAGAAGAACTTGCAGAGAGTATCAGAACCACCGGCCTTATTGAACCCGTGATCATTGACCAAAACAACTACTTAGTCGCAGGAGAGAGACGCATACGTGCCTGTCAACTCCTCGGCTGGAGTGAGGTCAGGATTGACTACTTTGAATCACTCGATGAGTGGAAACAAAAAGTCGCTGAACTTGACGAGAACTTACATCGCTCAGAACTGTCCTATCCAGAAGAACTAGCAGCTAAGAAACGACTTCACTCTATGTATGTAGAGAAATACGGAGAACCCAAGTCCGGTCGGGCAGGGGACGGAACAGGATGGAAGATCAAGGACACGGCTGAGAGACTAGGTATCAGCGCAGGTTCTGTGTCTGAAGACCTTCAGCTTGCCGACGCTCTGGAGAAGAATCCAGACTTAGGTACTCTCAAGAGTAAAGTCGCCGCGAAAAATGCCTTTAAGCGTAGCCAGGAGTTGAACGCAAGGACTATCATTGCCGCGCTGACGAAGAAAAAGAAGTCAGATCTGGAAATGGACTCTGTTGACGGAACCTACCAAGGTGCTGTTGACACTGGTATTACTCTTGTCCACCAGGACTGTCTTGACTATATCAAGACCCTTCCCGACAACTCCATCGCCTCACTCATAACCGACCCGCCGTGGCAGGTAGAATTCGACAGTAAATTCGGCAGTGACCCCTCGGAAGGTCTCGATCTCACACACCATATGCTCAAAAGAGTCCACCCTAAACTCCAAGACGGTGCCTTATGCCTACTGTTCTGCGCTACCCGTCACCTCATTACCGGCATGATCTACAATATGATAGTCGACACTGGTTACAACATCTTCGACACTATCTTTATCTGGTACAAAGCCGGAGTCGCGCATAACTCTCACCCTTATCAGAAACCATCTAATGACTACGAACCTATAGTATTTTTCTCCAAAGGAACCCCTCGCCAGATGTCAAGACCTTCATACGCCGTGCTACCGCACCAAAACCACGGGCATAAATCCCATCCTGCTGAGAAACCAGTCACTCTCTTATCCGACCTCATTAAGAGAATCACTGCACCAGGAGAATTAATCTTTGACCCCTTTGTTGGGAGTGGGAATTTACTCATTGCAGCGCATCAAACTGGCAGAAAGGCAATAGGTGTGGAGTTGAATGACAAGAATCACACCATTGCGGATTCTAACCTCACCATATACCTAGGAGACCAGTCATGAAAGTTGCTTATGTCGCCGGACCCTATCGTGCATCAACCCCATATCAAACACTCCTTAACGTCCAAGAAGCGTCACGTGTATCACTCGAACTATGGAAGATGGGTTATGCTGTAATCTGTCCTCACAAAAACACCTCCATGTTCGACGGAGAATGTGAAGAATTAATATGGCTCCAGGGCTACCTTGAAATCCTCAGTCGCTGTGACTTAGTAGTCCTCACTCACAACTGGGACGAGAGTGACGGTGCTATTCAAGAAGTAGCTCATGCAGACAGTACTGGAATCCCAGTGATGTCATTCCACAAAGGACTGGACGAAATAAGAGGCTTCTTAAATAGGGAGTAGAGAATGGACATAAAAGTAGGGGAGTACTATACCTTATATTACAATAAAGGTAATTTTAGTAATACAGAATTTCAAATACGTGGCATAGTTGATAATGAGGTTGTAGTAATCCTCCCAAAAAATGGTTGGTACGTTACAAAAGATAGAGTATGGTTTGACATGAATGAGGATTCCTTAACTAAACTAAGGGAGTGAAGATGAAACTACGTATAGTAAAAAACAAGTGGGGTTATTACTTCGTGCAAGAAAAGGTTTATTTTATGGAGGTAAGTGATTGGACAGACATAGGTGCTCCATTACTTACCGAAGAAGAGGCACAGAGTATACTAGAAAACAAAATCATGTCTGAAAAAAGACTCAGTAAAACCCACTTAAAAGTAATATCCAGAGCGGAGGTGTAATGCCAAGTATAGAAATAAACACAGGTACTTTATGTCCTCTAAAGTCTGCTTCTGAACTAGAAGAAAAGACCAAAGGACACAATCTTGTCTACCCTACCTCCTTCACTCCCAAGAAGATGTTAATAGTCGGAGAAGCCCTTGGCGCGGACGAAGAAATCAATAGTCAATACTTCTGCGGAAAAGCCGGGACTCTTTTCGATAAACTCCTGTCAGACGTCGGCCTCGCCCGTAGCTCCATCCACGTCACCAATGTAGTCAAGATAAGACCGCCCAACAACAAACTCGACAGGCTTAAAGAGTATGGTCTTGACATCCAAGACTTCATCCCATTTCTCAAAGAGGAAATACAGAATGTCAACCCCACTGTCATCCTTGCCCTCGGTGCTACTGCACTCAACGCACTCTGTGAGGAGACAGGTATCCTCAAGCAACGTGGTTCTGTCCTAGAGTGCTCCTTAGTCCCCGGCATCACAGTCATCCCAACTCTGCACCCTTCCTACCTCCAGCGCGGACAGATGGATCTCTATCCGTATGTACGAAACGACACCAAAATCTTCGCGGAAATTGGTTTTGGTATCTACAAACCAGAGACCCAGTGGGAAGAAATCATAGACCCTACTCTCACTCAATCCCTCTCATACCTACAGGAAATCATAGACTCCTCAACCCAAACCTGTCTTGACATAGAAACAGTCGCCAAGCAACGTATAACCTGCATCGGGTTTACTAAAAACCCCAACTCATCTATCTGCATACCACTACGATACAACGGACTCAAATTAAGGTGGTCCGAAGCCGAACAGATACTACTCCTGCGCCAGATGCAGAAGGTATTTCTCAAAGGAGGTTTACAAAAAATTGGACAGAATATACACTACGATCTTCATCACTTGCTTCCTCTCATTGGGTTTCCTAGAGAACCAACCTTTGATACTCGTTACGCTCATCAGCTTATACATCCTGATATGCGTCATGACTTAGGGTTTATTATTAGTGCATATACTAAAATGAACTACCACAAGGACGAAGTAAAAGACTGGTCCTCTAAAGACCTGCCGAAAGATCACGTGCTTTGGTCATACAACTGTAAGGACACCATCGGAACACATAGAGCAGCACTTGGTCTCATTAAAGACCTTAAAGAACTAGACCTTTATGACTTCTACTGCGGGTATATAAATCCATTCAGAAGAGTCATATTCGAGATGGAGAATCGTGGCCTGAATGTAAACCTACCCCTGCACAAAGAGTGGAAGGAGTATATAGAACAAGAAGAATTACCCATAGCTCTCGACATAATCAACCAGAAATGCGGCCAGGAAGTCAACCCAAATTCCTCAAAACAGATAGGAGAGTACTTAACAACCCTCGGAGTAATAGTCCCACGCACTCCCAAAGGTAACTTCAAAGTAGGTGAAGAAACCATTGAGACTCTCATTGCTAAACACCCAGAGCATAGGTTCATACTTAAGCAGATCTTGTGCGCCAGAGTCCTCAAGGCCAAAGACCTGGGCACGTACCTAAGCGCACTCATATCCAAAGACGACCACTTGAAGTGCTCCTACGGGTACACTGTCACAGGTAGACTCACCTCATCAACCGACGGATTTGGCTTTGGTACAAATGTACAGAACTTTCCAAAAAGGATGAAGGAGATAATAATACCTGAACCAGGACACACCTTTATGGACGCCGACCTTAGTGCCGCCGAGGCCCGCGCGATGGCATACTTTATGGACTCTCAAATAATGAAGGACGTGTTAAATGGCCCTATTAAAATACATTACAAAGTTGGTGAGTGGATTTATGGCAAGCCGTGGCAGGAACTCAACGCGGATGAGTACCTCATCGCCAAGAAAACCGTACACGGCAGCAACTATAAAATGGGAGTCAACCTCTTTTCCAGAATTATCGGCAAACCAGTCCATGAAGCAAGAGCAATCCAAGAAAAATACTTCACAGTCGTACCAGAGTTACCCAAATATCACCGCGACATCCAGCACGAGATCGAGACTGACAGACGTCTTACAAACCCTTTTGGACGAACGAGAATCTTCACAGGACGGATCGACCAAACGGCGATAGGTTCTGGGTATGCTCAAAAGCCACAGTCTACCATAGTCGACATGATGAATTTCGGAATCTTGTCCTTGTACTTATTAAAACCAAATAACATCCACCTCATCACTCAAACCCATGACTCAGTCCTTGTATCCCTTCCACCCGCCCTATACACCTGGTGGTCAACCTATATGAAGTCTCACTTGGAGGTGCTGAGGCGGATAGAAATCAACGGAGATACTTTAAACATACCTATAGAAATAGAACCACCTAAATCAAACTGGTTGGGAAAATAAAGGAGACTAAAGATGGAAAAGATATGTCCTATATTTGCAGCAGGTTTTATAGCAAAACATGGAGTAGCTCCTTACTTAGAGGATGAAGTTAATTCTATATTATGTCAAGAATCTTCTTGTGCTCTTTGGTCACATACCCCTTCATGCTGTGTAATAAACTGTTTATGCGCCTTAGAAAATCTCGGTAGGCTATCGGAGTAACTTATGCCCAAAACACCCCGTAGATTCTACAAGAACACACCACGCAAGCACACCCATAACCGTAAGTGTGTAAAATGCTCCAAACCATGCTGGCCTAATTACTACTACTGTAAACCATGCCATTCTGTGATAGGTAACACAGTAGCAGAAGATCAGAATTTACGTCCAGCAAAAACGCCACGTAAATGGGGAGTCTTATGAAAAGAAAAATCAAAATAAAACATAAAAGAAAACCACACAGAAATCTAATACAAAGAAGAAAAAAATCAAGCACTCGTAAATGTCGTGTATGTGGAGAAGATTCTTGGCCTAATTATTTCTACTGCATAGTGTGCCATCCAATACGTACTCAGAGTACAGACATAAGAGACCAGAACTCAGAGGGATTCCATCCGGTGGGGATTTAAAAATGAGTAGATTACACCTAACCCCAGATCAGATTGACGCACTTGATATGGAGACGTTGGAGGACATACGTGCCGCGTTGAATGACGAATTGTGTGTCCTGGCAGAAGTCGAGAGGAGTGTTTATAAGAGAAGGAGACAGTTAGAAATAGAAGCAGACCCATCACTGCTTGAAGATGATTTTGACTACACCCCCAAGCCTATGAAGGTAAAGAAAAAACTAACCGCGGAGGAACTCATTTCACTAATAAAATCCTCAGGTATAGATCCAAATCTACTTAAACAATTCACTTAATGAACTATTAAAGGAGATCAGAATATGCCAACTGTAAAAAACCCTGAAGTCGAGTGCTACAAATGCGGCAAAGTTTTCGTACTCTTAGGACTCCACGAAATAAAATCCGGCACAAGATTTCGCTGCCCCTCTGTAGACTGCTCGACTATAATAGTCATCAAGCCTTTTGAAGTACTTAAAACAAAAGAGGTAGAAAATGGACGCTGAGTATAAAACCATAGCAAGAAAACAAGCTAACGACCACGCAGAGTTCATGGGTGAGTATACTAAATACATCTACCGACACGCACACGAACACGGGTTTAAGCACGGGGTGGAATACGTCCAGAGTCTTGAATCCAGCTCTAGCTATTTAAACGCCTGTAAAACCATTGCCAAGTCCTTACATGAGGAGGAATAAAATGGCCGCGCTTAGTGACGACACTCGCATTATGACCAAGCACAAGTGTCCAGACTGCTACTTAGGTAAAGTTCCCCATGAAGACTCCTCCAAGGTATACGACTACACCTACTGTCCTTCCTGCGAGGGAACCGGCTGGATCAAGCAATGGGCTAGTCTCACCGACATCTGCCGCGCGACCAACAGAATAAACTCCATGCTCTCTTGTGCTAAATAAAGGCGGTTGAAAAATGCCCAGTAGAAAATGCGCCACTAACTGGCTGGACACCTACTTAGAATACACCGCTTTCCAAGAGGCTCCTAAGAAATTCCACCTCTGGACTGGTCTGTCCACCCTAGCAAGTGTTGTCAAGCGTAATGTAAAACTTCCCCGTGGATACTTCGACATCTATCCTAATCTCTATGTAGCACTAGTCGCCCCAAGTGGCTTCACCAAAACCAGTGCCGCGGACATAAGTATAAAACTCCTAAAACAAGTCCCCGACGTCGAACTCATAGAAGAAAAAGTTACCTCTTGGTATATACTTGACTACTTCACCGACCTTACCACAACCAAAGGAGAATGCTGTGTCACTATGTACGCACCAGAAATGAAGACGTTTCTAGGAGACCTTAATAAAGCCGAACTAGTCGCCATGCTCACGTCTTTCTACGGGTGTCCCTCCAGTAGCTCCTTCCGTACTAAAGGTAACAAAGGCGCGGCGATATTCAATAATATCTGTCTCAACCTCTTAGCTTGTTCCACTCCCGAGTGGCTCACCCTAGGCACAACCACCGACGAAATAGCGGGAGGGTTTACCGGACGCTTCGTCTACGTCTTCGAGGACATACCAGAACGCAGTTTCGCATTTCCTGAAGACTTCATGACACCTGAAGTCCAGTCTCTAAAGCAACCCTTAATAGACGACCTCAACCACATAGCTTCCTTAAAAGGTGACTTCATAATCACCGACCAAGCAAAAGCCGAATATCTAATATGGTACTCAACCCGTGATCAAGAGTGCACTGACGAACGCCTCAAAGGATACTATGCCAGAAAACGTGACTTAATCTTCAAACTTGCCATGCTCCTATCTGTGTCTCAAGACGACTCACTAATCATAGACGAGGACATCTTGCGTATGACCTGGACTATACTCACCAACATAGAGTCAAAAATGAAAGCCGCTTTCTCAGGTATAGTCGACGACCCTGCGTTGAAATATAAAGACATGATAGTGAGTCAACTCGCCAAGGCATCAGGGCAAGAGATGACCCGGGCGGAAATACTCCGAAAGAACTGGAATAAATTTGACAGTCAAGTATTAGACAGAATTATAACCAATCTAACCGATGCAGGTATGTTGGATACTTACTCAAAGAAGCACGGCAAGGGAGTTGTACTTATGTATAAATTAATAGATACAGGATATTGAGAGGAGGAGGAATGATGGAAATAGAAGGTGTAATATTACCAGTACCAATCACATCAACCAACACGGAGCCGCTACAATATACCCTTACAATTACTGGCACAGGGTCAATGGCTGAGTGTAACCATGTAATGGATGTGCTGATGCAGGACGAACTCACACCACCAGAGGAGAGATGATGAGATTACAAACAACATGCGAACATGAAATATGGTCTGGCTTTTTCGGGATAAATGCAAATGGGGATCAACCTGAATGCCAGACAGAAATCACTATTGACGTAGAAGATGATTGTATCGTCAGGGAAGAAGATACAATTAGGCCAAGTTTTTCCGTTGATTGTCCTGGATGCGGAGCGACATTGGATTGGCCTCAAGAATGGATAACAGCACCACCGGAGGAGGGATGATGAGCAGAACTAGAATTTTATGTAATGGATGCGGGTTTCCCCTTGTGTACTGTAAATGCCCAGAGCTAAAGAATTGCCCATTTTGTGGGTCGGAACCTATGCTGTATGAACATGACATTGGTGATTGGATTGTGATATGTGGTGATGATAACTGCCCGGTCTGTTACTGCAAGGACAAACACACTAAGACAACCAGACAAAACGCCATCAAAGCCTGGAACACCCGCACACCACCGGAGGAGGAGGGATGAAAGTGTCATGGCCCAAAGGAACAAAATGGCCCGATGAGACAGTCGGGAAAAAGTCTACAAACATTTACAATATATACGAGCCGATGCACTGCAATTATTGTAGCGCCGACTGCTCTATGGATTATCGAAGGAAGATGGTTTTCATAGACGGAGGAGATGGTGGACCGGCTTACATGGTGACAATATGTCCAGAGTGTGAGAAGAAGATGGCATCGGAGGAGGGATGAAATTCAGCAGAACAAACAGTTGTAAAGACTGCCAGTATTTTAGCCAAGGCGATTCAGAAAACCCAGACTATTGCGATGCGGACGGGACAGAGTTTGTCGAACCGTATGCGGGTGAGATACCCGATTGGTGTCCGTTGGTGGAAAATAAGTAACCCGCCATGGTGCGCCTGGGAGTTGTTTTACGCTCTCGCAACCAGAGGCGTGGCGGGTGTTGTTGGTTGACAAAACTCTCGACAAATGGTATGCCCTATTTGTTCAACTCCCTCAAGATCATCTGCCGTTGCTGCTCTAGCTCACGGTATTCCCGAAGGTTTCGACCCTTATCCTCACCGTGATACCG
>Ga0233437_1003671_pt1 | contig 19642 bp, 18 predicted proteins | sample SI_122_August201_FD_182714 | JGI IMG/M metagenome (GOLD analysis project Ga0233437, IMG submission 182714) | Seawater microbial communities from Saanich Inlet, British Columbia, Canada - SI_122_August2016_200_MG | ecosystem: Environmental > Aquatic > Marine > Inlet | place: Canada: British...
TCGTTCACCTGCTTAAAATAAGGCAGATACAGCTCGCGCAATGCTTCGGGGGAGATGATCGTAGCGTTTTGCGTGCCCATATCCTTGCCGCCCGAAAGTATCACGTCCACGTTGTCTTTTATCAGCGGCAGCAGCAGCTCGATGTTTTTGACAGCGTAATGCGTCAATATCTTGTTGTGCTCCTTGATGTACTCGGGCTCAAGCATGCAAAGCATCGACCCGTTTGCCATCCCACCGATAAACCCCAGCCCCAAAATCAAATTGCTGATAAATATCGCCCTGTCGTTTTCGCTTCGTGCGCGCTCACACTCGCTTGCCACCTTGTCCGCGTCACGCTCGCTCAGCAAATCTCGCTCCAGCCGTTCTGTCAAATCTTCAAACGACTCCTTATATATGTTATCTAGATCAAGCTTTTGCCCGCCGTGCGCTTCGGTAAAAACGAGCGAATCCTCCAACATAAACAAATTACCGTTTACAACCGTTCCATCATCGCGCAGCGTATACTCGTTTTCCTTAAACACGTTAGCAACAATGCGACCGTTAAAATCGTGCCGCCTAAAGCGCTCACTAACGTCAAACGCGTTGGTCGCCTTTTTGTCAATGAACATAACGTCGCAGTCAAGCGCGTCCAGCACATCCTTTTCCACAATCGCAAGCATTTCGGTGTCTTCAAACACCGTCGGTATCCGCTCGGTGAGCCCAAGCTCCTCTGCCAGCGCGTTGTAATTAAAGCAGCTGATTCCCGTGATATGCGAGCTCCCAAGATCCATAGGAACTCTGTCAGTCTCCTTAAAATTTAAAGCATCAAGAACCCTTTGCCTTCTCACACCAAGTATACCTCACTCATATTTATTATTATCCATGTGTTTGTGTTTCTTAAAAAGTTTTATTGCTCAACGCCCTTGTGTCCAAAGAACATTAATATTTCGTTGTTTACGCGCTTTGGCTTTTCCTCGTGCACAACATGACCGCAGTTGCGCAGCCTTAAGTGCCTTGCGCCCGGTATATTGTTTGCATACGGCGCAATCATGCCGCCGGGGTGAATCGGGTCGTTTTCTCCCGAGAAAACAAGTGTGTCATTTGTTGTAGCACGCAAAACCGAGAGCGCCTTCTCATCATCAAAGTGCGCCATTGTCATTGCAAGCGTGTCCCTAACGCGTTTTCGTTTAAACGGCTCATAGTACTGGTCTATAGTGTGCTTTGTCACCAACGGTTTGTCAAAGTGAATCTCCCTCATTACGCTCTCAATTGCATTCTCGGCAAACCGCAGACGCATCATCGCGTGCCCAATGCGCGTGGTCAAAAATCGCATTACAAATGGGTAGTTCTCGTTAGGTCCGCCGGGGGATATCAGCACAATTTTGTCCACCATCTGCGGATGCTCATGCGCCAAACTCACGACGCTGAGCGCTCCGGTAGAAAAACCGACAAAATGCGCTTTCTCAATATTCAGCTTCTCTAAAAACACCTTTAGTATAATGACGGATTCCTCAACGGTATAATAAATATTAGGGTGAGAGCTGTATCCAAACCCTGCAAGGTCAAGCGCAATCACTCGATAGCCTTTGCCCACAAAATAATCTATGTTTTTAAACCATGTATACAGCGACTGGCCAATACCGTGCACAAGAACCAGCGGCACTCCTTTGCCTTTGTCAAGGTAATGAATGCTCGCTTCAAAGGTATGGCTTTGCTTGCCGTGTTTGTGCTCGCCAACAATATCAAAACGGACATCTACAAAGCTGCCCATCTGCTTGCTGTTAATAAAATTAATTTTCCTTCTTATTTTTCGCTCTCTCATACTCTCAACGCTCCGCTATCTCATCTCACAATATTCACTCAACTACATACGATAATAAATATACTATAAACATTTCACATTATCAAGCACACGAAATAGCATAATTGTCATATACATTATGTGTTGGCAATTATTATTTGTTAAATCAGCTTTTTTGCCCTTTTTATTAAAATTTCTTTTGTATTTTTACCGGGATTCCTAACACATTCCTTAAAAAGTATCATCAATATATCGCCGATTTTTCTGGACGGCGCGATACCGAGCGCTTCCATAATCTCGCTTCCCGTCACGTTCAAATCAGCAACGCTCCACGGCACTTTTTTATTTATCATCACGTCCAGCTCATTTTGCCAGTTGTCTGCAGAGGTCACAACGGCTTCTCCCATGCCCGATCCTAAGAAGTCGGCGCGTCTCAGCGCAATCAACAGCTCAAACGTTTCGCGTCCAAGACCAATCGCGTGCTTACGTATCGTTTTTGGTTTCGCCTTCGCCGTCAAGTCAAACATGTGATGCGCAACCAGCGTGACCACCGTTTTCTTGGTTTTGTTGTCTATCTTCAGTTTACTCAGCGCCTGCCTTGCCATTTGCGTACCAATCTCATCGTGGTCATACATATTTCCGGCCGCTTCCATCGCTCTTGGTTTGCCGATGTCGTGCAAAAGCGCAGCCAGCCTCAACGGCAATATCGGCGCCGCCTGTGCGCAAGCGCTAATACCGTGTCCCATCACATCGTGCGCATGATAACGCTTGCTTTGCTGCACCCCATCGCCTTCATTAAGCACCGGCAGCACATACTGCATCGCACCGAGTTCGCGCAACAGCAGCAATCCCGTCAGCTGCGCGCCGTCTTTTCCGTATTTCGTATCGGCAAGCATTATCTTAAAAAGCTCATCGCGCTTCCTCTCGACCGATATATCGGCAAGCATACACGCGTTCTGCTTCGCGCATTCATGCAAATCTTCGCTCACGCTAAACCCAAGCTCTGCGGCGAATCGAACCATGCGCATAATCCGCAGTCCGTCGTCTTTCAGTGTATCAATCGCGTTATCGGCAGCAGCCCTAATAATACCGTCGTGCGCATCCGCGATTCCTCGCCCGGTCGGGTCAATAATCTCGTCCGTCTGCAAATCGAGATAAAGCGCATTTACGGTAAAATCACGCCGCCGCGCGTCAATTGCGATATCCTTCGTAAAATGCACTTTGTACGGTCGGTGCACTCCGCCGTCGTGATAATAATCCTGCCGAAACGTCGTGTGCTCAAATACGTACTTCTCACCGTCCAGCGTCAAATGCGCCTCAATGGTGCCAAGCGCAAGCGCTTTTTCGATTACGGTAACTTTCTCCCCGCGCAAAAAAGCCGCCGCGTCACCCGGCAGCGCAGTAGAGCACACATCCGCGTCCCCGCCCGGCAGTCCGCAAATCATATTGCGCACGCTTCCGCCCACGAGATACAGCGTATGTCCGTTATCATTGAATATCTTTGACAGCGCAATCGCGCCTTTTGAAACTATTTCACTCATTGTAGCTGCGCGGTATATACCGGTTCCGCAGACCCGCTCATCAGCACCGTATCGTCATCAAGCACCTCAATTACTAACTCGCCCACTTCTAGATGCACAGTTGCTTTACTGTTTATCACGCCTTTTTTATACAGTGCCGCAACAACTGCGCAAGATCCCGTTCCGCACGCCAATGTAAATCCTGCACCTCTCTCAAAGGTTTTCACTTTTACATTGTCTCTGTCCAAAACCTGCATAAAATTCACGTTTATTTTCTGGGGGAACAGCTCGTGCTCTTCCAGCTTCGGTCCAATCACAGCCGTGTCCGTTGTTTCGATATCGTCCACCAACACCACAGCATGCGGCACGCCCATCAACAGCGCAGACACAATTACCTTAAGTCCGTCAACATCAATCGGCACATCAAACGAGCTTCCGCTTCCGCTCATCGGTATATCCGCGCGCTCAAATGACGGTTTTCCCATGTCCACAGTAATTCCGCTCACTTTGCCGTTCTGTAATGTCAACTTGGGCTTGATAATTCCCGCCAACGTCTCCACCGTCATGTCCGTTTTGCTCACAATATCGTTTTCGTACACGTACTTGGCAAAACAGCGTATACCGTTTCCGCACATTTCGGCTTCGCTGCCGTCTGCGTTTATGATAATCATTCTGATATCCGCTACGTCCGAGCTTGCAACCACCATAATGCCGTCGGCACCAACACCGACTCTGCGCGCGCAAACCTTTTTTGCAATTGTGTGCCAATCGGTTTTACCGTCCTCCTCGAATATCAAAAAGTCGTTACCGAGCCCGTGCATTTTACTAAACTTCATACGCCCTCCATTATCTTCACTGCTATCGTATCGTAACCGCGCTAAGCTGCGGCGAGTTTACAAAACCCGGCGCCTTAAAGCACGCCCTATACTGCATATACCGCGTTCCTTTTGGCGGGTTTAGCGCAATAACCCTGTTTTCGTCCGGTATAGACCACTTCGCAGCCCTTACTTCCTGCTTTGTCGCGCCATATCGCACGCTAAAACTTAGCGATGTTTTATTCGGCGTTTGCGCTTCAATCTCCATCTGGCTAAAATTATCACACACGAATAACACAGATGTGTAATTCTCCTCATCACTCCTGTTCATCGTGTTTCCCTGGTTCTTGGTCGTGTATGCGTGCGGACCGTATCCCAGCAACCGCTGTTCGGTTTCAAAATCGAAGCCTTCCTCACCGTTGAATATCAGCTTGCTGTCCACAACGTGCCCGATGTCGTTTCGATGACAGCATATGAACATGTCGGGATACCCGTTGCCCGTAAGGTCTACCAGCGACGACGCAATAGACGACAAGCAATCTATTTTCTGTGGATTGTCAAAATCAAAGCTGCCTTTCCCGTCACTCTTGAATATACGCAAAGGAAGTTCTCTGCTTTCCTTTGTCGAATAGAACGGCAAAACCAAATCGAGATTTCCCGTCTTCCGCAAATCCGCCAACGCAGGGAAGCCTGTTGTGCCTCCCGTCTCAAACTTGGTCTGCTTGCTGTGCGGGAATCCGCTTTGCTCGTCCCGCAGTATATACAGGTGCGACGCCTTGTTCACATAATGCCCGGCGGTCGTCACAAATACCTCGGGTTTGCCGTCACCGTCAATATCGGCGGTGGTCAACCCAAACACCATCACCTTATCGTCATCCCCAACCAGCGAATACCGTTTATGGTTTTCTAAATCAAACCCGTTTTCACCGCCGTAATACACACCTATTCCGCCGTCGCCATGCCCGTAAATAAAGTCGGGATAACCATCGCCGTTTATATCGCAAAGCGTAATTGCCGCAGCGCACTTTGTAAACGCTGGCAATATCGTGCTGTTGCCTTCGCTATACCCATCCGCGCCGCCAAAATATATCGTCACCGACATGCTCAATTGCTCATCGGTTTCGCTCATCACCCACGGCGCTACGAGTATATCCAAATACCCGTTGTTGTTAAAGTCGCCGACCAGCATTCCGCCCATGTTGCCCGAGCCACCGCTCTTATACTGCTCATCAATAAGCTCCACGTAATCGTTCGGGTCCGGGCCGTTTGCCGTGCCTTTGTATATAATCAACCCTCTTCCCGAAGACAGCACCAGATCGACAAATCCGTTTCCGTCAAGATCAGCCGCCGCATATATCTGCCCTATGCGAAACACATCATAGTCAGCCCGCGGCATCGCGTTATAATCGTTTTGCTCGTTTCCTCTGTACACGAAAACAGGAAACTTCTCAATCAGCTGCGCAGGGCCGCTCATAGTGTTGCAAAATACGATTTCCTTTTTACCGTCACCGTCAATATCGGCAACGCTGCTGTGCATCCCGCCGTGTGTCGCCAGCGCGGTTTTTGTTTCCTCGCTATAGCCCTGCGCGCTCCAGTAAACATACGAATCTACATCATACGAAATCTCGTCAGTATACTGAGTCAGCACGATGTCGCTTTTGTTATCGCCGCTTATGTCCGCAAGGCAAACGTTCGCAACGCTGATGCTGCCGACAATCTCTGCTATCTGTTCTATGTCATCTGCTTTCCTAATCTGCGCGCCGTTTGCTGTGCCAATAACCATTTCGACTATACCGTCCCCATCAATATCGGCGCACGCCATGCTGAGCGTCCCCTTCATAAACTGCCCGTGCATACCTTCGATATAGATAAACGTTTTATCGTCCGCGCTAAACTTGCCCTGCCGGCTCCAGAATATCTGCAAGTGATCCTCACCCGAAAAAACGATTTCCTTGTATCCGTCTCCGTTAAGGTCGCAAGCGACAACGTTACTTGCCGACTTTGTAGGCAAACGTACCGGCTGCGCTTCAAACCCGTCCTTCTTACCCATATACACATACGAGTCAGTGTTATATTCGTGACCCAGGCGCAGGTTCGCAAGCACCAAGTCGTTGTGCCCGTCGCCAGACAAATCCTCGCACAACATCGATATGGTCGCAACGCCCTGAATATTATACTCATCTGTTACTTCTTCAAAAACACGCGGCGCAGTTTGGCGAAACACCTTTTGCGCCATCGGCTCTCCGTTGTTGTGATGATCGCGCCATGCAGTGCCGAATATCACATCGAGCAAACCATTGTTGTTTATATCCATAATCGCTGCGTCATATGCGCCCAGCGTATTAAACTCACTTCGCTTCCCGGTCAGCCCGCTTGGTCCACCCCAATATATATACGAGGTGAGGTCAGACGATATTCCATTCTCCGCATCGCACACAATAAGGTCGGGATACCCGTCGCCGTCCACATCGCAGACAATAGACTTCCAGCAGCTGTCGTGCGGCAAGTCGCTGCCAATATAATTGTCGCCTTGTTTTTTATAGATGGTAGTCGGAGCACGCTCTATATAAGCGTGGCTGTTTGGAAACACGATGTCAAAATGTCCGCTGCCGAACAAGTCATTATCAGCAATTCTTCGCATCACACCGTTTGCATCCACAAAAAGATTGTCTCCGCCGTTTTCAAAGCTGCCTTTTTTGAAGGTTTCAAACCCGGAATGTCTAATCATTTGTCTTCCTCCTCATATTAAATGCAATTATATACCGACATTATACTTTTTTATCCCCCCATTATCAACAACTGTTATTTGCAAAGCAAAACCGCAAGTTTTAGCCCCTGCGTCTTAAATTTGCTATATTCATTATCTCGGCAATCGGGTCAGTCGTATGCTCCTTTATAATCTGCGCAACCACAGGTCTAGTCGCTTTTACTCTCTCCATATCAAACTGGTAATTAATCGCTTTACACAAGCACCTGCGTTCCATATAATATATCTGTTAGCTACACTATATTTTAATGAGGTACTTTTATGATATGGAATAAAGATGATTATGTTTTAACCGACGATTTTGAAAAAATGGATGTCGATAAAGTATGTGACATGCTCATGGAAACATATTGGGCAAAACGTAATACCAAGGATATAATGAAAAAGTCATTCAGCAAGTCAATTTGCTTTAGTCTCTTTTATAATGATGAGCAAATTGGTTTTGCCAGAGTTGTTTCTGACGAAGCTGTCTTTTCGTGGATTTGTGACGTAGTCGTTGAAGAGCCATATCGGGGCAAAGGGCTTGGAAGCTGGATGATGGACTGCATAACAAACTTTGATAAAATTAGCAGCACCCGTCAGCTTCTCGCAACAAGAGACGCGCACGGTTTCTATGAGAAGTTCGGGTTCAATAAAGCTCACTCTATGCTAAAAGTACCACAAAGTAATAAACAGGATTCGTAGTCATTACATTTGTTATATTCAAGTGCACAGTGTTATAATATATAAATGAACTATGTTAAACAGCGTTAAAGGAGAAACCATGAAAGAACTCATAGCAAAAAAAGGCTTTATATGCGACATGGACGGCGTTATATATCACGGCAGCAAACTGCTCCCCGGAGCAAAACCGTTCGTCAGCTGGCTAAAGAAAGAGAACAAGGAGTTCTTATTTTTGACCAACAACTCTTCCAAGACGAGAAAAGAGCTGCAGATCAAGCTGGCGGGTCTCGGCATCAATGTCGAGGAAAAGCATTTTTACACATCCGCGCTGGCGACCGCGAGTTTCCTTCGAAAGCAGTGCCCCGGGGGAAGCGCCTATGTTATCGGCGACGCGGGGCTGACTAACGCTATGTACAACGTCGGGTTTTCTATGAACAACACCAACCCCGATTACGTGGTGCTCGGCGAAACGCGCACGTACAATTACGAGATGATGGAAAAAGCAACCCAGCTGGTGCTCGGCGGTGCAAAGCTAATCGGGTGCAATTATGACGTTACAGGCCCTGTCGACGGCGGTATCGCACCGGCAACGCGCGCGCTTATCTCGCCCATCGAGATGGCAACGGGCAAAAACGCATACTTTGTTGGAAAGCCAAACCCGCTGATGATGAGCCACGGTCTTAACATGCTCGGCGTAGAAAACAACGAAGCTGCAATCATAGGCGACCGAATGGACACCGACATCGTTGCAGGCATCGAAGCGGACATCGACACAGTTCTGGTGCTCTCCGGCGTGACCAGCCCCGACACAATGCTCGACTTTGCGTACAAGCCAAAATATGTCCTCGACGGCATCGGTGACGTAATCAAATAATTTTGCAAAGTAGATTGGAGATAATACTATGAGTAAAAGCAACCGTGAAAGCTGGGCTATCAACAAAAAGACACTTATGCTGCCAATTATCATGTTGTTAGTGTTTTCTACTATTGCCATTGTCCTTTCAATATTGCTAAGTAACGGCTTTTATCTATTTAACTTTCTCTATATCGGCGGTTCAGTATCAATCGGTATGTTCTTATTCCTCGCAATGCCAAAAAAACTAAAGCCACTGGGACGAAAAATCTCACAGCTTCTTGTTGGGCTTTATATGCTCGTTTTTCTAGGTTTTATACAAGGCGAAAATATGCAGATCGAAGGCTTTTGGGTCTACATTGCGTCCGGTGTCTTTGCCGGTGCAACAATACACTATCTTGTAGCAAAAGTAGCCGGTCCATTGTTCTTTAGCAGAGGTTGGTGCGGTTGGGCATGTTGGACAGCGATGGTTCTCGATTTTTTGCCTTATAAGGAATCGAAAAAAGCCCCGTCAAAAAAACTTGGTGCAATTCGATACGTGCATTTATTTTTAACTATTGCATTTGTTGTTGTTGTATATTTCGTACTCAGTGCAAAAAACCAGACTCTAAAACCCGGTTGGGAGCTTTATTGGCTAATCATAGGCAACGCGTTATATTATTTAGTCGGAATCGTGTTGGCTATTATTTTGAAAGACAATCGTGCTTTTTGTAAAATAATCTGTCCAATTCCGGTTCTGATGAAACCGGCAGCACGTTTATCGCTCCTCAAAATTCAAGTGGATCCCATTAAATGCATCGATTGCAAAAAGTGTGAACAGAAATGTCCTATGGATATTAAACTGTTGGAATATAAGAATATTGGCAAACGCGTTTGCTCAACAGAATGCATTTTATGCAACACCTGTTACAGCGTATGTCCTACTGGCGCAATAAAAATGAATGTAGGCATCGGTGACAAAATTAGATAACATACTAGGAGCATGAGAATGAACATCAGCCTTCGTTACATTGACGAGAATGACATAGAAGACATCGCGCGCCTCGCGAACGACCGCGATATCGCAAAAACAACAGCAACTCTGCCATACCCATACACCATGAGCGATGCTATAACTTGGTTTGATTACGTGAGCAGCACGGAGCGCGAGCACGTGTTTGCTATTGTCAACAAAAAACACTTTGTCGGCGTTATTGGGCTGGTGCACGAGATCGAAAACAACCGTGCAGAGCTTGGGTATTGGCTGGGCAAGCAGTATTGGAGCAAAGGTTTTGCTTCAGCCGCTGTGCAGATGATACTCGGCTACGCGTTCACCGTGCTCAAAGTTAACAAAGTGTACGCGCAGGCTTTTGGCACAAACACCGCCTCTCACAAAGTATTGGAGAAGAACAATTTCGTGCTCGAAGGGTGTCTAAAAGAACACGTTGTGCGCATGGGAGTGACGCACGATGTGCTGTATTACGGGCTTCAAAAGGCAAACTATGACAGTTAGACAGCAATAGCGCAATATTTGCCGCCAAAACGCCTTATTATACAAAAAAGTGAATATTTTTCGCATAACTGCCGTGCATAACCCGTGGACAACGTGGATACTATTGCTCATTTTTCTAACGAATTCGCTTATTTAATGAATTTTTGACAAATTTTATCGTTTTTTAGGCATTTTGGGCTCACAGCCCTCTTTTTATGCGTAAAACGCAGGATAACGCCGTAAACCCCAATATTATTAACACCCACGTAACAATGTTGTAATAAGTTAAACACAATCGTCATTACGCGCATCAGAGCACACATACGCGCATTGCTTCAAGTGTACGGCATGCAATATAATATATATAAACACTGGCAAAAAGGGGCATTTTGGATGAGAAAAGTTGGATTGTTTATCCTTACATTTATATTAATTTTATGCATGTTTCCGCTTAGCGCGTTTGCAGCAGAGCGCTACGAGATTATCAAAATAGGCGATCAGGACAATTACGTGACGGAGCTGCAAAACAAGCTGAAGGCACTTGGGTATTTTGATAATAGCTCGACAGGGTATTTCGGTACAGTCACGCAACAGGCCGTCATCGACTATCAAAGCGCAAACGACTTGGTGGTGGACGGCAAAGCGGGACCGCAAACTCTCGCGTCGATTATGGGCGAGGGTTTCACTATCTCGAGCGATCGATTTGTCGCAGATGACGATGTCAATGCAGACACATTTTATCCGGGTGACAAAGGCGACGAGATATCAAAAATTCAGCAGCGATTAAAAGATTTGCAATACTACGATTATTCGAGCGTCACCGGATACTACGGTCCGATAACCACGAAGGCGGTTGAGCGTTTTCAACGCACCAACAGTTTGACGCAAGACGGCATTGCTGGTCCCATCACACTTGCTCTGCTCTATTCGGACGATGCGCAATTCTTTTGCTTGTATCCCGGCGAGCGGGGCAGCGATGTAGAAAGTCTGCAAACTCGCCTTCAGGAACTTGGTTACTACACTTATGGTCGAATCACCGGATACTTTGGCAGCGTAACCGAGGCCGCGCTCAAGGCATTCCAAAAACAAAACGGACTGACTGCAGACGGCAAGGCGGGAAAAAACACTCGGGCGCTGCTCTATTCTGACGCAGCAGCAGCCTATGACGGTCTTGCAGACGTACTTAGCGAGGATAACAACGAATCAGAGACCAGCACTTCGCCGGTCGAGAAGATGCTCAGCTTTGCAAACTTACAGCTAGGTAAGAAGTATGTATATTCCACAGAAGGCCCCAGCACTTTTGACTGCTCGGGATTCGTATACTATGTATTAAAATATACTGGCGTGTCGACCAGCCGATACAGCGCTGACGGGTTCTCCAAAGTAAGCAGCTGGGAGTTAATCGATAGCAAATCGGATTTACTGCCCGGAGACTTGCTATTTTTCAAATCGGACAGCAGCTCACATATAGGTCACACCGGCATCTATATCGGCGACAACAAATTTATCCACGCCAGCTCAAGCGGCGGACAGGTTAAAATCAGCGAAATGACAAGCTATTACGAGCGAAACTTCGTCCACGCGCGCAGAATCTTCTAAATAACGCAGATTTATCGGCGCCGCCATCTACCAATGCGGCGCTTTTTTTATTACTTTGACGCTTGAGAGTCTGCGCCAAATATGATAAAATAATGTATCTAGGGGTATTGGTCAATCTTTTCCACAACACGTGGATAAGTTGGTGGATTAGCATAGCATACTTTGTTCATACACTGTGGAATATTTAAAAGTTATGTTTATCCGGCGCCTTTTTTTACCACTAAATAACGCAGAGGTGCTGGTCAATGGATACTTTTAATAACATTTGGGAAAAATCTTTAGAAATTTTAAAGCAAGAATTGGCCGGTTTTAAGTACGATACGTGGATTAAGTCACTTTCTCCCATCAAGCGGGAGAATACAACATATTATTTCCAAACGCAGAATTCTGTTCACAAAGATCTCGTAGAAAAAAAGTATATGGAGCAGCTTGTAAGCGCGCTGGCAACTTCGGTTCAGCTGCTTGGGCACGAAGCACAGGACGTAAGTGTTGTTCTGCTTGAAAGCGACCATGTTGACACAGCAGCACCACCACCGGCTCCGCCCGTCGTTGCCGACCCCGATACATCAATGCTAAACCAAGCGTACACATTTGATACGTTTGTCGTTGGCAGCAGCAACGAGTTTGCGCACGCAGCGGCAAGGGCCGTAGCGGACAAACCCGGACAAACGTACAACCCGCTGTTCATCTATGGCAAAACCGGCCTTGGCAAAACGCATTTGATGCAAGCCGTTGCCAGCAATATCAAGCAGACGAATAACGAGTCTACCGTTATGTTTGTAAAGAGCGAACCGTTTTTGAACGAGCTTATCAACGCAATCCGCACATCCAAAACCGAGGAATTCAGAAAACGCTACCGTAAGGCAGACGTGCTGCTGATTGATGATATTCAGTTTATCGCCGGCAAGGAGAGCACGCAGGAAGAGTTTTTCCATACGTTTAACGAACTATACGAGAACAACAAGCAAATTATACTTTCGTCCGACAAACCGCCAAAGGAAATATCCAAACTCGAAGAGCGGCTGCGCTCAAGGTTCGAGGGCGGACTCATTGCAGACATTCAGCCGCCAAACTATGAGACAAAATTGGCGATTCTGCTGCGCAAAGTCAAAGACATCACCAGCAAAGATGCGCTCAACTGCGAGGTTAGCCACGAAACGCTCGATTTGATTGCAACCAAAGTGTCGTCCAACATACGCTCGCTCGAAGGCGCGCTCAACAAAATCATCGCGTACACCATACTAAACGGCAAATCTCCAAACATCGTAGAGGCAGAGATCGCCATTCGCGACTTTTTGACTACAACAACCAACAAAAAGGTTTCGTCCAAACACATTTTGCAGATGATCTGCGAATATTACGAGATATCCGACGCAGAAATAGTCAGCGACAAGCGAAACCAAAGCATTGCATACCCACGACAGATTGCCATGTATTTGACACGTAAGCTTTGTGACATGTCATATCAATCAATTGCAGAACTATACGGCAAGAGCGACCACACCACAGTCAAGCACGCTTTTGAAAAAATTGAGAAAGAAATCGCGACTAGAATCGAAGTCAAAACATTGGTGGACGACTTTGTGACAAGTCTGCGCGAATAAGTGGATACACCGTTCATTCGAGTACTAGCAACTTTGCTTATCAGAAGAAGCGTATGCACGTTGTATAAACAATGATTGAACATGTTATTCAAAAACGACAAAGGCTTTATGCACAGGACATAGCGCATCAGTATCAGCTAAAAGAGACTTGTCCACGTTATCAACATAGTCTACTATTACTATTACTACTTAATTTATTACTGATAATCATTATGTAATAAATAACGAAAAGGAGAAACATTATGAGGATAGTTTGTCAAAAAAGCGAGCTCCAAAGAAGTGTGAATATTGTCAGTAAAGCGGTTGCACTAAAGTCGCCGAATCCAATATTGGAAGGTTTGCTTGTTTCCACTGAGGAAAATAACGTAGTCCTATATGGTAGCGACGATACGCTTTCGATAAAGAACAGCACAAAGGCTGTCGTTGTTGAAGAGGGTAAAATAGTGCTTCCTGCGCGTATTTTAAGCGAGATATTGGCAAAGTTCGATGATTGTGAGCTTTCCATGTATACGGAAGATAATAATATGGTTATGGAATGCGGGCATTCAAAGACAACACTTTGCTGCTTGGATGCAGAGATGTACCCGGCATTTCCTGAGTACGATGCAACTAACGGAATATTGATGTTTGCAGAGAAAATGGTGTCTATGATAGACCAAACAGTGTTTGCAACGTCAATAAGCGAGGATAAACCCATTTTAACGGGTATTTTGGTCGAAATTGAGAGTAAATCGACTAAAATGGTCGCACTCGATGGATATAGGCTTGCTATACGCGAGGAAAACATTGAAAGCAGCATTGACCATAAGGAAGTGATTGTGCCGGCAAAATCTATGAGAGAGGTTGCCAGGATACTTCCGGAAGATGAGAGTGATGTGAAGCTGTTCTTTGGTGAGCGCATGATGAGTATCGTTTGCGGGGACACAGAGATCAATACACGTGTGTTACAAGGAGACTATATCAAGTATAACAATATTATACCTGATAATTTTATTACAAGAGTGATCGTAAACAGACACGAGCTTTATAACAGTTTGGAGCGGGCAAGCATCATGGCACGCCAAACAAAAACGAACGTTGTAAATCTCAATATAGACGGAGAGACCTTAACCATCACGTCCAATTCTGAAGTAGGAAAAGCAAGAGAAGAGCTGGACATTAACCTAACGGGAAAAAATCTTGAGATATCGTTCAACTCACGATATTTACTCGATGTGTTAAAAGAAGTGGATGATGAGGAAATTGTATTTGATTTAAATACTGCAATCAGCCCATGCGTGATAAGACCAATTAGTGGCAACAGCTTTTTGTATATGGTACTGCCGGTAAAAACAAGTAACACTAACGTTTAACGCGATGTGCAATCTTATCAATAAAACCTTTGGTACGCTCTTCGATTTGAGGAGCGTATTTTATTGAGAAGGCAAACAGTATAATGACAACAACGATAATAATTGCCCACGCCCATATTGGCATAGAGATAATACCGGCACCAAGCAACGCAGAAAACAACAGCCCAAACGGACGCGTCACCAGCACCAAAACCGCAAAGTAAGGCAAGCGCATTGCCGTGAGCCCGGCAACCAAGCACAGAATATCGTCTGGAAAAAATGGGAACAAGAACATTAAAAACAGCACAATCTTTTGTCTCGATGATACCGACACCATATACTTGTCAACATTTTTCTTGCCTGCAATACGCTCGACAAGCGGTCTGCCAAACTTTTTGCCGAGCAGAAAAGCACAAATTGAGCCTAGGAAAACCGCAGCAAACGAAATCAGAAAGCCATTGACAAAGCCAAACATTACGCCTCCGACGATTGTTGTAATGTTTCCGGGTATGGGGGAGATGATGACTTGAGCAAATTGCAGTAAAAAGAAAATTAGTGGAGCCAGCGGTCCAAAAGAGGACACGTAATTTTTAATGCTGTCGGCCGATTCAAAGAACCCAAACCACCCGTAGCTTTTACCAATGTAGTAAATCGCTACGAGTATGCCCACTGCGGCAACCAGAATACTTATCCAAATTATTTGTTTTTTTGTTATTTTCATTGTTTTAATAGATATGCGGCGTTTTCTTTCATAAAGCTGAACACTTCTTCAAATACCACTTTGTGCCCTTCCCTGTTGAGATGAATACCGTCTATACAGACACAATCGTCAAACTCTTTCCTCGATAAAAACGCACGCCGGACATCGATACACTTAACGTTCCGTTTCTTTGATATAAACTGTATACAGTTTGAATACCTCTCCTGCCACCAATATATTCGCCATATATCTTTGAGCCATTTTAGCACTTTTCTGCCCTTCTCCTCATCGCTCTGCGTGAACCATCTAAAATAGTTGTCGGCATACAGCGGCGGCAGCGTTGCCAGAACGGGTATTTTCCCGCGTGACAATATAAAATCGAGCATGCGGTTGATGCCCTTTTCGAACTGCAAGAGCGGTATTTTGGGTTTGTGATCCACCTCGGGATGGTTTGCAACCTCGTCCCAAGTGAAATCGCAGTCGTTGCCCCCAAGCTCAATAACGACGATATCGGGGTTGTGTTTTTCAAACTTGCTTTTCAGCACAATCTCGCCCTGCTTTATTGTAGAGCCAAATTTGGACGCGTTTATGATCTGGGCGTTTGTTTTTTCAGATATGAGGTTAATAAAATTCTCTTTTAGCAGTACATACTTATTCTTTATCTCGTCGAAAACTACACCTTTTGATATAGAGTCCCCGACGACTAGTATTTTTTTCATGGATTTTCCTTCCGAGCGCTCATTGATGTTACCTAAATAATAGCATATCAGAAAAATCTGCGCAATAAACATCATGTAAACAAAAATGAAACCTTTGACTTTTGCTCGTTTTGATTTATAATTGGAATACAACCATAAGGGGGATAGTTAATGTCTAATATTATTGCCATCGCAAATCAGAAAGGCGGCGTGGGTAAAACGACAACCGCTGTGAATTTGAGCGCATGTATAGCCGAAAAAGGCAAGAAGGTTTTGCTTCTAGATATAGACCCGCAGGGAAACTCGACGAGCGGACTTGGGATAGACAAAACATCACTTTCAAATTCAGCGTATGATTTGCTTATCAACAACGCTAGTGCAAAGAGCGTTACAATGCCAACAATGATCGATACTCTGCACATTATACCGGCAAACATAGACCTCGTCGGGGCAGAAATAGAGATGGTTTCGACCATGGCACGTGAGCACATTTTAAAAACCGCGCTTGCGCCGATCAAGGACGACTACGACTATATCTTCATGGACTGCCCACCCTCGCTTGGGCTCATCACTCTGAACGCACTGACAGCCGCAGACAAGATATTAGTGCCTATACAGTGCGAGTACTACGCGCTGGAAGGGTTGTCTCAGCTGATAAACACCATCAAGCTCGTAAAGACACGGCTTAACCCGTCGCTCGAGGTAGAGGGCGTTGTGCTGACCATGTTTGACGGACGCACAAATTTATCCGTTCAAGTGGTAGATGAAGTCAAGAAATACTTCAAGGATAAAGTATATAAAACGATAATTCCACGTAACGTGCGGCTTGGAGAAGCACCGAGCTTTGGATTGCCCGTGATACGCTACGACGCAAACTGCTACGGTGCAAAGTGTTATAATGACTTGGCAGACGAGGTTATGGAAAATGGAGGTGACGCAATTTGAAACAGCAGCGTTTAGGAAAGGGCCTGGGGGCACTAATTGCGGACGAATCTACGAGCCCGGACAGCGTTATGGAGGTAGATGTAAACAGCATTGATCCTAATTTAAACCAACCGCGCAAGAACTTTGACAACGATAAGCTTAAAGAGCTTGCGCAATCCATTCAAACATACGGCGTTGTTCAGCCGATTATTGTGCAGAAACATGGGGAAAGATACAGCATTATCGCAGGGGAGAGGCGCTACCGCGCATCAAGAATGGCGGGCATTGCCACCGTTCCCGTTGTAGTAAAAGACTACACAGAGCGCGAATACATGGAAGTGTCGCTTGTCGAGAATCTGCAAAGAGAAGACTTAAACCCAATTGAGGAAGCACAGGCAATGAGATTGCTGATGGATGAGCACAACTTAACGCAGGAAGAGCTCAGCTCAAGGCTGGCAAAGAGCAGAAGCGCCGTTGCCAACACACTGCGGCTGCTAAGCCTGCCCGAGCAAATCCGCGATATGGTTGAACGCATGGAGATAAGCAGCGGACACGCGCGGGCGCTTGTTACTCTCTCAAGCGATGAGGAAAAGATTAAACTTGCAAAAATAATCGTGAACCTTGGGCTTTCGGTGCGCGCTACAGAGTCTATGATAAACAAGCATAAGAATCCTGACACACCAAAATCCAAATCAAAAGCTACTGCTGCGCCCGAGATTATTGCGGCAGAGCAGCAGCTGTCCGGTTCGCTTGAAACAAAAGTAAAAATTATTGGAGACCTTGATAAGGGAAAGATTGCAATTTCATACTACAATGCACAGCAGTTGCAGAGCATATACGATTTTCTGACAAAAGACGATTAATACATCGCAATAAAAAAAAGAGCCTTAGCTCTTTTTTTGTTTCACGTGAAACAAATTAGAAGGTGTTTCACGTGAAACATTAGCCGACACCGCTAATTAAATGCAAAAAGAAGTTGTTCTCAAAGAAGAACATTCCAAGCGTTGAGTTCGCGAAATAGTCGGAAAGCTGATTTACAGGCAGCAGCAGGAATATAACAGGTACCACGGTTATAATCAAGAAACAGAGCAAAAAGCCGCGCAATGCGCCAAAAGCCGCGCCGGAAGAGCGGTCGTACTGCTTTAGCTCCGGGAATTTGACGGTGTAGTTGACAAGACCCAGAACGAATGTAAAGATGATATATGCAATCAAAAACATCGCAAGGAACGAGAGTATGTTAAGCACTGCGAACACGATGGTCATGTTGAAGTATTCTCCAATGGTCGTTTTGCCAATATCGGCAAAAGCAGATGCTGCAACGTTTTGCTCAATAAGCGTTGCAAACGGCTCGCTTAAACCGGAATCTGCGATAATGCTGTCTAGTTTACCCTGAGCCATTCCGCTGATTAGCAGATTCGAGTCAGAAAACACAGCAATTTTTTCTGCTCCTTCTGTATAGTAAACAAGAAAATTGTAAATCGTATCGTTCGCTTTTACGGCCGAGGCGATAACGGGATACAGCAGGAAAGAAGAAAACACCGACAAGAAGAAAGTACCAAGATTAATAATCGAGTGCAAAAAGCCGCGATAGATTCCTTCAAATATGGTGAAGCCTATAACTATTATTAAGAAAACACCAACCCAGTTCATAGTTTCTCCTTTTGTTTTATGACAACGGCATGAGATACATCTTATCTCCTACCGATAGAAATACGTAGTTTGCAAAAGCTCTATCTACTTCAGTAATGCTAAAGGGAAGAAAAAGCGAACGCAAAAATTTCCCATCATTCGTGTAAATAAAGACATTCGTTTGCGAGAAGCAATACACCTTATCCTCAATATACAGAACCCTGAACACATCGGGCGGCAAATTGATCGTTGTTTCGCTTCCGGTCGGCTTGATAATGCGGACAATATCGATGCCAAACGCGTCGGTGTTGCTTGGTATATAGACAAAGCTAGGATCGCCCTGCAGATAGAAATCCTGCTGCATCCAGCCATACACCACGAGTTCTTTTTCGTTATCTCCAAGCGAAGTGTATACAACCAGCTGATATGTCCCAAGGACATACACGGTTTCGTCGATAATATATATTTGGTCGACTAACTGATCGCTAAACTCTTTTACGCTTGTCATGGACTGCGTTTCGGGCCGGAAGGTTGATATCCGAGAGATAGGAGCAACGCCGGAGGTGTCAAGCTCAAGCAGGTATAACAAGTCGCTATCGTAGTCGAAGCCATAGTCGAGTATATAGCGATCGGTTACATCAATTTGATGCAGGAAAATACCGGACAAGTCGAAGCTGATGATATAGGAAAGCGTTTCCTCTCCCGTTCCCTGCTCTACATATACAGCAACTTTGTTGGCACATACGCGCGAGGAAATGATGTCTCCGTCAAGCTGGGTAGAGAAAAGGTGCGTGCCTTCCGAGTTCACAATCTGTATAAGTCCGCTGCCGGTTGCAGCAACGTTGCCATCCCTGCTGACCAGCTTTAGATCTGGCAGAAGCAGCCGCTTTTGCCACAGAACATCAAGAGATGCACTAACACAGATTAAAAGGTCATTATCAAGGTATACGACGCTATTGCCAACGGCAACAAAGCTCTCGTCCTTTTCAAAAGGTAGAGTAGCCACCGTCTCCTCAAAGCCGCGGCTTCGCGTTGCAAGCAGAACTATACCCGTAATCAAGACGGCAAATGCAACGAATATGCCGCTAAAAACGAGTATTGCTTTTTTTGTAAACTTCAGTTTTCTGTGCTGTTGTTTCTCGATCATGATGCGCTCCAAAAAAGTTGATGATGTTATTATAACACATCAGAAGGGCATTGGCACATTTGCGTACTGAGTGGCTGTATATCCTCGGTAGTGCGTCAGTTACTTCGGACAAAATACATTAAGCGCTTTGCTTTTCACTTT